>Ga0193750_1000009_pt1 | contig 154528 bp, 142 predicted proteins | sample L1c1metaG_FD_160569 | JGI IMG/M metagenome (GOLD analysis project Ga0193750, IMG submission 160569) | Soil microbial communities from a riparian zone of the East river system, Colorado, United States - L1c1 | ecosystem: Environmental > Terrestrial > Soil > Riparian zone | place: USA: East... | reverse complement strand
TTTACACCGCCGACAATCGCGGTGTAGTTGCCCGGTTGCAGATCAGCAATAATTGCCGACTCGCTTGCCGCAGTCGGAGCGTGGCCGCTGTTCTGAATATCGCTAACCTGATCGCCGGTAATAATCCCGCCGAGTATCGTGGTCTGCCAGTCATCATTGGAAGCAATCAATGCTCCGGTCCCGTTGTGCAGTTCCAATCTCGGATTACCCAACACATCGGCGATCCCATACTGCGTGAGCTCGGGGCCAATGGCACGAATGATTACTCTCTTTGGCCCAGTGCCTTGAACAATGAAACCGCCAATCATCACGTTGTCGCCCGTTTGCGCTAATGCACGGGTGGAAATGTTCCTTAATGTCGTGCTTGGAGGAGGAGTTGGGGTTGGGGTCGCACTCGCCACTATTACCTGGCCTACCTCCGGATAGATCGACTCCCGAATGCAATGGTATGTAAACGTACCCACGCTATCAAACGTGTGAGTGAAAGTCGCTCCCTCGCCACGAATTCCAGAATCCCATATGCCGTTGTCTGACGTTGTGCTGTGACCGCTCGAAGCCCAAGTCCACTTCACCTGATCGCCAGGGTGGATCGTTACTAACCAAGGCACGAACCTGAAGCCCGCCAGCGGAACGTGCACTCCGACCGTTACATTAAATGTCGCCGCGCTTGCTGGCTTGGGATAGCCGATAAGAGAAACAGCCGTTGCTAAGAGTAGCACAAGACGCCAGGCACCGGTTGGGAGTGTGGTCGCGAGACCGAGTCCGAAGAATTTGAGTGATTTCATCTTTTGTTCCTTTTGATTTGGTTTTTCTCGCTGCCTTTCTTGACCTCCCATCATGAGAGGTCATTTCTGGCCGTTGACTGAAGTACAGAACGGAAACCAGCGCGAGGTTATGCGGAAAATGCAGAAACCTGAAGAACCACGGATCCGCCTACGCCAAGGCTACGGCGTGACAGGTTACGCGGATGTCACGGATGTGGTCAAAAAACGATTGAACTCGATGGGTGCTTCGCCAACTCACACCGAGGACACAGCACTCCAGACGCCCGTCCGCTTCCGTTCAGGGCAGGTAGTGTGCTACCAATCATTCGCGCGAGCACAAGGGGGAACTCGCGAGTTTGCTTCGCAAGTTCCTACCTCAACGCTTCCAGCTAACATTACGAGCTACGGGCGCGGCGCCGGTGTGGGACGAGACCTTGGCGTTTGGCTGGGTCTGGGGGTGGGCGTTGGCCTAGCTGTAGGTGTAGGAGTAGCTGTTGGCGTAGTACTGGGCGTAGGTGTCGCCGTAGCTGTTGCCGTCGGCGTTGCCGACGGAGAAGGCTGAGTCGCAGTAGGCGTTGCTGTTGCCGTCGCAGTAGGCGTGGCAGTAACCGTAGCCGTCGCTGTTGCCGTAGGTGTCGCTGTCGCCGTAGGCGTCGGTGTTGGTGTCGGACCGGATTGCGCGCAGTACCTCCCGCCGGTGTTCAAAAAGTTGCCGTCGTACCCGCCCCAGACGATCATTTGGCTGCCAGTCCACACTGCGGTATGGAAATATCGGCCAGCGGGCGCGTTGGTCGTGCTGGTGGCTGTCCAACTGTCGGTACTGGGATTATATCTGCCGCCGGTGCTGTCGTCAACAACGCCACCCCAGACGATCATTTCACTGTCGGTCCACACTGCCGTGTGCCCGCCGCGGGCAGAGGGCGCGTTGGTCGTGGTGGTGGCTGTCCAGCTGTTCGTGCCGGGATTATATCTGCGGCCGGTGTTGAACGCATTGGGGCCATTATCTCCTCCCCAAACGATCATTTCGTTGCCAGTCCATACCGCCGTGTGTTCTGATCGGGCAGGCGCGTTGCTGGTGCTAGTGGCCGTCCAACTGTTGGTGCCGGGGTTGTACCTCCCGCCGGTGTTTAAAATCATACCCGGCGGATAGCAGCAGAACCCTCCCCAGACAATCATTTCGCTGCCGGTCCAGACTGCCGTGTGGTATGCTCGTGCGGCGGGAGCGTTGGCTGTGCTAGTAGCTGCCCAACTATCGGTCCCGGGATTGTATCTCCCGCCGGTGCTGTCGTTAGATCCGCCCCACACTATCATTTCACTGCCGGTCCAGACTGCCGTGTGGTCTGCTCGTGCGGCGGGAGCGTTGGCTGTGCTAGTAGCTGCCCAACTATCGGTCCCGGGATTGTATCTCCCGCCGGTGTTGAAAACAGCGCTGCCCACTCCGCCCCACACTATCATTTCACTGCCAGTCCACACTGCCGTATGATCGTCACGGGCGCTGGGCGCGTTGGTGAGGCTGGTGGCTGTCCAACTGTCGGTACTGGGATTATATCTGCCGCCGGTGTTCAAAAAGGTGAAACCATGATCGGGGCTTCCGCCCCAGACGATCATTTCGCTGCCAGTCCACACTGCCCTGTGGTGGTAGCGGGCAGAGGGCGCGTTGGTAAGGCTGGTCGCTGTCCACGTGTCGTCGGTACAGCCACCCGATGGACTCGCTATTACAGGAAGCGTGTAGTTCGCGCTGCTCACTGCCGCCATCGTCACTGGCGCTATCAGTTTCTGTGGTGGCAGCCGTGTCGGCTGCGCAGGCGACACGCCTGCCGCTACAGGATCGCTGTTAACTAAACGTTCCGCCACGACTGGTCTGGCCAAACATTCTGCAACAACAAAAGGATCGTTCCCAAGAGCCTCAAAGAGTTCTCGCAGGACCTCCGGTTGTTTTGTGTTACTAGCCATGCGCTCCATCTCGGCCTGGAGTTGGTCAGGCGTGATCGGCCGTTGCCAGTAATCCTCCAGTGCCTGCGAGTCGCGCAGATAATCTTCCACCTTTTTCTCGATCTGCGCCTGCGACATCACCTCATCGAGCGAAGGCTTGGGATCAGGGCGGTCCTTTGGCCAGATCCGGTGACGCCAGTAAACGTGCTCGATCGCTCGCTGATATGCCACACGCTCTGCGAAGGTTAGCGTTCTCTGAGAAACGTTCGAAGGCCCTTCGGCACCCAAGACAGCAAGCAGAGTCCCTGTGCCAACGGAGCACGCGGCTGCGCAAAGAAGAAACGCGAGTTTCAGAACATTAGGTTTATTCATAGTTTTTCCTTCTCTCATTTGGCCTTCCGTGATTTCTCGTCATTGCGTTGTCATTTCTGGCCGTTCACTGAGTACAGAACGGAAACCAGCGCTGGGTTATGCGGAAAGTTGGCTTCGCCGCGCGAAATGGTTGAAGCGTTGAAGCGGAGACACCTCGGATTACCCGCCTTCGCATTCGAACTACGGCGGGCAGGCGGTGGATGACGCGGATGGAGCCTTGGCTGGCGTCCGTCGCGGCGGATGCCTACAATTGGATGCTCGATTCGACGCGCCGGGTCCAGCGATCGCTGGACGCCCTACCGTTTTCTATCTGTGTTATCCGTGTGATCCGTGGTCGGGTAAGTTATTCCAGCCTGGTTAGAATTTTTTCTTTAGCTGGACGTACAAGAACCGGCCTTTGATATCGGCAAGGGATGGGTCGTAGCCATTCCCGAAGCCGCCGCCCAGGAATGGCGGATCGGAATCGAACACGTTTTGCATTCCGAGCGTGATCGTCGTACCATTCAACCAAGCGCGCCGTCCACACGCACCGTAGCCGGCAGTGGAGATGGGCATGACGTTTTTCTCCTTGCCATCAGGCATCTTCACGTTCTTACCGCCATCCTTGGCGTAACCAGCGACTTCCTGCTGAGCCAGCGGCGCCCTTAAGTTAAACGTATAAGAAGCGATCAGGTCGAGCGTGGTCCACTCCCGTACTTTGCGGGCGCCGTTAGGCCCCAGTCCCCCGAACTCTTTCGGTGCCGCCAACTCGATATTGTTATCCTGATACTGGCCGGTGTAGTGAACGGTCGCTCCGATATTGAAGCCCGCGAGCCAGGTGTGAGCCGGGCCGTCCCAGAACGCGCTGGCAAAAGCTCGAGTGTGCGGCAGCGAGCCGGTTAAGGTCGGTAGAAACACATACGAACCCGAGAGCCCAAATCGGTGACTGTCGGGAGTTATCTGGAGCTCGAACCGAGACAGGTAGGTCCCGTTGAGGGTAAAGGTAAACCTGCCAAAATCGCCACGATTAAAGATCGCTGAATCCAGGATATAGATCGCTTCGTAGTCGAGACCTTCCACCACGGCGCCGGTGAGGTTTAAGTTGGGATTGATGAGGGTCGTGATTGCGCCAGTTGGATCACGAATTACATCCCCCGGAAATAAATTTTCATGATCGACGATGAATTGCCCACTGGATAACGCGGCAATTGATCGAAGGTCAATATGCCAAAAATCAGCGCTCAGGGTGAGACCTCTGATCCATTTCGGACTGTAAACCGCTCCGTAAGACCATTCGTAGGCAACCTCCGGCTTCAGGAGCGGGTTTCCGGTCAAGAGTACCCGGATTGTGGTGCCGGGGAGTGTTTTCCCCGTTGGATCGACAAAAAAAGCATTGACGCCGTAAACTACGAAAATCTCAGTCCCTGCTGGCGTAAGGTCAGGTAGTGTCGGCGCATGAAACCCTTCGCTGTAAGAAGCACGTAAAGTGAGAGCGCCAATCCACTTGGGCTCAAGCGGCTGCCAGCGAACGGAAAATTTCGGCTTCTGCGCGTCAAACTGGGAGTGGCCCCCAGGCACAACGGTCGGAGCAGTAGCCGAAGATGTATTCTGGCTGTACCATTCCTCGCGCTCGGCGATGTCGAACTCGAGGCTGTATGCTCCTGGCAACTTCCAGGCCGGGCTGGTCACTGGAATACGCATCTCCTGATAGGTTCCCCAAACGTCCCGGTTTACCTTTGAGCCTTGGAAATTAAAGGTACCGATCGCGTCAAAACTGGCGTTTTCCGAGTCAGGATTGGTCCTCCACCTCTCCCCGCGATACTCGAGCCCAATCGCGAATGAGACCGGCCCGGCGGGAAGATTGAATAGATCGCCATCGAGATGGAAGTAGGTCAATGGCAACTCAAACTGGCCGGTGTTCTGGAGCGTAACGTAAACCCGGCTGATTGCCGCCTGGGTGTTCCTACCACTGAATCCAAGGAAGGGATTAAACGCTGTGGCCGGGTCCGTATCCAACAGCGCTTCGCGTAAGGCCGCCGCGCTTATCACGCCACCAGTGACGGTTTCCTCGTCGTTCCGGGAATAACGAAAACCCAATTCCCAATTCCAATTCTTGAAGTAATCGCCAAACTCTCCCATCTGACCGCGAAGTCCGGCATCGAACAGAATGTCGTGGAACGTGGTCTTGGATGTAGCGCCGCCTGTGTCGTTAATGCCGCGGAAATGAACTCCGCTGGTGACAAGCGTGCCATCGGGCAAGGTCGCATCCGCGACCGTGAAAGGATTAAACGGATTTGCGATTGGCACACTGATGCCGTCAGGACTAAAGGCTTCACCGCTGGGTTTCTTGAATGGATCCGGGGAAAACCCAGTAGCCGCAAAGGGTGCATCAAAAAATGAGCGGGTATATTTGAAGTCGGCAAACACCGTTAAGTACTTGTCACAAATATCGCGCGTAAAAGAGCCATAGAAGCTTTGGCGATCCGCCGCCGGGATCGGCGCCGTCACTGCCGCAGTGTTATAAAGCGCGAAGTTCCCATCCGGGTAAGGGACGTTGTTGGTATAGTAAGGTGAGGTTGAGACGTTCGTGGCTGAATGGGGCGGCGGAGAGTTCCCACTAAAAAACAACTTCAGGATCAATCGAAAGCCTAACGGAGCCGCGGGCTTGCCGAACGGGCCGATGACGCCGGGAAAATCCGTACTGCGAAGATCAAATCCGCCCCAGGCAGCTTGGTTCGAGTTACTGGTAATGTTGCGGTCGCGACCATAGATAGCGGCCCGATCGTAGGCATCGGCAACGATCACGATATCGGTCTTGTCATCTCCCGTCCCGGCAATCATCCACGTCTCGAGCTCTCGCGCGTCATTGGAGGAGCCCAGGTTGGTGTTGCCAATACTGCTCCCGATCTCCAGACCACGGAATTTGTGTTTCAAAAAGATATTGAACACACCGGTCACCGCATCGCTGCCATAAATGGCCGAGGCGCCATCCTTCAGGATGTCGATATGATCAATCATTGGAAAGGGAATGAGATTGATGTCCACCCCCGCGATGCCGGGCGAGGCTCCTGCGGCAACCCCTCCGCCGCTACCAATTATGGCAGCGCGCTTTCCATCGATGAGAACCAGAGTTTCTTTGGGCAGTAAACCGCGCAGATTGGGTATGACGCTGCCATCCCCGCCACCAACGCCATTGGTGTTCTGGTTAATGGTCGAGCCCATCTCCTGTGGCAGCTTGGTCAGCAGGTCGGTTGCGTTGCGCGCGCCTAATTTCTCGATGTCTTCCGGACGATAGGTATCCACAGGGTTCGGCCCTACTTCTTCGGCGGTTGGAATATTTGAGCCGGTAACGACGACGCGTTCGGCTTCGGCCTCCGTAGGAATTCCAGGTGTGGGCAAGGGATTCTGTGCGGAGACCGAGCAGGCAAGTAAGGCAAACAATCCGCCAACAGAAGCCGAGATGAAGTGCGCCACTACGAGTCGCCTAATCGGATTTCTGCGCATCAGTTGATAGCCGTTGGCCAAACAATGCCGCCGCTTGTAGAGCGGTAGCAAGCTAATATAACACTCCGCCTTATACGACCCTGCCCCTGCGCCTTATGTTATTCGACAATCTGCGTAAGCTTCTTCCGGCTTTGATCCTATTTAGCGTGCCGCTTCCTTTGGTGCCAGTGAGGCGACGATTTTCTCGAAGCGCGGATCGCCGCGCAAACGATCCCACATCGGGCTTAAGCGCAAATAGCCATAAGTGAGATAGCCCGGAGTTTTGCTAAGCGCCTCAAGTTGCCCTAATGCCAATTCGCCTTCGCCTGTCCAGGCACAGATGAGAGCGAAGCCAAGCTCTACGTATGGCTCAGTGTCTGAGTCTTTGACGCTGGATGCCAGTTCTATTGCGCGCCGGCCTTCGCTTAGTGCCTCTTCCTTTCTTCCCAAGCCCGCATCGATCACTCCGAGATCAGCAAGCAGGGTTACATTATTAGGGTGAGCACGGATCTCGTCCTCCTGTTGCACGCGTGCCCGCATAAAGGCAGCGCGTGCAGATGTTTCGTCTCCTTTCAAACGAGCGACTACACCCACCCAAAAGTCGCGGCCAAGCTGCGGGAACCACGGGAGCGAATTCATCTGGGAAAGCAGCGCCGCAGCGCGGCCGGCGGCGTCCCAGTCGCGATCGTACAAAGCAAGCGTGTAGCGCTGGCCCGCCACAAATGGATCTTTCTCTGACCCAGGTTCATTGGTTAGGATCTTTTCAATTGCAGCACGCAAAGGCCGGGTGTCCGCTCGCCGTTCTAGTTCGACGTGAGCGCGAAAAATCCGCCCTGGCCTGAGGTCTGGATTGTATGCAACGATGCGCTCCATAATTCTGGCCCACTCGTCATAGTCGTGCAACCACGCGTAGGTCGATCCCAGGTTAATCAGGTAAGGGAGATTTCGAGGATCGAGCTCACATGCGCGCTCGAGATTGTGTATGGCGTCAGCCCAGCGACGCTGACTTTTGTCCACCGATCCAGCTAACTCGTAAACTTGCGGGTTATTGGGTAAACTCTGTTGAGCAAGAGTAAGTTCGGCGCGGGCGCGGTCATAATCCGAAGAGCCATAAAGGTGCCACGCGAGGGCCAGGTGCGCTTCCCCCGAATCCGGCCTCAACCGAAATGCAGAATCGATGGCCGACTTTGCCATCGCTAAACGAGCGGGAGTGTGATCGATGTCGCCCTGGTAAACCCCCTGGTAAACCAAATCATGCGCAAAAGCTAGCTGGCAATAGGCCTGGAAAAAGTTTGGATCGCGAGCAACTGCCTTGTTAAGCAGGTCCACAGCCTCTGAAAGATTCACGGAAGGGCCCTGCGGGACCTGGGCGTTGTAAATTATGGAGAGTGCGCGGACATAAAAATCATAAGCCACCAGGTCCTGAGTTGGTCTTTCTTCAACAGCCGCCTTCTCACTAGCTGACAGCTTGGCGTTCAGCCGTGCAGCGACTTTTTGCGCGATCTCACTCTGGATTGTGAACAAATCATTCAAATTGCGATCGTATTCCTCAGCCCAGACGTGGTTGTCAGTGCGCGTGTCGATCAACTGCGCGTTCAAGTGAATCCGGTCACCGCTCCTGCGTGCGCTTCCCTCCAGCACGTGAGACACGCGAAGCGCATCGCCGATCTGGCGGATATTTCGTTTGCCGCGATATTCCATCACGCTGTTGCGGCTGATGACTTTGAGATCGGCGATCTTCGCCAGCTTGGTCAGAATGTCGTCCTGCACACCATCGGCGAACGCCGTGTGTTCTTTCTCGTCGCCCAGGTTTTCAAACGGCAGAACCGCGATTCCGGTTGTTACAGGTTGCCGGCCAAATTCGCTTTTCCAAATAGTCACTCCCAACGGCACCGCCAGGGCGAGTAACATTGCTGCCATGCCGGCGATACTTGGATTTCGCCGCACCCATTTTTTTCCTCGCGTGAAGACTCCGGTGCGTCGTGCTCGGATTGGTTCGTGCTTTAGCCAGCGTTCCAAATCTTCGGCCAGCGCCAGCGCGGAAGAGTATCGGCGCTTTGGATCTTTCTCGAGGCATTTAAGGCAAATTGTGCTGAGATCGCGATCCACCTTCGGATTCAACACACGCGGATTTCGCGGCTCGGTCTCACAAAGTAACCGGATCGTTTCGTATGTTGTCCCACCGGCAAAAGGCGGCTGACCTGTGAGCAATTGGTAGAGTACTGCGCCGAGTCCATAGACATCTGTGACGCTGCTGATAGCCGCATTGTTTCCTACTGCTTGCTCTGGCGCCATGTAGCTCGGCGTGCCCAAAACTTCGAGCGTGCGTGTCACCGTACTCTCTGATTCAACCAAACGAGCAAGGCCAAAATCGGTCAGATGCGGCTCACCTTTTCTATCGAGCAGGATGTTTCCTGGTTTGATGTCACGATGGAGAATTCCGTGTTCATGCGCGTAGTGAACAGTGCGAGCGACCTTCGTGATCAGTTCCACCGCCTGCCGGATCGACATCGGCGTTTGTTTAACTACTTCGTCAAGCTGACCGCCTTCTATAAACTTCATGCTGAAGTAACACTGGCCATCACGCTCGCCAACTTCATGGATTGGAACGATACCGGGATGCTCCAGGCGAGCTGCTGCTTCCGCTTCGAGGCGGAAGCGTTTCAAGTGCGCTTTGCTCGCCCACTGACCAAGGCTAATGACTTTTAACGCGACCGTTCGATTGAGGCTTTTTTGGCGAGCTCGAAACACTACGCCTTGTCCGCCGCGGCCAATTTGCTCAAGCAACTCGTAGTCGCCAAAGTCCATCAGCATCGACGAGGCGCTGCCGCGGTCATCCGCCTTCGCCGAGGCTATGGCGGACAAGCCGGCCCCGGCTACAGGTTCATCCGCGAGCGGGCCGAGACCCGTTTCCAGCAAACAGGCGCCGCAGGAGTGCTGCGGCGAATCAGGCGGAATGGCGGCTCCGCATTTGCGACAAAATCTGGCGGTTCTGATTCTCATCGCGCTCGCGTTTTCTTCTTCCAAATACTGCACAGAAATTCTCCAAAGGTTACGAGCGCAAAGCGGCAATAAGATGGCGCAGCTCGTCTTCAATCTCAGCTGGCGTTGCCACCGTGTGCGCGACTTCTTCACGTAAGAGCTGTCGGTAACGCTGTCGCAATCGATGGAAGGCTTGTTTGACGGCGTTCTCGGTCATACCAAACTCGCGCGCAATATCCGCTTGCGACGGCCGCTCAGGTTCATCAGACAGCAATGTGTTCAAGCGTTGGAGCAACGGCGGGTTCAAAGATCGTTGACATTCCTCGCGCAAACGTGCGAACACGCGGTCGAGCACGGTGAAGGCCCAGCGGCGATCATAAAGCAAATCGGGACTCAGCATGTCGCCGCGATCGAACTCGTTCGAATCGAACGATTCGATTTCGTCGATGGGAATCAGCGTTCGACCACCGCCACGTTTAATCGCCTTGGCGTCACGGCGCTCGTTCGCCATGAAATGTTTAAGCGAAGCCAGAAGAAAGGAACGCAAGCGACCCTTTTCCTGTCGCACCGACTGGAAATCTTTTCGCTCTAAAATCAGCGCGAAAAAACCCTGGGTGATATCCTTCGCTTCCTCTGGTTTAGCACCCTCGCGCCTAACGAAACCATAAATAGGCCGCCAGTAGGTGCGGCAAAGATTCTCGAGCGCTTCCTGGGCGACTGACGATTCACCTTGTGCTCCCAGCACCACGCTCCAGTGCGTGGTGGTAAACATCGCGCCGCCGGCAGACGCCGGACTAGTCGCGCTCAGTGAAGTCAGCTTATCGGGAACGGCGCTCACACCTAATCACAGTAAAAAGGCGTAACGAAAGCAAGCCTGCAGATTGCCCCCTAGGACGGACGGCTCGGGCAGCCGTCCATTTGAAACACGACGGCTGGGAAGCCGTCGATCCTTGATGCCAAGCTTGCTATAGCTACGCCGGCAACACGGTTGAGAGCGTCACCTCGCTGTCGACTGTTTGTTGAACAACGTCTTCTACCGTGGCGCCAACTTTTGATCCGTCGCGATCCACAATCCACACCTGCTGGCCTTGCTCAAACGAGCCGCGCGTCATGACCTTGAGCAAAACTCCTTCTTCGGTAGCCGGATTATCGAGCACCTCGACGACGATTGCTTCAGTTTTGCCGAAGTCCGTCAGCAAAGTCAGGTCGTCGTCAACTTTCGGCCTTTGCATGGACAGCAGATCCCTCCCGCAAAAAGTATTCGACCTTCGTTGCCGCGCCGAGTGTCTCGGTGGTCGCAACAAATCATTGCACCTAAACGATCTCGACCAGTTCGCGCTCGGGCGCGATTTGGGCGTCGGGTTTCTCGCGTTTGAGCACCTGATATAAGAACCAGACAATGAAACAGTTCGCCAGCAAAATGACCGCGCCCACTAGTCCTGGTCGATGCCAAAGGTGACGAATTTCGAGTGGAATCAAGCTCGCGGTCGCGAAAATCATGAGTAGTTCCGCCCAGCGCTGTTCCATATACACTCCGATTCCTTCGGTAAAAAGAACCGCCGCGTAAAAGAGCGCCAAAAGACCGGTGGCGTGCAACGTGCCGGCTGCAAGAACCGCTTGCAGTTTGTGGAGCAAATAAGAGATACCTTTGCTATGCTCCAGCAGGATTTCGTCCGCAGTCCAATCCGATAAGGCATCCATCCATCTGGTCCGCGCATTCAGAAAAAGCAGTGAGATACCAAGCAGCAGCAGCAGCACGCCTTTGGCAATCTTGAAAAGCGCGATCAGCTTGAGATACCGATGGCGACGTGCACCCTGCAAAATGGCAGGTTCGTGATGCGCCGGGTTCTTCGTTCTTAGATCGGCCACTTCCCAAGTGTAGCGCCAAGCGTGTCGCTTGCAAAATCGCGATGGTCGCAGCCGGCGTGGCTGCCTTTACACGTTAACCGGCAAATACCGGCTTCTCGCGGCAACAAATTTCGAGCTTGTTGCCATCGGGGTCCTCGAAAAAGAAGGCGTAGTAACCCGGACTGTAGTCCTGGCAAACTTCGGGACCCTCAAGGTTTTTACCGCCAGCGTCGCGCACGAGCTTCGAAATCTGATCCACTTCTTCGCGCGTGTCTGCCCAGAACGCGATTCGCGTGCCGGTGGGACGATGGTTCTTGTCCTCGCTGAGACAGAAAAATTCCAACGGCCGTTCCCCACCGCCAGCATAGAACGTATAATAATCGTCGCCCGGACTTTCGTGAACGAACCCAAGCTGGGGCAGAAACTTTCCGTAGAACTTTCCCGCCGTCTCCATGTTTGTCACCCGCAAATCGATGTGATCAAAGCAACGCGTTTTCATTTTGTGATTCTCAATCGCCTCGGCTCGAAATTCAATTGCTCGTGATCGCAAAGGTAGACTGAGCAATCCTCTGCGCGCCGATCGCAATCAAGAACGTCGGCACGCACTCGCCACGGCGAGCAAGCTGTATGACGCGCCTTACCAACCTCGCGAAACAACACGCTGCTGAAGTCCTGATCTTATTCGGCGATGAAGCGCCCCAAAATCGGTCTCAGCCTTTCTATCGTGGCTTCCGGCCACAATTTCCGGTCGGTCACTAGCGCCATATCCAACGCAGAATGTTCCGGCCAGTTTGGTTCATTGGGAATTCGCGGGATGACGTCTGCGATGACTCTGCGGGCTGTCTCTGCATTTGCGAGAAGGTGACTGAGAACGATCTCGGCGGACACCGGTTCCTCTTCGATTTTCCAGGAATCGTAGTCAGTGATCATGGCCATGGTAGCGAGTGCGATCTCCGCTTCGCGAGCCAACTTTGCCTCTGGAAGATTGGTCATGGCGATCACGTCGAACCCGTTGCGGTGATTGAATTCAGATTCCGCACGCGTGGAGAACGCCGGGCCGTCCATGTTCACGTAAGTGCCGCCGTTGTGAACGGTGTATCCCAGTGACCTCAACGATTCAGCCAACAGGTTGCGCAGGTTCGCGCTGATCGGTTCGGCAAATCCAACGTGCGCCGCAATGCCTTCGCCGAAAAATGTATGTACCGTCCGTTGACTGGTGCGATCGTAAAACTGCGATGGTAAGACCACATCTCGCGGCGCATATTTTTCCTGCAAGCTGCCGACCGCCGCGACTGAAATAATCCAGCGAACGTTTAACGAGCGAAGCGCATAAATGTTGGCGCGGTAATTTATTTCGTGCGGCAGAATCCGATGACCGCGGCCGTGTCGGGGCAAAAAGTAAACCTGACGCTCGCCTAATTTTCCACCGACGAGTACGTCCGACGGCGGTCCAAACGGTGTGTCGATTTTGTGTTCAGTCGTATCCCGCAGCTCCTCCATCTGGTAGAGACCGCTGCCACCGATGACACCGATCGCCGGAACGTCTTCATTCATGCGCGTCGCGATTTAAGCCCAAATGGATACGATGAAAAGCCGATAATGTGCTCGTGGCGCACGTGGCGCCGCTATATATTGTTTTCGTCCATCCATGCCGAAATTCTTCATCAAGACTTATGGTTGCCAGATGAACGAGCGCGACTCCGAACAGGTCGCGCATTCGCTCAGGGCGCGAGGGTACGAGCGGGTCTCAAAAGAATCAGAGGCCGACGTCGTGCTCCTGAACACGTGCAGCGTGCGCGACATGGCTGACCAGAAGGCGCTGGGGAAAATGGGAATGCTGGGGCGACTGGCTAAAGAACGGCCGCACGTAGTATTCGGTTTCCTCGGTTGCATGGCGCAGGCACGGGGCGCGTCACTCCTGAAGGGCTTGCCGCACGTCGATCTTGTTGTGGGGACGCAGAAATTTCATCGCGTGGCGGACCACGTGGAGGAATTAGTCGCGAAGAAGGGAGGGCGCAGTTCAGAAAACGCCGAACGCCCAACGTCCAACGCCCAACGTTCAATGAAAAGGCGGATGGATGATCTGCGATTTTCGATCGTCGATATCGAAGAGGAAGCCGGTTCGCAATCGACCATTCGCAACCAGCAACTGCGGGCCAGCCAGGCGACGGCTTTTGTCTCGATCATGCAAGGATGCAATATGCACTGCACCTTCTGCATCGTGCCGCAGACGCGTGGAGCAGAACGCAGCCGGTCCATCGATGAGATCGTGGCCGAAGTGCGCGATCTGGTTTCGCGCGGAGTTAAAGAAGTCACGCTACTGGGACAAATCGTGAATCTTTACGGTCGCCATGAATTTCCGAAGGTCGACAACAAGTCCCCGTTCGTGCAGTTGCTCGAATCCGTTCACGAGGTCGAAGGCCTGGAGCGACTTCGTTTCACGTCCCCTCATCCGATCGGTTTCCGCGACGACTTGATCGACGCAATCTCGCGACTTCCGAAACTTGCTGAGCACGTTCATCTGCCGTTGCAATCCGGCTCGAACAAGATTCTCAAAGCGATGCACCGCGCGTACACCGCGGAGAAGTATTTGGATCTGGTCGAGCGAATCCGGCGGGTGCGCAATGGCGTTGCGATTACCACCGACATCATCGTCGGGTTTCCCGGCGAGACAGACGACGACTACCGGCAGACACTCGATTTGGCTGAGGAAATCCAATTTGATAATGCATTTGTGTTTCGGTACTCACCGCGGCGCGATACTCCGGCCTCGGAAATGCCGGATCAAATCGACGAGCACGTCAAAGAACACCGCAATCAAGATTTGCTCGAGGTCATAAACAAATCGAATCGCCGGATTCTCGAACGCCTGGTCGGAGGCCAGGTGGAAGTGCTTTGCGAGGGGCCCAGCAAAACAAACCGCGCGCGCCTGATGGGCCGAACCCGCACAAATAAAATTGTCGTATTTCCGCCTTCGCCATCCATTCTCCGAAGTAAATCTACGAAGGATGAAAAGCGACGGCCCGCAGGCGAAAGCGAGGAACTCGTAGGGGAGCTTGTGAATGTGCGAATTGAGCGCGCCAACGGATTCAGCCTCTACGGGACACCAGAGGTGTAACACAGGCATCTTGCCTGTTCCGTCGAGCGGGCATCCTGCCTGGTCGAAAATGCACGCTGGAAGCCTGCATGACTTGTCAGGCTGGAAGCCTGAGTTACAGGTGTAGGCAGGCTTTTGTAGTAGCGCATCTTCAATCGCAGGTTGAAAACTTGCCTCACCGTATCCAAACTCACACGCCATCAGTGTAGTTCGACGCATGATTTACCATTTTTCTTTGCACACAGCAGGAGTAATCGCCGGGGCGTTTCTCGTAGCAGTCGGTCTGCTCGGGTTGATAAAACCGAGCTTCGCGCAAGTCGTGAAGCAGCTTCCGCGCTCTCGCCTCGCCGGAGTTGTGCTGCTCACCATTTGCCTGGCTTGGACCTTCTGGTTGGTCGCCACCATCCAGATGGGTGAATTTTCCAGCTTCCGTCGTCCGCTCCTGATTGCTTTGCCAATCGGTTATGTGCTCACGCTGTTTTTCGTGGATGAATTCCTTGCGGTACGCGCTCTCGGGATTCTCTGTTTGCTCGCCGCCGAACCGCTGCTTGATGCGGCCTTTTTGCGCTACGAAACGAGCCGCTTGCTCGTGACGGTGTTTGCTTACTTGCTGATCATCGCCGGTTTGTTCTGGGTGGCGATTCCGTACGTCCTTCGCGACCAAATTAATTGGAGCGCTCGCAGTGTTTTTCGCTGGCGCTGCCTGCATGCTATCGTGTTGGTTTACGGCTGCGTGATTCTAAAGTTCACGTTTACGCAATACTAGATTGTAGCGGCGGTCTGTGACCGCCGATAAACGCCAGCGAGAGAATTTCGGCGCTCATAGAGCGCCGCTACAGCAGAAGCATGAAGCGCATTCTGGTGATCCGCGGCGGCGCAATCGGCGATTTCATTCTCACTTTGCCTGCGCTCAAAGCGCTTCGTGATGCGCGGCCGCAGGCGCACATGGAGATTCTCGGCTACAAGCACATTGCAGAGCTCGCAGAAAATCGGTTCTATGCGCAAGCGGTGCATTCGATCGAATACGGACCGCTCGCCAGATTCTTCGGGCGCAATTCGGAGTTGCCTGCGGAATTGGCCGATTATTTCGCGAGCTTCGATTTGATTGTCAGTTATCTCTACGACCCCGACCGGATCTTCGAAACAAATCTTCGTCGATGTGCCGTCCAAAATCTGATTTGCGGACCTGCGCGGATCGTCGAAAACGCCGGCCACGCGGCCCGGCAGCTTGCGCGACCGATCGAGGAACTGGGAATCAACATTGTAGATTTTACCGAGAGAATTTTTCCTTCAGCAGGAGATCGCGAGTTTGCCCGCGAATTTCTTGCGTCCGTGTCGCAACCGATTATCGCAATACATCCGGGAAGTGGCAGCCCCAAAAAGAACTGGCCACTGGAAAACTGGATTGACTTGTTTTCGCCAAGCAGTCGTTTCGCAGAAATAGAAGGCTTGGTGGTGATTTCAGGCGAAGCGGACGAAGCTCAGACCAACGAATTGGAACGCGAATGGAAGAATCGCGATGTCCGTTTCGCCAGGAACCTGCCGCTGCCTCGCCTCGCCGCCGTGCTTGAGCGCTCCACATTCATCGGACACGACAGTGGAATTTCGCATCTGGCTGCGGCCGCCGGCGCAAATTGCGTTCTTCTCTTTGGTCCGACGGATCCAGATGTTTGGGCCCCGAAGAACGAGAACGTGCGAGTCCTCAGGCCGCCGAGCGGGAAGCTCAGCGATCTGAAGACCCGAATAGTCGAAGAAGCTCTCGCTGGGCTGCTGTGTAGCTAGTTCTACTCACGTCGCCTGGTGGCTGTAGTGTGCGCTGTCCTCAGCGCACAATCTTACTTTGCCGCCACCGCGAACTTCCCGCTGAGGACAGCGGACTCTACAGCAGCAGTGCTGCCGGCCTTAACTTTCGTAGCCGCGAGGAAACTTCTGATGCCATTTCCAGGCGCTCTCGACAATTGCGTCGAGGGATTGGAATTGCGGCTGCCACCCAAGTTCTTTCCTGATCCTTTCCGACGAAGCGATGAGCCGGGGCGGGTCGCCCGGTCTGCGTGGTTTTTCAATCGTCTCGATTTTTCGCCCAGTGATTTTGCGGCACGATTCGATCACTTCTCGTACGCTCGAACCGCCGCCCGTGCCGAGGTTGTAACAGCCGCTGACGGCTTCGCCGAGAGCCAGAATATGCGCGTTGGCGAGATCGAGGATGTGAATGTAATCCCGAATACACGTTCCATCCGGTGTGTCGTAGTCGGTGCCGTAAATCTCGACGTTCGGTTTTTCACCGAGCGCCACCTGCAGCACAGCCGGAATAAGATGCGTCTCCGGCCGATGGTCTTCGCCAAATCTCTCGGTTGCGCCGGAGGCATTGAAGTAGCGCAGACAAACAAATTTCAGTCCATGAATCTCGTCGTACCAGCGCAGAATTTTTTCAAACGCGAGTTTGGATTCCCCGTAGGGACTAATGGGACGCGGCTGCGCGGTTTCGTCGATTGGCAGGCGATCGGGCGGCCCAAAAAGGGCGCATGTCGACGAAAAGATGATCCGTCGCACACCAGACGCGACCATGGCATCGAGCAGATTCAATCCATTGCAAATGTTGTTGCGAAAATATTTGGATGGGTTCTGCATGGATTCGCCAACCAGCGCGTTGGCGGCGAAATGCATCACGGCGTCTGGCCGATGAGTGGAAAGGGCGGCCTCGATCTGCTGGCGATCCGCAAGCTCGCCTTCAATGAAATACGTTCGGGAATCAACTGCGCCCCGATGGCCTTCACTCAGGTTGTCAAAAATGGCAACTTCATGCCCCTCATTCGCTAAGAGCTCGGAGCAAACACTCCCGATGTAGCCTGCGCCGCCAACGACAAAGATTTTCATTGGCGGAGAAAATGCCGCGTGATTCACCCTAAATCAAAAGCAACTCGCGAGATGACCGCCGCGCATCGCACACGGCTAATAGTGGCGTGCCGCTAGTTTGAACCCGACGTGCGCCGGGGAGTATTTTGCGCGACGGTTTTGCCCTTCTTTTTTTCGAGAGCTGCGACCATCTTCCGAACGCAATTGTGTTTGCAGCGAGGCGCGAGGACTTTCAAACTTTCTTCCTCCGAACCCCATTGCAAAATGTCGATGTCGACATAGCGGACACCCCAGTCTCTTACCTCCGACCGACTGCTCTTATAAAGATCGATAGTATCGGTGCCGACCAAAGCATTTCCGTAATCGTCGATGACATATTCTTCGCTAGTATCAACGAGGCGAAAGCGCGTTCCGAGCGGGTATCGCGACCAATCTGAAGCTGCACTCAACACATGCCGGCCGGAAAGATACGTGCCGATTGCGTTGTGAGCCCCGCTTCCTCCTTCGTGTTGTGTATACGCGGTGGTGCGCACCTTTGGCATGCGTTTTCCGCTGGTAACAGTCGGTTTCGATGTTTGCGTCGCGCAGCCTACGACAGAGCAAGCTAAAGCTCCCGCGAGCGCTAGGTTAAGGCATCTAGGCATCGGCGTTTCGGCCCTTCAATAACAGGCCGGTTAGCCTGGGGCAAGCGATTTTTACGGAAATTCCCTAGAGATACTGGTGCTATGGAAGCGTGGGCTTTGGAAAGTACCAGCTCCAGCGTTAATGCGCGGCAGCCTGCGAAAGTTCAGTTGTGCAATGAGGACAACGCGTCGCTTTGATGGGAATAGTCATCGCGCACGCCGGACAATCTTTTGAGACCGGCGCGGCGTTTGGGGCCGGGCGCTTCATCTGGTTAACTGCTTTTACGACTAGGAAGATGCAGAACGCGACAATGGCGAAGTTAATCAGAAGAGTGATAAAGTTGCCGTAGTTCCAGGTGATCGCCTTGTGAGCGACTGCGTCAACCGGAGTCGCGAAATTAGTCATGCCATCTGCGCCCGCCTTCAGAAGAAAAAACTTGTTTGAAAAATCGAGCCCGCCTGTGACCAAACCTATCGGAGGGATCAGAATATCCTTCACGAGCGACGTCACGATACTTCCGAATGCGGCGCCGATGATGACGCCGACAGCGAGATCAATGGCGTTACCTTTGACTGCGAATTCTTTAAATTCCTTCCACATGTCGCTCACGTAATCAGTTGACGACGATATTGACCAGCTTTTTGGGAACAACAATCACTTTGCGAACCGCCTTCCCGGCGATCCGGTCTTGAACTTTCGGGTTCGACAACGCGACCGCCTTTAGTTCCTCCTCGGTGGCCAGAATCGGCATCTTAACTCGATCACGAAGTTTGCCGTTTATTTGAATGACGATTTCAACTTCGTCTTCGATTAGCAAACGCTCGTCGTAAGCCGGCCATGATTGTTGGGATACATCTCCGCGCGCGTCACCGAATTCACCGCTTAATCTCTCCCACAGCTCTGATGAAACGTGCGGAGCGAATGGATTAAGCAGGATCAGGAACGTCCGCATCGCTGACAAGGGGATCGTCTCGACGTTCGTAAACGCGTTCACGAAAATCATCATCTGCGAAATCGCCGTGTTAAAGGAGAACGATTCGATGTCTTCCGTCACCTTCTTGATCGTGGCATGCAGTAACTTTTGCTGCGGCTTGGTGGCATCGATGGCTTTAATCTTTTTGGATAATTCCCATTCACCTGCCTGGTTTTCTGTCATGAGCAGGCGCCAGACGCGCGCAAGAAAGCGCGCGACGCCTTCGACGCCGCGGGTGCTCCACGGTTTCATTTGCTCGAGCGGTCCCATAAACATTTCGTAGCAACGAAATGCGTCCGCGCCGTGCTGATCGATCACGTCGTCGGGGTTAACGATGTTCCCGCGCGATTTCGACATTTTCTGGTTGTCCTCGCCGAGGATGATTCCCTGGTTCACCAACCGTTGAAACGGCTCGGACTTCGAGACGTAACCCAGATCGAATAACACTTTTTGCCAGAACCGAGCGTAAAGCAGGTGTAACACCGCGTGCTCAGTTCCTCCGACGTACAAATCTACGCCGCCAGGTTTATCGCCGCCCATCCAGTAGACTTCCGCCTCTTCGCCAACGAACCGTTTGTCATTGTGCGGATCGCAGAACCGCAGGTAATACCAACATGAGCCTGCCCACTGCGGCATGGTATTCGTCTCGCGCATCGCCTTGTCGGAGTAACGGACCCACTCTTTTGCCTTGGCCAGCGGCGGTTCTCCGGTGCCAGTCGGTTTGTAATCGTCGAGCGGCGGCGGAACGACTGGCATCTCTTTTTCCTGCAATGCGCGATGTTTGCCATTTTCCCAAACAATTGGAAATGGCTCGCCCCAGTATCGTTGACGCGAGAATAACCAGTCGTGCAGTTTGTAATTGATTGCCCGTTTGCCGGACCCGCGTTCTTCCAGCCAGGCGGTGATTTTCTTTTTCGCCTCAGCGCTCGTTAGGCCGTTGATGATCGGCGAGTTAATAGCGATGCCTTCGCCGGTGAATCCAAATGCCGGCTCATCTTTTGTTGGTTGAACGACGACGATAATCGGCAAATCGAATTTCTTCGCGAACTCCAGATCGCGTTCATCGTGCGCCGGCACGCCACCTATCGCGCCGGTCCCATAGCCAAACAGCACGTAATCAGCGATCCAGATGGGGATCTTTTCGTTGGTGGCCGGATTAATCGCGTATGCGCCAGTGAACACGCCGGTTTTTTCTTTCGATAGATCGGCACGCTCAAGCTCACTTTTACGCGCGGCGCGCTCGCGATATTCGCGCACTGCCGGCCACTGCTCCTCGGTAACGATCAAATCAACCAATGAATGTTCCGGCGCGAGCACCAGGAATGTACCGCCGTAAACCGTGTCGGGTCGCGTAGTGAAAACGCGAATCTGCTGATCTACATTCTCAATCTTAAAATCGATCTCCGCGCCCTGGCTTCGGCCAATCCAATTGCGCTGGAGCGCCTTGATTCCTTCAGGCCAATCCAGTTCGTCGAGTCCCTCGAGCAACCGGTCCGCAAAAGCAGTGATACGCAACATCCATTGCCGCATCGGTCTTCGCACAACCGGAAAGCCGCCAACCTCGCTTTTTCGGTCTACAACCTCCTCGTTCGCCAAAACTGTGCCGAGTTCCGGACACCAGTTCACCGGGACATCAGCGACGTAAGCGAGGCGTACGCTGTCGGGGTCGTCGCCACGGTAGGTTGAAATTGGTTCAGCCTTGTTCGTTTCCGGGTTGAACCATGAGTTGTAAATCTGGAGAAAGATCCACTGCGTCCATTTGTAGTAACGCGGGTCAGTCGTGTTGATCTCCCGTTGCCAATCGTAAGAAAAACCGATCCGCTTCAGTTGGCTTTTGAACTTCGCTACGTTTTCACGCGTGGTGACCGCCGGATGCTGACCGGTTTTGATCGCGTATTGCTCCGCGGGCAGACCGAAGGCGTCCCAGCCCATAGGGTGCAAGACGTTGAAGCCGCGCAACCGTTTATAACGCGCAACGATGTCGGTGGCGGTGTAGCCTTCCGGATGACCAACGTGCAGCCCGGCCCCGCTCGGGTAAGGAAACATATCGAGCACGTAGAATTTTGGCTTCGCAGGATCGAAACCCTTCTCACTGGGGTTGGGCGCGTGAAAAAGCTGGCGCTCGTCCCAGATGGCCTGCCATTTCGGCTCGATCTGATCGAACGGATATGGTCTACGGCGGTCGCTACTCATTACAGGTAAATCAGGAAACCAGAAGCCAGGAAAAGAAACTAGAATTTACTCTTGTTTTCCGGTTTCCACATTTCAATTGAATGGTGATCGAGCTTGTAGTCGCCACGCGCAACAAACATAAGGCGCGCGAGATCCAGCATATTCTCGGACCGGAGTTTAAGGTGCGCGATTTCGGGGCGCATCCCGAAGTTTCGGAGATTCGCGAGAGTGGAACGTCGTTCGAGGAAAATGCGACACTCAAAGCTCTCGCGGTATCAAGACAATTGCCAGCTCTGGTGATTGCTGACGATTCGGGACTGGAAGTTGACGCTCTCGGCGGTGCACCGGGAATTTATTCGGCGCGTTACGCGGGCGCCAACGCGACGGACAGAGACAAAATCGATAAACTGCTTCGCGAGCTTGCGCGAGTTCGCGCTACAGTTGATGAGCGTCGCGCTCGATTTTTCTGTGTCGTAGCGCTGGCGCATAACGGCGATCTCCTCGGAATCTTCGAAGGAACAGTCGAAGGAAGAATCACCGATACAGCACGAGGCGGTTCCGGATTCGGCTACGACCCGATTTTCGTTCCTGATGGATTCGAGCAAACGTTCGGTGAACTGCCCAGGGAAGTGAAGAACACCATCAGCCATCGCGCCAAAGCCATTCGCGCAGTCGCCGAGAAACTTAAACGGCTTGAGTTCGGTGGCTAAGGTGAAGGAGGTGGAGGAGCAGGAGGAGCAGGCCCTGTTTGCGTAACGCCCCCGGCTGCCCTGATCTGATACCCAACTTTTGTGATGCCAACCGATCGAACTTTGTCGAGGACTCCAATTACGTCGCCATACATCGCCATCGGCTGCGCGCTGATTGAGATTTTGATATCCTTGTTTGCCCTGTGAAGCTGGAATAATCGCGGCATTACTTGATCATCCGGTACGTACACATTGTCGAAGAACACTGCGTTTCCTTCCAGCACTTTGATCGAGACGAAGTCCTTCACCCCGGTTGGCGGCGGCCCAACCGCAGCCGGTAAATTGACGCGAATGCCTTTCATGTGAGTCTGGCTCAGACTCACCATCATGAAACTGGCGAGCAGAAAGAACATGATATCGATCAACGGGATGATCTCGATCCGCGCTCTTTTTTTTGGAACTGGCGAGGATAATCTCATGTCTAGTAGGAAGCCCCCGTCATGGTGAAGGTAATGGGAATGTTAACCTTGGAAACTGTTCCAGGTCTAAATCGCCACTGCCGAAACGCGCTGGTGGCGGCACCATCTAGGATAGGACTCCCAGTGCTTGACGAAACACTACAGCCACTGACGCTGCCGCTACCTGAGTCCACTGTGCAGACGATCACTCCACTGCCGGTGACGTGCCGTGAACGAGCCTCGTAAGGGTACTGTGGACGTGGCGCGTATGAGGCGAGGGCTTTCGCTCGCGACATCGACATCGGCCCCGGGCTCTTAACTGGCACGAATTTCTGCGCCGTTTGTTGTTGTTTCGGTGGCGGTGTTCTTTCTTCAACAAATTCTGGTTGAATCTCCGGCGGAGGAGGAGGCTCTGGAATCGGGATGTCTTCCGGGGGCGGAGTGGCCTCAGGCGGCGCCAGCACCGCTTCCACCACCTGCGGCGGCTGAGGCGGTAAATCCACCGCAGGAGCTTCGTGGCGCTGAGACACCGCAACAGCAGTCAGGTGGATTGCTAACGCAGCTCCAAGTGCCGTCCAGAAGTACCATCGTGGGGGTGGCCGGTAAATGAGCTGTGTGCCTTCCGTTGGTTCTGCCATACCAAAATCAATGTGCCCCGGGAACGGCCTTGAGTGATTCGCTCTTAATTTCGAAGGAAATCTTGTAATAGCCAGCCGCGCGAACAAGGTCCAGCAGATGGGCAACGTTCAGGTGGACCGAATCCTTGTCCCCTCGAACAAAGACCTTCGCGTCAGGGGCCGATTGATGCGCCATTTTCAAACGGTTCAGCAATTCCGTGTCAGCGATTTCGTCCTTATCAAAGAAATAATGGCCATCCTTATCGACCGAGACGCTCACATATTCGCGTTTTGTCTGGACCTCACCCGAGACCCCCGAGGGCAGATTCACTTTGATCCCCTTCATGTGTACCTGACTCAGGCTCACCATCATAAAACTGGCGAGCAGAAAGAACATGATGTCGATCAACGGGATGATCTCGATCCGCGCTTTCTTATGTGGAATGGGTGACGCTACGCGCATACTAAATTACTAGATGGAAGACCGCGTTGCCGATGAGGGCGTGCCACTCTCGATCGCCACGTGTCGCTCTGCGCCGTGGGCTTGGAGCATAACTTCCAAATTGGTGGCTGCCGTTTGCAATTCGAACTCCAAGTTAGACACGCGAGAGGTGAAAAAGTTAAACGGAATCAACGCAAAAATGGCGATACCCAGACCGCACGCCGTGGCAATCAGCGCTTCGGCAATACCGCCAGTGACGGCTTGCACAGCGAGTTCCTCGTTGCCCAAAAAACTGAAGGACTTGATCAGACCGGTGATTGTGCCCAACAGACCGAGCAAAGGCGCGAGCGTCACAAGCGTGTCCATTACGACCAGGAAGCGTCCGGCCCGCTTGATCTCGATACCTGCGGCAACCTGCAACGCGGCTTCGAGCGAGCTGTGCTGATGGTTGAGACCGTTCCAAAGCATTCGTAGCACAGGGTCGCGGGAACCGCGCGAAAGCCTCGAAGCCTCGGCAGTGTCACCATTTTCAATTGCGGTGAAAACTTTCTCGATCCGTTTCGGATCCCGCCTGAACCAGCGGCCACCCCACCAAATGCATCGCTCGAGCACAACGGTGAGCGCTACGATCGAGACGATCAGAATCGGCCACATTATCGGACCGCCTTTGTGAAACTTGTCGATCAACCAATTACCCCCCAAAAAACCAGCAGGCTGTTCCGGCGTGGCTGCAACAGCTGGGGCAGCACTCGCCGCTGCGGCTGCTGCAGGACTCGTTGCGCCAATTGCTGCTGGACTGGTCACGGCGCCCGGCGCTCCGGGTTGGCCTACTGCTGGAGCTTGTCCAGTTGGCGGTTGTCCTACAGCTCCAGGTTGTCCCGGAGGCGGCGGTTGTTGCCCCGGCGGCAGATTTGTGACAGGCGGCTGTTGCGCCGCGGCTGCAGGATTTGTCGGCGCCTGAGCAGCCGGACTCGTACCACCGGTTGCCGGAGGCGGAGCTTGTCCAAGCGAAACCAACGCAAACGCGAGTGAACAGAGACAGGTAGTGAGCAGTGTTTTCATAGTTGAAGCACGAGTTTGATGACCGGTTCGATTTCGGTGCAGTTTTCCGTTATCGCAGAGGACTTGTTCGGGAGTCCAGCAAAACTTTTCATTTTTTTCCGCGACACTTTTTGCGCCAGGGGCGCATCTATATTTCGAATTATCTATACTGCTAGGTCGTAAGCAAGTGTTTGAAATTGTGTTCCCTAAGGATCATTCAGTGTTGCCAGTCGCAGAATCTTGCGCAATCGCGACCGTGTTGCGCAAGCGCGGCCAATCATCGATCTCTGCTTCCAATTCATCTCCCGCTTGAATCGGGCCCACGCCAGCTGGTGTTCCCGTTAGAATTACATCGCCCGGAAAAAGTGTGAGCGATTGACTAACGAATGAAATAATCTGCGCGACTGAATGGATCATTCGGCTCGTGCGCGTACTCTGGCGCAGCTCGCCGTTCTGCCGCAACTTTATCGAGGCGTCGCGCACATCGACATCGGCGTACACGAAGGGTCCCATCGGCGTATAGGAGTCGAACGATTTGCAGCGACCAAATTGCTTCTCCTGTTTTTGCAAATCGCGATCGGTGATATCGAGGCCGATTGTGTAACCGAAAACGTGATCGAGTGCATTGTCGGGGCTGACATTTTTCGTGCGCGAGCCGATCACGACCGCCAGTTCAGTTTCAAAATCGGTTTGATGCTGGGGAAACGCTATTTCGATCACGCCGTGATGCGCCAGCAGAGAGCTCGGTGCCTTGAACCAAATTAACGGCGCGCCGATTTCAGTACGTTTCATCTCCGCGATGTGATCCGCGTAATTCAATCCGACTGCGATCAATTTCGACGGCGCGACTGGAACATCGACTTGCAGATTCGCGAGCGGCAGTATTTCGCTCGTGGGTTGAAATTGAATCCAGTACGGCTGTGACAGCCGATGCACTTCATCGCCGCGCAATTCGCCGTAGAAGAATTCGTTGCCAGATCTGAATCCGCCAAATGTTCTCATGTGCCGGAATTGTACGGCAACCGCTCCGGTTGCCGAATCAAAACTGGCAGGCGGAGCCCCCGCTCTACAATTTCATTTCGGCGTGACGCCCACAAAATCGCGCACCGGCTTTCGCCCCGAGATTGAGAATGCGCTGCCGTCCTCGCGTGCGAACCAGAACGCGCTGGAGGAACCACCGTCGAGATTCATTGCGCGTCGGATTTTCGAATCCGCAACGATGGGGCTCGTGGCGACGATGTTTGCCAACTCGGCAAGCGAAACGTCTGAGCAAACGCCTAGAAAGGCGCGATCGTTCATGGCTATTCCGGCAAAGGTTCGGCGCGCCAACTGTGAATCATTCAACCCGCGAATGCGCTTGTTTCCTTCGACGAGAAATGGTCCGGATTGAATTGCGGCGACGATTTTTTTCGTCCTAGAAAATTCACTGACACGCACGACGTCAATGCCGCGGTCCGACTGCAGCAAGATTCCAGTAATCAGACGCGCCCGGCGTAACGGCGAGAAAGTTGTACCATCCGCAACCCGCAAGCCAATCGGCTTGAATTCCGTGTCGAAATAACCGCCGTTTACGCCGCACACGAATTTTTCTTGCTTCATGACTGCGTCCAGACTTTGGCCCTCAGGATTATCGACAATACGCAACGCAGTCGATTTAGCGGAGAAAACTGCAAGGTCGACAGCAACGCGTTGACCGGCGGCGGCGTCTTCCACAACCACATGCCGATGCTCAATTCCTCCGCGGCCAGGTTCCGTTTCGGCTGAAACGATTTTCCACTCTGCGTGCGCCGAAGCGGCAAGCGCAACCAGCAGGAGCAAAACCGATCGATAAAAAAATCGCGCAGGAGAAACGTAGCGAAATCGCACGACTGTATGCGGTCTTACGCTTTACCCGCGTATTTCGCGAACAGGGCCTGAAACGCCGGATCGTTCCGAAGCGGATCCCATGCTGGATCCAGTTTCAGACTTTGCGATGTCACTTCGCTAGGACGACTCAACAATTCGTCCAATAATCCGATCGCACGCGCATTGTCGCCGAGGATCGTATAGACCTGTGCGACCTGCTCAGCAACCTGCGGACCTTCGAATGCATCTTTGCTTTCGGGCCGCAAATCTATCGCTCGTTGCGCTTCTGCGACGGCCGCATCTTTTTCACCGAGCCACGCGAGCAGTTTCGCGAATTGAACACGCAAATCCGCATCGTTCGGTTTTTGCTTCAGTTGCTGTTCCAAAATATTTTTGGCTTTGAGGAACGCCACGCGGGCCGCAGCATCGTCGCCCAAAGCCTTGTGAGCAATGCCCAGCGGAAAATACTTGTAGGCGAGCGAACCGGGAACCGCCGCGAATGTGTCGTCAGGCACCGTAGCAGCCAGCTGCACAACCTCCTGATACTTGCGCTGAGCCAAGAGAAAATTGGCTTGCCCTCCGATCATCTGGAGCCGTTCTTCGCTGCTCATGGGGAATGATTTCGCTTTCTCCAAAAGCTTCTCCCCGACGCTCAGGTCGCCTTTCTCGCCGATGGCGAGCTTGGCTTTGATGCCCCACAAACTGATCCCTTTGGGATCTATTTGGAGAGCACGGTCGATCGTTTTATTGGCAGCATCGAAATTCCGCAGCATCTGATAATTGAAAGCGAGATTTTGCAACGGCCAGGAGTCCTTCGGATTCAAGCTCACGGCCTTCTCCAGATTTGCGGTGGACTCAGCCCATTTACCCTGCCTGCGCTGGATGGCTCCGATGGCCAGATAAACTTCAGACTCGTTAGGCAATGCTCGCTGTGCAATTTCGAACTCCTTCAGCGCAACTTCGTAGTTGTTGTCACCGTAATAATATGAGGACCCCAGCGCCAGATGCGCCTCGGGCAGATCGGGCTGCAGTTGCAAAGCGCGCTCTGCGAGAGTGCGGGCTTTTTCGCGGTGATCCGATGAGGCGTCGTGCGTACGCACCATCCAGCTTTCCAGTTGCGAATAACGTGCGAGGGCAAGAGCAAAGTTTGGATCCAGCTCGATAGCACGCTGATAAAGCTGCTCGCTCTGTTTCAACTTGGTCAAATCCTCCATGGCGCACGACAGATTATGCGCTTCCACGAAGGCAAGGTAAGCCTCGCCGTTTTCGGTCGGCTTCAGTGTCATCTGCGATCTCTCGGCGGGAGAGAGCTTTGCTTTGAGCGCATCGGCAATTTCGCCCGCCAGATCGCTCTGGATCGCGAAAACGTCGGTCAGATCGCGGTCGTAATCTTTGGCCCATAGGTGCTCGTCAGTGTTGGCATCGATTAATTGCACATTAACACGCACCTTGTTTCCCGATCGGCGCACGCTTCCCTCGAGAATATTGGAAACCCCGAGCGCCTTGCCGATTTCGCGAAGGTTCGTCGGCCGGCCTCTATATTGCATCACCGATGTGCGCGAAATCACCCTGAGATCGCTTATCTTCGACAAGTTCGTAAGCACGTCGTCCTGCACGCCATCGGCGAAATAAGCGTTCTCTTTTTCATCGCTCAGATTTTCAAATGGCAGAACGGCAATTGACTTATCGACCTTGTGCGCGGCGACACGAGGCAAGAGAAAAAAGCCTGTGGCCGCGGAAATAACCACGCCGGTGGCGATCAGCATGATTACGTTCCGCCGACGACGGGTCATGGGCGCGGGAGTGTCAGGCGTGGCCCGAATACCTTGCGCCGTGATGTCGAACGCCCACGCAAGAATCAGGGCGATTGGAAATCCAACGAGCAGCAACAGAATCACCAGGCGCAGCGACCAGTTTGGCAATTCCCATGCTGGAAATGTGGCCGAAGCCAGCTGGATGATGCCGCCCGCGGCAATGATGTAGGCGGCCGCCACCCGATAAACTTTGCGCCGTTTTACTTCCTCGAAGAAGCCGGTCATAAGAAGAGTTTTGATTCGGAACTATACTGCAGCCGTGAGTATAGACACAAATTGACGCCCGACATTCATTTTACCCAGTCGATTGCGCCGTGCGAAGGGTGAACCGTTCGTCACCTGCAATTCATCGACAGCTCGACGTCAGGCTTTTGGGAGATTTCGATTAACGCCTGAAAACGGCCATCAGATCGCAGCGGATCCCAGATCGGATTCAGTTTCAGTGAAGACACCGTTACTCCGGCTGGAGTAATCAATGATCGTTCAAGAAGGTCAAGAGCTGCGTCGTTTTCGCCCGTCCAGGCGTAAATTTGTGCCAGCGCGAGCGTCATCTTTGGCCCATCCAGGGCGTCCCGAGATTCGGGAAGGAGCATCATGGCGCGTTTGCCCTCGGCGATGGCGGCATTCTTTTCACCCAGACCGGCAAATACCATCCCGAGCATCATGTGACGCGACGCATCATCGGATCCTTCTTGTATCGCTTTTTCCAAGATCGAACGAGCACGTTGAAACGCCGAACGCGCATGTTCCTTATCATTCACGAAAGTGTAAAGAGCACCCTCGAGATACTCTTTCGGTTTGTCATCGCTGCGAACGTCGCCGGGCAACTGTTTTAGAATGCCCACGGCGTCGTGAAATCTCCGTTGCAGCATCAAGAGATACGCCCGGCCAACCATGCCCTCCGCATCGAAGGAAGCACCTGGCCGGATTTGCGCCAACTGTTTGTCGATCTCGGACAGATCGCCTTTTAGATCTACGGCGAGCATCGCCTTGCCTGTGCGCGCGCTAACGGAATTCGGTGCAGCTTCGATCGCGCGATCGAAAAGTCTGTCCGCATGTTCGAAGTCATCAGCGGCGCGATAATTGTCAGCGAGATTCATGAGAAGAAACGCATCCTTTGGACTCAGGGAAGCGGCTTTCTCCATGTTCGCAGTGGATTCGGCCCATTTGCCCTGGCGACGCTGAATCGCTCCAATAGCCAGATAAACATCGGCAGAGTTCGGCAAACTTTTCCGGGCGATGGCAAATTCGTCCAAAGCGCGCTGGTAATCGCGCTCGCAATAATAATGGTAAAAGCCCAATGCCAGGTGTGCCTCGGGCAGGTCCGCCTCTAATCGAAGCGCTGCTTCAGCCGCTGCGTACGCTTTTGCTTTACGCGCGGGTCTGGGATCGAAGGTGTGATACATCCAGTCTTCGACCCACGCCAATGCTGCAAAGGCACGGGCAAAATTTGGATCGAGCCTGGCCGCTCTCTCAAACAGTTGCTCAGCCTTTTCGGTGTCGGCGCGCATTCGATCTGGCCGCGTAAGCAGATCGTGCCCCTCCACAAAAGCCAGGTAGGCGTCGCTGTTCTCAGTCGGCTTGCGTTCAATCTGCGCCTTTTCGGTGGGCGACAATTGAGCGCGCAATTCACCGGCGATTTTTTGAGCGAGATCACTTTGTATGGCGAACACGTCCGTCAATTCCCGATCGTAGTCTTCCGCCCAGATATGCTGGTCGTTGTCGACATTGATTAATTGCACGTTTACGCGCACCCGGTTCCCGACCCGGCGAACACTCCCTTCAAGAATAGTGCCGACGCCAAGGGCCTTTCCAATGTCGCGAGCATTAGACTGCGTGGCGCGATAAGGCATAACCGATGTGCGCGAAATCACCTTCAGATCGCCGATCTTCGACAGGTTCGTGAGCAGATCATCCTGAATGCCGTCCGCGAAGTAGGCGTTTTCCTTCTCATCACTCAGGTTTTGGAACGGCAACACCGCAATAGACCTGTCGACTTTATGCGCGGCGACCCGAGGCAGCAGAAAGAATCCCGCAGCGGCCGAAAGGATCAGTCCGCCGCCGATGAGCAGGATCATGTTACGACGAGTGTGCGTGCCGGACGCCGCAGTATCAGGGGTGACCTGTATCCCATCAGGGGTAATGTCGAACGCCCACGCAAGCATGAGCGCTAACGGAAATCCCATCAGCAAACACACGATTAGCATGCGCAAGGTCCAGCTCGGTAATTCCCATGCTGGAAACGCAGCCGAAGCCAATTGAATGATGCCGCCCGCTGCGATGACGTAAGCCGCAGCCACCCGATACACCTTGCGCCGCCTCACTTCTTCAAAGAACCCGGGCAGGGCTACAGATTTCTCGGTCGAGACCATAAAACCAAGGGCCTCAGCTATTGACAGCCGAGGCAGCCGCGGCGTTCACTTAACGCCGCCGGCAAAGACAGTCTGAAAATGCGGGCTCTGCTTTTCCCGGGAAACGACGCTGACCTCGATATCTCGAAAGCCGCTTTTCTCGAGGAGTTGGTGCAACTGCACTTCACTGAATCCGAGCCAGTGGTCCGCGTAAAGTTCACGCGTCTTTTCGAACCGATGGCTCAACAGATCGAGAATCACCAGTCTCCCGCCGCGTTTCAAAATCCGGAAAGCAGCGCCAATAGCACGCTCAGGACGAATAGCGTGGTGCAACGCCTGGCTAAGGATTGCAAGGTCAACGCTGTCATTAGCGATCGGCGGGTCCTCAATGTCACCCAGCCGGTATTCAAGATTCTTGAATCCATGTTTCTTTGCCAGTCGCGACCCGAATTCGACCATCTTCGGCGAATTATCGATGGCAATAACTTTGCGCGCTCGTTTCGCCAGCAATTGCGAGAGTGTCCCCTCGCCTGCTCCCAAATCGGCGACGGTCAACGGCGGGAGCAACGTGATCAGCGTGTGCGCAAGCGCCTGCCACGATCGCCCCGGCACATATCCTCGACCGAATTTGCCAGCGAGTTCATCGAAGTATTTCCGCGCCTTATCCTGCCGTTTCTGGAGCACGAGCTTCAGACTTGTGCGATCACGCGAGCCTTCGCGCAGTTCGCGCGCCAGGAGTCGAGTGATGTCCGCCACACGTTCCCGCTGTGCGTTCTTCCCATTGTGGTTCGCGCCGTAATAAACATTCTTTCCGACGCGCCGATCCGCCACCACGCCGGCCCGCTTCAACTGAGCGAGATGACTTGAAATGCGAGACTGCCCCATCCCAAGAATTTGTTGCAATTCAGCGACCGAAAGTTCCTCCTGTTCGAGAAGCAGCAGCAGCCGAAGACGTGTCGGATCGGCCAGCAACCGCAACAAATTAATGGTTGACGCCATGTTTGGAGCCTACGATATATCGACGCATCATGATTGGTCAATATGTCGCTGGCGACGACGGCGCATCGTTAAAACGTTAAACGTTACAACGGTTGAACTCCCGTCCCTCGGCTAATCCCATTTAACGTTATAACACTTTAGCGAATCACATACTTTTGAGCCATGTCCCGACGTTACATCTTCTCTTCCGAATCAGTCAGTGAAGGTCATCCCGACAAAGTTTGCGACGCCATTTCAGACGCCATCCTCGACGCTTGCATCGAGCAGGACCGGCGCAGTCGCGTGGCTTGCGAAACGTTCGCCAAAAGCAACATCGTCGTCGTAGGTGGCGAGATCACTATTCCAAGCCTGTCTGAAGATAAGCCGCTGGCGAGTGTCCTGCCTGTCGAACAGCTCGTGCGCGACACGGTCCGCGGCATCGGTTACGTGAACGACGACGACGTATTTCACGCCGACAAAATCTTCATCACCAATATTATCACTAAACAATCGCCTGATATCGCGCAGGGCGTGGACGCCCGCGCAGTTGAAGGTAAGGACACCGCAGAACAAGGCGCGGGCGATCAAGGATTGATGTTTGGATACGCGTGTGACGAAACGCCGGAACTCATGCCCGCGCCCATCATGTTTGCACATCGGCTCGGGCGCGAACTCACCCGTATTCGCAAGAATTACAAAGTCGGCTGGCTGCGGCCAGACGCGAAATCGCAGGTTTCAGTGATCTACGAAAACGGCAAACCTATCGGCATTTCTTGCGTCGTTGTCTCGACCCAGCACACGCGTGACGTGAAGCATTCGGAACTCCGCAGTTTTGTGATCGAGGAGGTGATCAAGAAAGTGCTGCCGGAGGACATGCTAACTGAGAAAACACAATTCCTCGTCAATCCTACTGGCAACTTTGTAGTCGGCGGCCCCCAGGGCGACGCCGGTTTAACGGGGCGCAAAATCATCGTCGATTCCTATGGCGGAATGGGCCGGCACGGCGGAGGCGCCTTCTCAGGAAAAGACCCGAGCAAAGTCGATCGCAGCGCTGCTTACATGGGACGCTGGGTCGCGAAAAATGTGGTGGCGTCAGGTCTGGCGAAAAAATGCGAAGTGCAATTCGCCTACGCGATTGGCCATCCTGAGCCGCTCAGTGTTCACATCAACACGTTCGGTACACACGCAGTTAATGAAGAAGCAATCGAACGAGCCGTGCTCGCCACGTTCAGTTTCAAACCGGCCGACATCGTCAAACAGCTTAACCTTCTTCGCCCGATTTATTCCAAGACCACGAATTACGGCCACTTCGGCAAAATCGACGATCCCGATATCACTTGGGAGAAAACTGACAAAGGCGCAGAGCTGAAGAAGGCAGCAACGTAATCCGCAGATTTCGCAGATTTACGCAGATTAGAATGCAAAAGGATCAACAGAGCCATGCAATCATCGGAGCTGCAATGGAAGTGCATCGCAAGCTCGGGTTCGGGTTTCTCGAAGCAGTTTACCAGTGTGCTCTCGCTCTAGAATTCCAAGATCAACAAATTCCATTTCGTGCTGAGGTCCCATTGCCCGTTCGGTATAAAGGCAAGCTGCTTACGTGCGGTTACCGAGCTGATTTTGTTTGCTACGAAGATTTTCTTGTTGAAACGAAGGCAATCACCGAACTCACGCGTGCAGACGACGCACAGTTGATAAATGAGCTCAAGGCGACCGGCCTACAGCGCGGTTTGCTGCTGAATTTTGGTGCACCCAGTTTGCAGTTCAAGCGCCTTGTCCGAACGGCCTCTGAAAATCTGCGTAAATCTGCGAAATCTGCGGATCAACTTGAAGAAATCGTTTTATGAAAACATCGACAATCGAACGAACCGAAACCGATTACAAAGTCGCCGACATTTCGTTGGCCGACTTTGGTCGCAAAGAAATCTCCATCGCTGAGAAGGAAATGCCCGGGCTAATGGCGATCCGCGAAAAATATGCTCCGCAGAAACCGCTGGCAGACGTGCGCATCACTGGATCGTTGCACATGACGATCCAGACCGCCGTGTTGATCGAAACACTTACCGATCTGGGAGCGAGTGTACGCTGGGCAAGCTGCAACATTTTTTCCACGCAAGACCATGCTGCCGCGGCCATGGCCAAACGCGGCATCGCTGTTTTCGCGTGGAAAGGCGAATCGCTCGAGGATTACTGGCGCTGCACGTATCGCGCAATCTCGCACCCCGAAGGCAAAGGCCCGCAGCTCATCGTCGATGATGGTGGCGACGCAACATTGCTCATTCACAAAGGCTACGAACTGGAAGAAGGCAGCGATTGGACGAAGACGAAATCGGCAAACAAGGAAGAGCAAATCATCAAGGATCTGCTGCTCGAAATTCAGCGCGAGAATCCCTATCGCTGGCACGAGATCATGAAAGATTGGCGCGGTGTGTCTGAGGAGACCACCACCGGCGTGCATCGCCTTTACAAGATGCACGAGGAAGGACGGCTGCTCGTCCCCGCAATCAACGTCAACGATTCCGTCACCAAATCGAAGTTCGACAATCTCTACGGCTGCCGGCATTCCCTCGTCGATGGATTAAATCGCGCACTCGACGTCATGCTTTCAGGAAAAATCGCCGTCATTTGCGGCTATGGCGATGTCGGCAAAGGGTGTGCACAATCGTTGCGCGGCCAGGGCGCGCGCGTTGTCATTACCGAGGTCGATCCTATCAACGCATTACAAGCGGCGATGGAAGGCTACGAGGTTACGACTATCGAAGAGACGCTCGGCCGCGGCGACATTTACATCACTGCAAGCGGCAATCTTGATGTGATCACGCTCGAACACATGCAGCGCATGAAAGATCAAGCCATTGTCGCGAACATCGGCCATTTCGATAACGAGATTCAAGTGGACGCTCTCAACGAAGCCAAAGGCGTGAAGAGAACCAACATCAAACCGCAGGTGGATAAGTACACGTTCCCGAGCGGGCGCGAAATTTTCCTCCTGGCCGAAGGGCGCCTGGTGAATCTCGGTTGCGCCACAGGCCACCCGAGCTTCGTCATGTCCAATTCATTTTCCAATCAGGTCCTCGCACAATTGGATCTGTGGAAAAACCGCGACACCTATAAAGTCGGCGTTTACGTCTTGCCGAAAAAACTCGACGAAGAAGTCGCGCGCCTGCATCTGGACAAAATCGGCGTCAAACTTACCAAGCTGTCGAAAAAACAATCCGAGTACCTCGGTGTTCCGATCGACGGCCCGTTTAAGTCAGAGCATTACCGCTACTGAGAGCCTGTCATTCCCAGCGACGTCGAGGAATTTCTCGCTGTTTTCTGCGTGCAGCGTTCGCAGAGACCCATGCCACTGCAAGAATGCTCCGGCGACTGGCTCCGGATACGTCTCGGTGGTACCTCGTAGTTAAGCCTGCGAAGCACCTTGGCGCTTTGCCAAACAGCAGTGCGTTCCTGCCCTAGAACTACCGAGATCAGGAGTAACCACGAAAATACAGTCTACGTTTGAAATAGAATGCGAAATGCGTCTAAATGCCATTCCTGTATCATGAATGATCTCCCCGAGCGCTTAGCAGCGTTCAAGCTTGCCGATCCACTGCCTCAAGAATTTGTATGCGTTCTGAGTGGCACTGATCTGAAAATAAGTTCGGGTATAGAGAGTGTGCGCTTGGGATACAAGAAAACTGCCGGCCTCTACTTGTGGCTGATGCGTTATAGGGGCTCTGCTTACAAGATATATGTTGGAAGCACTAATTGTCTTTCCACGCGCTTACACAATTACATAAGCGACTTCCAGCCTCACTCTCCAAATGATTACAAACTTCGGGTGTTCCTAGCATTCATTTTGGAGCAGATGCCTGGGGCGACCCTTGATTTGTATTTCTCAAAGCGGTCGTGCAAAGGTCTGAAGGCTACGGAGGCAAGGGCCGTTGCGACCTACAGGCCGTTGTTGAACGATCTGCCGAAGGCTTCGCAAAGCACAAAACAAGACTTTACGAAGGCATTTGAGTTGTATTACCGCAGGGCCTTCACGGGAAAGCTGAGAGATGATACGTAACGCTACGCTCGGGCCTACCGGCCACTCGTCGCGGTGGCCAGTCCCAGCTGATCTTGGGCGCTACGTCATCATCGAATGCATTGTCATCTCATGAGCTTCCCCTGCCCATATTGCCGCAAGTCAGTTCCTAACGGTGCAGTGCGCTGCCCGCGCTGTACTTCCATCATCCAGACGCAGCAGGAGGCAAGCGATAGAGTGTTCAGCGCTCGGGTGGGATTCGTTCTTCTCGTTATCATCGTGTTAGCATTCTATTACTGCGGTAAGCATTTCGAGTCAGAACAGAGTCGTAGCGCCGATCAGAAACGCTACAAACCAACCGCAGCACGTATTGAGAGGCATTCCGACTCAGAACAGAGTAGCAGCACTGATGTAATCTCTACGAGCCAGCCCGCGGCGCCTATTCGCGAGCTGACGGTTACAGTCACAATAGATGGCGAAGACGCGCTTAAAATCCGAGATGGACGCCTCTGGTTCGAGCACATCAGCGCGATGAGACATGTGATACCGCAAGACATTCTCCTAAATGGAGCTCCATGGGAGCCGTCTTGGGATGGCCGCGTCAGTTCATTCTATGCAGATTTCCAGCCCCCGCTTGCGCCCTTCAAAGGTTCCAACGTTTCTGTTACACACGTATCCGGCAGATCGACAGTCCGGGTGGATCTACCTTCCGACGCAAACGATCAGACTCTTACGGTGGGAATCGCCGATTACCCTGTTGGAAGTGATGAGAACGTAATTTTAATCAAATGGTAATAGAAGGCGTTGCGAGATAGAGCATTACCGGTATTCATTCGCAGGGACGGCGCGCTGCGCCGCCCGCACATCGCAGCGGAACGTCTAGCTTTTAGGTTGTGGCGGCGTGATTATTGAGTCGGTCACATGCAAACGGGTCACTCTTAGCTCGCCAATTTCCAGTCGCTTGATTTTTGCGCGGCCGATGACCAGCCGGCCAATCGCTATGAATCCGATCGCGACCGCGCTGAGTGCTACAGCGCCTACTGCGATCGCCCCGACTGACTGCGCGCCGACGGCCAGGGCGCGAATTGCAATTGGTCCGATTGTTCCTCGTGTTTCCTCGATTTCGTTTGATTTCATCTCGTTACCTCTGCGCTCGTGACTTCAACGTAGCTGCAGTTCGATTGTCCGCCACGTCGCCATTTTCCAGAAATATGGACTCGCCCATTATTCTTTGCCGCCTCAGTGAGTGTTTTGGTTTCATGCTTCGGCGCAGCGAGCCAGACCGTCGACCCTGCGCTCCGAAAATTAAACATGATCTGCGGCGTGCACGGCTCGCCGGCATACAGCGAGACCGAGCCGACTTGGTCGAAACGCACGCCGGCCGGCACCGCCCTCACCTGCGCCGCCGGCTTCTTTATCTGCGCGCAACCAGCCATTCCAGCCAGAGCGGCCCCTGCGATAACCCAAGTTAATAACAGCTTTTTCATATCGACAGTATCCTGAACTCCTCGCGGACGGCATCTACCGCCGCATTTCGAGCAGGGCGATTTTGCGCGCGAGATAGGCTGAAAAATAACCTGCATAGCGCCTTTGCAAGTCCGGACGTTGCCAATCTTTACCGGTGAGAATTTGCCGGCAATTCGACGCGCCGCAGTTACACTTCAGGGAATAATTGTCGTCGTCGGTCATCGCCCAATCGTGCGTGAGCTCTTCGCCAGCGCGAATGTCGCGCATCGCGACAAACGTGATCTCGCCTCGAATCCCAAGATTCGGGTCGCATGAGTGATTGCTGTAGAGCATCGAAGTTTCGCGTTCTTCCTCCGTCACCGGCGCGATGAAGAACTGATCGTCGATCTGAATTTCCGCCGGGCCAAGCACAGGCGTGATTTTGTGACGCAAAGTTTTTCGATCAACAATGCGCCCGCCTTTGATGGCAACGATTTCGTTTTTGGCGATGTCAGCTATCGCAAATAGACCGCGCCCATGGATTTTGCTCTCTCGCACTTCCGTTTTCGGAGAGCGGTACGAAAGCGGTGTCATCGCGCAAAATAGCCAAGGTGGAACGCGTTGTCCTCAACGCGTTGGTCCGGCAGCTGCCGGACGGCTTGGCCGCCTGTTATCTGCGCCTTCGGCGATTGCCAATATCGTCTTCGGAGCCGTAACGGATGCGAAGCAACGGCCGGGCTTTCCAGCCGATCCAACTTTATCCTCTTGCGCCCTCCGTGGCCGGGGAGAGGTAGGAGAGGCGAACCCATTCCCAACAGATTAGTCGTTGAGGCGCTCGCCGCGGTGAGCGCCGTTGCTGCTGCGGTTGACACAAACGCCGCTACAACGTTGCGTTCATGCTCCACTGTCATGAAATCACGCCCGGCCGCGGTAATTTTCATTCTTGTCACGGTGACTCTCGACATCCTGGCGATGGGTTTGATCATCCCCGTACTGCCCAAGCTAATCCTCGATTTTCTTGGGGGCGAGATGACCGACGCAGCGAAATGGAGCGCTCGGTTCGCAGTGGTCTTCGCGCTTATGCAGTTTTTCTTTTCACCTTTGCTCGGGGTATTGTCGGATCGATTCGGCAGACGGCCAATCATCCTGCTCTCCAATCTCGGTCTCGGATTGGATTACATCGTGATGGCGATGGCACCGACCTTAAGCTGGCTTTTCCTCGGCCGAATTATTTCAGGAATCACGACTTCAAGCATTCCCACCGCGATGGCTTACATCGCCGACGTTACGCCGAAAGAAAAACGAGCTGGAGCGTTCGGGCTGATCGGCGTGGCATTCGGCGTCGGATTCACATTCGGACCAGCAATTGGTGGATTGGCTGGCGACGTCAATCCGCGTCTCGCGTTTTGGATTGCTGCCGCGCTTAGTCTGGCAAATTGGCTCTGGGGTTACTTTTTCGTTCCCGAATCGTTGCCACAAAATCAGCGAAAACAATTCGAGTTGCGGCGTGCAAACCCGGTCGGCTCGCTCAAGCTTTTGCGCTCTCATCACGAACTTTGGCGGCTGACCACGATCCAATTCCTGGCCTATCTCGCCCACAATGTGTTTAGCGTCTGGGCTCTTTACGCGATCTATCGCTACAGCTGGAGTCAGGGAATGATCGGACTGTCGCTCATGATTGTCGGAGTCGTCACCGCCGTGATCTCCGGCGGATTGACTGGTCGAATGGTGAAGCGTTTCGGTGAAAAACGGACGCTTTATATCGGCCAGTTTTTTGGATCGAGCGGAATGCTTGTCGCAGGCCTAGCCAAAACGGGCGCGTGGTTGCTGGCTTCGATCCCGATCATTTCGCTTTGGAACATTTCCATGCCAGCCGCGCAGAGCATGATGACTCATCGCGTTAGCGAGCGCGAGCAAGGCGAATTGCAAGGCGCGATCCAGAGCATGCGTTCGATCACGTTCATTGTCGGCCCATGGTTATTCCTTCGAATTTTTGGATGGTTCGTGGATCCGAAAAATCGCTTTCACCTTCCAGGCGCACCGTATTATCTGGCAGCCGCTTTTCTTTTTACTGCGATGCTGATGTCGACACGCATCAAGCAAACACCGCTCCAATCACAAGCGGCCATGCCGCCGAGCGCGCCGTTGGTGCCACCAGAGATCACCGCGACTGGCGCTGCGCCGATTACCGAAGCGGAAGAAAGCATTTGAGCATTCAGGTCGCGTCAGCGATTGAGTGAGTGTGAGATCAGGTGCGCGTTCCTTGATTGCCGCAATCACGATCTGTTCATGGATCGCGGTCTCTAATCATTGCGCGTTCGCGGCGGTCGCAACGAAACTCGATAAGGCGCAAACCGAGTGCCCATTTCATTCCAAGCCTGCGAAACAGAAGCAACAATCATCGCAGGTGCAGTGCTGCAAAATCCTGCGCGCTGTCGTTTTTGGGAAAGCAAAAGATTGGGTACGCAATGACGCGAAATTCTGCGACGCGAATTTTCCCGTTCGGTCGGGCGCGTTTGTTCTGCATTCGTTGCGAGCTGTTGCGCCGCTGTTACTCGACACCGGCCCACCCGGCGCATTTTCGTTCGCTGAATTGATCTTGCAGCGAAGCCTTTTCGCTCACGCTCCGCCTTTCGGCGCCTAACAACAGTCGCAATCGCGTGCTGTTTGCAGGGCAACCGCTCCGGTTGCCGTCTTTCCTCGCTGGCAGGCGAGGCGCCTGCCCTACAACCAGACGAAATGCGAAACCACATTGCAGCCATAATAGCGGGCGCGGTTGCGCTGTTGCTCACTCACACGGTGATCGCACAGCACTCGCATCACAAGCACGAGCACGAGCACGAGCACGCTCAGCAGCACGAAGCGATGCAGAAGTACACCTGCCAGATGCATCCCGACGTAATAACCGACCATCCGGGCAACTGCCCAAAATGCGGAATGAAACTCGTCCCGCTGAAGGAGAAGAAACGCCGAACGTCAAACGCCGAACGCTCAACATCGAAGGTAGGGGCGATGGAAAGCCCGGCCGTTGCTTCGCATCCGTTACGGGACCCCAATCGCCCAAACCACGACCAAAATCACGAGATGGCCACCGATTCGCATAGCGGTCACGAAAAAATGCAGATGTCGATGCACTCCACCATCGATCTCGCCGATCCCATGAGCCGCGAAGGCTCCGGCACAAGTTGGATCCCGGATTCGTCGCCGATGTACGGCCGCATGTTCATGTTCGGTGATGACATGCTGATGTTGCACGGCGCGATTTTCCCGCGCTACACCAACGTGAGCACTCGACGCGGCGATGATCGGATCGATGCGCCGAACTGGTTCATGGCGATGTTTTCACATCCGCTCGGCGAAAGCACCCAGTTCGGTTCGCGCTTAATGATGAGCCTCGATCCGCTCACCGAACAAGGACGTGGTTATCCGCTTTTGTTTCAAACCGGCGAATCGTGGAACGACGAGCCGTTGCACGACCGCCAACATCCGCACGATCTCTTTGACGAACTTTCGTTCAGCCTCTCGCAAAAGTTCGAGCACGATCTCAGCGCGTACGTCTATTTCGGTTATCCCGGTGAGCCGGCACTTGGTCCGCCCGCATTCATGCATCGTCCATCTGCAATGGACGATCCAGACGCACCAATCGGCCATCACTGGCAGGATTCCACGCACATCACGTTCGGTGTAGCCACTGGCGGTCTGCAATGGCGCGATATAAAAATCGAGGGCAGCATTTTCACCGGACGCGAGCCGGATGAAGATCGCTACGATTTCGATCGGCCGCGTTTTGATTCATACAGCGGCCGCATTTCCTGGAACCCGACACAAAATCTGGCGCTCCAAGTTTCGTATGGTTACATCAAAAGCCCGGAAGCACTCGAGCCGGACCTGAAACGACATCGCACAACAGCGTCACTTATTTATAACCTGCCACTCGGACACGATAGCAACTGGTCGAACACATTCGTCTGGGGCCAGAACCACGATACAGACGAAGGCAAAACGCAATCGTTCCTGATCGAGTCGGATTACCAGCGCGGACGCGACACCGTTTACTTTCGCTGGGAACGCGTGCAAAAATCCGGCCACGAACTCGTTCTTAAGCCGTTCGATGAATCCGAAATTTTTCCAGTGAGCGGGTATTCGCTCGGTTACGTCCGCGACCTGTCGCACGGCAACGGCATCGACATCGGTCTCGGCACCCAATTCACCATCAACGACCGTCCCGATTCTCTCGACCGCTACTACGGCGACGATCTCGGTTACGCATTCCAATTTTTCCTGCGAATTCGTCCGTCGTTGCACAGTCATTCTGGTCACGATCATTCCATGCATGAGGTCGCCGGGATGGAAAAATAATAAACACGGAACGTGATGTAGCGTGCGCTGTCTTCAGCGCATTTTGACATCCCGGACGCGGCCACACGCAGTCTGCTGAGGACAGGCAGACGCTTCAGCAAACGATCAGCACGCCCAGGGGCGACGCTGGTTTACGGACCGCAATCACTTTAGCGGAATAGCCGGAAGCCGCTTAAGCGTTCTGTTTGCCGGATCGACAGTGATTCCGACCGATTCGAGGGCCGTTACACCCAAAAGCGGTTCCGTTCCCGGAGGCGCGAAGATCACTCGGCCCGCAGTCGTTTCTCCCATGAACTCGATCCGTACAAGACCAAAGGGATACTCCCTCACAGTGCCGTCTTCCAACTCATAAGCCATCTTTCCTTCCTGCTTGACCCCGAGCTTTTCGAGTTCGTCTGCGGGAGCCATTGAGTCAGTCGCTCCGGTGTCGACCAGAAACAGCGACTCAAACGACTTCTGAGGATCCATCAAGCTTGTGAGTTTGGTTGTGACCTTGGCCAATCCCATATGCCGCCAGATTACTACCGGCGTCCACCGATCGCAATCGGCGACGATCTCAGTTACGCGTTTGAATTTTTCCTCCGCATCCGCCCGTCGCTACACAGCCATGGGGCACAAGAACACTTAATGCACGCTATTGCAGGAATGGAAAAATAATTCGAGACACGGCGCACGCTGTAGTGTGCGCTGTCATCAGCGCATTTTCCGGCGTCCTCGACGCCGCCAATCCAAGTCCTGCGCTCGCCTTCTGATCTCAAAAGAGATTCGTCGTTACACTTTTGACATTGGACTTGGGGCTTGTACCACACGAATTGTAGGCTCGTACTCGGTAATGGTAAATCGTAAACGCATTTAACCCGAACACGGTGTAGCTGGTCGTGTTTCCGACGTTCAAATCCTGATAACCGGGTACGTAAGCGGTGAAAGAGTTGCTTGTGGATACGTCCAACCGATAACCGGTCGCACCGTTTACGTCGATCCAGTTCGCGGTGAAACTGTTACTGGCGATATAGGTCGCTGGATGAGCTATTGGCGGCGCGGGTGTACCGCCTGGCGTCGGTGTAGGCGTAGGCGTGTGAGTCGCCGTTGGCGTGGGCGTCGGTCACGGGTGGCATTTGCCAGCGCTGCGGGCATGGAAGATGTTGAGCACCTCTTGAGCTGCCAACTGTCTCCGGAAGAACTCCACTTCGTCTATGCAGCCCAGCCACGCCTGGTTGCCACCAATAACTGAAGCAGCTACTCGGAAGTCAGCTAGATTGTTCAGGCTTCCCGGTCGGTTGGTCGGATTAAAAGTGCCGGTGGGCGCGCCATCTATGTAGAAGTGGCCGCCAGTGCTCGAGATGCGATTGACTGTAACAGCCACAAAGTGCCATCGATTGTCCGCAGGCACAGTGCCCGTATCCCGGTAATTGGTAAACCCACTCGGGTCTGCCAACTGGAACACGAGATTCCCAAAGCTTACTGCCAGGCTGTAGCCGATGCCCGTAGTGGGATCGCGCTTGTCAACAATGATGCGCACCACGTTGCCGCTCTGCGAGGAGCGTCTGACCCAGGCATCAATGGAAAGATCGCCCGTGCCCGGATTGATAGCCAAATAATGGGGCACGTTGACATACTGGTTAGAACCGTTGAAACAGAGGCTGTTGGCCACATACTGGCCGACGTTCACCGTGGGGTTGTTAACATGGGTGCCATTGTGGCCGCCCGCAAAGAGATTGGCCGAGGTGGGGCCGGCCAGTTCGTCGAACGGCAGCCAAAGGGTGTAGCCGCTTGGCGCCGGCGTACACGTTAAAGTTGGCGTCGGTGTAGGCGTCGGCGTGTGAGTCGCCGTCGGTGTAGGCGTAGGCGTGTGAGTAGCTGTCGGTGTGGGCGTAGGCGTATGAGTAGCTGTCGGTGTAGGCGTGGGTGTGTGAGTGGCTGTTGGAGTGGCCGTAGCTGTCGCGGTCGGGGTGGCGGTAGGCGTGTGAGTCGCCGTTGGCGTAGGCGTAGGTGTACGAGTGGCTGTTGGAGTGGCCGTAGCTGTCGCGGTCGGGGTGGCGGTAGGCGTGGGCGATGCGCACGGTTGGAGAGTATAGCTTTGCCCGCCAGTAGCCGCGCCACCCGACCCGTTACAGAAGTACTGGGTAAAGGTGGTGTTGTTCTTTTGCACTCCCGCCGTTGCGCTGGTGTTGCCCTGACCGACTTGGCCGTAATGCACATCAAAGCGTGTCTGCCCTTCATACAAGGCCAGGCAGAAATTGGCCCGCTGGTCGGTGTTGTTGAAATAAACGGCGCGCCATTCGATGTTGAAGATCCGGTTCGGCGCACTGCCGCTCACCGAGACATAAATGCCGCAGGTGCCGCCAGGATACCCCGTGCAGCCAGCCCAGGGGGGGGTGTTATTATCAGTGCGCAGGTCGTCCCAGTATGGGAAGATGGTGTAGTTATGAGTAGTCCATGGCAGACAGACGTTATTGGGGTCGATATCCGTAGTGGTGAACTGGGCATTGCCGTTGGACGACAGACTAACACTCGTGAAACTCATGTCGTAGAGCATGAAAGAGAAGGGAAGCGGGATAGTGGTTACTACGTTATCCCCGTGATTGCCGATGTCTGTCGTGCCCAGCACGCAACTGCCGCCTGTCTGATTTATAACGTACTGGTCCCCTGGCGTACAAGTGGGCGTCGCGGTAGGCGTCGGATTCGGGACACAAGGAGGGAAGGGGCAGTTGAAGATCTCCATGTCGGCCGCCGGGCTGCTGGGCTCGTAGCCGCCTGCCAGCCAGATGTGGTCGGTGCCGTTGGTGTCGGTGGGGAAGTTGCGCCGCGCATTGACGAAGGGGCACTGCGTTGACCAGATGTTCACGACCGGGTCATAGACGTCCACCTCGTTGGAGGGATTGGGTGCGTCTCTGCCGCCACCCATCACATACATCGTGTTGTTGAAGTTAAGCCCCCGCGTTTCGGCTGTGGCCCGCGGTATGGTGGCAATGGTGCCGATGATATCTGCTATCGGGTCATAAAAAATCGAGACAGTGCTATCATGGAGGTTTGTCCCGTCCCAGGTGCTGCCACCGGCCATGTAAATGCGGTTGCCAATGGTCGCCGTGGGTATAAAACCAAGGGGGATCGGAAGCTGAGCCGACCTCTGCACCCAGGTGCCTGGGAAAGGCGACGGCGTAAACTCCCAGATCGTAGCGACCATCCCTACGTTGATGTTGAATCCACCCAGAATGTAGAGCTTGTTGTTGAAGACACTGAAGCCGCCGGGCAGAATGGTTCCCATGGCACCCGGCCAGGGCGCGCCAACAGTGGTCAGCGTGTGGGCCATGGGATCGTACCGGAAGACGCGATCGGTGGCAGTGGTTCCCCCGGCTGCCGAGCCGCCCACGCAATAGATGTAAGGTATCCCGAGGTCGGTGAGCACGCCACACGCCATGTTACTCACCTGGGGGGGGGCGCCGGGATACGTGACAAGTGAGTCGGTCGTCCACATGCTGCCGTTATACTCAAACGGGTGCGTGAAATCGCTGCCCGCACTGTCGGAGCTGCGCCCGCCCATAGCGTAAAACTCCCCGTTGGCCGGGAAGAAGACACCAACAGAACGAACGTTGGGGCTCGGCATGTTCGGCCCCGCCGACCAGCTACAAGTGGACGGAATCGAGTTATCCGACTGACCCGTTATCACTGGAAGCGTATAGTTGGTGCGATCCGCTAGGGTCGCAGACGCGGCCACACTTCGCTTCGCAGTCCCCCGACTGCGGGATTGCGCCAGCGCGAATGGGATTGCGCAAACGGCCACAAGCAGAAGCAGGTAAAAGGCGCCTCGAAGAATTTGTGCTTTGATAGAAGGGTTAATTTGTTTTTTCATTTTTTTCGGCCCTCGTGATTTTTGGCCTTCTCTGATTTCCCATCGTGGAGAACTCATGTCTGGCCATTCACAGGTGTACTCCGTAAGATTTGGTGTGGCGTTACGCGGAAAAATGGCTTCGCCACGTTAAATCGCCTGCTCAGCTTGCCCGCCGTGGCGGGCCAACACCTTCGGAGTTGAAGGGTTGAAGCGTTAAATCGGAAAGACCTGCCTTTTCCCGGGCTACAGAACTCCGCGATCGCCAGCCGTTTTTGACTCGCCCATAAATATGGGCGACGCTCTTTCGTGAAAACGACACTCGAAATTCCGCAGCCGCTCTTTCGCAAAGCAAAAGCGATTGCCGCACGACATGGGCGAACACTAAAGCAACTTGTTCAGGAAGCGTTGTCGGAGAAGATCGCCCGAATAGATGGGGCTAGCGGCGAGCAAAAGCCGTGGATGGTCTTGGCCAGCGGGTTGAAGCATCTCCATAGCGAAAACCGCCGAATCGAGCGCGTAATCGAGGCGGAGTTCGAAAACATCGAACCGGAAGACCAGCAATGATTCTCGATACTAATGCGCTCTCAGCGTTTGCGGATGGCGTGTCTCCAGTGGTACAGCAGATCGCCAGCGCAGAGGAACTTCACATTCCAGTCATCGCGCTGGGAGAGTACCACTTCGGCATCGGAACCTCACGTCGCCGCCGCGAATATGAAGTATGGCTGGCGCAAGGCCGTGCATTCTGGAACGTGCTACCCGCGGTGGAAGAGACTGCCACACACTACGCGTCGATTCGGCAGCAACTGAAGAAAGCCGGCACGCCCTTGCCTGCCAACGACGTTTGGATCGCAGCCTTGGCGCGACAGCACGATCTGCCGATTCTAAGCAATGACATTCACTTTGATGCGGTGCCCGGTCTTACACGGCTCTCATGGTCGGTAAACTAACCCACCAACATCTTTGGCCTTCCTTGGCTTCTCACCGTGAGGAGTCGTTTCCGGCCGTTCACTGAGGTACTTCATAAATTTTGGCGAGGTGTTACGCGGGAAATGGCTTCGCCAGTTAGATAATCATTGAAGCGTTAGCTCCTTCGCCAGGACTTCGGCGGGCCAGCGAAGCGTTGAAGCGAAGCAACCGCGGATGGCGCGGATAATGGAGACGACAAAACCAGAATGAATTGGCAATGTGCAGATTAGAGTTCTAAACAGAAGCTAACTCCGAAGGCTTTCGCGAGCAGCCCAAGGAAACAAAGATTCTGTCCTGCCGAAGTCGAAAACCTCCGTTATCTTCGTTGCCTTTTGTTGAACAGGACTGCATCCGTGGTCCGGCTCAATCCCGCAGTGCCTTCCTCCACGAGCCACATATTGCTCGCGTTTTCGAAAATCACTTAGGCGAGAGCGACTTGATCAACTCAAGACCTTTTAATGCCTGAGCTTTGTAATTTCGCGCCAACGCTTCCCTGCCCTCACGGATATATGCCTCTCTGGAAACCGAACGAATCTTGAGCTCACATTCCAGGGTTATCCATGCCGGTTTGTTCTCGTTCAGCATCGTGATATTTTGGTCATAAATTTGTCCTAGCGCTGTTTCCTCCTCCTGCATTCCTTCCAGCTCCAACCCTCCTTGCGTTACGTAGACGAAATAGAAGTTCAGTTCGCCCTTGTACTTTATCAAATTGTCCATTTCCTTTTGGCCGTTCGCAGCCTCGAGGCAATTAAGACTCAACCAATACTTTGCAAACTCCCTGCCCTCCGCTGAGGTCTGAGCGTTTAGTCCACTTGCCGTCAAGAGCAATGCGGCAACGATTATCATTGGGTAGTTATAGTTCTTTTTCATAGGGTTCTTAGTTTGAAGGTTTAGGTTAGTGCTTTAGTTAGGGGGATATATTCCGTCAGCCCAAATTCTTTTCTGAACACCCGGGCAGGTATTTGTAGAAGTAAGTGATGTAGCCGCACAATCTCTTGTTAGTAGACCTGGCCTGGCATGATAAGTATCGTTTAATGCTGAAGTACTTGTTAAATGCATCCTTAATACCTGTCCCTCTGTTAAATATCGAGCATTAGGGGAACCGTTTGTGGACATCACATTAGAATAATCAAACCATTGTGTAGCTTGACCGCTATGAATATGCTCCAATGAAAAATCATGGCCAATTTCGTGGGTCAACACGGTCGTAATGACAGTTGACCCCACGAAAACCATGGTACCGCCAATCTGGTCTACGCACGCCGCCTGGGTGTATTGCACCCCTGAGGCGACTATGCTGTTAATATAGTAAATGTTGATCTGTCCGTTCACATAGCCGATGTCCGTCCTTATTGTGGTGGACATCGTACTATTGTCGTAGTTGTAATAGCTTGGAGCTCGGGGATTGGCTGTGGCATCCATGAAGGTGACAGTAGAGAAACCAACTCCTACTCTTTCCGTGCTATAGATGCTGGATGCTGTAAGTAGGTCATTCGCGGCTTTTGTGCTGACTGAACCAAAATCCCCGTAAAGAACCCAGACCGTAACCGGAATCGAAATTTGATTGGCGAATGGCACCATTATGTTGTCGTTTCCTGTAGTCCAGGGGACGTTCGTATAAACTGCCATCGGCCGGTCCTGGGTGAAGGCCATTACCTCATTGGTTCCTTGACCTGTGGCTTTTGAAAACTGCCCGATGAGAGCGGGACTGCCCGGAGCGACGTACGTTCGGTCGTTGACAAAGGCTCCATTGAGTTTGCCATCTACGAGCAAGCCAATCGGGTTTCCTGAGCCATTGTTCAATGTTATTTGATCCTGTGCTTTTAGCTCCATAAGCCCTGGGATTGAAATCATCAGCGAGCAAAGGAATAGGGAAGTTTGTAGTTTTGATTTAGTTTTTTTCACGATGATTAGGATGGTTAGAGGGCTTTCATGTTTGCTTTCGGTGTTTTGGGTTTCCGTGACTTCTCGTCATTGCCGCCTTCGCCGACCAGCCTTCGCGTAAAGCTACGGCGAGTCGAGAAGCTACGGCGTGCCGTGGAGAACTGATTTCTAGCCATTCACAGGTGTACTCCGTAAGATTCGGCGGTTCGTTACGCGAAAAGTTGGGAAAACCACGGATCCGCCTACGCCGAGGCTACGGCGTGACAGGTGTCGCGGATGTGTTTACGGGCGCGGGACGGGCGTAGGTCGAGGCCTTGGTGTGGAACTAAGTCTTGGTGTAGGTGTCGGCCTTGGTGTTGCCGTAGCTGTCGGTGTAGCTGTTGCTGTCGGCGTGGAAGTAGGCGTTACAGATGGGGTCGCTGTTGCTGTGGCTGTTGGCGTCGGCGTGGGTCCCTGCGGCTGTGCGCAATATCGCCCGCCAGTGTTGAAATAGACACCGTTGGCAGCTCCGCCCCAGACGATCATCTCACTGCCGGTCCAAACTGCCGTGTGTACGTATCGCGCAGCGGGCGCGTTGGTGGTGCTGGTGGCTGTCCAGCTATCAGTGCTGGGATTGTATCTCCCGCCAGTGTTGAAATGGCTGACGTTAATTCCGCCCCAGGCAATCATCTCGCTGCCGGTCCAAACTGCCGTGTGAAACCATCGGCTATCGGGAGCATTGGTAGTGCTGGTGGCTGTCCATGTATCGGTGCCGGGATTGTATCTCCCGCCAGTGTTCAAAGCGCTGCCGTTATTTCCGCCCCACACGATCATCACAGTGCCGGTCCAAACTGCCGTGTGTAAGTCTCGCGCGTCGGGCGCATCGGTGGTAGTGGTGACTGTCCAGGTATCAGTGCCGGGATTGTATCGCCCGCCAGTGTTCAAAGCGGTGGGGCTCTCTCCGCCCCAGACGATCATCTCACTGTCTGTCCAAACTGTCGTGTGGAAGAATCGCCCAGCGGGCGCATCGGTGGTGCTGGTCGCTGTCCAACTGTCGGTGCTCGGATTGTATCTCCCGCCAGTGTTAAAATAGCTGCTGGGCCATCCGCCCCCCCAGACAATCATCGCACCACCGGTCCAAACTGCAGTGTGTGCGGCTCGCGCACCGGGCGCATTAGTGGTGGTGGTGGCTGTCCAACTGTCGGTGCTGGGATTGTATCTCCCGCCAGTGTTAAACTGGCTGCCGCTATGAGATCCGCCCCAGACAATCATCTCACTGCCAGTCCAAACTGCAGTGTGGAAGGATCGCGCCTCGGGCGCATTGGCGGTGCTGGTGGCTGTCCAACTGTCGGTGCTCGGATTATATCTCCCGCCAGTGTTAAACTGGGTGCCGTTAACATTTCCGCCCCAGACGATCATCTCACTGCCTGTCCAAACTGCCGTTTGTAAGTCTCGCGCCGCGGGTGCATTGGTGGTGCTGGTGGCTGTCCAGGTGTCATCGGTGCAGCCGCCCGAAGGACTACCTATAACAGGAAGTGTGTAAGCAACGTTTGCCGTGACGCGAATGCGGTTCTCTGTAGAGGCAGCCGTGCCGGCTGCAAACGACTTCATCTGCGCAGGCGGCACGCCTGCCGCCACAGCAACGTCGGCGGTCAAACGCTCTGTTAGTATTGGCCTGGCCAGGCACTCAGCAATAACAGATGGATCATTCCCAAGGGCCTCAAACAGTTCCAGCAGGACTCCCGGCTGTTTTGTGTTCCGGGCCATCCGCTCCATCTCGGCTTGGAGCTGCTCGGAAGCGATCGGCTTCTGCCAGTAGGCTTCCAGCGCTTGCGAGTCGCGCAGATAATCTTCTACTTTCTTTTCAATCTGCTCGGCCGACATCACCTCATCGAGCGACGGCTTAGGCTTCGAATTCTCCTTCGGCCAAATCCGGTGCCGCCAGTAAACATCTTCGATCGCTCGCTGATAAACGACGCGATCCGCGAACGTCAGCGTTCGGTCGGCTCGGATCGCAGACGGTGCCACACTTCGCTTCGCAGTCCCGCGACTGCGGGATTGCGCCAGCGCGAATGGGATGGCGCTGACGGCGGCAAGTAAAAGTAAGATAAATGCACTTCGAAGAATTTGCGCTTTGATAGAAAGGTTAATTTGTTTTTTCATTGTTTTCGGCGCTCTCTGATTTCTCCTCGTGAGAACTGATTTCTGGCCATTCACAGGTGTACTCCGTAAGATTTGGCGGGGCGTTACGCGGAAAGATGGCTTCGCCACGTTAAATCGTTGAATTGTTTAACCGTTGAATCGGGGAGACGGCGTTCGCCGACGTTACGGCGTGGCAGGCCACGGATCACGCGGATGGCGTGTGACACACACGCCCTACAATCGGATGCCCGATTCGACGCGCTGGGGTCCGCCAAGCGCGGGATGCCCTACCTTTTTGTATCCGCGTTATCCTTGCAACTTGTCGCGCCGTAGCTTTGCGCAGGCGGATCCGTGGTCGGGTAAGTTGCTCCAGCTCGGTTAGAACTTTTTCTTTAGTTGGACGTACCAGAACCGGCCTTTGACGGTGGCAAGCGATGTGTCGTAGTTGGTCGCGATGGCTCCGCCCACAAACGGCGGATCGGAATCGAACACGTTCTGCATCCCAAGCGTAAGCGTCGTATTATTCAGCCAGGTATGCCATCCACAGGGATTATACTCAGCTGTAGAAACAGGGATGGCGTTTTTCTCCCTGCCGTCTTTCATCTTGACATTCTTCCCGCCATCCTTGACTAAGCCGGGCACCTCCGCCGCAGCTAGAGCTGGCAGGTTGAACGTGTAAGAAGCTATTACGTCAAGCGTCGTCCACGCCGATACTTTCCGCGCCCGCCAAGGCAAAGACCCACTTCTTGGCTCTTGTGGTTTTGAAGCTCTAGTCAGGGCGATATTGTCATCCTCGTACTGGCCGGTGTAATGGACGGTTGCGCCCGTATCGAAACCCGCGAGCCACGTGTCAGCAGGCCCATCGTAGAACACGCTGGCATATGCGCGATTGTGCGGTAACGAGCCGGTAAACGCGGCACCAGTCACAAATTCACCCGAAAGCCCAATTCGCTTGCTAAAGGGGGTCGCCTGGAACTCAAACCTGGAGAGGTAGGTTCCATTAAGTGTGAAGGTCAATCTGCCAAAATCTCCGTGACCAAACATTGCAGAATCGAGGACATAGATGCCCTCATAATCAAGACCTTCCACGATAGCGCGAGTAAGGTTCGAGCTTGGACCTATTATCTCGGTGACGACGCCAGTTGTTGGATCACGAATAACCAACCCGGGAAAGCTGTTCTCGAAATCAAGGATGAACTGCGGGGAAACCCCCGCAGCAATCGAACGCAGGTCGATATGCCAGTAGTCAGTGCTTAGCGTAAGACCCTTGATCCATTTCGGGCTGTAAACCGCTCCATAAGTCCATTCGTAAGCGACCTCCGGCTTGAGGTTGGGGTTTCCACTTACGAGAACCGGAACGGAGATTCCTGGAGGAGTCAATCCCCTGGGATCGTGAATCATTGACCCGATCTCTGTCCCTGCTGCCGTAAGGTCTGGTAGAGTCGGCGCATGAAACGCTTCGCTGTAACTGCCGCGGAAAGTAAGCGCGCCAATCCACTTGGGATCAAGCGGCTGCCAGCGCACTGAAAATTTCGGCTTCTGTGCGTCATATTGCGAGTGTTGCGCCGGGACAAATGGAAAGCCCCCGATGGGCAGAACCGCCGAAGTGTTTTGGCTGTACCATTCCTCGCGCTCGGCAATGTCGAACTCGAGACTGTACGCACCGGGGAAGTTCCACACGGGGCTGGTCACCGGAATACGCACTTCCTGATAGGTTGCCCAAACGTCCCGGTTCACCCGTGAAGCTTCGACGTCGGGGACGCTGATAGTGTCAAACATAGTGCTCTGCGAATCGGGATCGTTCCTCCATCTTTCGCCACGGTATTCGACCCCGACGGCAAAGGAGACCGGCCCCGCCGGAAGATTGAATAGGTCGCCGTTGAAAGTGAAATAACCTAAAGGCAACTCAAATTCGCCGCTTTGGTGCAGAGTAACATAAACCCTGCTGATGGCGGCTGTGCTATTTCGACCATATAAGCCCAGAAAAGGATTAAACGCGGTTGCTGGATTCGTATCCAGCAACGCTTCGCGTAAACCCGACTTGCTCACCGCACCGCCGAAGACGACTTGGTCCTCATTTCGGGAGTAGCGAAACCCCAATTCCCAATTCCAACTTTTGAAATAATCCCCAAATTCGCCCATCTCACCGCGCAGCCCGGTGTCGAACAAAACGTCTTGAAAAGTAGTTTTGTCCGTTCTAACGCCTTGATCGTTAATGGACCGGAAGCGAACACCAGTAGTTACCGGAACCGGAACACCGTTGTAAATCAATGTGGCATTCGCGACGGTAAACGGATTAAACGGATTTTGAATCGGCACGCTGATGCTGTTGGGGCTAAATCCCAAGCCGTTCGGCCCCTTGAATGCATCAAAGGCAAGCGGAGTTGGCGCCAGCGCTGCGTCAAAAAACGAGCGCGTATATTTAAAGTCGGCAAATACGGTCAAATATTTGTTGCAAATATCGCGCGTAAACGAGCCATAGAAGCTTTGGCGATCTGCGGACGGAATTTCCGGCGTCATAGCCAGGAAATTGTAACGGAAGTAATCGCCCCCGCCCTTGTAGCCATAGTTGCCCAAGCTTTGTGGACGGTGTTTGGCTGCATGGGGACCGATGATACCCGGTGGGCCTGGGTACGCATTGGGAGCAATCACAAACGGGTTAACATAGAAAGGGGAAGTTGCGACGTTGGGCGCTGAGTGCGGCGGCGGAGAGTTCGCACTGAAAAACAATTTCGGGATCAAGCGAAAACCTCCAACCCGACCGGGTTCGCCCGCGCTGCGATTATCAAATCCGCCCCAGGGAATCGCGAATGCGTTAGTCTCAAGATGCCGGTCGCGACTGTAAATGGCAGCGCGATCGTAAAAATCGGCGATGACCAGGATATCGGTCTTGTCATCTCCCGTGCCGGCTTTGAGCCAACCCTCCAGCTCACGCGCATCATTGGACGCGCCCAGGTTCGTGTTGCCTATGCTGCCTCCGATCTCAAGACCACGAAACTTGTGCAGCAGAAAAAAATTGATCACACCGGCCACCGCGTCGGAGCCATACACAGCGGACGCGCCATCTTTCAAGATATCGATGTGATCAATCATGGGGAAAGGAATGAGATTAATGTCCACGCCAGAGAAGCCGACTCCGTTGGCAGTCGGAGCACCGCCACTCGCAGCTATGGGGACGCGTTTTCCATCGATGAGAACCAGAGTTTCTTTTGGCAGCAAACCCCGCAGGTTCGCTATGACGGTGCCATCGCCACCGCCGACAGCGTTCTGGTTGACGGTGGAGCCCATCTCCTGCGGCAAGTTGTTGAGCAGGTCCGTAGAATTGCGGATGCCCAGTTTCTCGATGTCTGACGGACGATACGTGTCCACTGGATTTGTCCCAACCTCTGCTGCAGTCGGAATATTCGAGCCAGTGACAATGACACGTTCTAGTTCGGCCGTCTCGCCTGTTGTCACTTGCGCCGGCACAATCGCTTGAGCGCAAAGCTTGGGAGCCATCAACAGGCTAATGCCGACAGCAGCGATGATGGCTTTTTGGCTTGTTGGGGGGAGAATTGCGCTAACCTTCATTGTCAGCTGTTCTCTTGGTTTCAGGAGTCTTGGTAGTCAAACGGCTAATAGCAAGCTCAATCTACTTTTCGTCCTCTCGCCTTTGAAGACCCTGGCGTGCCATGGCAAGGTCATTTCTGGCCATTCACCGAAGTACTCCGTAATATTTGGAGCTTCGTCAGCTGAAAATGCAGAGGACTTGTAGGAACCCGCCTTCGCCTAAACCGAGCTACGGCGTGGCAGGCGGTTGCTTTTCCTCGCAGAGTTTTTGAAAAGCGGGATCGCCGCGCAAAGGGTCCCAGATTGGATCGAGCCTAAGAAGGGCCGGCGTGATGCACGTTCGATGGTAATACCAGCTTTCATAGCTAGTTTGTAACAGCTGGGTGAGAGTTGAAATCGCACGGCTGTTCTCGCCGACGAGCGTCTGAACTACAGCCAGGCTCTCTTCAAACATAGGTCCGTCCACCGGATCTTTGGCACGGGGTAAGAGCCTGATTTGACGCTGTGCTAGATCTAGGGCCAAGTCCTTTTTCCCCATGACAGCATAAGCTTCACACAGCAGTATCGCACCAAAGCGGAAGTTGTCTGGTTGATCTCTGTAGAGCTGTTCAAGTCTGTTGCGCACCTGTTCGGCCGTAACCTTTGCGCCAGCCGTATCGCCAGAACGAAGCTGCGTGATAGCAAGCCGCATCTGCAAAATCGCCTTGCTCTGACCAACATCAAGGGATTGAGCCAGTCGGGCTTGCAGCAACCGAATAAGTTCACCGTAGTTGCGTTCATATTGTAGTTGAGAGGTCTTCGTCGAGAAGGCGAACCAAGTCTCGCTTATTCCGGGTAGGAACCTTGCGGCGTCTTGCAGTTTACCCTCAGCCTGATAGATTTCGGCCTTATACGCCATCACATCCGGATCATTTCGCTTAATGTCCAGCAGTCGATCATAGAGTTTTAGCGCGGCCGGAAATTGTTTAAGGACGGCGTAGGTGATCGCCGTGGCCTCGAGTAACTCCACATTGCGTGGGTCCAGGACGAGGGCTTGCTCGAAGTAGGGAATACTTTCAGCCCAGTGGCCTTCGCGTCGCATAACTCGACCGAGAGTATATGGTGCCTCGCTGCTGCCTGGTAACAGCTTTCTGACGCGGCCGAACGTCGTCTTGGCGAGCCCGAAATCTTCCAGCACCCAGTATTGATAATAACCCAGGGCGAGCAGGGTCTCAGGCGAGTTCGGCTCCAGTTTCTGCGCATTTTCCAAGGCACGTTTCGCGGCGTCGCGGGAAGCGGCGAGAGTACCGTGAGTTTCGTCGTGGGCACGGTAGAGAAGCGTGTCCGAGCGAGCGAGCCGCGCCCAAGCAAGCGCCAAATTGGGGTCAAACTGCACCGCCCGCTCATAAGAATCTCTGGCTTCCCAAGATGCGAGCGGGGCGCTGCGTGCTTCAAAAGACAGGCCGCGCAGATACGCATCGTAAGCCTCCGCGTTGTTTGTTGGTTTAACTGCTAACGCCTGCTCCTCGTGGTGGGTGAGCTTCGCCTGCAACGACTCCGCTATTCCTTTGGCGATCTCGCTCTCAACCCCCAGGATGTCAGTCAACTTGCGGTCGTAGGTGTCTGCCCAAAGGTGGGAATCGGTTTGCGCGTTAATCAACTGCACATTGACCCGCACCTGGTCGGCTGCTTTTTGGACGCTACCCTCAAGAATGTTTGCTACACCAAGCTGTTGGGCGATCTCGCGCAGATTCCTGGGTTTGTTCTGATAGTGCCGGGTGGAAGTGCGCGAGATTACTTTTAAATCTGCGATCTTAGCCAGCCGCGTCAGAATCTCCTCTTGAATCCCATTCGCAAAATAGGCGTTATCTGGATCGCCGCTCAGATTTTCAAACGGCAAAACGGCGACTCCGCTCGGTAGTGATTGCGGGATAAATTCACTTTTCCAAACGATCCATCCCGCAGTTGCCGCCAGTGTGATCAGGGACGATGCAAGTAGCGCGCTGGTTGGATTGCGCCGCACCCATTTCCTTCCACGGATGAAGATTCCAATGTGTCGCGCTAAGATCGGCTCATGCTTTAGCCAGTGTTCCAAGTCCTCAGCAAGCGCGAGAGCGGAAGAGTAACGACGCTTTGGATCTTTCTCCAGACATTTGAGACAAATCGTGGATAGATCGCGATCTATTTTTGGGTTTAGGAGGCGCGGTGGTCGCGGCTCGGTATTTAGCAATAAGCGGATGGTTTCGTAGGTGGTGCCTCCGGCAAAAGGCGGCTGACCTGTTAGCAATTGGTAGAGTACTGCGCCAAGTCCATAGACATCTGTAACGCTGCTGATCGCCGCGTTGTTTCCCACTGCTTGTTCCGGCGCCATGTAACTGGGGGTGCCTATCACATCAAGCGTTTGCGTGACGCTGCTTTCCGTCTCCACCAGTCGCGCCAGACCAAAATCCGTCAGATGCGGTTCGCCTTTTGCATCAAGCAGAATGTTTCCGGGTTTGATGTCCCGATGAAGAATTCCATGGTCATGCGCGTAATGAACCGTGCGCGCCACCTTGGCGATTAATTCCACCGTGTGCCGAATCGGCATCGGCGCGCGTCTGGCCACTTCGTCGAGCTGTCCGCCTTCGACGAATTTCATGCTGAAATAACACGAGCCATCACGCTCGCCGACTTCGTGGATTGGAACGATACCGGGATGCTCTAACTTGGCTGCGGCTTCTGCCTCGAGACGGAAACGTCTCAGGTGCACTTTGCTCGCCCACTGACCAAGGCTAATGACCTTGAGGGCGACTGTGCGGTTAAGACTTTTCTGGCGGGCGCGAAATACTACGCCCTGACCGCCGCGCCCAACTTCTTCCAGCAATTCGTAATCGCCCAGTTCCCCGAGCAGCTTTGCAGCTTGCGCTGTCGTTTTGTGTTGAGACGCTGATGCGCGATCATCGGGGGCTGTAGCCGGTATCGCTGATGCCGGCCGGCCGGGGTCGGCGACCCCGGCTACAGTATCCGGGAAATTGCCGAGCGCACTTTTTAGCACACATCTGGGGCAAAGCCCTTCCGGCACGTCGGAAAAAATCTTGGCGCCGCATTTCCGGCAAATTCTGATTACCCTGATCATTGACGGAGTCGCTTGAGCATCCCCTGTTTGTACTCCGTAAAATTTTGCCATGCGTTACGCCTCAAGCACCGTAATGAGATGACGCAACTCGTCCTCTATATCGCCGGGTGTCGCAACGGTGTTGGCAATCTCCTCGCGCAATAGCGCTTGGTAGCGTTGCCGAAATCGGTAGAACGCCTGCCGGACCGCATTTTCGGTCATGCCCAGGCGCGCTGCGATCTCTGCCTGTGATGGCGAGCCCGGTTCGTCCGGTAGCAATTGCTTTAACGCATCAAATAATATGGCATTACTTGCCGCGCGGTATTCGTCCTTCAATCGGCTGAGCACGCGCTCCAACACCGTCAAAGCCCAGCGGCGCTCGTAAATCATTTCGGCGGTCATCGGGTCCGCTGGTTCGATTTCGATGCGATCGTCAGCATGCAGTTCATCCAATGGAATAAGCTGTTGTCCCTTCCCCCGCTTGATCGCCATCGCCCGCCGCCCTTGGTTGGCTAGAAAATATTTTAGTCCCCCAAGCAGAAATGAACGAAGTCGTCCCTTTTCCTTGCGCACCGCTTCGAGACTTCTGCGCTCCAATAGCTCTGCAAAAAAACCCTGGGTAATGTCCTCTGCCTCGTCCGGCCGAAGCCCTTGTCGTCGCAGAAACGCAAAAATCGGTCGCCAGTAGGTGCGGCAAAGTTTTTCGAGCGCTTCTTGTGCAGCCGGCGATTCGCCCTGCGCGTCTAACACCACGCTCCAATGCGTCGTCGTAAACGCGACACCAGCGTGTTGCCCGCTCGCATCAGTCGCAACTGTTGAAATCACCTCATGGGGGGCGGCGCTCACAGGACGATCCAACTAAAGAACCGCGCCAAAAGCAAGCCTGCAGGATCATGCATGTTCTGCGTTCCGCGATTTTTATCACGGCTGTCCGATTGCATATTCACTCGGTAATCTGGTGTTCGATGGCGCGCCAACCTGTCGCATCATGGAATCGCGGCGCGTTAGTCGATGTCGGTTTAAACGAAGGCGCGAAAATTTCATCGGTATCTTTGATCTCCGTAGTTCTTGAAGAGACGGCCTTCCACGCGTGGAAATCACTGAGAGCAATCGTTTCGGCAGCCGTTGATCCATAAGGAGCGACGGCTTGGGCAGCCGTCGAGTTACCGTGACGGCTGGGAAGCCGTCACTCCTTGATATCTTGTCATCGCGCGCGACCTGCGTGAAGATCAACGATCCATGGCTCTGCGACTGCCGAAACAGGATTATCACGACATTGAGCGCGTCATCGAGTTGGATTTTGTGCGCGCAACTGAAGCAGCAGCGCTGAACTCGTTGCGCTGGCTGGGGCGCGGCGACAAGGAAGCTGCCGACGCGGCGGCCAGCGACGCCATCCGCGGCATGTTCGATCTAATGAACATCTGCGGTGAAGTAGTGATCGGCGAGGGAATCAAGGATAATGCGCCGGGCATTTTCAAAGGCGAACAACTCGGCACGTGGTATCCGGGTTCACCGGAATTTCATATTGCCCTCGATCCAATCGACGGCACGACGAACATTTCCAAGGGCGCGCCCAATTCGATCAGTTGCATCGCGGCAGCAAGCCCCGAGGAAGGCGTGAAAGTGGCGTTGCGCGACATTCCTTCGTTTTATATGTCAAAGCTGGCGTATGGGCCGCGCGTAATCGAATACATGAAAAAACGCGGCGATTCGCTTCACCTCGACATGCCAATCGCCGAAATGCTGGCAATTGTTGCGCATGCGGTGAACAAGCGCGTGCAGGATGTGGCGGTAATGATGCTGGATCGGCCGCGTCACAAAGAAATCGTGGAACAGATTCGCGCGGCCGGCGCATCGTTGCGGATGATCGGCGACGGCGACATTGCCGCGGCGATCGCGCCGTCGTTGCCCGAGCCGGACGTCGATCTTTACATGGGCATCGGTGGTTCGCCCGAAGCAGTGCTGGCGGCGGCGGCGATCAAATGCCTCGGTGGCGACATGCAATGCAGAATGTGGCCGCGCGACGAAAAGGAGCGAAAAAGCCTGGTGGCCGGCGGATATGAACAAGATCTCGACCGCATCTTTTCAGCCGATGATCTCGCCCATGGGCAAAACATCATTTTCTGCGCAACCGGGATCAGTGACAGCGCGCTTCTCCCCGGTGTGCGAGCGCGCGGCGGCGTCACGGCCCTCACTCACTCGATCCTCATGCGAGCGAAGAGCAAAACCGTACGTTTTGTTCGAGCCCGGCACGACTTGCAGATAAAGACGATTCGGCTTCGATCGGATAATCGCGAACACATTCTTTGACATACTTCTCGTTAGGCAGCGGCATCCTTGCGCTGGGGATTGAATTTTTCGTCGGTTTGTCGCTAATGGAAATGCCTCCATTCGGTAAGGGCGGTAGCGATATTATTTGGGCCTTGCCATTTTTCGCATTAGTCGTTTTTGCGCTAGCAATGCCGGGGCTGCTGGCAGCTCTCAGCGCGACCCGTAAACCCACGCGAGCGGGCAAATTTGCCATGGCCGGACTGGCGTTAAACGGGGTTACCCTTGCAATTCCAATTTTGCTGCTCGTGGTGGCAGTGGGTCGCCTCCTCGTTTAGACCGCTGGCCTAACAAATCGGTAAACGCTGCGTTAGCGCCTATCCGAACAAACCGCTTACGTCTGCCTTTGCGTCTTGAGCAGCTTGATTGCGTCGCGCAACTCGGCAGCCCGCTCGTACAGCTCCTTCGCGATTGCCGTTTCCATTTCGCGCTGCATGACCTCCAGCTTCGAGAGCGGGCGTTTCGATTTTACTTCTTCAAGCCATTCGTCAAGAAACGCGATCTCCGCGCTTTTCGAGACCAGTTCCGGAAAGTTTGACTGTTGTAAAAAATCCATGATCGCTTCGCGGCCGCGCTCAATTTCCGCTATGGCGTCGGCAAATTTTCCTTGAGCAAGAAAGATGGAACCCTTGGCGCGGGTATTCATCATGAGCACGTAGGGCCGGAACTGTTGCATGCCCCACGAGAAATCCTCGCGATCAGTGTGGTCGTTGACGAAAGTAAAAAGGTCGAGATTCCGCTGCGTATCGCGCACGACGCCTTCGAAATCATTAATCTGAAACAAACTCAGGTAGCGATGATAATATTGGATGCCTTCCTGTTGCAGCTCCGCGCATTGCTCAGGGGTAAGCTGGTAAGCCTCGCCCTTCTGTTCGGAGCGCGTCGCGCGCTTCCGGTGGTACTCCAGCAGCGATTCGCAATTATGGGGACGCCGGCCATCGGGTCGTCCGGTGATTTCCATTTGCAACACGCCAAGATCCACGCGCAGCTGCAATTTTTCGCGACCGTCGAGCCCGGTGATTTTGCGCACTTTAACAGTGCCGCTCTCGTAGGGCCAATCCTTCAGAATGGTGTTGAGATCCAAGCTCATCTTAACAAAACATCCAAACATTTAATGTTCGCTTGTCAATAACTTCACGGTTGGACATCGATGTGGGGAGCGAATCGTTGCACAAAATTTCCACTAGTCACTACATGCTCCTGATTTAGCATTGCCTCCATGGAAGATTCTATTGACGGGTTCATCCGTTTTCTCGCGGTCGAACGTGGTCTTTCCGAAAATTATCAGCTTTCGACTCAAAGATCGCTGACCGAATTCGCCCAATGGTGCGGTGCGAAGAAAAAAATCACTCAGCCGCGCGACGTGACCTTGGCGGTGATGAGTGAGTATCTTGCGGACCGCAAACGCGCAGGCCTTTCAGCCTCTTCGATCAAGCTGATTGTGGTTGCGCTCAAGATTTTTTTTCGGTTCCTCGCCGGCAAAGGAATCATCAAGCGTGATCCTACCGACGCATTGGCGCTGCCTCGGATAGAGCGTTACCTCCCGGAAACCCTGAACGAATTGCAAGTGGAACAGTTCCTGGAAAAAATCGATACCAAAGCCGTTCACGGATTACGCGACCGGGCGATGATCGAGCTGCTTTACGCAAGCGGCCTGCGCATTTCGGAACTGGCAAATGCGCGACTGGAGGATTTCAATTTCGAACAGCGTATCGTGCGCGTGACCGGCAAAGGAAACAAGACCCGTCTGGTGCCCGTTGGGCGAAAAGCATGCGAAGCCCTGGCAGCATATCTCTCTGCCGAGCGACCAAAACTGGTGAAGCCGCGCACTAGCAGCGAAATTTTTCTCTCCGAACGAGGCGCGAAATTAACCACAGCGCGGATTTGGCAGATCGTTAAAAAGCACGCGCAGCGCGCCGGACTCGAAAAAAACGTTTATCCCCACCTTCTGCGGCACAGCTTCGCAACGCATCTGCTCAGCAACGGCGCGGATCTTCGAATCATCCAGGAGATGCTGGGCCACGCCGACATATCGACGACACAGGTGTATACCCATGTCGATCAACAACGGCTCAAGGCTGTGCATCGCCAATTTCATCCGCGCGCATAGCGCATGAAACGAGCTGACCGGCGGGTTTTGAGCCGGGGATTTGTGTTGAACGCCCATCGACCATCGAGTATCCAGCATCCACTTGTGGTGAGGCAGCTATCTTTATGAAGCGAATTCTGTTCCTTTTAATCGCGCTGGCCGTCGCTGCATTTGCCGGTTGGTACTACTGGCAATTTTCGCAACGATTTTCAAGCGCTCCCGTGGCCGGGCTTCTGCCGCGCGAGACGATTTTTGTGGCGCAAATCCCGGACTTCAACCGCGCTCTCGATGAATGGCAGCACTGCGACATTTATCAGCTATACCAGGAGCCTGCGGTGCAGGATTTTTTGCGCAAGCCGCTGGGCAACGTTCCAAAAACGGATGCGGTATCTCAAACGCTGGTGGACATCGAACAGCTGGCACCCAAGAACGCCTTCGTTGCGCTCACCTCTATCGACAATAACAATCCAAAATTTGTCGGTGGCTTTCATTTTCGCGGCAGCCAGGAAGAAGCGGAGCGCATTATTGGCAAATGGCGCTCGATGTTAATGGGGCAAAATTCAAGCCTAAAGCGCGAGAAAATGCAATATCAAGGCCACGAAATCGAGGCGACCAAAACGGGTTCGTTCACTATGGCGACCGCGTATGATCCTCCGTGGTTTTTCGTAACGACAGATGCAGCGGACATGCAGGCGTTGCTCGATCGTGCCGATCGCCGTTCCTCAGATTCAGATAACAGGCTCGACAAGGATGAGGCGTATCGTGCAGCCATTTCGCGCCGGCCCTCCAACGATGTGGCATTCTTTTTTCTGCAGCCGAAGACGTTCTCGCAACGACTCGCGGCGTTGCGTGCTGCTGTCGGGTCAACCCCAGCTCCCGGCGAAGGCACGATGCTTGAGAAAATGCGCTGCATCACGGGCTCAATGCGATTCGAGAACGGGAAAATACACGACGTACTTTTCCTGGGCATGCCAAAGCTGGAATACAACACGACGCTCAGCCGCTCGTCGTTGTCTCTCGGGACGAAGGAGACATTCTTTTACCTCGCGATGCTGCTGAATCTCGGGGAAAGAATGGACACTCTCAATCAGGCGGCAGCCTTTGCGGGTACGAAGATTTTTCAGGCGCTTAGCGATAGTGGGATAACTGCCGCGGATTGGAAGGCGGCATTCGGCATCGAGCTCGGATCTTTGGCTAATTGGCCTTCAGGCGCGCATTGGCCCTCATTGCTTGTTAGCCTGCCGGTGACTGACGCGACCAAAGCACGGCAGATCGTGGAAGCGGTTTTGCGGGCCGAGGAAGATGGTTCGTGGACAGCTGCCGAGAAAGACGGCGTCCGCTATTTTTCGAAGCAATCTGCTGCTAGCTTTGTCGCGATCACGCCTACGATCGCTTTGTCTGATCGGATCCTAATCGCTGGTTTGGATCCCACGTCTGTGGAAGAGGCAATTAAGCGCGCACGTGGTAGCTCGTCTGAACTTGCAGACTCTCAAACTTACATGGCAGCCGCGCGCCTGCTCCCAGTGCCGACGAACTTTTTTGCCTACATCGATATGGTGCAGTTGTATTCGCGGCTCGACGCTTCGCTGCGGCCGATGTTGTTAATGGCTGCGGCATTCGTCCCGGCCGTCGCTGGCTCGATCGATCCCACCAAACTCCCAGCGCCGGAACTCGTTACAAAACATCTGAGCCCTATTGTCTCTTCGCAGCGATATGACGGCGACGGATATATGGCTGAGTCAATCGGACCCATTACGTTGGATCAATTAGGAATAGGCGCTGCAATTTTAAGCAGTTTCGGTGCGGCGGCTGCGCGGCACAGAGGTTTGGCCGTTCCTGCCACACCGTTTCCCTCAGCACCGAGTCCGTCGCCAACGCCCTGAACTGGTGGAATTTTTGGGGTGCCCCCGTTTCGGAAACTCGCAAACCGGCGGGCGTAAGCCCCTCTGCTGTGCCATTCCGGCACTGATTGAGTTTCCCTAACGAAAGCGAAAGAAAACTGGGTAGTGTCCTAATTTGACGACTATTCCCTCCGATTGAGCTTGTTTTTGGCTTCCCTTAAGAATGTTTGGACTTCGGCGGTAGCCTCCTTGGGTGACGGGATTGTTGGCCCGAAAAAGCGCAATCCTTTTCTCATAAGCCACATCCAGAAAGTCATAAATCCTAGCGTGACCCAGCTCACGGCCAGTTGTAACGCCGTCGGAAGCAAGAGCCATAGGACGTACGGACTACTTTGACCAACGTATAGCAGCGCTCCGCCAACCAAGGCAGCGATAATGGCAAGCGCGTACACAAGACACGAACCCCATGTTCGCATTCTCAGAACAGGCAATAGCACTTGGCTGATTAGTCCTCGATACCGGTCTTGATCTATGTCCTCTGCTGATGCTGCGACGCTATTGATCTTTGCTTCAAGTTGCCGCTCCGCAGACTGCACACGTTCTCGAAAGGCCTGCCAACTGATTAGAGCTATATTAATCCCGGTCGAGACCTCGATAAAATGACCGCCGCCGAGGACACCCCAGTTTCGCAGGAAATATTCAGAACTAAACGGCCAAAGAGCTAAGCAGCACAAGGTTCGAGCCTCTCGAATAATTGCGAGAGCTTGGCCGCGATCTCAGGATCGTTCATACACGCAAATGCGGTTCTGTTCTGACTGTCTCTAGCGGGTTCAAATCGGTAGGCTTTGCCATCCATTACAGCAAAATTGTGTTGAGTTTCGCTCGCAAAGGTTCCCGGAAAGGTCGTTGCGAGACTGATAGGCTTACCTTCGCCTTTCCATCTTGTTAAAGCAGCGACAAAATTTTGTGCCTCTGGCTGTTGCTGGGTGATAATCTTTATCTCAACACCAGGTCGGTTTAACGCGTCGCCCGCGGCATTAATTAGCAATTGCTGTCCATAAACCTTTTCGGAAAGCTTATTGCAGAAAATTAGCACACTCTTTTTGGCAAATTTGAAGAATGTCTCGAAGATCACCTGTGCATGAGCGGGCTGGCCGTTACTGAAAACTTCACTTGAACTCAGCTCGGCGAGGCGCTCAACAAATTGGCGATATGAATCTATTTCGCTCATGGGGATTCATTAGACACTCCGAAGTAACAAGTTGTTACAAAAAATATTTGCTGTCTGTCAATCTATTTTTCGCGATTTCGATGCAATTGCCACCTTGACAGCACTTTGCGGCGAATCAACCGGAGGAATTTCCAGCACCGTAGTATATTGCGGCTCGCCGTTTTCAATAAACGACCAAGCGTAGCAACGTTTCGCTTTGGGATGCCCTTCAATATCGAAAGTTTCAACGACGCCATCCCATGCGACCTCGCCGAGAAACATTTCAACGACCGGCTCGGAACCGACATGTCGCGCTTTGCACTTGTGCATCGTCTCGACTGCTTCCCGGAGCTTGTCGATTCGCTCGCTCACTGTTCAATCATTTCCACAAGATCGCGAACTGTCCAGAACGTATCAGTGACGCCAGCCGCCATTGCTGGCGTGCATCGAATCGCAATGTTGGACTTCACGAAATTGTAATAGGCGTAATGAAGCGCGACAGCGGCCTTGAAGTTTTCCAGCTTTTTGGAAAACGCGTTCGTTAGGCGCGACAGGCGTCGGCAGTGCATCCGTAAAGTGTGATTCTGTTTTTCGACGTGGCTAGTCGAAATCAAATCAATCTGAGGCTGTCCCTGCACTGGCATGCGACGAATGCCTGTGATCTTCGCCGGAGAGTAGCGCCTTTGTTCATCAACGTCTCCCTGTCCAAAGGTTTTGATGATTGAGCCGTAATCCACTTCTGCGCCAAACGCACGCTCTACCGCGTCCGCGTAGGCCCGCAGAGCGTCGCTGGAAAGTTGCACTCGGTTAGATAGCCGGGATGCTAAGTCCTCAATGAAGCAATCTGCCATGTATCCAGAGCGGTCGCCGACTGCGAAAGTCGGAACAAGTTTTGTCTCCGAATCGAGGGCGACCCATGTCCACACGTCGCCGAGTCCGTGCTTGGCGTGGCTGCGCTGCGCCGTTTTCTGCTTCATGCCGACGAATCCCCATATCTCGTCAACTTGAATTAAACGACACGGCAGATTGCGCATCTTTTCATCCATGATGCGTTGACAGCCTTCACCGATTCGGACGCCGAGGCGCATGATCGTATCTCGGTGAACGCCGGTGATGCGTTCCACGCTTCGGATACTGCTGCCCTCGCAGAGCATTCCGACCGTCGTCGTCTTTTTTTCCACACTCAGTTTGTTTGCCATATGATACCTCTTGCTTTCTGATTAAAAGTAGGATATAAATTTATATATGTCAATGAAAAAAGTAGGAAATAAATTAAATGTTGGCCGACCGAAAACAGGGCAGACAAAGACAAAAATCTCCGTCTCAGTTGATCGAAAAGTCTTGCAACGCTCGCTGGAGAAATGGCAAAACCGGGCGAGTACGAGCGGTCTTATCGAAATGCTACTGCGCGGCTTCGCTACTGGTCGCCTCGCGGTTGGAGGAGACCAGTGAACGGGGAATCGAAACTAATAAAACTGGAAGTTGAAGGTGTAGCATCGGAGCAAGGGCATGTCCGGTTCGATGAGTTCCTGCAAAAGCTGGAAGACCTTCTGATCGCCCTAAATGATGTCGATAGAATTGTCGGAAATACTCAGCGGCCAGCACTCTATTATCGCGTCGTTGATGTAAGTCATGGGAGCGAAGTCGCGATTACCCTTGAGCCGGTAATGAGACAGCAGATGCCCGAAGCGCGCGCCGCGACGGAAATTAACGCCAGGCACAATCGTTTCTTCAAAGAACTTTCCGCGATCAAAATGAACGAGCCTGTGTCTCCAGACGTTGATGAACGCCTACTCGAACGTCTTCGAGATTTAGTTGAGGGCATTGGGCGAACCTTCCAACGAGCATCAATCTCTAATTCCGAATCCCGCGTTGATTTGGACGCAACTTTCGAAACGAACATTCAGAGGCTGTTGGCAGAGGAGGATTCGTCCTATGGCGGAGTAGAAGGCAAGCTCGACGCCGTTAATATTCACGGAGTATTACGTCGATTCTGGATATATCCGCGCATTGGAGCGGATCGAATCAGGTGCGACTTCTTGCCGGGCACGGCGGATGAAATCAGAGACGCGCTCGGTCATTACATTCGCGTCGAAGGCATAAAATATTTTCGTGCACCAAATCCTTACCCGTATCGAATCGCGGTCAGAGACTTCGAGATACTGGATACCGAAGAACGAACCAACCTTGTCGATCTTCGCGGCATCGCCCCGCGCGCAACAGGGCAGCTTAGCTCTGTCGATTTCGTGAGGACAATTCGAGATGAGTGGGACTGAGAAAACCAAAATCTTTTATTGGGAAGCCTGCACGTATCTGGCGTGGCTACAGAACGAAGAAAAGGCGCACGGTAAGGACTGTATTGACGCGCTACACCGCATCGCGAAAGACAACTTCGAGAAGAAAAATATAATCATCACTTCGACGATCACTTTTGTTGAAGTGCTTTCTTCGACATTGGGCGAGGAAAACGAACGCAAGTTTCGGCGGTCGTTTAGACATCAAGACCATATTGCTTACGACGTTGACCCGCCCATCGCGATGAAAGCGCGCGAATTTCGAGATAGATTTTTGAAGTACAAAGGCGGAAAGACCCTCTCCACGCCAGACGCCATTCACTTGGCGACAGCCGCGATTTACAAGGCTGACGAAGTGTGGACGCTTGATAATGGACAAACGGACAAGAAGCATCTCGGTTTGCTGGAGTTGGACGGCCACGAGTGGGCTGACAAGCTGGCAATCAAACGACCGCACGTAGATCAGCCTGATTTGCTCTGATTTGGCTGCGAAATAGACGATGAAATCTCAATTGTTACGGTTGGGTATTCTCGAAGTGCTGAATGAAATCGGCATAGCACCAGAGAAAACAATATTGCTCGCGCTAAATGGCGTATTAAGGCTGGGGGTTACATACACCGACATGCGCAGCGAATTACAGAAACTTGAGGAAGCGCATCGCGTCGTAAGCGTAACGGATCGCAACGACATCAGACTTTGGGATATTACCACGGACGGTAAAGCAGACCGCTCGGAATATCTATAGCGGTCAAATTAGGACACTACCGAAAACTGCTGCAATTTCTCAAAAATCTGCTATCATGCTGGCCCTATGGCTATTCTAAAGAAAAATGCATTCTCCCGTCGGGTTCCCGATCTGGTAACTGAGGAGCTGGTTGCTGTCCTCTCCAGGCGTTCGTCGTTCGAGTTCAAGCAGCTCTTCGATATCGTGCACGAGAATCTTCGGGCGCGAAATGCTGCTAGCGGCGGCGAGGAAATGCTGCGGCTGCGAGCCTACGAGAAGTTGCAAAACCTTGTAGCGCGCGGTGCCGTCAAAAAGAATGGCAAGAAATATAAGGGTTTGCCGTCGGCTCTGGCTGCGGCAATTGCACAGCAGAATGGTCATCTGGCCGGCGTAAAATAAGCTGGCTTTTCAGGACGAACTGGCTTCAGGCCAACTTCCCGGATGCTGCGCGACTATTTGCCGATCCTCCTACAAATCATTGTCGCCGCTCTGTTTGCTGTTTCAGCACTTCTCGTCAGCGTCCTGGTAGGCAAACGCGGAAGACGCACCCGAGCTAAAGACACGGCATATGAATGCGGGATGATTCCGCAGGGCGAACCGCAGCCGCGCTTCAGCGTGAAGTTCTACGTCGTGGCAATGCTCTTCATCCTGTTCGACTTGGAGATCGTGTTTATGTATCCGTGGGCGGTCGTTTACCGCGACGCGATCAAGCAAGGCAGCGCGATCTTCTGGAGCATGCTCAGTTTTATTACGATTTTGATGGTTGGCTATGTGTACGCCCTAAAAAAAGGCGCGCTCGACTTCAGAAAATAACGCCCCGAGCCTTGCCTCGGCGACCTCTGTTTCGTTACATCCTACCGTGATGCGCCGAGAACGACGCTGCAGTTATCGAGCATGTTTTGCCGCCCGGCACGATGCCGGACGGTGTGGAATTGAGCATCGTCATCCCTGCGATGAACGAGGAAATCACCGTTGGGGAATTCCATGGAATGGTGCAAGGAAGGCATCGAGCGCGCCGGCGTAACCGCACAAATCCTCATCGTCGACAGCTCGACTGACAGCACGCCGAAGATTGTGCTTGAACACGGCGGCGAGGTTTTACGCGTTCCGAAGCGCGGAGTCGGCAGCGCGTACCTGGACTCACTTCCGTACATTCGTGGAAAATGGATTTTGATGGGCGACGCCGACTTAACTTACGATTTTCGCGAAATCGCTCCGTTCGTGGAAGAATTCCGGAAAGGCGCGGAGTTCATCATGGGAAGCCGGTTTCGAGGCAGCATCGAAAAAGGCGCGATGCCAAAATTGCATCGTTACTTCGGCACGCCTCTTACGAACTGGATTTTGAACCGGACTTATCGCAGCAACTTTTCCGACATCCATTGCGGCATACGCGGCGTGACTCATGAAGCATTGGACAGAATCAACATCACATCGCGGGGCTGGGAATACGCAAGCGAAATGGTGCTGAAGGCGGCGCGACTGAAACTCATCAGTTCGGAAGTTCCCATCAAATTCTACAAGGATCGCGAAGGACGACTGAGCCACCACTTGCGTGTGGGCTGGCGATCGCCATGGCTCGCAGGTTGGGTCAACCTGAAGGTGATGCTGGTTTACGCAGCAGATTCATTTCTGCTTAAGGCCGGTGCTGTGCTCCTGATAATTGGATTGGTCATTTCTCTCGGCCTGGCAGCCGGGCCGGTGAGGATCGGCAGAATTGGTTTTAGCCTGTACTGGATGCTGCTCGGAGTGACGTGCGCAACTTTGGGCTACAGCTCAATTCAAATCGGAGTGCTTGCGCGCATCTGCACGGATTAAAACCCCGATTCGTGGAACGGTTCCAAAAATTTATGACTTTCGATCGCGGGATGATCGCGTCAGCTGGTCTAAGCGTCGCGGGCCTGGTGCTTCTCGGGAATCTAACCTATCACTATTTGAAACACGGACTGCAACTCGAAGCGATTTCGCACCCTGCTATTCTCGGTCTACTGCTCGTTATCCTCGGATTCCAAACGTTCGGCTTTACGCTGCTGATGGAAGTGGCAAAACGTGTCATCTCAAGATCCGGGCAGTGACTCTGCGCGCGCATGAAAGTTATGGGCAGCACGGACTGACTCCAGTCGATCGCTTGGGAGTGTGGCTATCTCAGCGCGCGATACACCGGCATCTGCCCAGTGGCAACGATCTGGAGGCGTTAGAACTTGGTTGCGGCTATCGCGCCACGCAGTTGATCGCTTTGGAACCAAAATTAAAGCGAGGCATCGGCATGGATTTTCAGATCGCGCCGCAGTTGCAAACGCTGAAGAAATTCACCTTCCATCAAGAGACAATCGAACAAACGTTGCCAAACTTCGAAAGCGAAAGTCATCTCGGTATTGAAACACTTGGCTAAGGCGCATTTTGTCATGCAATCGGCGTGGCGCTTAGTTAGAAGCTCGGGGTTGGTTCTGGTAAATGTCCCCTCATGGAGTGGGAAGCGATCCCTCGAGTTGTCTGCATTCCGGCTCGGATTCAGTTCAAAAGTAGGGATCGACGATCACAAAATGTATTACGACAAATGATCTGTGGCCCATGCTGGTTTCGCGGCCGGCTTCAAGCCAAGTCAGATCCGATTGCGGTATCACAAGTTCGGTTTGAATCTTTTTGCAGCTGCCAGAAAGGACGGCGCCGACCAGCCTGGCTAGCGAAACCGGTCACATCCTCGACTGATCGTATTTCAGTCGGCATATATTACTTCTGTGCAGATCACTGAAGGTAACCGGGCGCCGAATCTTCTTCCGGTCACTCTCGTTCTCAGCGTGATCCTTTGGTTATTCACCATGACCGGGGGCCGAGACATTTTTGTTAAGGAAGTGCTCGGTGGTGCCTACGATTCGCAGGCGGAACATTTTCTGCGCGGGGACGTGGATGTCGATCTTGAGGCGATCAGGCATGAAGCGACGATCGTGAACGATCACGTACGCATGTATTTTGGGCCATTCCCGGCGTTGCTCCGTATCCCGCTAAATTTCCTTTACCCAGCGGGACACGGGAAATGGCCGCGAATTTCAGGATTTTGCGCGGGAGCCATCTCTCTGTTTGCCTTTGCCGGCCTGGTGCGCATGTCCCTGCGTTCGTCCCCGCTTTCATCGCGCGCGCGTAACTGGCTCGGCAACGCGTGCGTAATCGGGTTGGCGTTTGGCTCACCGTTACTCTTGCTGCTTGGGAATCTTTCTATCTACGATGAGGCCATAATTTGGGGACTTGCCTTATCGCTCGGCGCGATTTTTTTCGCTTTTCGCTCACGACAGACCGAGGGTAGCGCCCTGACGCACGCGTTGCTGGGATTCTCGCTGTGCGCCGCTGGTGCTTTACTGTCACGGGTCACGTTCGGCGCGCCTTTGATCCTGATCGCGCCATTTCTTGCTCTAAGACTACCGTCGGGGAATCGAATAATTAATCTCACGGCGCTGGTTCTCCCGCTCGGCGCCGCGCTCATTTTTTACATTTCGCTAAGCTACGCCAGATTCGGCAACGTCACGGGAGTACACTTCGATTACTACATCGACCCGGTTCATAGCGAGTTTGCCAACAAATTTGGAGTGTTTAGTCCGCGCCGACTCCCTTACAGTTTCGCTGACTACTTCAGCCTGCGTTTTCCATCCGTTCAGCGCGAACCACCGTACTTAGTGGCGAATCGCCACTCTTATGATTTCCCGTCTCTCTTTTCGAATGACTTCAGCGAAGTATACATCCCTGTCCCGTGGTGTTCGGGCTGGCTTGTTTTCGGTGCGATTATGGGAATTATCTGCCTAGTTCGACGCCACGGTGCCGCCGCATTTGAGCGGGGTGTGGCTGTGGCTCTTTTTGCCCAATTTCTCTGCATCCTATCATATTTTTTGCTTGCCCAACGTTATGCCGCTGATCTTTATCCTTTCCTGATTTTCTGTCTCATCATTTTTCTCGGGTCGGACGGCGTAGCCTTACTCAGGTCGCGTCATGTAATGATCGGACTAATCGCTCTCTCGGTCGTCGTGAACTCGCTTGCGACCGTTTCCTGGCTCGTCGAAGCAGACATGAACGTGCCAGCTGAAACCCGGGCGAAATGGGATCAGTTTCTGGGCAGAACGTCACGAAGTTAACCGGCGAGCGGGAGCGCTGGACAAGCCGCTCTGGTTTTTCCATGTTGGCGTTTTCGAAATGATCATCACGCGTTCTCCATTGCGAATCTCGGTCGGCGGCGGCGGGACTGATCTGCCTTCGTATTATCGCAAAGAAACGCGGACTGCAGTTAAGTGGAAGACACGGTTGTGGTGATTGTGGGAAATTGCTAACGCGCTTGGCAGGCCAAACCGCAGCGCCAGCACTTTGTTTCCTACGTTCAGCTAATGACGGATGATCTTGAGTTTACGAGACCCTTGATCTGTATTTAACAGTCACCGCTGTTCGCATGCCTGAAGCAAGCCGAGGACCGAACCTATTGCCAGTTGCCATTGTACTTGCTCTGCTCCTTTGGGTCATCGCGACCACCGGCGGTCACGAGATTTTCGTGAACGAAGTCTTAGGCGACGCGTACGATTCGCAGGGGGAGCATTTCCTTCGTGGAGATGTTGGCGTCGACGTAGCGGCGAGTCGCTGGGAAACGATGATGGTAAACGGTAAGGCTCGTATTTATTTCGGGCCGTTTCCAGCCTTCGCCCGGATGCCGCTAAATTATATTTATCCGGACGGTAGGGGCGCTTGGTCTCGTTTCTGTGGGTTCTGCGCCGGAATTCTCGCGTTGGCCGCACTTGCCGGACTTCTCCAAACGGCGTTGCGATCGTCTTCGCTATCAGCTCGTTGGCAGAACTGGGTGGGAAGCGCATGTTTGGTGGGTTTTGTTTTTGGTTCTCCTCTTCTGTTTTTTGTCGGAAGCCCCACTATTTACAACGAAGCAATCCTGTGGGGATTTGCCTGGTCTGTGGCCGCTCTCTATTTCGCTTTGCGATCTCGAGAGGCAGATGGCGCGGCATTGACTTGGTCGCTGCTTGCCTTTTCATGTTGCGCGGGCGCGGCTCTACTTTCGCGCGCGACGTTCGGCGCGCCCTTTCTCCTGATTGCGGGCCTGCTTGGAATTCAATTGTTCCAGAGGCGACGCTTACGCGACCTCGTCCCGCTCTTAGTACCGCTCGCGGCTGCGCTTGTTTTCTACGTCATCCTTACATACGCCAAATTCGGCCATCTCAGCGGGATGCCATTGGATTACTCGATCAACCAGGATCAGCGTAATTTCGCTTTGAAGCATGGAATTTTTAGCATTGTTCGTGTGCCTTACAGTTTCGCCGACTATTTCTTTTTGCGTTACCCGGAGCCACAACACGAGTTCCCGTTTCTGCGCGTCGTGTGGCGCTACTTCAATCATCCGAATCTTTATGTTATGCCGTTTACCGAAACGCACTTGTCGATAATCTGGTCATCATCCTGGCTGCTGGTAGGTGCAATCATCGGGTTGATATTACTTGGCCGTGAAAGCACCGATGTGCTCGATCGTGGAATGGCCATCAGCCTTCTTGCACAAGTTATCCTAATTTTATCTTTCATGGGCTTGTGTCAGCGATACACCGCAGAGATTTTCCCGTTTCTCATTTTCTGCTTCATCATTTTTCTGCGGAAGGGCGGCCTAGTTCTTGTGCGCATGCAATACACAATCCTCGGCTTTGTTGCGCTTTGCACGATAATCAACACACTCTCAACTGCCTTTTGGCTGGCACACGACACAAATCTTCCTATAGAAACTCGCACGTTTTGGAAGCTCGGACAGAACACAAATTAGCTGTTCCACTCTTCACATCAGCATGACAGCTTCAATTCCGCATTGAACCAAAACGAGAACTAGAACCGTGCGCGCGATTGGTATTGAGCCGCGTACGATCTTCCTTTCGGTGAACAGAAACGTCGCAAAGAAAAACGAGAGCAGAGCGGGCAATATCAGCCGTGGGGTCCAGTATCCAAAAAGCGCGCCGGAATGGACAAATGGGATGAGAAGAAACACGATCAAGAAGAACGCAATCCCGAGAATAGCGGTCACATCTTCTCGATTGAGCTTGCGGCCGACGAGATTGCAAAAGGCGCGAACGAGGCTCCACGGCACGGCAACAAGAACGAGGACCGTCCAAATCACCCCCAACCACATGGACACTTGCATCACCGGTGTTTTCCACGGTTGTCGCGCCTTTTGATCAGGAATAAGCACGCTTCCGAAATTCTGCGGCACTGTCAGCATCTGAAACAGGTTCATCGTGTCGGTAAAAATGCCGAGATGCACTAACCCGAGGTAGCTATACCGGTGGCCCTGCAGAATTTCGCGCTTGAAATATTCAGGCGCACGAAACAGCTGTATGTCGGTGCGTTTAACCAAGAGAAGGTCTCGGTAATTCATATCAGGTGCTTCGCCTTTCACGAGCCAGTGCTTTTCGGTGTTATAGCCATGGACGCGGCTGCTCGCCCAGAAACTGTGTACTGCGAGCGCAGAAGGAAGCAGAAGGACTAGCGCGCAAATTCCCGCGAATCGTTGGAAGCTCCACCGGTGTTCGGCCCAAACACTAAGCAGAATGAGGAACACGGCGGGAATGAATGCCATACAACTGTACTTCGTCCAAACGGCGACGGCCATGCCGAGGCCGAGAAACACAGCGCTTCTGACATTCGGCGTTTCCTCACGCAGAAATTTGTTTAGCAGAAAAAGGACGAACACAAACAGCGGAACCGTCATGCTGTCTGTTCCAACTGTGGCGGCATGGATGACCCGAACCGGCAAGAATGCTAGAAAGAACACCATTGCCAAATGAATCACACGACTGCTAAACCGCTGCTCCGTGTACCTAAAAAACCACCAGATCGCGAACATGTTTAAAGCTGACTGTGCGATTGAGAGCGCGATCGGAAAGCCGTTGTTGCTTCCGATAACCAGAAAGAGCCAGTGGCCTAACAGGTAGTACGTCGGTGGGCTCGTGGTCGAGAAGTCAAAAATCTTAGGCCATTGAGTCAGCCGGGCGAAATGCGTGTAGTAATCGGGACCAATGTAACCTCCACGAAACGCTGCGAACACCGAGAGAACGAAAGAGGACCCGAGCGCAAATACCCACAAAACGCGCGTCTCACGGCAATCGCTGGTCAAGCAAGTTTGGGTGCTGGTCATCGTCTGGAGACTGGGAATTCAGAAGCTGACGGAACTCAGTTAAAACGTCAATGCGGCAGCGCTCGAACGGGCTGTTATCCTAAAACCAAACAAGCACACCCTGTGGGTTGGCGACTGGACAACGCGTCCTCACTTTTCAATACTCGTCTTCCGAAATGATCATCACGCGTTCTCCATTGCGAATCTCGCTCGGCGGCGGCGGGACTGATCTGCCTTCGTATTATCGCAATCACGGCGGATTCCTGGTAGCTGCCGCAATCGACAAGTACATTTACATCACTGTTCATCGGCGGTTTGTGGATGGTTTTTTGCTGAAGTACTCCCATCTCGAGGAGGTAGCCAGCATCGACGAAATTAAACACCCGATCATCAGGGAGGCGCTCAAATTGGCCGGCGTACAGGAACGCAACCTGGAGATCGCAAGCATGGCGGATATCCCGGCTGGGACCGGGCTCGGCTCATCAGGCAGTTTTACAACAGCGTTGCTCAAAGCCCTGCATGCGTTGCGCAAAAATCTTGTGCACCCGTCTGAATTGGCCGCGCAGGCCTGCAGTATCGAGATCGAAAAACTGCGTGAATCGGTAGGTAAGCAGGATCAATACATCTCGGCATATGGCGGGATCACTTGTTTTGAGTTTCTGCCGGATGGCCGCGTGCAGGCATCGCCGCTCAACGTCTCTGAAGAAACCTTGCTTGAGCTGGAGGAGAATTTATTGCTGTTCTTTACAGGCTACGCGCGCTCAGCCTCAAAAATCTTGCAGGAACAACACGATAAAAGCACGCAATCTGACGAAGCGATGCTGGAGAACCTGCATTTCGTAAAGGAACTCGGGCGCCAAAGTCAGCGCGCGTTGGAAGGCAATAATCTTCGCGAATTCGCCCCACCAATCAGCCCGACGTGGGCCGCGGCACCCAGAGTCGCGAAGCCGCTGAAGCGATGAATCTGAAAATGCAATCGGCGGTTCCATTACTTGATCATATTGAGGTTTGCTATCACGCTGGCGAACGCTACGGCCAGTCGTGCGATTGCCGCAAACCGCGACCAGGTCTGATCCTCCACGCAACTGCAGAGCTGAGCATTGATCCTAAAACGAGTTATGTCATAGGCGATCGCTGGCGCGATGTCGATTGCGCGCGCGCCGCTGGTTGCCGCGCGATTTTCATCCAGCGCGGTTACAAAGAAAGCTTGCGCGAAGCGCCCGATTTTACCGTCGTGAATTTCAACGATGCCGTGACCGCCGTTCTCCGCGACGCAGGTCTCTGAGAACTGCTTGCATTTAACGGCAGCCGCTTAGTAGGCTGGAAGGGATGACTGAACGCTTGCTGGACCTGCCTGTAAAAGTCTTCGCGGACGGTGCGGACCTTCAGGGGATCGCGGAGCTTTCGCGCCAGCCCTACATCCATGGCCTGACGACAAATCCGACTCTGATGCGAAAAGTCGGTCTGACCGATTACGAAGGCTTTGCTAAAGCAGTCTTGAAAGAAGTGAAATCTAAACCGATCTCGTTCGAAGTTTTCTCCGACGACTTTGCAGAGATGCGCCGGCAAGCGCTCAAAATCCACGAGTGGCAGGACAACGTTTACGTTAAGATCCCCATAACCAACACCAGCGGCAAATCCTCTATTCGGTTAATCGAGGTCCTTGCTGAGGAGGGCGTGAAGCTAAATATAACGGCGATGCTAACGCCGCGTCAGGTAACGGCCGTCACTGTCGTGCTGAACCCAACCGTACCGTCGATTCTGTCAGTCTTCGCTCGGCGAATCGCCGATACCGGGGTCGACCCATCGCCGATAATGAAGGAGTCGCTCGAGATCGTGCGGGCGTTGCCGAAGGCCGAACTTCTCTGGGCGAGCGTTCGTGAAGTGCTTAACGTTTTCCAAGCTGCGGCCTGTGATTGTCATATCGTTACTGTGCCGCACGACATTCTTAAAAAACTCTTCGAACTCGGAGGCAAAGATCTCGACGAGCTCTCTCTTGATACCGTCCGCATGTTCCACCAGGACGCTGTCGCCGCCGGTTTCAAGCTCTGATGGAGGCCGAAACGTCGAGAAAGCCGGGGAGGTACGAGCTTTGGGTGGCGATTGCCATCTCGTTGTTTGCCGCTCTCGCCTTTTATTTCTCGACGAATCCGACGCTTCACGATCTGGATTATACTGCCGAGATCGCTTCGGCATTTCTGCGCGGCGATCTCGGCCTTCGCGAAACGCCGCCCGAGTGGCTCAACGAGATGATTCCGTATGGGGATAGATATTATTCCGCATTTCCGCTCGGTGCCGTGTTTAGCATGATGCCGGTTGTACTGCTACAAAAAGCGTCACTGATCCACGATTTTCCGGCTCGCATTCTAGCTGCATTGATCGCCGGAGCGTGCGTTTATTTCTTCTTTCAACTCACGAAAGCATTCGGACCCGACTACTCCAGCCTCAAACCAAAACCGCTGTTTCGGAGAATTTTGTTGGCGCTATTCCCAGTATTTGGAACCTGGACCTGGTGTAACCTTGGGATGGGCGGTGCGTGGCAAATCGCTCTCGGTCTCGCGTTATTGGGAGAAACCGCAGCTCTCTATTTCACGTTGGTGCGACCGTCGCCGTTCATCGCGGGGGCGTTCTTCACTCTTGCTTTTGGAAATCGGACTGAACTCCTCATCACAGCACCTTTCTTCCTTTATCTTTTCTGGCGCCGGCCCGCGTTTGCAGGGCAGCCCCCTCGCTTGTCGGAGCCCGAAAACACGAGCGGTTTCCATACAATGTCTGGATCGTCAGAGTCAGATTCGGATGCCAGGGACGGGGCAGCGCTCCGTTGGAAAAACCTTAAAAGAGCGCTTCGTGTAAACGCACCAATGGTCTTCGACTTTTTAACTCTGCCGGTAACATTGGCACTGCTGACTGGCGCTTATAATCTGGCCCGGTTTCATTCAATGACCGATTTTGGCTACTTTCATATCCCTGAAGTGCGCGACGAACCTTGGTACGAACACGGGCTGTTTTCGGTCCACTCGATTCCCTGGAACGTCAACAAAATGTTATTCGAAGGTTTCCTCGACGACCCCCGCTTTCCGTTCCTTAGTTTTCCGCCATTTGGGTGCTCCATTTTTCTCAGCACTCCGCTCCTTTTCCTCCTTTTTAGGGCAGGCGGAAGGTATAGGATCATATCATGGATCGCGATTGGGATTATAACGTTCGTGCTCTGGTGCCATGGAAATCCGGGCGGGTGGCAATTCTCATACCGCTACGCCATGGTTCTTCTCCCGTGGATGTTCCTTTTGCTGACGGGCAACGGACCACCCAAGATAACCGTCACCGAAATCTCACTTTTCGCCGTGTCGATCGCGATTAACGGAATAGCGACCTGGTTATTTCTTTGGACCGATGAAATTCAACCCTAGTGACAACGTGTCGGACCCTTGCTGCTTGATGTCTGCGGGAAAACCGGGGACACGTTTGACGAAAGAAATCATGCGTTTACGATTTGCGCCTGTGTCTGCTACGTCGAAGACAAGTGCGGGTAGTGAGTTGGTGAAGACTTAGGTATGCTGGCTTTGATTTATTTTGCGCTGGCCGTTTTTGTCGGGGATTTTCTTTGCCGACGTTTTTACCAGTTTGAGTCGTCGGCACACCGGTGTGCCGCAGCAATCCTCGTTGGCCTCCTGGTAAGCTCTTGGTTCACATATCTGACGGGGCTGGCTTTCTTCTGGACGCCACAACCCCTTTTGTGGGCCAATTTGTTATTCCTTGTAGCGGCGATCGCGCTTCTGTCCTGGCCTAAATGGAAAGGCAGAATTCTTAAGAGCACTTCGGTCGAAGCTTATCCCGAGCGATCGAATTTGTATCTCACACGTCCTCAGGGATCAAGCATAGCCGATTGGCTACTCATAGCTGGATACGTTGTCCTCGTATCGTGGATGATGTTTGCCTCGTTCAATACCAAGGAGGGTACGCTTCAGATCGCCAACCCTGAATACAGCGATTTCGGTCCAAACACGGCGCTGATCCAGAGCTTTGCCGTAGGGCACAATTTTCCCACGGAATACCCGCACTTCTCCGGCGACCGGATTCGTTACCACTTCTTGTTTTATTTTCAGGCGGGAAACCTGGAGTTCCTCGGACTCAATCCAGCGATGAGCCTGAATCTACTTAGCATAACCACACTCGTAGCGATGCTCGTGATCGTCATGACGCTTGGGGAGGTGCTTTTCAATTCGCGCGCAGTCGGACGCCTTGGGTCGCTGCTCTTTTTCTTTTTCGGGTCGCTCTCTTACGCCCCGTTTCTTCGCAAGCAAGCTTCAGTTAGCGCGGCTATTGAAGCGATCACCCATCAACGGGACTATCTTCCAACGATCTTCCCGTATCGCGGCGATGCCTGGGGCACGTGGTCTCAGGTGACTTATCTCAATCAGCGGCACTTCGCCTTCGCGATCGGGATACTCCTTCTCGTCCTGGTTTTTCTCGTGATCCGCTACCGCGCGGCGGCGCCTAACGCCGCACTACATCGTTTTAGAACTCGTCTCCTAAATTTGATTCGGTTATTCGCGGGCCGACGGCGGCCCGGCTCCATTGACGCACACCAAAACGTGGAGACCGGCCCCCCTCAGGATGTTTCGATTCCTGAGATTGGCTCTACTGATGCAATCATCGCGGAGCGAAATGCGATGCCAGAAACCGCGACGAACACAGTGTCTGACGACGCTTCGCTGCGGGAAGCTGTTCCAGAATCACACAAGGAGACAGATGCGATCACCGCGGAGCGAAATGCGGTGCTGGAAACTGCGACGAACGCAGTGTCTGACGATGCCTCGCTGCGGGGAGCTGTTCCAGAATCACAAGAGCAGACGGCTGCAGTCTCGGAAGGCGAGGACGCTTCGCACAGCGAAGCGGCTACAGCTGTAATCGCAGAAGCGAACCAGGACAATGTTGATGCGTCGGAAGCGTCGGAACCTCTTCGCGCTACGCTGCCTGGATTCATTTTTTCAGGTGTCCTTCTGGGTTTACTGCCGATGTATAACAGCGCGGTGTTTCTCGCCGCTGCCGCGATTCTCGGATTGTTATTCATCCTGTGTCCGCTTCGACTTCACATGCTGGCGCTAGCCGTCACAGCAGGATTGATCGCATTGCCTCAAATGCTCTTTCTGAGCACTGGGAGCGGTAGAGCGCAAATGCCAAAGCTCCTTCATTGGGGCTACACGATAGATCATCCTACCGTCGCGAATGTGACGAAATATCTTGGATTTACCTTTGGCTTCAAGTGGGTGTTAATCGCGCTGGCGCTGGTTTTCGCGACTGGTCTGCAAAGGCGATTTTTCCTGGCATTTTTGAGTCTTATTGCAGTTGCTTTTTCTTTCCAGTTCACGATTGAGGTTCTGGCTAATCAAAAATTCATTCATATATGGGTGATTATCGCCAACCTGTTCGTCGCGTTTGCTCTCTGGCGGTTGTGGCGTTTCTCACTGGGGGGAACCACTCTCCCCGGCAAATTCGTTGCCACTGTTCTTTTCCTGCTAGTCATTCCGGGTGGCATCATTGATTTTTTCCCGATTCATAACACTGGCTGGAGCGAAGTAACGTATCGTAATGATGCGCTGATCGATTGGCTCAAGAAAAACACTTCACCGCGAGATATTTTTCTAACAGATCGATTTGTTAATCATCCTATCCTCATGGCTGGGCGCCGCGTGTTTTATGGATGGCCCTACTATTCCTGGGGAGCTGGTTACGATGCGACTAAGCGTGATAGAATTTACATAAGCCTGTTCGAGAGCCGGGATCCTTGGAAAGTGTACCATCTCTTGAAAGAGAATGGCATTAAGTACATCGGATACGACAACGCTATTCGGCAGGCTCAGTTCATTAAACGACCGAACCAAGAGCTCTATGCCACCTATTTTCCAAAGGTGTACGATGCCGACAAGTATAACGGCTTGGTCATTTACAAGGTGCCCGATAAACCACCTCCCAATCTCAGCGCGTTGCCTGAAGCCGTCAGTAACATGTTTGAAGGAGGAAGGGGCGCCGGCAAGGGCGAATTTGATTCCCCGACTGGAATTGCTGTTGATCGCAATGGGAATTTTTTCGTTGCCGATACGAACAATGGTCGTATCGAGAAGTTTTCGCCTACGGGTGCGTTTCTCGATATCATAGGGATCAAAGGCTCTGGACAGGGACTGTTGGGTGCACCGAACGGGATCGCCGTGGATAGCACCGGGAATATCTATGTAGCGGATGCTTCCAATCACCGTGTGCAAAAACGAAGCGCCGACGGCAAATTGATCGCCGAGTGGAGAGGCCCCGACGTTGGATTCTATGGACCGCGCCGGATCGCCATTGGCCCCGATGACTCAGTTTATGTCATGGATCAGGGACGCACGCGAGTCGTTAAGTTCAACCCGGATGGACGGGTGCTGACCGTCTGGGGCACCAAAGGAAGTGGCGATGGCCAGTTCGACGACCCCGCTTCAGTTGCAGTCGATCCTACGGCCAACAAAGTTTACGTCGCCGATCCGCGCAACAAGCGGATACAGGTATTTGATTCAAATGGGAAGTTTCTTGCGAAATGGATAGTACCGGAATGGGGAGGTCCGTATGGCTTCGAAGACCTGGCGATAGATTCGAAGAACGGTCGATTATACGCATCGAGCGCCAACATGAACGCACTGCTGATTTTTGATTTGAATGGAAACAGGGTTGGTGCTTTGACACCAAAGCCACCAGAGAAACTCGAGGGACCGTCCGGCCTTGTCTTGGCGGACCGGAAGCTCTATATCGTGAATAAGGGTGGGAATTCCGTAAGCGTAATCGACCTCTAAACAGGTGGCAAACTCTCACACCGCCGTAATCAGCATGGTTTGCTGGCGATTCGACACATAGATCTGTAACTTGTGGAGTCGTCCCACATAAGGTCGCGACTTTTTACACCGAGGATTCTGTTACTCGGCTTGTCAGTTCTTAGTCTGGTAATCTGTGTCGTGAGCGGCACGGCGCATTATCGTAAAGCGAGTTGGGGGGACCCATGGCAGCCGATCGGGTGGTTGCTCAGTATGCTCTTTTTCCTTGCTGCTTTTACAGCAAGCCCGCGGGAACTGGTTCGCCGTTTCACGTCTTTGGCAAATCCAAAAACAGCATTCTTTCTATTTTGGATTCTGTTCTTTGTGGTGTCGCACCTATGGAATTTCCGCACAGCGCCATGGAACGGAGACGCTCTTTTCGATGAGTCCGGCTGGGACCTTTGGTATCTCAAAAGTTATGTTATCGGTCATCCATATCAGCCAGCCTGGTTCCATATTGTTATTTCGCGAGAGACCCTGTTTCATTACTATGTCTTGGGGTTTCTTAAGCTATTCGGCTTTAACATCCTGGCGTATCAGGCAGCGCTCTTTGTTATTTGGCTCACGACCTACGGATTCACTCTTCTGCTAGTTGACCTGTTCTTTGAGTCGTACGTTGTTACCTCCGTTACGGCGGTGATCTTTAATTTTTTTCCTTTTGCCTTCATCTACACCTTCGCCGGGTACCGCTATCCGATGGCGGTGGCTTTAGCTGTTGTCTCTCTCTACTTCCTGCACTTGGGGTTCAAGAACGCCTCCCGGTTTTGCCTTTCGCTAGGCGGGATTGCCGCAGGGCTTTGTTTAGCCAGCTCGATATCCGGCAAGCAATATCTATTAGCGCTTGTGGTCGCTGCACCGCTGTACGCTGTGATTTATTGGAGGAGCTTAACGCAAAGCGCTACGTGGAGGTCGCTCGCCCTGGTTACTTACGGCGTTGTAGCGGCTGCCACGCCCATTGTGCTTTATATCGTCTTCAATCGCGAAGCCTACACTTTATATGAAGCCAGCTTTCTTCGCGATTTTTGGCACGCCAAGCAGTCAGCGCCGTTTCCAATCGGAATCAGGCCATTTACCAAGCAGCTTTGGGACTGCTTTTTCACTATGCCGGGTCCGCGCTTCTTTATTCCGGATACCTTGCCTATCCCGCTTCCGTATTATTGGCTTCTAGTGCCCGGTTTTGCGCTAGCTCTTTGGCAAAAGCGCTTTGAAATTCCATTGCTGGCCACAATTCCCGTTGCCGGTGCTTTTATCGCGAGGGCCATAGAGAACCGCTTGCTTCTGCCGATCCCATTCTGGATCATCTTAATGAGTTTCACATTCGCGGGGCTTTTGAAACTTCGCCGGTGGCCCGGCGTGCAGATTATTCTCTGCGCTGTGGCAGCTTTGATACTGTTGAAAGGCTTGGACCCTTCCGTTCGCTACATCTATGCCAAGACGAAAAATCCACTTGGGATCCGCTACTACGCGCAAGGGGAAGTCGCTGTCTCGCGTTTCTTTAGACATGTCGTTGCTGGACAGGAACATCCCGGGCCTCCTCACCTGGAGCACAACGAGTTCAACCGGATTGAAGGAATTCCGGATGCCCCATATGACACATTCGTCTGCCAGGCTGACGCTTATTCAATCCTTCATCTATTTTTGCATGACTACGATGACGGGAAAATCATGTCTTTTTGCGCCGATTATCCCTTCGGTATTGTCATGAGCGATGAGGCTGTATGGAACGCGAACAAACGGGCTGTTCTCAGTTATGTTCCCGGCAGCAAAGATCTGAAGCTGGTCTGGGAAAACGATCCAAAGACACAAAGGATAATCAGAATGTTCCAATCGCTTCACGAGCTTGGAACGGAGGACTCCATCTCGTTTTCCTTTGGTGGAAGAGTCCGGACGTTTTACGTCTTAAATATCCCTAACAGGAACATTCGCCAATTTCAGCAGCGCGTGAGCGCGTTGCCTGCTACGCCTGTTGAAGTAACTCCTGGCGCACCAGCTCCTTCGCTTAGCTCCCTCCCTGAAGGTGTGACTGGCATGTTTAAGGGCGGCAGAGGATTCGGAAAAGGCGAATTTGATTCGCCGACTGGAATTGCCGTTGGTCCCAACGGAAACGTTCTGGTCGCCGATACGGGTCACGGTCGGATCGAGAAATTCTCGCCAAACGGCACTTTCGTTACGAGCATAGGGCAATTTGAAGCGCCGAGCGGAATAGCAGTTGATCGCGCGGGCAATATTTACGTCGCGGAGATAGGCTCCAAACACCGCATTCAGAAACTGGGACCCGACGGGACGTTCATCGCTCAGTGGGCGCCTGGATTTTATGGGCCGCGAAGGATTGCCATTGGCCCTGATGATTCGATGTATGTCGTCGATTCGGGTCGCAACCGAATCGTGAAGTTGAGTCCCGATGGTCAGGCCGTTGCGAGTTGGGGCAGCGAGGGAAGTGGCGATGGACAGTTCAAAGCCGTTAGTTCGGTTACGGTCGATCCAACCAACAGCAAAGTGTACGTTGCCGATCCGGTAAACAGTCGCATACAGGTCTTTGATTCAAACGGGAAGTTTCTGAGCAAATGGTCAGTACCCGAATGGCGAGAGGCGCTGGGCTTTGAAGATTTGGCCATCGATCCTGCCAGAGGTCGGTTGTACACATCGAGTGCTCATCTGAGCACCATTCTCGTTTTTGATCTTCAGGGGAACAGACTGGGGACCGTAACGCCAACGCCGCCAGAGAAACTGGTGGCTCCATCGGCGCTCGCGCTGGTAAAAGACACACTGTTTGTCCTGGACGCCGGTTCCGCACGCGTGTCTCTGATCCCTCTGCAGAACAGGTAAACGCGAAACCGCGATGACCAATATCCTCTTGACACTAAAAACCACCGGCGTGGTTCAAAAGACCCTGCGAATTTCGCTGTGTGTCGCTGCGGTCGGCCTACTTTTCAGTCTCTACACTTGGGGCATTTCACAGAATCCACCAGGTTTCTACCTCGACGAGTCAGCGACGGCCTACAACGCTTATCTCGTCTCCCGAACTGGAGCTGGCGAATCCGGGCCGCGGTTTCCGATACTTTTCCAGAGTGCACAGGGAGTAAAGCGACCTACATTAACCCGCTCACGATCTATTTGTGGGCAATCGTCTTCCGATTCCTTCAACCGAGTATTCTCGTGGCACGAATGTTCGCTGCTTTCTGGATGTTTGCGCCTTGTTTACTCCTCGGCGTGCTGGCAACGCGCATTTCTGGTCGGCGCAAGATCGGCATTCTCGTTGCCGTCACCCCACTAGTGAGGCCTTGGCTATTCGAAATCGGACAATTGGTCTGGGATGCGCATTTTTCTGCTTTCACGGTTGTGTTGTTCCTGCTTGCGGCCTACCGCATCCAATCCAAAGAAAGGTGGAACTGGCAGGGCATTGCGATGGGAGCCGGCAGTCTTGCGGTGATTACTTATGGTTATTTCAGCGGACGCGTCCTGGCACCAGCATTCGCGTTAGGACTGCTCTTCTTCGCCGCCACGAAGCAGCGTGTCCTTGGCGTGCTAAACATATGGCTCGCCTACGCGGTGACGCTTGTACCACTCGTTCTGTTCAACCGGTCACATTCTGGCGTACTCACAAAGCGGCTCTGGGAAGTTACGTATATCAGGACTGATGTACCTTGGAACAAATCCCATTTTAGTTTGCTGAGTTTGTCAGGTGCTACTTGCAGGACCAGAGTTTGACTCCTTTGCTTCTGACCGGAGATAGCCATTGGCATCATCATGTCGAAGGTTCGGGCGGGGCGATATTTTTCGCCACTTTCATTCTGGCAATGGCGGTCTTTTGCTGGTCATTGCGCGCCGCCGGTGCGATCCCTGGTGGCGTTTTGTGCTCTGTGGGCTAGCGGTTTCCGTCGTGCCAGGCGCTATCACGGACTGGCCGTTTCACGAACTGCGGTTGATGATACAAAGATCTTGTCTTTTTGTGGCGGCACTTCCATGATTGTCACGACCGGATGGGATATATGGAGCCATAACAAAAAGGCAATTGGCAATTACGCGCCGAATGGCAAGGATCTGAAGCTAATCTGGGAAGCAGGAGGCCCCATAACCGAAAGCATAATCAAGATGTTCGAGCCGCTGCAGGTCTTGTAACAGAGGAAACGCTGTCTTTCCCGTTTGCCGGAAGGGAAAGAAAATTTCACGTAATGAACAGACCTAGCAAAAACATCCGCCAGTTTCAGGCACAAATCAGGGCTTTGCCTGACTCCCCTTCCATGAAACGCTGATGAACTCACCTCAGAATAAGCGTGGGCCTTTTATACTAACGCCGGTCTTACTCGGCCTGTCGCTTGTTAGTCTGGTGCTTTGCGCCTTGGGCGCTACAGCTCACTATCTGAAATGGGCTTGGGGAAATCCGTGGCAACTCGTCGGCTGGCTGCTCAGCATGCTCTTTTTGCTCCTCGCATTTTTGCCAGGGCTAGGTGAGCTCAGGGTCAATTTCAAATCTCTAATCAAGCCGAAAACAGCGTTTTTTGTGTTCTGGATGCTGTTCTTCGTAGTCGCGCACCTCTGGAATCTTCGAACGGCGCCTTGGAACGGAAACGGCATTTTCGCTGATGCCGCCCAGGATCTCTTGTATCTAAAAACCCACGTGAGCAGTCGGCCTTTCCAAGCCGCGTGGTTTGAGACTTATGGGGCGTATGGCGCGCATGAAACCCTTTTCCATTACTATCTGTGGCCGTGGCTTCATCTATTTGGTTATAACATTCTGATTAATGAAACAGCGCTCTTGGCTCTTTGGTGCACGACGTTTCTCTTCACGCTTCTGTTAACTGATCTATTTTTTCGATCTTACGTTGTCACATCTGTCATTGCACTGGTTTTCACTTTTCTCCCGTTCGCGTTCATTTATACGTTCGTCGGGTACCACTACGAGATCAGCGTCCCGTTATGCATCGCCTCCGTTTACTTTCTGCATGCGGGCTTCAAAACTGACTCTTCTTTTTGCCTGGCCGTGGGAGGCATCGCGGCAGGATTGTGCCTGGCGGGTTCCGTACTCGGCAAGCAGTACATCTCTGCACTTTTGCTTTTTGTTGTGCTCTGCGCTGTATTCGATTGGAAACGCCTAAAGCGGGGTTTTAATTGGCGCCGGGTCCTTACAGTCATTTACGGCTTCGCAGCCGCAGCCACGCCCATTCTGGCTTACATTGTTTTTAATCGACATGACTATGCTTACCATGAATTGCCGTATATGAACCGTTTCTTGGAAGCGGTACGTGGGCATCCGTCTCCGAACGACATAACATATTACATATGGAACCTTTGGAGTTGCTTTTTTACGATTCCCGGTCCCCGTCTCTTTATCCCTGATGCATTGCCCATTCCACTGCCATACTACTGGCTTTTACTGGCCGGCTTTGTACTAGCCCTTTGGCAGAAGCGTTTTGAAATCGTACTGCTGGCAACAATTCCGGTTGTGGGAGTATTTATTTCGGCAGGACCTTTAGTCGAGCACCGGCTGCTTCTGGCGATTCCGTTTTGGATTATCCTCATTGGATTCGGTCTTAACAGCGTTACGCAGCTACGGTTGCCGTTGAACTTCAAGATTTTCCTATGGAGCCTATCTGCGCTGGTGCTCATGCTCGGTTTGGTCCCTGCAATTCAGTACATCTATACGAAGACAAAAAATCCAGCTTCGATCGACTTCTTTAAGCAACAAGATGTTGCGGTCGCGCGGTTTTTGAAAGGGATTGTTGCCGGAAGGTCACCTGCAAGTGTTCCTCGCCTGGAACACGACGAGTTCAATCGCGTCCAAGGCATTCCCGATCCTCCCTATGAAACGCTGATTTGCGCCGGGGAGGCGAAAGTGGTTCTAGAATTGTTTGTGCACGATTACGATAATATCGACGCTGGCTCATACGATCCAATCTTTCCCATTCCGGGAAATGAGAAAATCCTCTCTTTTTGTGGGGCCATGCCCATGATGGTCATGACCGGGCAGGATATATGGAGCCATAACAAAAAGGCAATTGCCACTTACGTGCCAAACGGTAAGGACCTGAAGCTAATCTGGGAAACAGGAGGCCCCGTAACCGAGAGGATAATCAAAATGTTTCAATCGCTCCGGGACCTTGGAACAGAGGATTCCCTTTCATTTTCCTTTGGCGGAAGAGTAAGGACCTTTTACGTCATAAACATCCCCAACAAGAATATTCAGCAATTTCAGGAACGCGTCGGGGCTTTGCCCGATTCTCTTCCATAACATCGTGTTTCGCCGCCTTCAAGCACGGTTACGTGCGACACGACGGACACGAAATTACCGCAAAAACCTGCCCTTGCTTGCAGCATTGCTCTGGCTGCGAGCGTATTCAGGTTGATCAGCGAACAGCCGTGATTCTTCCCATACAGGAATAATTGTCCCGGCGATCTATTTGTTGATCTTGTAAGAACCGTCGATTTCGAACATGCAATCACGAGTGCTGTCGTCTAATCCAACATAGTTGACCAATGTGCTGCCATTGGAAAGGTGCTCCGATACCATAGATGCGGTGTCCTTTCGCCTTAATATCTTGGAGTAACCCGAGCGAATCGAGTTCTGACTGGACGACTACGCGTTTGAAATTCTTGAACGCATTCGCAGTAATGCCGCGCTTTTCCTAATGCAAAATCTGACCTACGCTGGATTAAACCGGATGCCGTCCTTTCCTTGTGGCATAACTCGAATCGAGCCGCCATAGGCGGGGACGCGTTTCGCGTGAATTACTTCCAGTCCGTGCATTTCTAGAAGATACAGAGTGGTCAGTGAGTATTAGCGGAGATGCTCATGGTAGATGGTGTCGTACCGGAGTGTTTCCATGAGCGAAAGGAAGTAGTGCGATTCGCTAAATGAAAATGCCATCGTCGTTAAGCAGCGTAAGCAGGCCATTGAAAAGGTCGTGAATACCTTTGGATAGCGCGTCCACGCGATTGTCGCATCGGTTGGCTCGTACTTTTTCTGCGCGGCAGCAACCGCGAGAACTTCGCGCAAACGCCAGCAAGCGTCTGGCAGGATCTAATCGCCTTGGCCATCGCAAACCTGTCGCTAATAGGTGTGACCCTGTTCTTCCTCGTGATGTGGCGATATTACTTTCCGCTTCTGGCAGTGTTCGTCATTGGGTGGGCTTATCTGGTTCATCGCACCCTCGACCCAATTCAAAACCGCAGGCGCTTGTAAATAAACCAGGGCAGTAAGCGGAGTGTGAGGGTGATTAGCCACCAATAGGCCGGGTAATACTTGATGCCGATGTCGCGACTGAGATTGCGCACGACTTCATTCGCCACCGCATCCGCGGAAACCGCCGGCAGTAAAAGCTCCTTTCCATAAGCCATTGCCGTATCGACATAACCTAACGCATAGCCTTGCACCAAGACCGATGTGTCAGCGAACCGGTGACGCAGCCCGCGCAAGTAGGCCTCAAGTCCGGCCTTTGCTGAGGCGTAGACGACGTTTTGCCGGCGGGGAGCCGCCGCCGCGATACTTGAGAATCCAACTAGTGTTCCTCGGCCGCGCTGCCCGAATAGTTTTGCAAACGCGCCGAGCGTCTTAATCGCGGTGACATAATTCACGTCCGCCAGTTTCCGGGTAGTTTCATCGTCAGTGGAACCGTGGTCGTGATCATCGATGGTGCCTGCTACATAAAAAAGCGCATCGATAATCCCTAACGCGCTGACACACTGTTCACAAAATGCAGGGCCAGAATAGTCACGGTTTGATAAATCCACAGGTATTGGATGGCACTCAGCATTGAAACGAAGGGTGAGATCTGCGGTGAGTGCGTCAAGGTCGCGACGGTCTCGCGCGGACAAGATCAACTTCCAGCCGTGGGCGGCGAGCGCCACCGCCAGCGCTCGCCCCACGCCGGAACTTGCGCCGACAATCACCGCTGTTTTCCGCTCGTCAGACATCGAGTCGCTTTCTTAATGCTGAGTCAAACCGCCGGTTCGGATCGAAGACTGTCAACTGCTGGCGAAAGCGATCAAACTCAGGGAAGATACGCTCCAGGAAAGAACCTTGCAGGCGGCTGTCTTTGGAAATGTTTACGATACCGCCCGCGTGCTCGGTCCATCGATCGAGATCTGCAAACAGTTCGCGCGTGTTCCGACCTTCGGGCGCATCGAGCGTCAGGCACACGCCATCACCTTCGAAGTCAATCAACGCACCGCGGCCACGGAAGATTTTGAGAGAGGCGAGCGTGATCGGAACGCTGTGACTGACAATTAACTGCTTCAGGCGTTCTACTGCCGTTGGCCACTCATCGTGCGGAATTAGCACTTGATATTCACGCAGACCCGGTCGCCCGAACAGTTTGAAATAAAATTCTTTCCCCACTGGCGGAAAGAACGCCTGCGCCAGGGTGAGGGTCTCTTCCTCGCCAGCCCACCGTTGACTCAGAGCATAAGCAGCCAAGCTGGATCGCGTGCTGAGTCGCCCGAACATCGGAAATCTCCACCTGCCTCTGGTCTCAGCATCGAGTTCCTGATACCGCAGTTCATGATTGTTGCCTTCGCTTTCAATCGGATCGCCAGCGTACACGAAGCCGCGCCCAAATTCAGAACCATTTAGATCATGCCACGAGTAAAGAACTTGGACCTTATTAGCGAGATCCTTCATCATCTCTGCAGCTTCGGAAAGCGATCGAACCTTCAGCCGCCGCAAACGAAACGCCGAATGCTCCAACCGCTGAAGCCTTAGCCGTGCCGACAGGATGAATCCGGTAAGACCGTATCCTCCGACGGTGAGATTAAAGACGTCCGGCCTCTCACGTGGTGAACAAACAATCTCTCCATGGTCCGGGTGAAACAGTCTGAGTTCATCCGTGACCGCGCGAAAGTTACCATCCTTGAACTGATTCTTTCCGTGAATGTTGGGCGCGATGCATCCGCCGACGGTGATGCTCGGCGAGCCTGGCATGACGGGAAGAATCCAATTCCGCGGGGTAGTGAAGCGATAGAGATCGCCCAATGTAATACCTGCCTCGACCGTCACGTAGCCTACCGTCGGATCGAATTCCAGAATGCGGTTGAAACTGCGGGCATCAACGGAGACCACGTTCTCTCCCGCGCTGGCTGCGCAATAGGTCAAACCTGCGCCGCGCGGAATTAGCAAACGAGGTGACGAGAGTTCCGCAAAGAGTTGACGGTAGCGGTCGGGTCGAACGCATTCGGCCTCGAAGCTTTCGGTTCCGTCGAAGCTGGTTAGGCGTCTCTTCAAGGTATGAGTTTACGGCATTGTCCTAACAGATGAAGAATCGTATCATGAACTGCCGTGAACAAAACCAAACCTTGCATCAGTTTGTTCTTTCCGGTTTACCGCGACGAACACACCGTTGAGACCGTGACCCGGAAGGCGATCACCGTTTTATCCGATGTCGCCAGCGAGTACGAGATCATCATCATTGACGATGGTTCGCCGGATCGCTCGGCGGAAATCGCCGAGGGACTCGCCGCGCACAATGAAGTTATTCGAGTCATCCGCCACGGCAAGAACCGCGGATACGGAGCAGCCATCAAGACGGGCTTTGCAAATTGTCAATACGAATGGATTTGCTTGACAGACGGCGACGATGAATACGATGTGTTCGACCTGTACAAGTTGATTCGACTGCGAGACTTCTACGATCTGATTATTACGTTTCGTTATGTAAAGTTTTATTCCGGATCCCGCCAGTTCGTGTCGTGGATCTACAACAAGGTGCTGCGCATCTTATTCAAGACGCCCTATCGCGACATTAGTACCGGGCTCCGCCTGGTCCGCAAGTCGTTGGTGGACGAATTGGATCTACAGGCCAACAGTCCGTTCATCGGCGCTGAGCTTGCGATTAAGACAATGCTGAAAGGGTTTCGCGTAGGTGAGGTTGGCATCCAGACTTTTCCGCGTGAGTTTGGTAAAGGCGCCAGCGTCACTCCGACGAATATCCTGGCGACGATTCGCGACATGTTGTCGGCCCGCCGCACAATTTTTTCTAACGAATACGAGCTTCCCCTCAATAGACAGCTTGGCGAAAACGGGGTGCCGCAAAGCCGCCTTCAGAGGTAGTTTCGGCTAAATTCCCAGACCTGACCCGCAAACGAGTGGCCCGGTACCGTCGCGCTGAGTCAATGAGGTACAATCGCGCCTCGTGACCTGAAGGAAATTTCCGGAGACTTCATGATGCCTCTTTCGCAGGTCAATGACACAACCACGAACGGGCTCGACGCGTCCATCGAGAGTCTGTACCGGCAAAGATTTCCGCGCGATATGCTGAATCGACGGGCCGCGGTGTGGCGCGTCTTGTGTAGTTCATGGTTCGCCAGCTCCTCTGCCCCGAAACCGGTTTCTTCCAAGAGCTCTTTGCGCGCTGATTGCTCGGGCGTCTCCCCTTCCTCCACATGACCGCCCGGCAGCTCGAGTGTGAACATCTCGATTGCTGGACGAAATTGCCGCACCAACACGAAGGTTTTGTCGCGCGTGATCGCTAACACAGAGACATAATCCCGAGTTCGGATCGACTAATGCGGCGCAGAGTTGTTCTCTACGCTTTTTTTCACCAACTCAAACCATGGCGTTTTGAAAACCGAGTTTTGTTCGCGTTAGGATTACTCTTCTTTGTTCCCAGTCACGAGTCAGAGCTCAAACTTCTCTTGTGCACAAGCAAAACAGAAGATTTTGCAGAAGCAGCCGATTAAACGAAAACTCAATTTGTTCTAAACCAAGCGCGAGGCGGCGAGAAATCGGAGCAAGGAATGGGGCAAACCCATTGAAGGTGCCGATGTGATGGACTGTCCATCCCGCGCGTTCGCATACCGCAACGAGTCGCCGCTTGGTGAAATGAGTTACATGCTGTGCTTCATCCAGTTGCGCTACCAAACCAAACCTATCGAGCAGCCATTCAATAAACGGCCACGCACTTCGATAATTTGGCGTTGTTATAAAGAGCTGAGCACCTGGATTTGCCAGTTTGTAAAACAGCGATAGAACGCCTGCCACTTGGTCCTCATACAGGTGCTCAATAACTTCAATGGAATAGATTTTGTCGAACGGTTTCCCACCCATAAGATCGTCAAATTGGCCGAGCCGAAACTGTAGATTCGGTCCTCTGTAAGCGTCACTGGCATATGCTATTGCCGAGGGATTGCTATCTATACCTACTGACTCGCCGGCGTGCTGGGACAAGAAATATGTAATCGTTCCGGACCCGCATCCTGCATCGAGCACACGTTCGTGTTTCTCGGGCATTGCGATGCGTTCGATCAACCTGAACTTTGCCTCATGCCAGAAGCGTTGAGCGGCACGGTCGGACTTCAAAGCTCGCGCCTGATAGTCCCCGCTGATCTGGATCGCGTCGCCTTCGCGCCGTTTTAGCTGAGGCTCATTTGTCGCGTCCATCCGAACAAAGGCGTTAACAACAGACTGCGCAGAAATCAAATTGACGATTTGCTGGCCAATGTAGGAGTCGATTCTGTTCGGCCGATTTTCTCAGCATCTGAAGGCTCGTGATCACTGCGACTGGTGAGAGTTTCTGCAACGACGTAGCGCGGCCTGTATTTAACTTCTTGGTAAATTTGAGCGATATAGGTCCCAATGATGCCCAGGCTAATCATCAACACACCGCCTATCAGCAACTCGAGTATGATAACTGTCGTAAATCCGGGAAGCGCCAGGCCAATGAAATACAAAAATAGCGAGTAACCCGAGAACAGGATGGCACAGAAAAGGAAGAGTCCTCCCAGAAAAGTGACTGCTTGCAGGGGCAACGAGGAAAACGCGGTAATAGCAACAACCGCTAATCGAAAAAGACCAAGGAATGACCAGCGTGACTGCGTCAAGCGGCGCTTTGCTACGGAAAAACTTATCTGCTTCTTGCGGTATCCGAGCCAGGTGATCATACCTCGAAAAAAAGTGTTGCGCTCCCGCATATCCAGCCATGCATCAATAACTTTTCTGTCCAAAAGCTTGAAGTCTGAGGACCCATACAGGTTGTATCCTGAAAGGCGGCTCAACGTCCGATAAAAGAAGCGCGCACCGATTCGATTGATCACCGGCTCGGTCCCTCGCGTTTTCTTTATGCCTTCAACGACATCCCAGTGCTCTTCCTTCCACAGCCGGACCATCTCCGGGATTAACTCTGGAGGGTGCTGCAGATCGGAGTCTATTACAATACACGCCTGCCCGCTTGAGTAGGCCAATCCGGCAGAGATTGCCGCTTCCTTTCCAAAATTGCGACTAAACCTGATCGCTTTTAGTTCTGGCATTTGGTCGGTCATGCTTCCTAAGGCTTGCCATGTACCATCGGTTGAACCGTCGTCGATCGCGATCATCTCGATCGGTAACCCTGTTTTCAATGCCTCTGCGTGTATCAGCGACAGATTTTCAACTATCTGATCGCCCTCGTTGTGAACAGGAATCAGAACCGAAAGGATTATGCTGCTGTCCCCATGCGCACGAGGTTCTGTTGTAAGTACTTGACCGCACAACCTGCAATGCCAGCCATTTTGCTCGAGTACATGCATCTTGTCGGTAATTAAACGTGCAGCGGATAAATCCATACGATTCGACTGGCATTGTCAATCCACGGGTGAGGACGCCAGCTCCACGCCCAAAACCAAACGCCGCTCCGGTTGAGGTCGTCGTTCCGGAGTTTCTCTAGCAATTGCAACAAAAAACGGTGCTTCGCTCGAGCACCGATTGCGCTTGCACGCCACGTTGGAAACGCCTATTAGCTTTACCCTCATGGTTCACCATATCGTTCTCTACAGATTGAAGCCTGAGGTCACCCCCGCCCGCGTGGAAGAGATGATGATGAACGCGCGGATGCAGCTCCTGAAGATTCCCGAGGTCTTGAGCATCAAATGCGGCAAGCGGATCGACCCGGAAACCGACTGGCCATTCTTCATCGCCATCGATTTTGAGTCGATGGATAAGTTCGCCATGTTCCGAGAAGATTCGATCTACGTAAAATTCGCGGAGGAAGTCATTAAGCCGAACACGGATGATTCGCTGGTGCTGGATTTCGAGATGGATCCGGGCAAAGACGTGCGGTTTTCGTGATTGTAGCCCCGAATGCTTTCGGGGTGTCGGCTGCGATGTTGAAGGAGCAGGCGGCACGCCTGCCACTACAGGTCATTGCTATTCGACGCGCTACACGTAATCATCGGTCTCAATGCGGCTCGGTTATCTGTATTCACGCTACCCAGTAATCTCGCAGACGTTTTGTGACGCGGAGATGCTCGCGCTGGAGCGGCACGGCATCGAGCTCGTGATCGGCTCAGTATATCCGCCACTCACCAGTTTGCGCCACGAATACATCTCAAGGTTAAGCGCGCCCATTCATTACGCGCCGCCGCAGGCGATTTTAAGAATCCTTCAGCGGAACGCGAAAACTACCCGCAAATGGCCGCGCGACCTCGTCGAGCAGCACGAGGGCCGATACGGGCCGGTGGCCAAGGCAGAACAGCGCGCGCGCAATGCTTTGTACTTTGCCGAGTTCTTTGCCCGCAGCGGCGTGGATCATGTGCACGTGCATTTCGCAAATCGTGCAGCGCACACCGCGCTTTTCCTCAAGGAAATTTCAGGGATTCCGTTCAGCGTCACGGCGCACGGGCAGGATTTTATGAAAGATCTCGGCAGCGACGATTTGCTACGCGAGATCTGCGCCGCAGCGGAATTCGTCGCAGCCGAGACCGATTACAGCCGCGACTTGCTCCGCCAGCGTTGTCCGGATTCGGCGGCGAAAATTGACCGGGTCTACAACGGAATCGACCTCGAACGCTTTCCGGCGCCCCGCTCGGCCAACAATCACGTCCCACGCATCGTGAGCGTCGGTCGCCTGGTTCCATTCAAAGGTTTCGACGATCTCATCGACGCTTGCGCCGAACTCGCGCGTCGCCGAATCGATTTTGTCTGCGACATCATTGGCGACGGTGCACTGCGCGAGACGCTCCAGGCGAAGATCGAGCAGTTAGCCCTTTCGTCGCGAGTGAATTTGCTCGGTTCACTATCACAAGGCGCGGTCTTGGAAAAACTTCAGGACGCTGACATTTTTGCGTTGGCTTCAACTACCGATGCGCAGGGAGCCACTGACGTCTTTCCCACTGTGATTCTCGAAGCCATGGCTTCGGCGCGACCGGTCGTTTCCACTCGTCTGGCCGGAATTCCCGAATTAGTCGTTGACGGCCATACCGGAATGTTAGTTCCGCCCGGCGATTCTACTGCGCTTGCTCACGCACTTGAACAGTTGCTGCGCGATCCTGAGCTGCGATTGCGCTTTGGGGATGCCGGGCGTGCTCGGATCGAGCAGCATTTCCGAATTGAGCAGACGGTCGCGCCGCTGGTGGAGATGCTAGAACGCAGTTGTCGCCGTCGCCCTGCGGGCGACGTGAGCGTTTCACAACCGGCAGTCACTGAATCCAGTCGTTTTCGCGTTTCGCGCAGCGAAGCGGCTACAGAAATCGCGTATCTGATAGATCGGTGGCCTGACCACGAATTGCCACTCTTGGAACGGGAGATTGAGGAAATGAAACGCCGGAACGTGCCCATTCTCCCGTTCGTCTGCGAATTGAATTCCAGTGCCAGCCTCAATGGCGCCGTGGAAGGGATCGCACCTTTACTCGAATTTTTGCCGGATGCGATGGTGTTGGAAGCCGAATGGCGGACAAACCCGGCTCTGGCGCAACAGTTGGAGGAAGACCGCGCGCAGCAGAGCAGCCGCGCCCCAGGCGCAATTTTCCTCCGTCAGGGGCGGTTTGCGCTCGTGCTCCGGAAATTAATTCAAGGAAAAAACGTTTCGCACATTCACGCCACGAGTTCCCGTGCGCTGGTCTGCGCGATGATGTTAAAGAAGCTCCTCGGTGTGACAGTAAGCGCTACGATCGAGCCGCGATCGGATTTATCACGCGAGTGGATTCAGAACGCGTTGTCCGAATGTGTGGGTGGTCGTCTGAGCAGCCGGAAAATGGTCGAGCAATACAATTGTAGGGCGTCTGTGTCAGACGCCGCATCGCAACGAGCCCGGCGTTTCACAGAAACGCCCTACAGTGGCGGCGCGTTCTTTCTGGACAAAACAACGTTCCGTTCTGCTCCGAAGAAAACGCTTGGGCACATCACTCAAAGGACTCATATCGATTTGACGACAGGCTCGCGTTTTTGGCAACAATGGGCGGAACTGCTTTTGCGCTGGAGCGGCAGCGACCAAAAATCGAAAATCGAAGATCCAAAATGAAAAAAGCCATTCTGCTCGCCGGCGGCGCGGGGACACGTCTTTATCCGTTGACCAAAATCGTCTGCAAACAGCTGCTCCCGATTTACGACAAGCCGATGATTTGCTATCCGTTGGCGACGCTGATGCTCGGCGGTCTGCGGGAGGTGCTGATCATTTCCACGCCAAAAGATTTGCCGATGCTCCAGCATTATCTGGGCAATGGCACACAGCTCGGAATTCGGATCGATTACGCCGAGCAAGCGAAGCCGGAAGGAATCGCCCAGGCATTCCTGATCGGGGCGAAATTTGTTGGCGACTCCGGCGCGTCGCTCATTTTAGGCGACAACATTTTCTACGGTAAACTCGACTTCTATCGCGACGCGCTCGCCATCGAACGTGGCGCGTGCATTTTCGGCTATCAAGTTCGCGATCCTGAGCGGTATGGTGTGGTCGAGTTCGATGCGGACGACAAAGCCATTAGTCTCGAAGAAAAACCCAATGAACCGAAGAGCCATTTCGCGGTTCCTGGGCTTTATGTTTACGACGACCAGGTCGTCGACCTTTGTCGCGCTTTGCGGCCATCGGCACGTGGCGAACTCGAGATCACGGACCTGAATTTGCTTTATCTACAACGCGACGAGCTGCGCGTGAAACTGCTCAGCCGCGGGATGGCCTGGCTTGATACCGGAACCACGACAGCACTACTCGAGGCCAGCAATTACATCGCCACCATCGAACACCGGCAGGGCTTGAAGATCGCATGCCTGGAGGAAATCGCGCTGCGAATGGGTTTCATTAGCCAGTCCGACCTCGAAAAGATCATCGATGGATTACCGAAAAATGAGTATCGGGATTATCTCCGCACGGTTTGTGATGAAGGGCCCGGCACAGGGCCCGAATCGGTGGGATGAACTATAGCCGCTTCGTTGCGCGAAGCGCTCGTCGCGCAGAGCGGGACGGCTACAAACTATTTGGGTTGCTCGCGCAGCAGATGATGCGTGTCAGCAACCAGTTTCGTTATCGTGTCAGGTTCCGTGGCGTCGTAATAGCCGCGGATTTGACCATGTCGATCGACGAGCACCATTCGTGTGCTGTGCACAGGAAGTCCCTGTGCATCGCTTCCGTCTGACACCGCAAGTTTGAAACCGTCATGGGAAAGTTTGTAGATCGCGGATTTTGGTCCGGTCAGAAAGTCCCAGCGTCCCGACTCGGCTTGTAATTTTCCCGCGTAGCCACGCAAAACCGCCGGCGTGTCCTTTTCCGGATCGACACTGAACGAAACCAAATGCACGTCGCTTTTCTCCAGTGGCTTTTGCAATTCGCTCATCCGGCCGCTGATCATCGGGCACGGCCCCGGGCACGTTGTGTAAATAAAATCCGCGATCCAAATTTTACCAGCCAACTGCCCTGACCCAAACGGCTGTCCGTTTTGATTCGTAAGTTGAAAAGTGGGCACCGTCCCGTAGAAGGAAACCGTCCGCTGACGCAGCGCTGACACCTCAAGATTTCGCAACCATAGCAGCATGCCTAGCGTGACAACCGGGATCAGGATCAGCGTCACTTTCCAAGCGATACCGCTGCGTGACGGCGCACGATTCATTGTTGCAGAAGTCGTGTTCATAATTTCGTCAGAACCAAAGCCGCCAGTAACAGGGGAAGATATGCTATCGATGCGAAAAACAGTAGACGCGCAGCGCTCGGCGTTCGCAGTCGCAGAAAACGCATCGCGACCGCGACGAATAGTCCACCGAGCAAAAGCTCGATTGGCTGATAGACGTAACTGGCAATTCCAACAAATGCGGGCAGACCGGCGAGAACAAGGAGGAGAATGCAGAAGAACACACTCTGACTTGCACTGCGTTCGCCGCTGGAATCGTCGCTCGAAATCATGCGGAACCCAGCGCGCGAATAATCTTCGCGGCACATCCATGCGATGGCGAAGAAGTGCGGCATCTGCCACAAAAACACGATAATGAAGAGACTCCACGCCCCCGGACCGATGTCTCCGCGCGCAGCCGCCCAGCCGATCATCGGCGGGATTGCGCCCGGAATCGCGCCGACGGCCGTGTTGGCCGTGCTGGTGCGCTTCAGCGGTGTGTAAGCAAAAATGTAAATCCCGATGGTGATTGCCGTCAGCACCGCGCTGAGCGCGTTGCAAACGATCGCCAGGTAAACGACGCCGAAACCCGACAACGCAGCACCGATCACTAGCGCTTGAAGCGGCGCCATGCGCCCCGCTGGAATCGGTCGTGCCTTTGTTCGCCGCATGAGCGCGTCAGCTCGGCGTTCCCACCATTGATTAAGAGCAGCTGCGCCTGCTGCTGCCGCCGCCGTTCCAAAAACCGTGTGAATGAGAGCCCTATAATTGATCGGCGGTTCCGCTCCGAGATAAAAGCCCACTGCGGTCGTTAGCAGAACAAGCAGCGTCAGTCTCGCTTTGACGAGTTCAGCGAGATCGCTCACGAAGTTGGGGCGCGAGGAAGCGACTGTCGGGTTGTCGACTATTGCTGTTTTCATGCCGGCATCGGTTGCGGCGCGCTCGGCGGCCGCGCCCGATCAGTTTCCCTTTGTGAAATTCGCCAGCAAATCGCGCTGATGCTCACACCAAAAGATAGCATTACCGCGCCGAGCGCGACATGTGCGGTGGCGATATCGGCGGCTTTATTGCTCCAGATCACCCAGGCACCGAGCGCAATCTGGCCAAAGATCAAAACGACCCAAAGGAGTGATAATCGTTTGAGAGCGGCGAAATCGCGCATTTCTCTCCAGACCCGGGCGCAAAACACGATTATTGCAATCGCGATGATTAACGCGAGAAATCGGTGCACCATTTGCAGCCAGATTTGAAATGCGCTTACGTCCGACAACGCACGCGCGTCGCGCCACGCATTGATCTTTGCCAAGGCCGCCGCGCTGGTATCTGGAATCCATGCGCCGTTTGCGGTCGGAAAATCCAGAATCGCCAAATCGAGATGCTGATGCCGCATCGTTGCCCCGAGCGCCAGCTGCACGTAAATCGCCCCGGTGATTGCAATCGCGAGCGACTTAATTGGCGAAAACTTTTGCGAATCAAAATGCCGAGGTGCAAGCGACGGCCAGAATTTCGTTGTCACCAGCGCGATGAAAACAAGCAGCCCGAGAAACGCCTGCGCTACACAGGCGTGAAAGATGCCGATTTGATCTTTCATCATCGTGACTCGAAGACCGCCCAGAATTCCCTGCAGAATCACACCAACAACCGCAATCACGCCCAGGCTGCGGACCCATCGCCGGTCTTCGCGCAGCCAAAGCCACACGGCGAGGATGATCGTGAGAAATCCGACCAGCGAACCCATCAATCGATGCGTGTGCTCGAACAAAATTCCGCCGACCCATTTCGAAATCGGAAACAGAAACATGTTGTAGCCGAAAGTGGTCGGCCAATCGGGCACGGCCAGCCCGACATTTTTGCTGGTGACCATGCCGCCACTGCAAATCAGCAATAGCGTTGCGACGCATGTAAGCCATGCGAACCGGTTAAGCCATGTAGCCGATCTTCCCACACGGGAAGAATAAGACAGATCAGACGAAGGGGACAAATCCGCGGGTGGCGCGAACGAATTTACCCGCCAGGACTCGGTGAAGCGGCAGGTGCGGGCGCGTTGTGCAGCTGTTGTGCAGGATGCGGCGAGGCACCGGCGCCTTGCGCGTCGGCATTTGGAGGCTTGGGCGCGCCTGGCGGCGGAATTGTACCCGGTGGAGCTCCGCCAATCGGTTCGCCCGGCGGACGCTGGGTGGGCGCGGGCGGAGTTGTTTGTGTGCCGGCCAGCTCGGCGCGCTCTTTCAGCCACGCCTGGTAATCCTGCGGTGTATCGACGACCAGTGTGCCTTTCATTCCGTAATGGCCAAGCCCACACAACTGAGCGCAAATCACTTCATAGGTTCCTGTCTTAACAGGCGTGAACCAGATCGGAATTAGCGAGCCGGGAATGGCATCGCCTGCGATGCGCATGTCCGATATAAAGAAATCGTGGATCACATCTTTCGAGGAAAGCTCTGCAATCACGGGGCGATCCACTGGCACATGGAGTTCGCCGGTCGTCACGATGTCGTCTTTACCAGCCGGATCCTTTGGATCAATCCCGAGCGGGTTTGAGTTGGAGACAAGATTGACGTCGCGCCGGGCAAATTGTCCATCCGCTCCCGGCAGGTGGTAGTTGAAGCTGAACTGCTGCGCGACAACGTGCACAAGCAGCGCCTCTTTTCCGGGCGGAAACTGATTCACGCGTCTTGCCCATAGCGGGATAGCGAATCCCAGCAGCAGCACCGCTTCAATCAGGACAACGGAAAATTCCAAGTGCGTCGAAATTCCGCTGCGCACACCGCCATGATCGGCAACCGGCTGGCGACTCTTTCGAAACCGAATCAGGACGTAAATAAAAAAAGCCGACCATCCGACGAACAAGGCGGCCATGAACCAGTGACAAAACTCAATAATATGATCGATCTGATAGCCGTGGGAGGAAGCGTTCGGCGGCTGACCCAGAAACTCATTGATCAGCGCGAGGCTATTCATACTTGCTCAAGTCTTCCTCAGTCAGCTCCTGATGCGGCTCGACCGGCATGCGGCCATGGCGCCACAAATGAAAGCTGAACGCGCCGATCCCGCCGATGACCGACATCACAGCACCAAAAAGAAACCAAATCGCCACGGCCATGTGCTCGGTCGATTTGCCGTCCTTGGCGCCGTAGCAAAACGGGCACGCCGACGCTTGCTGTGAGGCAAACAGGATGGATACCAATAATAATGAGGCGATTCTTTTCATGTGATGATGCGCAGCCGTTTCATTTTCCTGTAAAACCAAACGCCATACACCATCAGCACAATCGCGACTACGAACGAGGCGACGGCGCCGGCAACGTAAATCGGCGCGCCTTCCACGAGGTTGACCCAGAGACACCACACGCCGGTCCCCAACGCAAGCAGCGTCGAGAAGATGATAAACACAATATGGAAAGCTTTAAGCGACATTTAGCGAAAGATCGGGTAGTCGTACCACGCCAAAAATGTAAGCCAGAAGAGACCAAGCACAAAAAAGCCGGTAAAAACCAGGATCCGGTAGATCAGCCGTTTCTCTGCGGCGAGATGCATAAAAATTGCCGCCACCAGCCCGGCTTTGAATGTAGCAACCAGCATTGCCACTGCGATGTTCGCTTTTTGCGTGCCGAAATGAACATACGACAACGCGACCGTGACGCCGGTGAATACCAACAGGGTGGCGCCGACCATCAAGTACCCGCGAACGTGCTTGCGAATACCATGGGCGTATTCTTCGTATTCCTTCGAATCTTGGGAAATGTCAGGCGGATTATTCATGGCTACAGCAGGTAGAATAGCGGAAACACAAAAATCCAGATGAGATCGACAAAATGCCAGAAAAGTCCGCTGACCTCGACACGATTGGCCAAGTGCTCGGGATTGCGCTGGTAAAGCCGCTTGCTCACCGGCAACCACATATAAATGAACACGAGCACGCCACCAAGCACGTGCAGACCATGTAAGCCGGTGATGGTAAAATAGCTGGCAAAATACGCGCTGTGCCTTGGCTCAAACATCGTCGCGTATTGGACGTCCTCTTTTTCAATCGTAGCGATCTTTTCCGTCGCAGGGTGCGGCCAGAAGTGCGGCCGATCCATCTCGGCGTTCGTTGGATCTGCGTTGAGCGGATCGAGCGCGACTTCGTATTCCTTGATGTTCGGATCCTTTAACGCCGCGCGATTGTGCAAGTGACCCGTAATCTCGAGGCGCGGCGCCAGGCCTTTCTCCGCAGCGTACTCGTTGCCCAGATATTGTTCATATTTTCCCAGCGCTTCCGTTTTTATGTAAATGCCGAAGTGATCGAACTTCTGCGGCCATTCGTAAGCGAGTTTGACCGTAAGGAAGATGAGACCGCAGATAATGGTGGCCAGCATGTACCACCAATAAGCGTTATACTTTCGCATCTTCAGCGATGCCCACGCCAGAACGACTGTCACCGACGATATGATGAGGATCGCGGTGTTCATCGTGCCGACCGGGACGTTCAGCAGGCCATGCGGCCACATGCCCGGCGGTGCGTCGATCCGCAGAAAAATGTAGGCGGAGAATAGCCCGCCAAAGAGCATCACTTCAGACGCGAGAAAAAGCCAGATCCCGATCTTTGCGTTCCAAAGACCGGTGTCAGGGCGATTGGAGATTGTGTACGGAATTTCCATGACTCAGTGATCGAGGACCGTTATGCGTGAACGAGATCTGCGGGGGGTTTGCGACGCGTTCGCTCATCAGGTTCCACCGGCTCATTTTGCATGGTGAAGTCGCGTTCGCGACCGGGCAGGCTGTATTCGTACGGGCCACGATATGCAACCGGCGTGGTGAGGAAATTTCCGTGCGGTGGCGGCGACGGCGCAGTCCATTCGAGCGTCGTCGCTTCCCACGGATTGTCGTTCACTTTTTCGCCGTGCTTGATGCTCCAGAAGAAATTGATGATGAAAGGAATCTGAGCGAGCCCCATGATCCACGCTGCCCAGGAGATCGGCTTGTTCCATTCGAAGCCGGTCAATCCCCAGACGGTATGCGCATTCGCCAGGGTCCATCCCTGCCCGCCGTCATACCAGCGCCGATGCATCCCGGCCATGCCCTGCAAGAACATCGGAAGAAAGATCGCGTTCATGCAGATCAGCGTCGGCCAGAAATGCACCTTCCCCCAGAAGTCGCTCATCTTTCGGCCGGTCGCTTTCGGAAACCAGAAGTAAACGCCGGCGAACAGTCCGAAGATTGTGCCAGGCGCTACGATGTAATGGAAATGCGCGATGATGTAGTAAGTGTCGTGCAGATAAAGGTCGGCTGAATTAAACGCCAACGGAATCCCGGTGAGTCCTCCGATTCCAAACATCGGGAGAAATGCAACGGTGAAAAGCATGGGCACGGTGAAGCGAATGGAGCCACCCCAAAGCGAAATGAAAAATGCGCTCAAGATGATCACCGATGGAATGGAGATCAGAAGCGTGGTGGTTTGAAAAAATGCGCTGACCGCACTGCCCATGCCCGTCATCCACATGTGATGGGCCCACACGATGAACGACAAGAATCCGATCACCAAAACGGAAAAGACCAGCGATTTATATCCCCAAAGCGGCTTGCGCGAATTGTTGGCCAGAATTTCGGCAACAATCCCAAACGCAGGCAAAATCAGCACGTAAACTTCCGGGTGCCCGAGGAACCAAAACAAGTGCTGCCAGAGAAGTGGGCTGCCGCCGCCGCTGATATATGCCGGCGCACCATTCACGACCAAGCCGGCCGGCAGGAAGAAACTGGTGTGCGCCACCCGATCCATCAACTGCATGACGATTGCCGCTTCGAGCGGCGGAAATGCCAGCAGCAGCAGAAATGCGGTAACAAACTGGGCCCAGACGAAAAACGGCAGCCGCATCCAGGTCAGTCCCTTGGCGCGCAGTTGAATGATGGTCGTGATGAAATTGACGGCGCCAAGCAGCGATGACGAGATCAGAAAAATAAATCCGATCAACCAGAGCGTCTGCCCATTGAATAGGGCATTGTGGCCAGGACCCGTATCGGAGATGTCGGCCAACGGCGTATAGGACGTCCAGCCGCTCTTGGCTGGTCCACCCGGCACGAAGAAACTGACCATCATAATCACGCCGCCTACTCCAAAGGCCCAAAAACTCGCCGCATTGACCTTGGGAAATGTCATGTCGGGTGCGCCGATTTGCAGCGGCACGACGAAATTGCCGAACGCCGCAAAGGCGAGCGGCACGACGCCGGCGAAAATCATGATCGTGCCATGCATCGCGCCTAACGAGTTGTAGAAGTCGGGCGTCATTTTCCCATCCGCGATCCCCGGGCCGAAAATATGTGGCAGCCATTTGCCGATCACCGGCAGTGCCTGGCCAGGATACGCCAGTTGCCAGCGCATCAGCATCATCAGGCAGAATCCAAAGAAGAGGAACGCCAGCCCGCAGAGGCCATATTGAATTCCGATCACTTTGTGGTCGGTGGAAAAAATGTATTTACGCCACCACCCGAGCTCGTGGTGCTCGTGTGCCGCGTCGTGCGCGTGCGGTTCGTGATGGGTGCCAACGGAAGTAGAAGTATCCATTTCAGGAGAAAGTTACGGTGGTTAATATCAGAAGAGAAGCCGTCATTGCAAAGCGAGAAATTTCAAATCACGCGAGAAAAACGCCCGATGGTCTCCGGCTTGCGGTGTGCGAAATTTCCATGTGCCAAATGAACAGAAAGCACGAGCGATCATCCACCTCGATATGGACTGCTTTTACGCAGCTATCGAGGTGCGGGATCTACCTTCGCTGCGGGGCAAACCTGTCGGCGTGGGCGGCGCACGCGAGCGACGCGGCGTTTTGACCACCTGCAATTACGAGGCGCGCAAGTTCGGTGTCCGCTCAGCGATGCCGACGTTCATGGCGCTGCAACGCTGCCCAAACTTGATCGTGCTGCCGACGCGGTTCGATGTTTACCGGCGCGAAGCCGGGATCATCCGCGGAATTCTTTACCAGTTCACTTCGATCATCGAACCGCTGTCGCTCGATGAAGCTTATCTTGACGTCAGTGTGCACGCGGCGGGGCCGGCAGCACTCGCGCAGGAAATTCGCAGCGCAATTTTTCGCACGACGAAACTCACATCTTCAGCTGGGATTGGCCCAAACAAGCTCATCGCAAAAATCGCGAGCGAAATTAACAAACCGAACGGCCAGTTCGAAGTGAGGTCGGAACAAGTCACGGATTTCATGAAGGACCTGCCCGTGCGCAAAATCTGGGGAATCGGCGAGAAGAGCGAACGAAAACTCGAAGAACTCGGCGTCAAAACCTGTGGCGAACTCCAACGATTCTCGCGGCCTGAGCTCGTTAACGTTTTCGGCAAGTTTGGCCTTGAGCTCTACGAGCTTTGCCGCGGCATCGATGATCGGCCGGTCGAACCCGATCGTCCGCGCAAATCGCTGAGCACGGAGGAAACATTCGCTGTCGATCTCGCCACGCTCGAACAATGCGAAGAAAAACTCGAAGAACTCTTCCAGGATGTGATGGCTGATTTGGCGCAAAAAGAATCAACGCGCGAGGTCACAAAGATTTTCGTGAAACTGAAGTTCAACGATTTCACGCGCACCACAGCCGAGCGCGCGGGGCTTACGCCGACGCTGGAAGCTTTCCGCTCGCTCCTGGCGGAAGCATTCGCGCGAACTGGCAAACCCGTTCGCTTGATCGGGGTCGGCGTTCGTTTCGCCGAGCCGATGCCCGAAGATACCCAAATGGATTTGCTGTAGTCACGGCTGTTTTGTGGCGATTAATAAGCTCTCTGACCCCATTCCCCATTTCCAGATCAGTTTGCCGATGGCTTTCCCAACGCTTCTTCGGCACTCCAACCGTACAAACGTTCCGCGCCCTCGTTCCAAAAACTAATGTCATCATCTTCCAAGTTCTGGATGATGATCGCTTGCTGTGCGCGATTGATGATGTCAGCTCGCTCGAGCAAGCGGTAGTGGGCTACTTTGGCCGATCACCCCGAGAAATCCCAATCGAAAGTAGCCCGATCAAGCGTTTCATGGCGCGCTTCCGCTCCGTGATGTCTCTAAAGGTAACGATGGCGCCGACGGTCTGACCACCTTTGTCTTTGATCGGAGCGGAGACATAATCGACGCGAAAGGACCTGCCATCCTTTCGCCAGAAAACGTCGTTGGTTACGCGCTGTGTTGCCCCGGTGCGGAGACTGGCTTGGACGGGACACGCTTCGACCGGATACTTACTTCCATCACTTTTGGTGTGATGAATTGTGGCATGAGCTGGCTTGCTCAGAAGCTCCGCGACTGTCCACTTGAGCAGCTCCGCCGCTTTCGGGTTAATGAAGTTGATGTTTCCATCAAGATCGACGCCATAAATCCCTTCGCCCGCTGAATTCAGAATTAATTCGTACTGGCGTCGCAAGCTGGCGAGGGCCTTTTCGGCCTGCCTGCGCTTCTCGCGAACTCGATGATCGCTCACAGGGCATACTCGGACACTGCGGTTTTGCCCCCCGCCATTAGGGAAAACCTTAGATCAGCTTAGCTGAGCGTTGACCCGCTTTTTAATCTTCCGGCGAAACCAACCCGGTGCGAATCGCAAATCGCACCAGGCCGGGTATGTTGTCGATCTTCAATCGGCGCATCAACTGCAAGCGATGCGCCTCAACTGTCTTGACGCTGATCCCCAGCATATCCGCGATTTGCTTTGTATTTTGTCCTTTTGCGACAAGCTGCAATATTTCGCGCTGCCGAAACGTGAGCTGCTCCAGCTTCGGGTGTGTTATGGCTTCTCTCTTTGCCGACTGGATATCGGCTATCTCAACTCGCTTCCAAGCGCCTTTTCGCACCGTGACTGCGAATTGATGTGTCCGCGCCACATTAAGAATATCCTCGGCACCACTAAGTCTGAGCGGAAAAGTGCAGGCCGCGATCATTTGCTCACGCGTGAGCTGGCCATCGAATTTTTGCTCGAATTCGCGAAAGCTCCGCGCGCGCAGATTGTTTCGCATCCAGGCCGGACTGCCAGTCAGCCGCGTGCCGCTAAATCCCCTGTTCGCTGCCCAGCTAACCTTTTGGCGGAACCGAGCGATCGCTTTGCGAACGTCTACCGCGCGACCGGTCAGAAACCATTTGTAATACGGCACGATTTCAATGTTCCCATTCTTTAACAACCGGTCCAAGTCAGGGACCGCTTCGTGTAAAATCGCCTTTGCCTCGTTGACCGTCAGCAATTCGGAGTTTGCGACAATCCAGAGGCAGAACTCGTTGGCTTGCAACCCGGCCTTGAAGAACGGCACGACAATTTCGAGCAAATCCTTTTTCGTTTCGTAAAAGATGCTGAAATGCGTGCCCCAGGGGACTTCCCCGACTGCTTCAAGTCCTGTGTCCCGCAGCTTCTGTCCGCTCTCCATTGAGGCCCGGTTCATCCCATTATCGGCCGGATAGAGGTGCAAAGATCGACACTCGCGTCCGGGAACTCGCGCCTGTCGCGCAGCCATTCCAAATTGTCGCCGAAATACAGGCGGTTCACGCGCGCAACTTTAGCGTATCTTCGGTAACGGTCTAGCCGCGCCCTGATCGAATGTCAGAATGTTCCACGCGCTGGAGTGGTCTCTTTAATCGGCCTCGCGCGTGTGATATTGGAAGTCAAGAGATGACTTCCACCCAGGAACGGAAAATCAGACAGACAGGTTGCGATGCGCGCTTTGACAACCTGACCCGTCAACTCTACTCGACTGACGCATCGATTTACCAAATACACCCGATCGGTGCGGCGTTTCCGAAAACCGCGCAGCAGGCGAGTCTTGTCATTCATGCAACAGCGGATGCAGGCCTTTCCATCACGCCTCGCGGCGCCGGCACAAGTCTGGTGGGCAATGCGATTGGCGATGGATTAATCGTCGATTTTTCGCGCTACAACCGGCAGATCACCGATCTCGATCTTGAAAAGCGCAGCGTCCGCGTCGGGGCCGGAGTTGTGCTGGACCGACTCAACGAATTCCTGAAGCCGCACGGTTTTTGTTTCGGACCGGACGTTGCTACCAGCTCTCGCGCCACCCTCGGCGGAATGATTGCGAATAATTCGTCCGGCGCGCGTTGCCCGATTTACGGCACAACAGCCGATCACGTGCTTTCACTGGAAATCGTTTTGGCTGATGGCCGGTTTGAAAAAATCGGAGCAAGCCACGAGTCGTTAGTCTCCGAACGGGCAACGATTGAGAAGCTCGTTCGCGGGGCAGGCACCGAAATGGCCGAACGCTGGCCGCCGGGTTTAATCAAACGCTGGCCCGGCTACGGCATCGAACGATTCCTGCGGGTGCCAAACGATCTGACCAATATTCTGGCCGGCAGCGAAGGAACGCTGGCGGCCATCTTCTCCGCTGAGCTCAAGATTTCTCCCCTGCCTCACGAGAAAGGCTTGGGTCTGATCTTTTTCGCGTCGGTAACGGAAGCAATGCAGGCAACGGTTGAGCTTGTCGATCTTAAGCCTGCCGCGATCGAACACATCGATCGGCCGTTATTCGATGGAACCAAAGGTCAACTTCACTTTCAGGGCGCGCGCGATTTGCTCGAGTTGGATACAAAACCGTGCGAATCGATTTTGATCGTCGAGTTCTACCAAGACGTCGCCGAACGGCTATCAATTCTGCAATCTAGAAAAATCGGGCTGCGCACAAAGATTCTCACCGACCCGGCGCAAATGAACATGGTGTGGTCCGTGCGCAAATCCGGTCTGTCGCTTTTGACGGGATGCATCGGACCGGCGAAACCGGTCGCGTTCATCGAAGACGCCGCTGTTCGTCCCGCGCAATTGCCCGAATACGTGCGCGGTTTGCAATCAATCATGAAACCGCTCGGGCTGACGGCGAGCTACTACGGGCATGCCGCCAGTGGACTTTTGCATGTGCGCCCGGTGCTCGATATGCATAGCGCCGCCGATCTGAAAAAATTCCGGCAAGTCGCAGATGAAACTTCCGCGTTGGTGCGTCAGTTCAAAGGTTCGCTCTCCGCCGAGCACGGCGTCGGCATAGCGCGCACCGAATATATGCGCGACCAACTTGGCAATCAGTTGCTGGAAGTGATGCGCGAAATCAAACGCGCGTTCGATCCCAAAAATGTTTTCAATCCCGGAAAAATTTTCGCCTGTAGCCACGGCGCTGTGTCGCCGTGTCCGGGACCGCGCGACGAGCGCCTCGACACAGCGAGGCGGCTACAGCCCCACAGAATCGACAATCATTTGCGCGAGAATTTTACTCATCCGTGCGAACTTCCATTTCAGCCGGTGCTCGCGTTTGCATTCAAAGACCGGTCGTTCACAGGCAACCTCGAGCAATGCAACGGCTGCGGCGGCTGCCTCAAACAGAGCGGCATCATGTGCCCCACGTTCATCGCGACACATGATGAAGTGATGTCCACACGCGGCCGCGCCAACATCATTCGGGTCGCGCTCGAACTGCGGCTCTCAAGGAACGACGGCTTGGGCAGCCGTCGAAACATGACGGCTGGGAAGCCGTCACTCCTTGGCGACCCGCTGAAATCCGCCGAGCTCGACGCCGCGCTGAGCAACTGTCTCTCCTGCAAAGGTTGCACGCCGGAATGTCCGTCGAACGTGAACCTGGCGCTGCTCAAGGCGGAAATGCTTCACGCACGATGGCGCCGCGATGGCCTGCCGCTGCGCGAACGCATTCTGAGCAATGTCGATTTGTTAGGCAAACTCGGCTGTCTCATGCCGAGGCTGACGAATCGCCTTTTCGATTCCAAGCCCGTGCGCATGGCAATGGAGAAAACAATTGGAATCTCCGCACGACGCTCGCTGCCCAATTACGCAAGTGAACGCTTCGACAGATGGTTTAGCGGACACTGTAGGGCGTCCGCCGCGGCGGACGCCACCAACAAGGAAGGGCGATCTCCAGATCGCCCCGGCGGTTACAAACCGCCGCTCCTTGGGAACCGTGGCCCAATCATCCTCTGGGACGACACCTTCGTGCGTTATCACGAGCCGCACATCGGCATGGCTGCCGTGAAAGTACTCGAAGCGCTCGGATTCGAAGTTGCGCTCGTAAAAAACCGCCGCTGCTGCGGTCGCCCCGCATTCAGCCAGGGAAACCTCGATGCCGCCGCAAAACTCGGGAAGCACAACATCAATCTTCTCTCATCACTCCAACACTCCTATACTCCAGTTCTCTTCCTCGAACCCTCCTGCTGGTCGATGTTTGTCGAAGATTATCGCGAGCTAAAAATCGAAACCGCAGAAAACATCGCGGCACGCTGTTTCCTGTTCGAGAAATTCGTGGCCGATTTACTGGCGAAAGAACCGGAGGCACTTCGGTTTAAGCACGAGTCCCGCAGTCGCGGGGTCCTCATCCACCCGCATTGCCATGCCAAATCCATTCTCAATCCGGTGTTCATGGCCACGCTGGCCAAATGTTTGCCTGGAAGAAAAGCCACGGTATTGGACACAGCGTGCTGCGGAATGGCAGGCGCATTCGGCGCGCTCGCAGAAAAATACGATCTATCGCTCCAAGTCGCGCAACGATTGCTCGATCAAATCGACAATCAGCCCCACGGCACAGAAGTCATCGCCTCAGGCACAAGTTGCCGCCATCAAATTACCGACCTAACGAATCTCCGGCCAAAACACATGGCCGAATTACTCGCAGACGCGCTGCTGTAGCTGGTGAGTCGGACGCTCTTTTTTCCGCTTCTCGCATAGCTGGAACTTCTGCTAATCTCCGCGCTTTCATGTCGTCCCCGCAAGAGCTCACGCGCGAAAAAATTGGCAAACTACTGACTGGCTGGGGAAAGCTCAGCCGCGTCTGCATTTCCACCATCCAGCGCCTTTACTCCATATGGCGGAGCCGCTCCGAGTCCAGACGCGTGATCTTAGTATCCTGTTCGATAAGTCGCGAATATACCTCCCCGAGAACATCATCGGTCCAGTAGACGACGCGATTAAAAGTATGGTCGCGTTCGCGAAGAAACATCATGAATTGTTTAGCCGAGAATTTACGATAGCCGACTTCCCTACGCTTCGTGTTCGGCTCGAACAGGTGGTCGACTACGACCGCAAGGCAACATCGACATTAGAACTGCTTGAGCAGGAATTTAGGCAAGCGTTGGGGGAAACCAGTTACGGTAGGTCTAATCACTAATCACTTGAAGACAGCGCCAACCTTCCCGACCCCGACATCATCGCCGCCGAAATCGTAGAGGACTTAGAAGCCGTGCTTCAGCAATTTGCTGCCATTGCCTACTGACCTGAAGCGCTGGGGCAAAATCGCCATATGAGCAGCGATTATTACCGTCGACAGGCTCAGCAACATCATCAAGAGATTGCTCGCCTTCAGCGTGACAAAAGTCGGGAAGCGGAGCGAATTGCAAGGCTTTATAGCGATATCAACCGGGCGTCAGATTCCGCCCGCCGCGCTTCAAGCCCGTCGACTGCAAACTCGTACCTGCGCGACGTTCAGCGTTATCAAGGCGACGTGGCTCGAACTCAAAAGAAAATCAGCGATATCGAAGATCGCATCGCGAGAGAGCAGGAGCGCGCAAATGACGCTCTAAGAAACGCTGCTCGAGACGAAGAGAACGAAATCCGTCAGAGACAGCGAGAACAGGAAAGACAAGCCCGTACGCATGAAGACCGCATGCGAAAAATCACGACGAAGCTCGGAGATCACGAGATTTTGCACCAGCACGCCTTCGCCGCGATCGAGGAACTTTCACGTTTGCCGGAACAAATCGTGGTACTCTTTATGGCATCTAATCCGCTGGATCAGCCGCAACTACGCTTGGACGAGGAGGCCCGCGCGATCGCGGAAATGATTCGGAAGTCGGAGCATCGCGATGCCGTGAAGCTCGAATCGTGTTGGGCTGTTCGTCCGCTTGATGTGTTGCAGGCCATCAATCAATACCAGCCGCGCATCGTTCACTTCAGCGGACACGGTTCTGATACGGAGGAGATCGTGTTTCAAGACAATGCCGGCCAGGCCAAACTTGTGACTAAGGAGGCAATGGTGCAGACAATGGCAGCTGCATCCGAACACATTCGGCTCATTTTCTTCAATACATGTTATTCGCGCAGCCAAGCCGAGGCGGTAGTGCAACATGTGCCTGCAGCGATTGGGATGAAAACCTCTATTGGAGACGAGGCAGCTCGTCTATTCGCGGCGCAATTTTATTCTGCGATCGGCTTCGGCCTTTCGGTTAGAAAGGCATTCGAGCAAGCACGAGCAGCGCTGATGTTGGAAGGCATCGCTGAAGAAGATACGCCTGAGCTTTTCGTAGCGAATGGCATCAATCCGGAAGAACTCATCTTCGTTAAGCCACCAGATAGATAAGAGCCGAATCTCGCTGGAAGAAGCGGCCCACTTCGTAGTCGGTCTGCGCAGTGTGCGCTTTCTAGAGGTGCGCTTTTACGATCGTGACTCCGAGCTAAGTCAATGTGGTACGAGTATATACCGCGGAGGCATAGTGACTCATGGGCGTGGGCCTATCTCCCTTTTTGATCGTGTCTGCTTCGCTCACGTATTTGCCCTTTTTGCCCCTGCCGTTGGTTGCCGTAGCGATAACCTTGGTTGCCGTTGCTGTAACGGTAGCCTTGGCTGCCGTTGTAGCCGTAGCCTTGGCTGCCGTTGTAGCCGTAGCCTTGGCTGCCGTTGTAGCCGTAGCCTTGGTTGCCGTTGCTGTAGCCGTAGCCTTGATTGCCGTAGTAGCCGTACCCGTAAGCGGGCTGGTTGTAGTAACCGTAGGGGTAAGAACCGTAGCCGTAATACGGAACACCAAATCCACCGGTAAAGATGAATTGGTTACCGCCGCTCCAATTGTTACCGCTCCAATTGCGACCGTTCCAATTGCGACCGCTCCAGTTGTGAGCGCTCCTGTTGCCGCCGCGGCTGAATGTCGCTCCGCCTCGGGACTGCATCGACATGTGCCCATGGCCATGGCCGCCACCACCACGCCGCGGGCCAGCGTTTACTGGCGACGCGGTTAACGCCACCGCAGCTAACCAACTTAAGGAAAATATAAGTTTTGCGTTCATAGATTGTTTGAGTGTGCCTTTCTTGTTTTCGGCCTTCCTTGACTTCTCAACACGAGAAAAGATTTCTGGCCGTTCTTTGGTGTTTATAAGTACACACACATATTGCTCTGATGCTGGGCGTTTATTGCTAAGGTTCGCCCGGATATTGCCTCACGACATGAGCGTGTCATTGCCGAAATAAAGAATGAGCCTACGGCGCGACAAGTGAATCGTTAAAGCGTTTAAGCGCGACGAAAGAAGACGTTAAGGACGTGCAGAAGTCCAAAGCGAAATTTCGCTCTGAGAAGCGCCAATATGAAAGATCCCGACAATCCTCCCAGCATTCCAGAGTGTTGGTGCTGGTGGATAAATCGAACGTTAGCAGTTCGGTAGGCGCCTGGTTACTCGATCGCGTGGACGATGTAGGTACCGACTTGTTTGTCGCGTTCCAGCTTTAGCAGCCCACGCTTTTGTGCTTCGAGGAGCAGTTCGTTGAAGGCACGGAACCCATGTGCTCGCTCATTGAAACCGGGGTTCTGACGTTTCATCGCCTGTTTCATTAGTGAACCGCGGATCGGATAATCCTCGCCTCGCTCGGCGCGCAGCGCTTCCAGGGTTTTCCCCAGAAGATCGAGCGCCCCGTCGATTGAGGGTCGATGATCTTTACCAGTTTTCGCTGCTGGCGCGGTCGCGGCAACGCTCGGCCGTTTCTTTGCTGGCTCCATGCGCACGAGATCGTCGTAATAGATAAATTCGTCGCAGTTGCTGATGAATAGATCGGACGTGGACTTTTTAACGCCGACGCCGATCACCGTCTTGTCGTTCTCGCGTAATTTGCTGACCAGCGGCGAAAAGTCCGAATCGCCGCTAATGATGACGAAGGTGTCGACGTGACTCTTGGTGTAACAGAGATCGAGCGCATCGACGACCATGCGGATGTCGGCGGAATTTTTGCCGGACTGGCGCACATGCGGGATCTCGATGAGTTCGAACGCCGCTTCGTGCAGCCCACGCTTAAACGTCTTGTAGCGCTCAAAATCGCAGTAGGCTTTCTTGACCACGATTTGGCCCTTGAGCAGCAGACGCTCGAGCACCTTGCGGATGTCGAACTCGGGAAAGTCTGCGTCATGCGCGCCCAGCGCGATGTTTTCCAGGTCGAGGAACACAGCCATCGTGGCGTCAGAATCCTGCACACTCATCAGGCTATGATGTTAGCGACATCGCGTTCGCGAGACAGCGAAAATTGAGCCAGCAACTTCCATTGCAATTGTTTCGGGCAGAGAGTAATCACTCGCTGCGATGCGCGCGCGGCATGCGCGTGCCGTGGCGAGCAGAAGGGGACGGGTTTCAAATCGTGGAGGATTCGGAAGCTGCGCTTCAACAGTTCGCGGCAATCGCCGCTGACTTGAAGAAATGAAACCGGCAAAGTTCGCGAATGCGTGGACGCATTCGCCAGCACGCGAGTCGCGTGCGCTCCCCAGACCCGGAGACCAGTGCTACGGTTTTGGTGGCGCGGCGGGTTTTGCGGCTTCGCCGGGTTTCGGGGGTGCACCACCGGCAGGCGCACCGCCGGGAATATCTTCGTCAGGGGCTGCGAGGATGTCGTGTTCGACGAATGATTCGGGATGATTGGCCAACTCTTTCCGAAGCGCGGAAATTTGCTCGGCTGTCACCGGACTGGCGTTGTTTCCCCACTCGCTTCGCTCGTATGTCATGACATCGGCAATTTTTTGGTCGGTCAATGTTTTGTCCCATGGTTGCATGACGGCCGTGCCGTACTGCTGGCCTTTAACCGTGACGGGGCCTTGCAAGCCCTTGAGCACAATCATGCCCATCCGCCGCGAGCCCCCATTCGTAAATTCCGAAGCAGCCAGCGGCGGATATTGGCCAGCTACGCCAAGACCATTTGCCTGGTGGCAAGTCTGACAATTGGCCGCGTAAATCTTTTTTCCCCGATCGCGCGGCGAAAGTTCAGCTTGCTCGCCGCCGCCAGGTCCTCCTGCCACTGCTTTCTTCGGCGCGGGCGGCGAACCCATTGGGTCGAGTCCGCCGGTGATGAAATTTCCCGAGTACCGGCCGAGGTACGCGCCGCCAAAGAAAATCGCCAGTCCGTAGACCGCGATCAACCAGATTGACAGCGGCTCGGCGCCCACGCGCGGTTCGCGTTTCTCGCGCTGCACAGCTGCGTGCACCTGTTGCACGTCGGCCTGTTCGCCGTAATCCATTCCCTGCCCTGTGTGCGGCGGCGTTTTCGGTTCGTCGTTCATTGCGTTATTTCTTGGCGGCAGCAGGCGATCCGCCGACTGGCGGAGCGGGTGAAGCGCCTTGGGCCGCTGGCGCGGGTGCGGCAGGCGCAGGTGCGCCTCCGACCGACCTGACTTCTTTCAAGGGATGCGATTGATTCAGCCCCATCAAATAAGCCACGACACATTTTGCATCGTACGTGGGAACAACCTCCCAGCCTTCCGGTGGCGCATCGGAACTCGCAAGTTGCAACGCTTCTGCAGAACGCTCTCCGGCGATGCGTCGTTTTTCGTAGAGGAAACGGTACGCCGGCATGTTTGAATCAGGATTGATACTGCGCGGCGCATAAAGATGCACATGGTGCCACGCGGCAGAATACATCGGCGGCAGACCGGCTGTCTGGATGGGCCACTGTGCGCCGGGAGTCTGCGCGCTCGGCGCGGCAGGACTGCTTCCTCCGGGAGTAGTGTTCGCCATTTGTCCGGGTGATGGCGAGGCAGCGCCAGTCCGTTGACCCGGCGGCGGTGATGCATTTGGCGAAGCCGCGCTGGCAGGCGAAGTCCCGGGCGAAGGCGAAGCTGCTTGTGACGGCGGCGGGCTGGAGATCGGAGCTCCTTGGGCTGCAGGCGCCGGAGATTCCTCGGGCGCTGGTGCGCGCGCGCCAATGTTTGCGAGGTCCTGGCCCATCCGCATTTTTCCGAGAAATACCGGCCGCTCAAAAATGTAATCGCGCGGCGCGCTGCGGCGATTGCCCCACTTCCGCTCGATATCGTCGGCGATGTAGTCGGCGCGGACTTGTTGGCTATGGCAATAGACGCAGCCGTTTGCTGCGTAAACGTGCTCGCCTCGCGTGAACATTCCCGATTGCGGGCGCGGATAAATGTCCGTCCCCTCTTCGTCGGATTCGGGATTCAGATGTCCTATTTGCCACGTCGGAATGACCGTGAGGCCGATCCACGAAAACGCAAACGTGCCGAAGATTCCCAGGAAGAGAGGGGCAAGGCCTTTCATAAATACTTACCCTCGGCGGACTGGAGACCGCCGCTCCCTGGTTCACGAAAGAGAGGAGTAGTGAGTCCTTTCATCAATGGCCTCCGGATGTCTCGGCTTCGACCGGGTTGAGAAATGTCGGGACAGTCGACGTGCGGCCCAATCCCAAAAGCATCAGACCGAAGTGATATGCGAAAATAAAATGCGATACGGTCAGCAAAATGCCGGCAAGGCTGCGTCCGCGAAGGTATGGCAACACTGTTTCAATGCTTTCGCTGAATGGCAGCGTCGGATTTTCCAAGTTCGTGCCTTGCAGAAAGCCGCCAGCGAGTAGCATGAGCGTCATTAGTCCGATGCCGTAAGCCGATGCCCAGAAATGCAGTTTAATCAGTGATCCGTAACGCCATTCGCGGCCAACTAGTCGCGGCACGATGTAGTACATCGAACCGAAAATCGTCATCGTGAAAAACGCATACAAGCCAAGATGCGTATACGCGATGCTCACCTGGGTGAAATCCACGTAGCTCGCAATTGACCGGAACGAGATCAACACGCCAAGGACACTAAACACCGTGTAAGACATGGCGCCGAAGACGGTGAAGCGAAGGGTTGGGCTATAGCGCATCAGCGGAAAATATCCCTTCATGGTCAAATGATGATTCAGCCCCACGGTAGCGACAGGAATCATAGTCAAAATCGTCGCGGCGATGCTCGCCGTGATCATCCACGCCGGAAACGGACCGTCCACTAATCGCGTCATTCCGGTCCAGCTTGAAAAAAGCGCATACGTCCAAAAGCCGATGGTTGCCAGGTGATAACTGTAAACCGGACGGCCTATCACCTTCGGAATCATGTAATACGCCGTGCCGAGAGCGATGGCGCCGAACCAGAGAAACAGCAGGTTATTGGCGTACCACCATGTCACTGCCGATTGCAGGACTCCCTGTACGGGGACAACAAAAAGCATTAACTGTCCGGCCGCATAGAGCCACGGGAACCAGAGGAACGCGCCGAGCAAATACCATTGCGTGATGTAAATTTGGTCGCCGCGCCGATGCCGAAACATGAGCACCGCCCAGGAAGCCATGAGCGTGTAAGCGACAAACAGAATGACAGCCACGTAACGCGGAAATTCGAGCCATTGGAAACCGGTGCTATCACCGAGCAGAATTGCGCCCACGCCTATGAGCACGCCCACGTTCCAGAATGCAGCGCCGGTGGCGAGCAAGAGTGGAAATCGCAACGTCACTCGGCACAATCTTGCCATCAACCAAACAGCCGTGCCCATCCCGGCCATTGACGCCCACCCGTAAACCATCACGTTCATGTGAGCCGGGCGCAGCCGTCCCCACGTGAGAAAACTAATGCCACTGAGCAGATCCGGTGAGTGCAACTTGAAGGAGACGACCATCGCCAAAACGGTGCCTACGATCAGCCATACGATCGCCGAGGTATAAAACATCAGCACCGGCACGCGTGTGGATGCGTCGATATAGGCGCGCTCCAACTGCTCCGTATCGCCGGCAGCAGCGGAGACCGCCGGATCTTTCAGTGGGATTTCGGTAGTGTTCATTCAGCTTGCGCGGTCAAAGTGCTGCGTGTTCATGGCGTAGTGGCTGGTGCGGGAGAAGCAGGTGCCGGCGGTGATTGTTGAGGTGCTGGCGAAGGCGACGCGGCGATTGCAGACGGCGGACCCGCCTTCGCCGCGGCTTCGGCGGGCGAGCTTGAGACGGCCGCTCCTTGCTGCGCGGCACCTGGCTGTTGAGAAGCGGCAGGCGCCGGCGACGCCCCTGCGGGCGCTGTTTGCGCAGCAGGCGTAGCGATTGGGCCGGCTGGCGCAGGCTTTTTTTGCGCCAGGTCGGTAACTGTAACTTCCATCGCGCGATCGATCGGGATTCGGGCAACGCCTTTGTTCTTATCGACCCATGCGTACGTCGTGAGCTCCTTCTGGGTTTCTTCGCGCAACGTCTTCAACTTTTCCATGCGCTTCTTTGCGCGCGCTTCTTCGTAATCACTTGTGCGCGGCGACGGCCCGATCACCGCGAGCACGATGAGACCAAACAAAACAAAGAGACACACAATACCGAGCCATGTGGAGAATGGCGCGCGCGAGTAGGCAATGCTGTGAGCTGATTGGGTGTCGGCCATTTCAGTTGACGGTCGTGAGAGATTCAATCAGACGCGGATCCCGAACAGGGAACAGCGAAGTCCTGGGCATTACTCGCAGATAGACAAAACTGAGCGTGGCACCGATCGCGATCAGGCAAATGAAATCCCAGATGCTGACGTGCACGCCTGTTCCGTGTAACGCAGGTAAAACGATCAGATACATGTCCAGCATTTGCATAAAGATCATCCAGCCGGCCAGGATACTAAGCTGGTGCGGATTTTTCTTGATCGATTGCAATAGCAAAATCCCGAACGGCACAAAGAACCGACCGACCACCAGAATCATGCTGAGTGCCCACCACGATTGCGTATTTCGTATCAGAAAAAATTGCGTCTCCTCCGGGATGTTTGCGTACCAGATCAGCATGTACTGGCCAAAACCGATGTAGGCCCAGAAAACGCAGAACGCGAGCATCCATTTCCCCATGATGTAATAGTGCTCGTGCGTGACGATGCCCTTCAGGTAACCGGCTTGTCGCAAGGCGGTGATCACAATGACAAGCAATGCCATCGAGCTGCCCGCTGCTCCGGCAAAGATGTACACGCCGAACATGGTTGAATACCAGCGATAGTTAAGGCTCATCATCCAATCGACTGCGCCAAACGTGAGACAAAGGGCGAACAGCGGTAGACTGATGAACGACACCCGGCGCATCCAGATCGTGAACAGCGGATTTCCGTCTTTATCCTGGCGCGCGGAAAATCGCCGCAGCAACAGGGACGCACCAATCCAGAAAGCAAAGAAGATGATCGTGCGAATGAAGAACCAATGAAAATTGAGATACGCGCGCTTGGAATCCAGCGTCGCTTCGTGCCCCGGCGGAATGTCCATCCACGAATAGAGGTGCCGGCGCAGCAGCAGGATTGGAATAAAAAGAACTGCCAGTGCCCCTAACAAGACAGCGATGTTTTCCAATTGACGCCGCACGACCACGGACCAGTCCGCGTCGGTGGCGTGGTGCACGATCGTCCAGAAGAAACAGCCGGCGCAGAGCGTAAAGAAAAACGCAAACGCAAACAACCAGGAGTAACTGAATTGATGCGGATTCATCAACGCGCCGACGAGACAAAGCACCAGGCTCACAACGGCAATCACGCCGAGGAGAGTCGAAAGCCCTGTAAATCGACGGCTGTCGAAATATTCGCCTTCCGGCATCGGTACCGTGTGTAAACGCTCGCTCATTTTGCAGGAGTCGCCGTAGTTGGGGGCGGTGACGCTGGTTTGTCCAGTTCCGCGCGATGATCTTCCGGAACATCGGCAATCGTCGCGTGTTGGCTGCGTTGCAATGCACGCAGGTAAGCAATAATAGCCCAGCGATCCGCGACGACGATGTTCGGCCCGTAAGCCATCATCGTGTTTTTTCCGTTTGTAATGGTGTTGAAAATCTCGCCGTCAGACATTTTGCGAAGGCGATCGTCCTGAAGCGAAACCACGGTCGCAAGCCCGTATTGTTTGGTGATCCCATTGCCCGCAGCTGAGGCGCCGTGGCACATTGCGCACGTGATGTTGAACCGCTGCTGCCCGCGCTCCATCAACTCGCGCGTTACTGGCAACGGAATCCCGGTTCCCCATTGGTCGCCCATCTTGCCAGTGTTGAAGTAATCAGTTCCGGCACTGAAGGCGATCCGCATGTGCCCTTCCTCCGGCGCGTCTCCTGTCATGCCGGACGGCGAGCCCTCGATCTTTGGTTTCGGCATTTCGTAGCCGACGGGGACGGTGCCAGCTACTGGCAAACGCGGGCCGCGCCCATCAGCAAAAAAATCAAGCGGCGCCTGCGCGCGCACTTTGGGTTGTCGCACCATGTCAGGGAAAACTTCCGCCGGCGGTTTCGTGCCTTTCTCCCCACGAAATCCAAGCACGGCGAGCATCGCGATCGTGCACAGCACAAAAATTACGAAGAATCCGCGGAGCATATTTAGTCCTCGTGTACGATAGTGATATGCTCGCCGCCGGTTTGCTCCAGCAGCTCGTACACACCGTTTTCCGTAAAGCGCGGGTCAAGAGCTTCGATTGCCAGGAAGAATCCGTCATTGGTCACGCGGCTGAAACGTTCCCAGTTGAACATCGGATGGTTCCAGCGCGGCAAGCGATTCATGATTTGCCACGCAAAGAACGCTGAAAACGCGGCGAAGAGCACCGTGAGTTCGAACATGATGGGGAAAAAGGCAGGAACAGTGAAAAAGCCTGTGGGCTTACCATGAACATCGAGCGGGTAAAGAAACGATGACGGGCCAAATTCGACCAGCACCGCGGTAAGGAATCCCGAGATTCCGCCAAACAGAACCCAGCCGCTCAGCCACGATTTGCCGATCCCCATAGCGTCGTCCATTCCGTGAATCGGAAATGGCGAAAACACGTCCCATCGCCGGAAGCCAGCATCCCGCACGCGCTTTGCGGCTTCGTAAAGCGCCGCGGCGCTCGGATACTCCGCTGCCATGGCATAGACTTTGTGACCATACGGAGTCTTTATCATCGCGTGCGCTCCTTTCGGCCAGGAGAGACCGATTCGGGCTCCGGCGGCTCCCCATAATGCGGATCTGCCTCAGGTGTGGCTGTCTTCACTTCCGACATTGCGATCATCGGGAGGAAACGGATGAATAGAAGGAACAGCGAAGTGAAAATTCCGATCGTGCCGATGTACGTCCAGATATCGACCCAAGTAGGGTGAAAAACTCTCCATGACGATGGCAGAAAATCCCGGACCAAACCGCCTGCGATAATGATAAATCGCTCGAACCACATGCCGGCGTTAACGCACATGCAGACGAAGAAAACGACCAGCACGTTATGCCGGCACCAGCGGAACCAAAACAGTTGCGGCGAAAGCACGTTGCAAAAGAGCATGCCGAACCACCAGTACCACCAGTACGGACCGAAAATGCGGTTCCAAAACGCGAATCGCTCGTAATGATCGCCGCTATACCAGGCAATGAAGAACTCCATCGCGTAGGCGTAAGCGACGAATGAGCCGGTCAACAGAATGACTTTCGCCATTTTATCGACGTGCTGCGGCGTGATCACGTCCTGCAGCTTGAAGATTGCGCGTGCCGGCAACAGCAGCGTCAGCACCATCGCGAACCCGCCGAAGATTGCGCCTGCGACGAAGTAAGGCGGAAAAATAGTCGTGTGCCACGTCGGCACAAGAGTCGAGGCGAAGTCGAATGATACGACGCTGTGCACCGAGAGAACCAGCGGCGTTGATAGACCGGCCAAAAGCAGATAGGCCATTTCATAATGGCGCCAGTTCCGATTCGAGCCGCGCCAGCCAAGAGCGAAAATTCCAAACAGAAATTTCCTGATCCGCGTGGTCGCGCGATCGCGTAACGTCGCCAAGTCCGGAACCAAGCCGGTGTACCAAAATAGGACCGACACGGTAAAATAGGTTGATACCGCGAACACGTCCCACATGAGCGCGCTGCGAAAGTTTTGCCAGATACCCCAGTTGTTCGGTATCGGCGCCATGTACCACGCCATCCAGAACCGGCCGACGTGGATGCCTGGGAAAATCGCCGCGCACATTACTGCAAACAGCGTCATCGCCTCTGCGGAGCGATTGATCGACGTACGCCACTTTTGGCGAAGCAAAAACAAGATCGCTGAGATCAGTGTGCCGGCGTGTCCGATACCGATCCAGAAAACGAAGTTGGTGATGTCCCAGGCCCAGCCGACTGGGATCTGATTTCCCCATGTGCCGACGCCGGTGGAAATCTGATAGCCAATGCAAAAAAGGCCGAAGGTCGCGACGCTTGCCGTAATGGCGAAACACACCCACCACCACCGCGGCGCGGGCTGTTCGATTACGCCGGAAATGCGCTCGGTCAGCCAGTTAAAATTGCGCCGGTTTAGGACCAGCGGAACATGCGCAATTCGCCGCTCTGCCTCCTGTACTTCCGGTGCTGCTGCTGATGCTCCGTCCATATTAAATCGCGCTACTCCGGTAATGCTTCGACCAGGCTTGCGATGCCGACGTCTTTCGCGTCAGGCATTTTCGGATTTGGATTCCGAAGGCGGGCGAGATAACTCGTTCGCGGAATAACGTTCAAATAATCCAGGATCCGGTAATTGCGGTCCTGTTGTTTCATCTTTGAGACGCGGCTCTCCGGATCCTTAATATCGCCGAAAACGATCGCTTCAGTTGGACAAGCTTGCGCGCACGCAGTGGTGAACGAATCGTGAGGGATGCGCTTGTCCGGCGAAGCGCCTGCGCGCGCGAGCGCGACGATCTTTGCTTCTTCGATGCGTTGCACGCAGTAGGTGCATTTCTCCATCACGCCGCGCATGCGCACGGTCACGTTAGGATTTTTCTGCATCTTCATCGTGTCGGGCGCGCCCTTGGTGGTGAGCGGCGCAAAATACTCTTCGTAAATGTTCAATGCACCGACGAGCTTTCTCTTTCCGACGGGACGCTGGTTGTAATCGAAAAAATTAAACCGCCGCACCTTGTACGGGCAGTTGTTCGAGCAAAATCGCGTGCCGATGCAGCGGTTGTAAGCCATCACATTGAGCCCGTCCTCGCTGTGAACGGTCGCGTTGACCGGGCAAACCGTTTCGCAGGGCGCATTCTCACAATGCTGGCAGGGCATCGGTTGGAACACCATTTCGGGATGCTCTGGCCAGTGGCCGCGATCCTGATTGAACGGCTCGCGACTGGCGTAGTAACGATCAATACGAAGCCAGTGCATGATGCGGCCATGCGCGACTTGCAGTTTTCCGACAACCGGAATGTTGTTTTCCGCCTGGCAAGCGATCACGCAAGCGTTGCAGCCGGTGCACACATTCAAGTCGATGCTCATTCCCCACTGCTGCGGCGCGTCCAACGGCGGATGGGTGTAAAGACTCGGCGGCGGATGCGGCAATTCTTCTGCGCCCGGAACCTCTTTCGCAAAATCGTTGTTTTTCCGATAGCCCTCGAGCGTTCCTTCGCGAATTAGACCGCGGCCTTCGATGCTGAAATGTTCCTGTGTGATTGAAAACGGATAACTGCGACCGACTTTGGTCACCTGCACGGTCTCAACGCCCTTCGCGCCAGCAACAGCAACATGCGGATTCGCTGCTGTTCGCAAGAAATAGCCATTAAACCCAGCCTGCTCAGTAAGCCCCGATTTTTCCTTCAAATTGCCGCCTCCATACGGAAGCTCGAAAAACTGCGGCATTTTGCGCGCCCAACCGAGCGTAACGGTAACGGAGTTGTCGGCATGCCCGGGAGACACGAGCGCTGCAATGACAAGCTCGCGTTTCATCATGGTCCCGCTGGCGCTCTTCTCATTGACCGCGATCTGCAACAAATCGCCCGTTTCGACGCCGAGCCTTTTTGAATATTCAGGACTGATCAACGCCGCGTTGTCCCAACTCAGCTTCGTGACTGGATCAGGTAGTTCCTGGAGCCAGCCGTTGTTTGCGTAGCGGCCGTCGTCCATGCCGTAGCTGCCGGTCAACACAATCTCCGGGGATTCTGGTGTAGGAGGCGCCGATAGAGACGCGGAATCGCGGGACAGAGTTGCGGCTGCGCCGGCGTTGAATGCCGCTTGCTGATCAGCGCTTTGAACGTGGGCAGCAAAACCGTCGTGCAGAAAGCGCGACCACACTGTTTGAAAATCGCCCGGCGGATTCGTTACGCGAAAGGTTTCCTGTATCAACTCCGGACCTTGCAGTTTCGGGCCGCCAAGCAGCATGTTCATCAGCTCAATCTCACTCAGGCCACCGAAAAGCGGCAGGATCATCGGCTGAATCGACAAATAATCGCCACCGGCTGTGAGCGCGTCACCCCACGATTCGAGATAATGGGCAAGCGGAATATGCCACTGGCTCAGCGCGGATGTAGCGTCCTCGTGATAACCAACCCGGACGATATTCCGGACCTTCTTTTGCAGCTCTGCCCAATCGAGCGGCACCTTTGTTTGTAAATCTTCTACCAACCCGCGCGGCGCGTTATAGACGGGGTCACCGCCGAAAATAAACAGCTGTTTGATGCGACCTTCATTTATTTCCGTTGCGAGCTGAGCGATGTCGATTGTTTTCGGGTTGCGCGGCATCTGACGCATGACGAGCGTTTGGCCGACATTTTTCAGCGCAGCATTGATCGCGTAAACCAGCATTTGCACAGCAACCGGCTGTGTCGGCCCGGCGAGCACCAGGCTCGCTCCCGGTTTTGCTATTAAATCAGCGGCAACCCCATCGATCCATTGCTGGTCGAAAGTATTTGAGGCGCCTTGGAAATTTCCAAGCAACGAGCCCAGGCCGGAATCATTCGTTCCCGCGTGAATTTTCGTCGCGAGCGCATGCGCGAATGCGGGAATCTGACTTGCTGGACAACGCAACCGATGATCCGCCATCGCGCCTGTCAGGGTGAAGCGATGCTCGACCACATACAGCCGGTTCATGCTGTCCTTCGACGCGCTTACGCGCCGGCGCGAAGTGAAACCGCGCGCTATTTCGAGGTCGCCCTGACCGCAATCGAGAAAATCACTGTCCAGCGCAAGAATCACGTCGGCGCGATCCAATTTCGGCAACACCCGCGCGTTGGGTCCGAAAGCTGTTTGCATCGCTACGTTTGATTCCTGGCCAAGGCGCGGCTCGTAAACGCACCACCGCATTCCGGGGAATTTTTTCTCTAATTCTGTGCGAAGGCGTTCTCGCGTCGGCGAATTCGTCTCCTCGACCAGAAACGCAAGACTCTGGCCTTGGTCATTCAAGATGGTTTTGCCAAAGTCTCCGAGGAACTTCTCAAATTCTTCCCGCGTACTCGCCTTCCCTTTCTGAACAAAACGTTTAGAGCGCGTCGGATCGTAAAGATCGAGAATTGACGCCTGAACGAACGTGTCCGTGGTGCCGCCGCTTGCAGGGTGCAGCGGATTGCCTTCTAGCTTAATCGGCCGGCCATCAACTGTCGTGGCAATCAGCGGGATGCCACCGCTGCGGCGCGGCATCGCAGTCGCGTAGTAAAGAAATTTTCCCGGGATCGTCCATTCAACATTTTTCGTGAAGGGGACGAGATGCAATTCGGGACGGCGACAACTCGTTAGGCCAATTCCTGCGAGCGCCATTGATGCGCCCATCAATTTCACAAAATCGCGCCGCGACCATTCGTCGCCGTCCAGTTCCGCCGCGCCTTCGGGAAATTCGCGTTCCAACCATTGACGAAATTCGGGCGTATCTTTCAGCTCGCCGATGCTGCGCCAATATTTTGTGCCGTTGGATGGCTCGGGCGGATGATGAAAAACGCGTTTCATGATTTATCTGTAGCCTCTGTGAGGAGCGCCGGCGCACGTGCTGCACATATCGATGGTTAGGCTTCGCACAGCGAAGCGGCTACAGCTCGATGGCTGATCGGAAATTTGCGGGTTCATCTGTGGCACCCCTGGCAATTTGTTACCGGAGTAATCTTCCAGCGCTCTTTCAACGTCTGGCCGATCTCGGATTGAGTGAGGTGCTTCTTCTTCGAAAAATCTTCACGCGTGTCGCTTGGCTGACCGTACTTCGCGACAAACTCTGCCGGTTTAACGTCCTCAGGTTTCCAATCGAGATTGAAAACCTGATCGTCCGGCCGCAGATAATTCTCGGGGTGCCGATGGCAATCCAGGCACCACGCCATGCTGTGGGGTTTGGCGATGTGGACCACCGACATGTCATCGACGTCTCCGTGGCAACTGAAACAGCTGATGCCCCGGTTCACGTGCGCAGAGTGGTTGTAATAAACGTAATCGACCGTGCGATACAGCCACACCCACTCGACTGGCTGACCGCTTTTCCAGCTCTCCTGCACCGGCTGCAGCTTGGGATTGTCTTTCGCCACTTGCGTATGGCAGTTCATGCATGTTGCAGTGTTGGGCACGTTCGATTGCGCGGCCACTTCCACGAAACTGTGACAATACCGGCAATCCATCCCCAGTTGGTCCACGTGAATATTGTGCGGAAACGGAACCGGCTGGATCGGCTGGTATCCGACTTTTGTGTACTTCGGCGTGGCGTAATACCATGTCGCGCCGGTCAAGCCACAGGCGATCGCAATCACGCAGACGACCACCTTGAGGGGTAGCCAATTCGTCCAGCGTGGAAAGAAATTGGCCATGGCGCTAGTGGGCCTCCGCGCCGACGCTGCGCAGCCGCCACGCTACCGATGGAATAAAACTGTGCTCAGGATGTGCTTCGTTCAGACGCTGCAAAGGGTTAAGGTTAATCGCTTGCCTGGAGAGCAACGAAGATTCTATAAATTCAAAGCCCGAGGGCAAAACAAAATTTTCTTTTCCAGTTTATTGCCAGGCTCACTCGTTAAGATCGCGATAGGAACTTATGAAAACTGCGAAATTCTTCAGGGAAACGGCAGCGAAACGACTTCGACCTGAATCGCACCAGCCGGTTCCAGGGAACGTGCTTCCAAATTCGTGGCAGGATTGTTGAAGCCGCGTTTCACGTACCCGAGCGCGATTTCTTTTCCAAGTCGTGGGCTGCGCGTCGCGCTTGTGATCCAGCCGACTTCTTTTCCAGATGCTGAAGGAGCGACGAGTTTCATACCAGACTCAAGCGGCGTGTTGTTCAGCGAGATCAACCCGCACAATCGTTTATTGGTTTGTCCGGACATTTTGATTCGGGAAATCACTTCCTGGCCAATGTAACAACCCTTTTGGTAATCGATCGTGCGCTGTTCGAGGTTTGCTTCGATCGGAATAATTTCGTCTGTAAGTTCGCGGCCCCAGCCGGGCAACCCTTGTTCGATCCGCATCACATCCGCGGCTGCAGAATCGATAAACAGATATGCTGAGGCCAATTCATGTTGAACAGCATCGTGGCGCGTTGCGTCGCTCCAGATGTCCCAACCCGTCCTGGAAAAACGGCGCGCCGAGACGATCCGGCAAGACTCGAGTGCCGGCGGGTCCTCTGTCAAAAGATGGAAGAGCAAGAATTCATCCGTGACATCCTTAATCTGAACGTCGTCGGCGATGACATAACGCTCCAGCCGCGCGCGCAGCATTTCGCGAAGATCCCGCTCCGCATCGATTAAAAAAGCTTCGCCGAGTGCGGCTATGAAAATTTGCGCGTTCAGTTTGCCTTTCGCATTGAGCACGCATGCTTCTATCGCGGCCGTTTCGTTCGCCTTGCGCAAATCGTTTGTGATTTGCCCGTTGATAAAACGGGAGCTGTCAGCCCCAGTCACGCGAAGCTTAGTGCGCGCGGAGAGGTCGAGAAAGAAGTCTCGCTCCGTCTCTGAGCGCTGCGTCATTCCTCTCCGGATGAAAAACGGCTTAGCAGTTGTTTGAGAAACCCACGCCGCAACGGCGTTGTAGCGGGAGCCGTCGCGTTCATCGTTCCGCTAAAGCCGAGCAGAGACTCAGGGGACGCAACGAGGCCCGCTTCTTGAGGTTCGACGTTTGGCGCCTCCACGCCTGCTAAAGCGGTAATCGATTCTTCGGCGTCGGATTGGCGCGCGCGCGCTTCGAGCAGTTCCTGGATTTGTGGCTCTTCGGAATATCCCGCACCTGGTTCATGCAGATATTTTCGCAACACGGCGGAATAATCGTCGTCGCCGTGGCCCCACTGCATTTGCTCTAACAACTGATCGCGCGCCGCAGCAGTGACTCCGAGATCCAGATAATGCGACAAAGCAATTTGGATGGCGATTTGCATGTCTTTCAACATGTGTTTGACGGAAAAGTGCGGTGCGAAATTGCGTTCGAGCATATTCGGAAGCTTCATCGCCAACGTGCCGGAATAACTCGCGTTGACGCGCATGGCTTCGACAAATTTTTCTAACGGTAAACCCTGAGCTTGCACGAGCGCCAGAGCCTCGGCAGCGGCCTGGATGCTCCCAGCGGTGACCATATTAGTTGCAACCTTAATAGCGCTGGCCTGGCCAACTGGTCCGATATGCATAATCTCTTTGCTGCTGGCCCTAAGGATTGGACGGGCTTCACGCAGCGCTTCTTCTGTTCCGCCAACGTAGTAAACAAGCTCGCCTTTTTCAGCTGCGCCTTTGCTGCCAGTGAAGCATGCTTCGACGAATCGCGCGCCTCTACGTTCGACAACGTCCGCTGCGGCACGCATCGAATCGGGAGCGACCGTGGAATGCGCAAAGATGACGTGACGTGGCGTGAGCTTTTCGCTTAGCTGCTCGACGGTCTGCAGGAGAGCGTCGTCATCAGACACAAAAATCTGGATGTAATTGCAAAAGCCCGCCAGTTCCCCCGGTGAACCGACAAAATTTGGAACAGGCCGCGGCGATCGATTCCAAACGAAGACGGAAAATCCCTTGCGACGAAGATGGCCAGCGATTGCGCGACCAATAATCCCGAGCCCGATCACGCCAATGTTTGTGTGCTTTGGCTGTGTCGCAGACGAGGGACGCTCCATGAGGTCGGCAGTTCAGCGATCAGCCTGCCGACAAAAATGTCTCCACGCAATCCAGAAATTTCGCAGCTTCACCGCTTCAACCCGAATTCGGCGAGATAATACAATGTGACCGAGCCGACGATTTGAAGACTCTGTCCGCTAATTTTGTCCATCGTATCGTCCGCGGTGTGCCACCAGGGAAAATCGAAATCTATGATGTCGATCGTCGGAATCCCTATCGCGTTCAGCGGCGCGTGGTCGTCAATCAGATCCCGGTCGAGGTAACTGAAGTATTTTCGCAGCTTGAGAGCTTCGGCCGCGGCGAAGACATCGCGCACCATCGCGGGCGGTGAATCTGCGGGAAGCGTGATGCCGAGCGAACGGTCACCAACCATGTCGAACAAGATTCCTCCGCGAAATTGTTTTGCGCCCTCGCCTTGGAGTTGCCTGGCAAAATAGCGGCTCCCGTACAGACCATCCGTAGCAGAAAAATTTTCATACGCCTCTTCGCCATCGAAAAACGCCAGCTCGACTTTTCGGGCATGACTCGGGTGCTGCCCAAGCACGCGGGCTAACTCTAACAGCAGACCCGTGCTTGAGCCGCCGTCGTTTGCTCCGACAAAGCGGATGGTGTCGAATAATTTCGTGTCGTAATGCGAGCACAACAATAACGACGGGGATGTCGGATGCGCCTCGCCCCCGAACCGCGCAATCAGATTTACAAAGTGAGCTTTGCCTCGCGGCGTGTCGTCGGTGAATGATTGCCGCGTTACCTGCCAGCCCGAATGCCGCAGTTGCGCCTCTATGTAATCTCTGGCTTTCTCGCCCGCGTCCGAGCCGGCGGGGTGCGGCCCTAGATCAACAAGCTGTTGAACGTGAGCAAGCGCTTTCTCTCCCGAGAACTCCTCCCAGATTTTTATCTCTGTCGCGCGTATGGGCGCAATGCCGGAAAACAATATGAGAAGCAAAATGGTCGCAAGTTGCAGAGCGTTTCTGTGAAACGCCTTGACTATCGGATGCTCTGGGATTGGCGTCTGACACAGACGCCCTACAGTTTCCATCAGTCGTTTAGTCTGCTGGCGGCAACCCCAGAGCAGTAAGAATCCGCTGGAGATCGTCGGGTCCGTAGTACTCGATCTCGATTCGCCCCCGCTTTTCTCCATGGTGAACCGTGACGTGGGTGGCCAGATGTTGTTGCAGTCGATTTTGCAAATCCTCTACTGCCGTTGCCGTAGCGCTCGAATCATCAGTGGCGCGCCGCGATTTGCGTCGTCCGCGACCAATACCAAGCAAGCGGGCAACCAGCCGCTCCGTCGAACGCACCGTAGCGTTGCGCCGTAAAACGGTTTCCGCAGCGAGCAGTTGTTCTTCCGGCGCTTTCAACGCAAGCAATACCTTGGCGTGTCCGACGGAAACCAAGTTCTGAGCTAACCAGATTTGCACTTGCGGATGCAGATCCAAAAGCCGAAGTGCGTTGGCCACAGCCGCCCGGCTACGCCCGACTTTGAGCGCGATATCTTCCTGCCGCATTCCAAATTCATTAGCTAATCTCGCGTAGCCCTGGGCTTCCTCGATTGGATTGAGATCGGCGCGTTGCAGGTTTTCGATCAATGAAAGTTCGAGGACTTCCAGGTCGTTAGCTATGCGGACAATGGCCGGCACCGTGGCAAGACCAAGTTCCTGCGCGGCGCGCCACCGGCGCTCGCCGGCGATCAATTCAAATCGCGTGCCGACCTGGCGGACGATGAGGGGCTGAATAATACCGTGCTGCCGAATCGACTCGATTAGTTCGAGCAGTACGTCTCGCGCAAAATCCTTCCGCGGCTGCAATGTGCTCGGCACAATGCTCGTCAGTTCGATCTGGTGCACTCTCTCGGCCGCCTCCGATCTATCTCTGGGCGTAGCGGCCGCAGGCGTGCCGATCAGCGCACCAAGACCTTTACCCAAACCTGAGCGTGCCATGCGCCTGAGGCTACCGGAACAGAGTTCTCAACGCAAACAGCAAAGCGCCGCACAGTGTCCGAATCACTGCCCGGTCCCAGCCCTCGCAGGAGCTCGTCCGTCATTGCGAGCGGGCGCCATAGATTTCGCTCCTGAAAAAGACTTCAAAAAAAGTATTGACACTGGGAACCAAAATTGTGTATCACGGCGAAAGGTTCCAAAATAGATAAAGCACTTTTCCCCGGTAGGTGCTTTGTCTGTGAGGATCCCAGTGAACAAAAAAACCAAACATGACCGGGCTAGAGGAAAAACACATCTCATGTATTCACTGATTCGACTTAAAACACTAGCTTCATGCGTTCTGCTCGGCCTCGCGTTTTTGCCGCGAGCGCAGGCGGCTCCGGACATAGTTCCGGCGCCAGACGGATGCTACCCCAACTTCACCACGGCTGAAGGATGTCAAGCACTGCGGTTTCTCACCGGTGGGACTGCAAATACCGCGCTTGGTTGGCGTGCGCTCTACAGCGCCGGCGACTCCAGCTTCGGTGTTGCCGTTGGCGCTGGGGCGCTGGTCCTCAACGGCGGGGATGCGAACACGGCTGTTGGCACTGCTGCCCTGCTACTCAATGGCTTTGGCGGGCGAAACACAGCTACTGGAGCGGCCGCACTGCTCAATAACACAGGCAATCAGCAAGGCCAGGGATCATTTAACGGCGCTTTCGGCGCCTTTGCGCTCAACAATAACGACAACGGATTCAGTAACAATGCCATGGGCGATTCCGCGCTCTATAGAAATCAAGCCGCCGCTGCGAATACAGCAGTTGGTGATCTCGCGCTTGAGAATAATGACGCGACTGGAGACGGTGCTGCCAATAACAATACGGCAGTTGGCGCTTCCGCGCTCCAAAATGACGTTAATGGTAGTGAGAACACAGGCGTGGGTGCAGGGGTAGGACCAAATATTGCCAATGGCTTCAATAACACTTACCTCGGCAACTTCGTTGGTTCCCTCAACGGGACGCCCGATGAAGACAGCACCATCCGCATCGGCGACCTCTCGAACGGGAACGGGGCCGGTTCTTTAGAGTGCTACATCGGTGGTATCTGGAACAACCTCCAGCCTGTTGGCGGCAGCGTTGTTGTAGTTACTCTGGACCTTGATAACGACCACCTTGGCTATGACCCTGGCGTCGCCACGGGGGGTAAAGCACCTGCTGCGCCTCATCGTAACGCACCGCAACCTCGCGTGCGCCCGCAGCCCCGCCAAGCCATGCTCAATGACAAAGTTGAGAAGTTGCAAGCAACGGTCGCGCAGCAACAGAAACAAATAGAGACTCTCACAGCCCAGCTCGGAGAGCAGGCCGCCCAAATCCAAAAAGTGAGTGCCCAGCTTGAGATGGTCCGCCCAATGCCGCGAGTTGTGGAGAATCGATAAGACTGTTGTCAAGGAGCGCTGTTAGAGAAGTCAGCGTTTCCTCGATACAAATTCAGCCGCCGCGCGAACACGCGCGGCGGCTGTTTTGTTGTACTGTAGCCGCTTCGCTGTCCGGTCCGAAGCGCCGATCCCAACGTGTGCATATCGCCTTCAGCGGCTCCTCTCACACAGAGAGGCGGCTACAGCTAAATTCGTTTGGCTGGCTCGAGAGTGCGTAAATTGAGTTACACAGCCTTTTGTATAGCTACCAAACGCGAATACGGTCTGAGTGACGAATTCCAAATGACAAAGAATCCCACGGAAACCTTTACACTTGGGCATTCGCCCGACCCAGACGACGCGTTCATGTTCTACGCGATCGCGAAGCACAAAATCGATCTGCGCGGTTATCGGTTTGAACATCGGCTGGAAGACATTCAGACGTTGAATGAGCGGGCACAGCGCGGCGAGTTGCACATTTCAGCCATTTCCATTCACGCGTACGCCTACGTTTCAGATAAATACGCGCTGTTGCCGTGCGGCGCGAGCATGGGCGATGGATACGGACCGATTGTGATCCGAAAACATCCAACGACGAACGTCCAACACCCAACGGCCAATCACGAAGGCGATGCTCGCGAATCGTTGCGCAGCGGAACGATTGCTGTCCCCGGCAAGATGACCAGCGCATTTCTCGCGCTTCAGCTTTTCCTCGGCGAATTCAAATTCATCGTCGTGCCTTTTGACAAAATTTTCGATTCGGTAGAAAGCGGACGCGCGGATGCCGGTTTGATCATTCACGAGGGGCAACTGACATACGCACGGTCCGGTTTTGAGAAGATCGTGGATCTCGGTGAATGGTGGAAGCGCAAGACGGGGCTGCCATTGCCGTTAGGCGGAAACGTAGTGCGCAAAGATATCCCGCCACCAGTGCGACGTGACGTCAGCGAGATCATTCGCGGAAGCATCGACTATGGTCTCAAACATCGGGACGAAGCCGTCGCTTATTCGCTCGCATACGCGCGTGACATGGACTCGCAACTCGTCAGCAAATTCATCGGAATGTACGTGAATGAATTTACACGCGATTATGGCGAGAGTGGACGCGCAGCGATCCGCAAATTTCTGACTGACGCTCGCGACAACGGCTACATCGACGTTCCAATCGACGTGGAATTCGTTGAATAACTCAAAAGCAGGCACTCGGCGCCCGCTGAGAGGTATTTAGAGGTTGAAACCGGTCTTGGCTCACTGCTCCTCCGCTTCAGGAACTCTCATTAACACCTAGCTCTAACGAGGTACCCTGAACGCCACACTCGTTTGCTGGATTTGGGAAACTGCTGAAGCGGTTCTCATCTCGGCACGCGTCGTGAACACCGAGTTAAAGCAAGGTGTTAAATGAGAAACTGATGCAGAGCCGATACGATTCAGCTCCCCGACCGAAGCCGTCATTCGGTGTTTTCCAAATTTTTCTTGCCACACGATTCACGAGCGACGTATCAATGATGACTCGGTGAAGGCAATGCTGCCAGCGAGGCGCCATCTTGTCCGTCTCAGTCGAGTCGGACCCTGCGTCGGTATGTGCGCCTTACTCGCGTTTGCCAGCTGCAAAAAAGACGAGCCCATCGACGAAGCTAAAGCGGCAGGAAAAAACACTGCCGATTTTCCGCAAATCACTGCGGACGTTTTCAAGCCGATGGACGGCGGCATTGATCTTTCGCCGGAGGAAATCATGGGCCGCAACACCTGGAATCTCTGGAGCGGCGGCAACGAGCATTTTTGGAATCACGTCGCGCAGGACAGTTTCGGTCTGATGGATCTGCTCAAGATGCTCGATAACCGTAAATTTCCACGTGGCGAACGCTTCAAAGTGCTCGGCCTGGTGAACGAGCCGGGCTTCCGCTCGGCGAGCAAGCCGGATGAATTCGGCTTGTGGCTCGACGAAGAGGCGGTGCCCGAACCGGCAGGCATCGATCGAACAGTTTACGGGAAGCCTTCGGGTGTGCTCGGTTTTCGACTCTTTCCGAATCCGGATTTCAACGAGGAAGCGCGCAAGAAATGGAATGGCGATCGTTTCGTGAACGATCCCGCTTACTACAACGATAACACACTCATCCGTCCGTATCGGGTCGGCGTAGCGTGTGGGTCCTGCCACATCGCGCCCAACCCGAGTAATCCGCCGCTTGATCCGGAAAATCCGCACTGGGAAAATTTGGCTTCAGCGATCGGCAATCAATACATCAACGAGGGAAAGGTGTTCGCCTGCAACGTCGAGAAAGGCGGCTTCTTTTACGAGATGCTTCTCGCACAGCCTCGCGGCACTTCCGATACCTCGCGCATCGCGACCGATCACATTAACAACCCAAATGCAATCAACCCGATCTTTTTGCTCGCGGAGCGGGAGCGCATCGCGGTGCCGGAGAAGATGGCTGGCGGAACGCTGGCATTGCCGGGAGAAAAAGAGGAGATGCCGGTGCCGCACGTGCTGAAAGACGGCGCAGATTCAATCGGCGTGGCCGGTGCGACGATCCGTGTTTACGTGAACATCGGCATGTTTTCTGAATACTGGCTAACCCGGCACAACCGGCTGATCGGGCTCACGCCGCAAAAACCGTTCGAGATTGCTTATGCGCGCGAGCATTCCGTTTTCTGGCGCGCGACCGAAGAGCGTCTGGCAAATATCGCTGCTTTTTTTCGCCGGCTTCAACCGTTCCATCTCACCGATGCGCCCGGTGGACAGGCTTACATCACTACGGATGCCGCCGTGATGACGCGCGGAAAAGAAGTTTTTGCCGAAAGCTGCGCGGCGTGTCATTCCAGCAAACAACCGGCAGCAAGCATCGATCCACATTCCGGCGAAGGAAAAGCGTGGTTCCGCGCCGCGGTGATGGCACCCGATTTTCTGGAAAACAATTTTCTTTCGAACGACAGGCGTTATCCACTGACGAAAATCGAAACGAACTCAGCACGCGCGTTCGGAACTAACGCGAAGGCTGGTCACGTGTGGGACAATTTCTCTTCGCTCACGTACAAGGAGCTTTCGCCAGTCGACGAGCTCGAATTTTTCAACCCGTTTGATGAGACGCATCCGATCAAATTCAAACCAAAAGAAAAAAATGTTGCACCGGGCTATTACCGCGTGGCGTCACTGGTCAGCCTGTGGAGTTCCTCGCCGCTATTGCATAACAACACGCTGGGAAAATTTACTGGCGATCCTTCGGTAGCGGGTCGCATGGATGCATTCAACGACGCGATCGAAAAATTGCTCTGGCCGGAAAAGCGGCTCAACAAAGATTCGATCTGGCGAACACAAAACGAATGCACACTGCATTTGCGCAGAGAGTTTGTACCGAAACCGCTTCAGCGTTTAGCCGGCAACGATGGATACATCAGCATCGGTCCGATCCCGAAAGGCGTGCCGATTAATTTAATCGGCAACCTCGAACCCGATCTCGGCCAATTGGTCGTATTGCAGGCCAAAATTGCAAAGGCGTTAGTTAAAATTCACACGATGAATCTTTCGTCGGAAGACGCCACGGCAGAGTTGGCAAAAGCGGTGCCCGAATTAGTGGCAGCAAACAAATGCCCCGACTTTGTCGAAGACAAAGGACATTATTTCGGCACCGACCTCCCAGATTCAGACAAGCGCGCGCTGATCGAATACTTGAAAACGTTTTAACGCGTTAAAAGAAAGGAAACAAATGGCAGTCACAGTTCCAGAAATGATAAAGATGTCGCAGACGCAACTGGATGATCTGTTCACGGAGAGTCCGGTTGGGGAAATTCCTAAGGGTGAGGCCAAAGGAACGGCGATCGTCGCCCCGGGAACGACTTACACGCAAGACATTGCGAATTTCATAAACCATTTTGCGTGGCAGGGAAAAGTCTTTGATCCCAGCAAAGGCGTATTGCGAAACAAGATTTTGCCGTTCGGATTGAACGCGATCATCGCCAAGGTCTACAAGGGTTCGAGCTGGATGGACAAGAAGGAGTGCATCGTCCTCGATTACTCGGAGACGTCGCTGCTGGCGCATTGGGTCCGTGACGAGATTCGCGAAGTCGCGCCACGCACTTACCTCGGCAAAGTTTACCTGGGCAAGAAACGGTTGATTGATTTCGCCTTGGAGTTTCCGGCTGCCACGTAGATCGTGCAGCCATCGGAGGTGCCGTGAATTCGAACGTCAGCCGACCAATGCCGCGAGCCAATACTGGTTCGCGATTCCTGAACTGGGCAAGCGATACGACGATGTTCCTCCTGCAGATGGAACGCCGAATCGATCCCTGGTTGCGGCCGATATTCGACGCCACGCTGCGCGATCCAGTAGCGCGCTTCATCACCGCATTGATGAACAAGAAGCGCAAGGACGAAGGCTTGAAAATCGCCGAGGAAAAGCTGTTGCCTAACGAAAAGGAATTTCTCAACTCCGTCATCGAGAGCTTTACCACGCAGATGCGAGGACTCTGGAAACCCGGCGGATTTGAGCGCGGCGGGAACACCAAAACTCAAGGCATTGTCCGCGGCGAGTTTATCGTTCACGACAATCTTCCGCCGCAATTTCGCCACGGCATCTATGCCAAGCCGCAAACGTTCCGTTGCTGGGTCCGCTTTTCCGGGCCGGGTCCTTACATCACCCCGGACATCGACGATGTCGGTTTCATGAGCATCAGCGTCAAGCTTATGGGTGTGCCCGGACCTAAATTGATGGATGAGGAGAAGTTTACCGTAGACATGTTCGGTGTCTCCACGCCCACATTTGTCACGCAAGACATAAAATCGAACGCGCACCTGCAAAAGTGGAGCGTCAAAAATGCGCAGATTTTTCATTTCGTTAATTTCGAGCAGCCCCACATCGCGGACATGATCATGCAGGGGTTGTGGGTGAAAACCCAAAGTAGCCCGTTTGAAGCTCCGTACTTTAGCTGCGTGCCATATCTGCTCGGCGAGGGCCAGGCGATGCAATATTCGGTCTGGCCGAAGACGAACAAGAAAACACCGATCCCTCGGCTGCCGTTCCGCCCGCCAGATGATTATCTGCGCAATGCGATGGTCAAGGCGCTGAACGAAGGAGACGTGGAACTCGACTTCCGGTTGCAATTGCAAACCGATCCTTTCCTGATGCCGATTGAAAACAACGGCGTCCTCTGGCCGGAGAAACTTTCGCCACGGGTATCAGTGGCAACACTTCGGCTGCCCAAGCAGAAATTCGATTCGCCCGCGCAAATGGAATTTGCCAGGAAGCTCTCTTACAACCCGTGGCATACCATCGCCGAGCATCGTCCGCTGGGTAATCAAAGCCGTGCCCGACGGCGGATGTATTTCGAGTTATCACAGCTGCGCCATAACATGAACAACGTGCCTCACTACGAGCCCACAGGTGATGAGGTGTTCGAGTAGCAGACAGCAAAGGACGAAAGCGATGCGAGGACTCATCGCACTCCCAAAGCAGTCCGTGCGAAGTCGATCAAGACGTCTCGTGTGGCCTTGCGAAGGATGGAGGGCGGAGCTGTGCGACGCCCAACAAAAGTCCACAGACCGATGCGGCGGCAAACGCTCGCGGAGCTCGCCCCGCCATTTGCTGGTTTCGCGAAGCTTTGGGAGTGCGTACGCGTCCTCGCGTCGCTTTCCGGAACGCTCACTACATTTGGCAAACATCGGTCGAAGACTATGACTCCTCAGTCGAACTTCATGGTGCTTGCGCCGATCATTCCGGAGCGCGAGACCGAGCTTCGGCAGTTGCTTGATTCGATGAACTTCGGGCCGGGACAGGTGGATCCCAATAGCGCTCCGTTACCTTTTGCCGAATTCGAGACGCTCCACTTCGCGCGATTCGTTATCCTCGACGACAAAACGACTGAAGATATCCGTGTCTACGGATTAACGCCGCGCACTTATCCCCTTTATCTGGCATTCCTGGGCGATGTCGATGGCGATGCGAATGCGTTTCTGGGCAAGTTGATCAAGCGCGCCGGCAAAGGTTTGCGGAAAATCTTCTCATGCTGTCAGGGATTCGCCCCCGACACGGACCTTTTCGATTGGATGAAACAACACGACGCCCCAGCCATTGCTGTCTACGTAAATTGGCGAGGGCGAACAGTCCGCCAAATTCGCGAAGAAGCCGCGCTTTACGATGCGCTTGAGAATTATGTCGACCGAAACCATGCAACTTTGCACGGCCTGCGACCGCGCGAGGTTCATGACAAATTGCGGGCCTTAGTCAACGCAGAGCAATCGGCAGGACGCCTAACGTTATCGAAAGAAGGTCCAACACCAATCGGATGGCAGATCAAAAATCTGCTGCACATGATCGGATTTCCGTTGGTGGGTTTGCTGCTATCGCCACTGCTTCTCGTTGCCGCGCCGTTTTACCTGTTTGCGCTTCGCCGCTTGGAGAAAACCGATCCAGTGGTTTGTCCTACCGCAGATCAGAAACATTCTGAGAACCTCTCGAGCTTCGAGGACCACGACGTCACGAATCAATTCAGCGCCATGGGAAGTTTGAAGCCTGGTCTCGTGCGACTATTGACGACCAGCGTCGTGCTCAAGACGGTCAACTACGGCGCGCACCATATCACCCGCCCCGGCCGGCTCGGTCGAATACGCTCAATTCACTTTGCGCGGTGGGTGTTTGTTGCTGGCAGGGAGCGAATGATCTTTTGCAGCAACTACGACGGCAGCGTCGAGAGCTACATGGATGACTTCATCAACAAGACAGGCTTTGGACTGAATGCTTCCTTTAGCAATGGGATCGGTTACCCAAGAACGAATTGGCTCGTGCGGGATGGTTGCATAGACGAGCGAAACTATAAGGAATACCTCCGGCGTCATACGCTGCCAAGCCAGGTTTGGTACAAGGCTTATCCCGGCCTTAGCGCGGTCGACTTGGAGAGAAACACGCGGATTCGCCAGGGCCTTGAGAGATCGTTCATGACTGACAAGGAAGCCCGCGATTGGGTCGCACTGCTATGAGCCAAGTCGATTACGCCGACGTGCAAGGTCTCGTCCGTTTTGGATACGGTCACATGACAAGTGCATCGTATGCCCTGGTTCGCGTGAAAAACGCAGCAGCGGCAAAAGCTTGGCTCCGCTCTGCTCCTATCACGACCGCGGTTGCGGTAAAGCCGCCACCGAAAAGTGCGCTCAACATCGCGTTCACCGCACCTGGCCTCAGAGCGCTCGGCGTTTCGGTATCGATTATTGCTGGTTTTTCGCATGAGTTTCGTGGAGGCATGGGGCAAGAAAGCCGCGCGCGACAACTGGGTGACATTGGAAAAAACGCGCCATCAAATTGGACTTGGGGCAGCTACGGACGCGAGCCCCATGCGGTGGTAATGTTCTTTGCCGAACAGGACCAGCTCGATTCGTTTATTCAAATAACCAGGGATCAGAACTGGAGTGAAGCATTCGAGGAGATCACTTCGCTTGGCACTAGCAATCTCGACGGCGACGAACCGTTCGGGTTTGCCGACGGCATCAGCCAGCCGCAGATCGATTGGGAGCAGCAGCTGGAGAGGCCGTGCACTCAATTGGGATACACCAACGTTGTCGCGTTAGGCGAGTTCCTGCTCGGTTATCCTAACGAGTACGGAAAGATAACCGATCGGCCATTGCTTGAGCCCGATGCTGCGACCACAGGTTTGCTCAACGCGGAAGATGCGCCCGCGAAAAAAGATCTGGCGAGAAACGGAAGCTATCTGGTCATGCGGCAATTGGAACAGGATGTCCGAGGCTTTTGGAAGTTTCTTTATGAGCAAGCTGGCGGAAATATTGCGGACGCCAACCAATTGGGCGCGAAAATGGTCGGCCGTACGCGAGCAGGCGATCCTTTGGTGCCGATCCAGGCCGAACCGATTCCGGGCACGGATCCGCGCACCGTTACGCAAAATCAATTTACTTATGAGAGCGATCCAGTTGGCTCGCGGTGTCCTTTCGGCGCGCATGTTCGCCGAACGAATCCGCGTAACAGCGACTTTCCTGAGCAGCGCCTCAGCGCAGTTCGAAAACTTATCATTATGCTAGGTTTCGGTCCGAAGGGATTCTACGATGATGTAACGTCATCGGTTCGGTTTCATCGTATTCTGCGTCGGGGTCGTGAGTACGGGTCGGAGCTATTACCCGAAGAAGCGCTGCAGCCAGCGCCACCTAACGAGTCACCTCGCGGATTACATTTCATCTGTCTCACTGCCAATATTTTGCGTCAGTTCGAATTCCTACAAAACGCATGGATAGCGAACACCAAGTTTTCCGGCGTAACCGGAGAAAGCGACCCGCTTCTGGGCAATCGCGAATCACTGCCGGGGTGCCCGGTTACCGGCAACTTTACCATGCCTGGCGACGGCACGCTGCGGCGGCGCGTGTCTGGCGTGCCACAATTTGTGACGGTCCGCGGCGGCGCCTACTTCTTTTTGCCAAGCTTACGCGCGTTACACTATTTCGCCGGAGCTTGAACGGCTGGGCAGTAGCGGATCATCGCGCGAAGCATGAAAAGCGCTTGTGTGCGCGGCAGTTCTCCGGCAGTTTCGTCCTGGTATGGCATCCGATCGCAGGCTGGGTTGTCTAAGCATCTTTTTGTTCGTCGCGCTTTGCGCCAGTCTGTTCGTGAACTTTGTGTTGATGATCGCTGCGTTCCAGCGCGTCGGCGGTATGAAGGAAGCAGAACCGATCCCGCGTTTCCGCGAGATCCTCCTTCAAAGAGGTGCCCGCGCGACCACGGACAAAATCGCGGTTATCACCATGCGCGGCCTCATCAGCACGTCGATCCCGGGAAATGTCACCGACTCAATGGTGGACGACATGCGCGCAGCACTTCAACAGGCGCGCGAGGACCATAGCGTAAAGGCTATTGTGCTGGAGATCGATTCCCCCGGCGGAGAAGTCACCGCTTCCGATGAGATCTACAGCGCGGTTGTCAAGACGCGCGCGAGGAAACCAGTTGTCGTCTACATGGATTCATTGGCGGCCTCGGGCGGATATTATGTTTCCTGCGGCGGCAAATTTTTGATGGCTAATGAAACGACGATCACCGGGAGCATCGGCGTAATCATTCAAACTCTGAATTACGAGCAGCTGTTTAACAAAATCGGCCTCGCATCCGTAGTTTTCAAGAGCGGCAAATTCAAAGACATGCTGAACGGAGCGCGACCGATTACGCCGGAGGAACGGGAGCTCGTGCAGAACTTCATCATGAATACGTACGACAAATTTCTCGGCATCGTCGCAAAGGAGCGGAATCTGCCGGCCGATCTTCTCCGCAACACGATCGCTGATGGTCGAATTCTCTCGGGCAAAGAAGCATTGCAGAACAAACTCATAGACGGTCTCGGTGAATTAGACGACGCCTTCACCAAAGCAAAAGAACTGGCCAATGCTCCAGACGCGAAAGTCGTGAAATACGGACCGCCATTTAGTCTTTCCCGGTTCCTGCGCGTATTTGGAGAATCGGAGTCGAAAATCGAACTGCAACTTCCGAAACAACTCCTGCCGCAACTGGAATCAGGGCGCGCGTATTTCCTGCCGAGTTACTACGCTCCGTAGGCGCTGAGGGTAGCGCACACTTCAGCACACCCTCATGCTATTCGGGAACGTTTTTGCGACATTCGGAGCGGCCCCGAGCCTTGCCCTGGGTTTGCTTTCCGCTCTTTACTTCATCGCCAGTCTTTGTGTGTATGTGTCGCTGATTTACCAGATCAGTACACGAATTCGTAGCGCCTCCGTGGCCGATGCGCCGGCGCGCGCTTTTGGACTGCCGGAAGCCGTTCTCGCCAGTGTGTTGATCTTTTTCTTTCTACTGACGATTAGCTCAACAGTTCCGGACCCTGCGCTTCAATTTCACCCACGTAATCTTCTGGCCAATTTCCTCCTCAGCGCTTTCGTGGTGCTCGTCATTGTCATTCTTTTGCACTTTCGCGGTTTTGACGTCGGCGCATTGGCGGGGTTTTTCAGAATCAGTTTTTTTCGAACCTTAGGCAGTGGGGCCATCCTGCTCTTTTTTGCTTATCCATTGATTGGTTTTTCCGAGGCCATGAATCAGCGGTTTTTCCCTGGCGGCTCAACTAAGCAGAGCATCGTCGAATTCTTTAGCGGATCGCGCACGATCGAGGAGCGGGTTTTGATCATTGTTTTCGCGGTCGCGATCGCTCCGATCGTCGAGGAGTTTGTTTTTCGATTTTTCATCTACGGCGTGCTCAAACGCTACGTTGGCTGTCTTCTGGGGGTGATACTTAGCTCGCTGCTATTCGCCGCGGCCCACGCACACTTTCCCTCGTTCGTGCCACTGTTTGTCTTGGGGAGCTGTTTCGCGATTGCCTACGAATGGAGCGGCTCGATTCTTGTTTCGATGACAATGCATTCCCTCTTCAACTCGCTGACTCTCACTGCCCTTGCGTTTCCAGAGCTCATTTCTCAATGAAACTCGGTGCTCTGGGCGAAGACCGACTGCTCGACCAAATCTTGCTTCATCTTCCGCGTGGGAGAACTCCGAAAGTCTTTGCGGGTGCAGGCGACGATTGCGCGATTGTCAAAATACCGGAAAGCAAAAAATATCTCGTTCTAAAAACCGACTGTGTTGTCGAAGGCGTGCATTTTGTACACAGAACGAATGCGTCAGACGTCGGATGGAAAGCAATGATGCGTCCGTTGAGCGATTTCGCCGCGGCTTCAGCTCTGCCTCAATTCTCGCTGGTTACGCTTATTGTTCCGCAGAAAACCAAAGTCGCGTGGGTGCTAGGACTTTATCGCGGGCTGCGCCAAGCGGCGAACCGCTTCAAAGTAAGCATTGTCGGTGGCGAAACGAGCAATACACAGGGGCCAATCGCGATTTCAGTAAGTGTGATCGGATTTGTTGAGAAACCGCGCGCGGCATCGCGCCGGGGCGGAAAATCGGGTGATGACCTGTTCGTTACCGGCCGCCTTGGTGGCGCGCTGAAACGAAAGCATTTGAAATTCGTTGCACGGATTGCGGAGTCGCGCTGGCTTACAAAAAATTTCTCAATCCACGCTATGATGGATTTAAGCGACGGACTCGGATCCGATCTTCCTCGATTTGCGCGCGCGGGCACACTGGGATTCGACATTCAGCTGGAAAACTTGCCGGTAGCCCGTGGTGCAACCATCGACAACGCGATTTCGGAAGGGGAGGATTACGAACTGCTCTTTGCAGTGTCGCCGCGCGACAGAAATCGTTTGGAACGCGAGTGGCGACGAAATTTTCCGGAATTGCCGCTGACGCGAATTGGTTCGCTTAATCGCAAATCGCCCGTAACGGATGCGAAGCAACGGCCGGGCTTTCCAATCGCAAATCGCAAATTACCTCTTGGCTACCTTCATTTCCAACAGCCCCGCTGAAACGGAAGCAATCGCGCGGCAAATTGCGGAGGATCTTGTGGCCGGTTCCGTATTGGCGCTCAAAGGCGAACTGGGCGGCGGCAAGACCTTGTTCACGCAGGGTCTCGTCGCGGGTCTGGAAAGCGATGCCGCAGTAACGAGCCCGACCTTTACTATCGTACACGAATATCAAGGTGGGCGATTGCCCGTTTACCATTTCGATTTCTTTCGCCTGGAGAATCGAGAATCGGCCGTGCAGCTTGGACTGGAAGATTATTTTTTTAGCGATGGCGTTTCAGTGATCGAATGGGCCGATCGATTTCCGGACTTGATTCCAGAGCAGGCGGGCTGGATTTCCTTTGAAATAAAATCGGAGCGTCAGCGGATCATAACGCTATTTCATCACGGTTATGAAGACTCTCTCTCTTGAACTTTCCACCTCGCGCGGCAGCCTGGCGTGGCTGGATGGCGAAATCGAGTTCACGCGCGAATGGCCTAACGACCGAAAAAATTCCGCAGCGTTTTTCGAGAACCTCCAGGCGATACGAAGAAAATTTGGCGCTCCGGAAACGATCATTGTCGGAGTTGGCCCCGGCTCGTATGCCGGGACGCGTATCGCGATTTCGGCCGCGATCGGGATACAACTTTCTTGTGATGCGCGCTTGATCGGGTATCCCTCGTTTTGCGCAATGGAATGCGATGCGCAGGAATACTGTGCGATTGGCGATGCGCGCAGGAAATCTTTTTTCTTCGCGCGCATTCTCAAGAATGCAGTGATTGAAGGCCCAACGCTCTTTTCCGAGCTCGAGCTGAAAACGAGACTCGAATCGCTCGACCCGGCAACGCCGGTTTTCTCTTCGGAGTTGCTTCCGCAGTTTCACCGAGCCGTGACTGGGTTTCCCTCGGCTCTCATTCTGGCCAGACTTGCGAAGGAGCCCGGACGAAGCTTTTGTCTGCCACCGCTGGAACCAATGTATTTGCGCGAACCACACATCACCATGCCGAAATGAAAGAAACCTACCGTTGTTGGGCTGAAATTGATCGCGCCGCGTTGTGGCACAATGTGAAAGTCGTGCGGGATCGAATCGGGTCCGCTGAGATGCTCGCTGTCGTCAAAGCGAATGCCTACGGCCACGGATTGGTCGGCGTCGCGGAGACCCTTGCTGATGAGGCACAATTATTTGGCGTCGCCAATCTTCAAGAAGCTCTCACGCTGCGCGAAACGCTCCCTCACCCCATCGTAATTCTTGGCCCGGCAACTCCTGAGGAACGCCCGATTATCGCCGAGCACGGTTTTATCCCGACGATCTCCAGTTTGGAGGAAGCCCAGGCGTTCGATCGATTGAAACCGGTATCAGTCAATTTCAAGATCGACACCGGCATGGGGCGAATGGGCGTGGTGCAGAATGAGGCACGCGAGGTTTTCCAACGCATGGCGGCAATGGCGAATGTTGAGATCCACAGCATATCTACACACATGCCGGTATCGAACGAAGACGCAGAATACACGCGCGACCAGCTCGTCCGCTTCCAGAGAATCGTCGACCAAATTCGCGCAGAAGTTCCGGGAAGCTACAAGGCGCACGTGTTGCAAAGCGCCGGGACACTCGCGTTCAATCAGACGACGCACGAAATCGTGCGCGCCGGTATCATGCTTTACGGCATTTCTCCGCTCCCGGAATTTCGTGACTTGCTCAAGCCGGTGATGACGTGGAAAACACGAATTTGCCTCGTGCGCGATGTGCCGAAGGGCAGCTCAATCAGCTATGGTCGCACGTTTATCGCGCCGCGAAATATGCGAGTTGCGACCTTGTCAGCCGGCTATGCCGACGGGTACCCGTGGCATCTCTCCAATCGTGGCGGCGGCGTTCTGGTGCGCGGGAAGCGCTGTCCCCTTCTCGGTCGGGTGACAATGGATTTGATGGTGGTCGACGTGAGCGGACTGGATGATGTGGAGGTAGGCGACGATGTTATTCTCATGGGACGCGACGGCAGCCAAGAAATTCCCTGCTCTGAATTGGGCGAAAAAGCCGGGACTATCACGTGGGAAATTATCACGCGAATTGGCGCCCGCGTGCGCCGGATTTATCTTTAACACTTGTGGTGTCTGTTGTCCGTGGCCAGGAAGAGCAGAAACGACGGAAGCGAATAAGTGCTCTAAACTCCATGTTCCAAATCATCTTCAATGAACTGAGCGCAGCCGAGATCTCGGCGTTACCAAAAAGGTTGCAGCTTGAGTTGCTGACTGAGTTTCAAATTTTGCCCGAAGATTTGGATCAGGTCGACTCCGATCGTTTCGGCGTCATCGAACGCGAGGGAAAGAAGCTGTATCGCTATCGCGCGAAGAATTACCGTATTTACTTCGCCAAGACCGAGGAAGGCGTCAAAGTGCATCGCGTCTTGCACAAAAACACGCTTCGCGATTTTCTGTTCCGCAGCAAATTGCCTGTTTCCGAGGACGCGCAATTGGGCGAGACGCGCGAGTTCTGGAAGCTGATTGAGGAAGGCGAGCGGACACCGAAGAGGTAAAGCCGCGGTGGGCGACGCTCACCTCGGATCGAGCCGTAGCGGCTTCAGGATTCGAAACGCCGAACCGAAAACCAGGCGCTCGCCGCGGCGAGCGCCTCTACAACTACTTCATCAACAGCACGGAACGGCTGCGTTTGATTTCGCGCGTGATTTTCCGGTGCATGTATGCGGGCATGCCAGTAACGCGACGAGGCAGAATTTTGCCGCTCTCCGTAACAAATTTTTTCAGAAGATCGGGGTTCTTGTAATCGATTGCCTCCATGGCAATATCGATCCGGCGTCGCGGCATGGGCCGATTGGCGCGGCGAAATGCGGAACGGCGTTTTGGAGTTTTTGGCTGCATGGCTGGTTACCTGGTCTCGCGGTGCAAGGTGCGCCGCCGCAAAAACGGATTGTATTTTTTCTTCTCTAAGCGATTAGGCGTTCGTGGGCTTTTTTTATTGCGCGTCGTCATGTAACGCGAAGGCGGCTTTCCAAGAGCCTTAGCTTCGGTGCATTCGAGGGTAACAATCTCCTGAGCCATAAGCGTCGATCACTCCTTCACTTCCGGCGTAGTAGTTTCCTCCTCCTCGGATTCGCCACCTTCCTCTTCGGTCAAGCCAAACAAAGAAGTAACTGAGGGTCGCATTCGGGTGGCTTTACTCTGCTTTTCCAACTGCGATTGACACTCCACAGTGAAACGGGCGAAGGGAATAGCCTCGAGACGTGCATGCGGAATTGGTTTACCGGACATTTCGCACTTTCCGTATGTTCCGACCTCGACGCGCTTCAGCGCCTCATCGATTTCGTAAAGCGCATCCTGTTCTTGTGAGAGCAAGCTCAGCGCGAAATCGCGATCGTATGCATCCGATCCGGCGTCGGCCTGGTGCATTCCGAAGGCGGAAGCTTCGCTGCCTTCAGCGCGCGAGCGAAGGGTGCCCTGGGCCACGCCAGCCATCGAATCCACTACCGCATCGCGAAGCTGGAGCAGTTTTTGTTTTTGTTTGCGAACGAACGGATCCAACTTCTTTTCGCGATGATTTAATCCCAGCAGCAACGCTGCGGGCGACTCGGTACGTTCCAAATTCGTTTTTGGCGAGCGGCGCGAGACCTTCTTTTCACGTGCAGGATTTTTCGGCTTGGGCTTCCTAGCCTGAGGTTTGCGAGCTGGCCGCGGCTTTCGTACAGCCGACTTTGCTGCAGACCTGTTCTTTTTCTTTGATTTGGCCATAGTGACTGTTGTAAGCGCCATTTCTAATCGACTGGCGCGGGGAAAATGGACGCTTAATTAAGAACGTTTATCCCAGCACGCAAGCGGATTCGCCAAAAAATTTGGCTCGCTTCGCAAACGAGCTTCAGCTGCAACGTCTACCCATCCCAGCGGGATTTATGGCCAAGCCTACACCACTGAAACCGCCCGGCGCGTCACTGGATCGCCAGTCGCAAACCTGCCGTTTGCTGATTAAGTCCGCAGCCTAAAACGATCGCGCGTCGCGCGCTTGGAACTGGCGTCCGCGAAAGTGAAAGCCGTAACCAGGCGCTGTGGTCGGCGTGAAGCACCGGCGGAATCTCTTTCGAACGGAGTGCTTGGACCGCCAGAATGATCTGCCACAATCCTGCCGCACCTACGCTCTCACCCAAGGCGGGTTTGCCCGTGTAGACCAGCGCATTTGGAACGATCTCCTGAAGTGCTTGGGATTCTGCTTGATCAATAAATGTCCCATTCGCGCTCGAAATTATAAAATCGATTTCTACCTGGCGAAGATCACACAGAATGCGCTTCAAGATCTTTTCCGCTTCCGCCCGTCTCCGGAAATGCCCGCCCGGATGCGCTCGTTCGATCGTAACGAATCCACCACGGGCGAGAACGATCGCTCCTGCGCCTTCGCTCAAAATCATTCCGCGGTTCTGCTTGCTGAAAGGCTCAATCGGCGGAGTCATACGCAGCAAACGCCACCGCCGGTAAGCATCGCATAACAGCCAGTCGATTTCTTCGGTGCCTACAACGAGACAATAGTCCAGCGCCTCATTCGCCATCAATTCCTCGGCCATTGTTATCGCAGCGAGCCCGACGGCGCCGTCGCCTACAAGGGTGTACGTAGCGCCGGTCACGCCGAGGATGGCGGCAAGATGGCTTGCCGGCGCATTGAACACAGTTTCCGGAAACAGAAGCGGACTGGCTGCCTGCGCGCCTGTCTCGACGATTTCATGGTAAAAACGTTTCGTGTAAATGACGCCCCCATTTGAGATGGCGAAGATGAGCGCAATTCGTTCAGCATTCTGCGACTCGAGTTTTAGTCCTGCAGACTCCAATGCCTGCAACCCAGCTACCGCGGCAAAACGCGAAATAGCACTGGCGCGACGAAGGCGCGGATGGGAAATCCCCTTCAGCGCTGATTCCGGTACGCGAAAAACGCTGTAGACGCGATCGGCGGATTGTTCGGAAATCGTCGTTGCAGATGCTTCCTCACCCTCAAGCAATCGCTCCCAAACGGAATCAACGCCAGTGCCCAGAGGGGTGACCCACCCCATGCCGGCAATTGCCAAACTCATGCGTCGTGCTTTCGCATTAGCAGCGAAGCATTCGTTCCACCAAATCCAAACGAGTTCGAAAGCGCCATGCTCACCGCAGCTGGCCGCGCTTCGTTTGCGACGATGTTGAGATCGACATCGTTATCTGGAGCGGTGAAATTGATGTTAGCTGGAAGAAATTGGTGTTGAAGCGCTAGCAAACAAACGACGGCCTCGATGGCGCCCGCGGCGCCCAGCGAATGACCCATCATGCTTTTGGTTGAGCTTACAGGCACACCATTGAACAACGCGCTGATGGCCTTGCCCTCGGTTGCATCGTTGAAGACCGTGGCAGTACCATGGGCATTGATATAATCAACGTCGGCTGCAGAAACACGCGCGCTCTCGAGAGCCCGCTCCATTGCTTGTCGCGCTCCGACCCCCGATGGCTCCGGTTGCGTGATGTGAAAGTTGTCTGTGGAAATGCCGTAACCGATGACTTCCGCGAGAACAGGCATGCCGCGCTCTCGGGCAAGCTCGAGATTTTCCAAGGCTAGAACCGCGGCGCCTTCACCGAGCACCATACCAGACCGATATCGATCGAACGGCCGGCATTTCTCCGGCGTTGAGGCTTGGAGCGAATCAAAGCCGACGAAAACCATTTCGGCGAGCGCGTCGTAACCGCCAGCTAACACCCGTCGATAACGACCGGAGCTCACGCATTCAAATGCGTGACCGATCGCATTTGTCCCGGACGCGCAGGCATTCGCGATCACGTGACACGGCGCTGAAATTCCAAACGCTGTCTGCGCGTCAATCACCGGCTTTTGCGCAGGGTAATTAGCGATCCATGTGGCCGCATGCCGCAGGTCCCCTGCTCCGTTTAACGAACGGTAATAGCGCTCGCCGTAAGACATGCCTCCGCTTGTCGTTCCAACCACCGTCAACTCCGGTTCAAATTCACGTTGTTGCGTCATGAGTTCTTGAAGCGCCTGAATCATCATGTGCGACGCGCGATGCAGGCGCCCCGAACGAGGTATTTGCGCGTGGCTGGCAAGCAGACGCGAGTCGGAAACCTGGCCCGCAGTTTTGCATCGGCATTGCACGACTGAAAAACGCATCACGGGAGTCACACAGTCCCGCGCGCTGCGCAGGGACTCGAGCGTTTCGGCCAAGCCAAACCCGAGCGGGCTGATTATGCCCGCTGCCGTAACTGCCACGCGGGCTGAATTATTCGTGCGATCTCGCCTCTCTGTTTGAGCCATTATCTAACGCCAAAAATTGGCCTTGATTTCTATTGCTTTCTTAAAAGAAGCATTTTACAAGTGACCGCAATACGGGAAACGGAAGCCCGGAAGTCGGTGGATTGTCAGTTGAGTTTATTCAATGGCGATTTGAAATCCGATAAGCGGAAACAGTTACCTGGCTGCGTTTTTCTAGAATAAACTCAATGGGAACCAAATTATACGTAGGCAATCTCCCCTTCAACACGACGGAGAACGAACTGCAGGAGATTTTTTCGCAAGCTGGCGCTGTGCAGGAAGTGACTCTCATGCAGGACAGATTCACTGGCAAATCACGTGGGTTCGCCTTTGTGACAATGAGCTCGGACGAGGAAGCGCAGAATGCTATCTCGAAATTCAACGGCCACACCATGGAAGGCCGGCCGATGACTGTGAATGAGGCGCGTCCGCGCGAGCAGCGGCCGCCGGGCGGCGGGGGCGGTGGCGGCGGACGTTACGGCGGTGGCGGATACGGTGGGGGTGGACGGCGTGACGGTGGTGGCCAGCGTAGAGGCGGTTACTAGCCAACGACGTTGCCTGCAGACGGATGCTGCAGAGTCCGCTGTCTCAGCGGATTTGCGCTTGGTGCCGATTTGATCTCTGCACTGAGGACAGCGCACGCTACAGCCCCATTGGGAAAATATGGGCAGGGCTGGATTCGAACCAGCGAAGGCGTAAAGCCAGCAGATTTACAGTCTGCCCCGTTTGGCCACTTCGGTACCTACCCTTTTGGCGCGAGGGGCTTCATATATCCTCGCGCCTCACAGCTTGCAACTCGCGTCAGCTTTCGCAGCTGTTGATAGCACTAACGTAACCGTTACGTTTTGACATGGCGCTTCTGCGCGGCCTTTTTTGGTTCGCTCTATTCCTGGTCCTGACTTTTTGTTTCGTGGTGCTGTTCGATTACGGGCCACGCGATTTTGCCAGCGGAGCTCAGAAAGAGTATGCCCGGATAAAATCATTCGTCGTAAAGCGAACGGAAGAAATCGGGCAAAACAAAAAGGACCGCTGAGCCTGGTGGTAAATCTACGTCGCAGCCATGGCGAGAGTTTCTATCGGCAGGGGGGCGAGAAATTCTTTTGGGTTCTCGATCTGCAACACCGCCCGAGCCAGATGTGCTGCCAGAAAGCTGCTATCTGACGTCGGAGCAACCGCGGCTTGAGCGCGAATTTCGCACTCGGCTAATTGCTCGATAACGCGACCTACCTTCTCACTCAAATTGCAGCAGTTCGTAAACTGAACTGTGCAAACACCCGACGCGGTGTCTTCCACAAAAGGACTGAGAGTAAACGCGTAGTGAAGCAAAATTTCCTGTATCGATTTTTCCTGTGTGGGTGCCCGAACCTTGATGACCACCCGCAATGATCGCCCCAACGCCTGGCTCGGGGTCATTCCTTTTCGAATACCAGCGTTTTCTGCGGCTTCGTTCAGTTGAATGACGACCGGTTTCCTTTCGTGTTCTTCGATCAACGCTACTGATTGTTCGCAGAGTTCCGGCTGATGCCGCGTGGCTGCCTGCAAACAGAAATTCGGCAAATAAATCGTAGCGAACATCATTCTAGCTGACTGCTGATTTCTGACTTCTGACTTCTGGTTGGAGATGCGATCGTTTCACAACAATTCGGAGTCGTGAAAGCGCGTCCTCTGTTTCAAAAGTTTGAATGTCCCGAAAATTTTCGAGCACCAGTTTCAGTAGCGCGCTACTAACCATTTCATATCGGGTGAGAACCAGACATGCCGTGGGGAGCACCTCGACCAACCGTTGCAAGCGATACCAATTCGTTTGCGGAATTTTACGCAATTCCTCCGGTGCGTTCAGCACCAGATCGACAATCAACAGCGGAAAATTACCGTCGCGCAAAAGCAGATCAGCCGCTTTGACGGCTTCAGATGCTTTGCTGCACCGGACCCAAAGCAAGTGTTGCAGCCACGCATTATCCAACCCGCAGGGGTCAAACGAATCGCCTCCATCAATCAGCGCCAGGAAATAGTTATCGCGATACGCGCAATGGACGAGCGCGTGAATGAGCGATGCGCTTCCTGCGCTCGTTCCCGGGCTGATCAATTCAGTGATCGCGCCACGCGGCAATCCGCCGCGAATGGGTTCTTCAAGAAAAGATAAGCCTGTAATTAAGCGCTTCCCTGTCGTGCACGAAGGATGAGGGAAACGCTCCGACAGCAGGTTGCGTAGATCGATAATTTTGGCGCCCGCAGCCATGGGAGACAAACATGGCGCGTCTGGAGAATATGTTCAAGGGAACATTTATAAGACTTCCCGCCTTTGCCTCAATGTCTTTTCCGTCGCTCTTGCTTGCGGATCAGTGACACCATCAACCCTTGGATTTTAAGCTCGCGAGCCGGCACCAGATCCGGATAACGCGGGTTTTCCGCCTTCAGATACGGGCGGCCGCGCTCCACCACATAACGCTTCAATGACGTTTCGCCGTCAATCAACGCCGCAACGATATCGCCGTCGTGTACTTCTTTCGTGTCTTCCAAAATCACAATATCGCCATCGACAATGTGCGCCCCGATCATTGAGTCGCCCCGCACTCGTAGCGCGAATGTGCCTCGATTCTTCAACACATTTGCCGAGCGCATGTCCAGCGACACGTGCCCTTCGATACTCTGCTCAGTCAATGCCGACATTCCAGCCGGAATCTGACCGTAAATTGGAATGTCGGTAATCCGAACCTTCATGGCTGGCGTGATCAACGCTCGAGCTTTGCGCGGGTGCCGATTGAGAAAACCTTTTCGCTCCAGTGCCGCGATGTATTGCATCACCGATGTCTGACTGGCGAACCTGAAATGAATTTGAATTTCGCGCGTGCTTGGCGTAATGCCTTTCTCCCGTTGCTCGCGCTGAATAAAATCAAGCACGCTTCTTTGCCTGTCGGTGAGCATGCGGGGACCATCCTTCAAAGAGTAGGGTCACGCAAGTTCAAATGAACATCCATGCTTCGTCATTCCGAGCAAAATCGAGGCTGCAACTCAGCGGATGAAGTCCGCGAGGCCAGGCTTTCCATCCCGCGGAACGACCTTTGGGGCGATGCAACGGGATCCTTCGACTTCGGTCGCCGCGGCGATCTCCGCTCAGGATGACGAAAATCGAACTATAACCGCACCAGATCGACCAGGAACTGGCACCAAAGGTAAATCATCCCGCGCCAGGAATATTTCACGTCGCCTGCAGCGGTTTGCTTGAGAACGCCTTTGTGAATGTTGTGCGCAATCTGGTCGCGCAGGTCTTTCTCGATGTCCGTCTCAATCTGCTCTTCATCGAGCGGTTCGATCTCCGCAGGATCAACTTTGTTTCGCCGCAAAAATTCGCGATGACTTTGATCAAGCTGCCAGAAAGATCGATCCGGCCGCTGCCGATTGATCCGGAACGCGGGAGAGAGTTTCAAGCCGTAGGACAACGGATAATTCCACGTTGTCCAAACCGCGCTGTCCTTCGTGCGCGACGAAATCCGCAGGTAATAAAACGAGAAATCACGCTGCTCATTCAGGCAGATAGCGGCCTGGGCACGATCTTCCTCTCTGTAGAACAATCGGAAAAACTGCCGGTAATCTTCCCAATCCCACCCGGCATCGCTCACGTAAACGAACCCTTCCTCTTCGATCTCGCGCGTGATTTCGCTAAGCGCCGGGAACGTGTCTGACGATGGCGGACTTTTCGGTCGAAGCTGTTTTTCTTTTGGAAGTCGCAACGCACGAATCCGGGTGAGAATTTCCAGCCAAGGCAGAAACAGCCAGGCTACAGCCGCGACCAAACCCCATACCCAATTGTTGGTAGCAAAATAAAATCCAAGAAAAGTGGCGGCGAGAATCCCCAGCGCCCCGGCCTTTTGCGTATACGAATTGTGAAACGTGCGGAGGCCAACGCTGAGCACGGCCACGCCGATCGTAAGGAGGAGACCGAAAAGCATCACGATACAGCCTGCCTACGGATTGATCTGATGTTCATTCAGAAATCTTTGAAGCTGATTCGTGTCAAAATTTGCTAGAACCTTATCGCCGGCCACAAATGTGGGTACGTACGTTTGGGCAGAAAGCTCCTTCATCTCCTCGTACGCCTGCCGATCTTTGCCAACGTCGATCTCCTGGAAGTGGTAGCCTTTCTCGCTGAGATAGTCCTTCGCATCAATACACCAGGAGCACCACGCGCGGCTGTAGAGCTTTAACTGCATCGGCGGGCGGAAATAAACCAGTCACCGCCTCGCCGTCAACTCATACGTCACACACGTGCGTCCCAGGCCCTCGCTAGTATGATTTAGCCCAAACGACGCGACACGCGCTCGGCTCGCCGGTAAAGATGCATTGGCCCAGCTCGGAAGAATCATCGAGCGGAATAACGCGGATCGTGACTTTCAGATCGTTCTTAATCTGTTCCTCGATTTCGCGCGACCCGTTCCAGTGTGCGAGCGCAAAGCCGCCGTGGATTTCGGGTTTCGAAGGGTTCTTCGCGGTGAAGAAGTCGTAGAAATCTTTCTTCGAATTTATCACGTGTGTGTTCGCGTCCTGGAACTGTTTCGCACGCGCATAGAGCGATTCCTGAATCGAGACAAGAATTTCTGGAGCGCGCGCAACGAATTCGTCCATCCGCATCGATTCCTTGTTCTTAACCGGTTGATTGCGCCGGCTCACTGTGACCGAATTTATTTCCAGATCACGCGGCCCGATCTCAACTCGCAGCGGCACACCTTTCTTAATCCAGTCCCAATTCTTAACTCCGCCGCCGAGATCGCGCCTATCGACTTCAGCCTCGATCGCAACATCATCGAGAAATTTTTTCGCACATAACTCCGCGGCGAGCCTGTCGCAAGTTTCCAAAACTTTCGCGCGCGTCTCTTCCTTGGTCGTGATTGGCAGAATGACGATGTGCGTCGGCGCGATGCGCGGCGGCAAAACAACGCCATCGTCGTCACCGTGCGCCATGACGACTGTGCCCACCATGCGCGTCGTCATCCCCCAGCTCGTGGTCCAGCCAAATTCCTGTTTGCCCTCACGCGTTTGGAACTGAATTCCGCTTGCACGGGCAAAATTCTGCCCGAGACAATG
>Ga0193750_1000008_pt1 | contig 156604 bp, 131 predicted proteins | sample L1c1metaG_FD_160569 | JGI IMG/M metagenome (GOLD analysis project Ga0193750, IMG submission 160569) | Soil microbial communities from a riparian zone of the East river system, Colorado, United States - L1c1 | ecosystem: Environmental > Terrestrial > Soil > Riparian zone | place: USA: East... | reverse complement strand
GAGGCGCAACGGCTGCGAATGCGCACCGAATACGATTTGGAGATGTTGCAGGAAATGGGTTTCTGCAACGGGATTGAAAATTATTCGCGCCATTTGTCCGGACGGCTTCCCGGCTCGCGGCCGTACACAATCATCGATTTTTTTCCGGACGATTTTCTCACCGTCATCGATGAATCGCATGCCACGATCCCGCAGATCGGCGGGATGTACGAAGGCGACCGGTCGCGCAAAACTGTGCTCGTAAATTACGGGTTTCGCCTTCCCAGCGCGCTCGACAATCGCCCGCTCAATTTCGATGAATTCATGAAGTTGACGAACCAGACGATTTACGCCAGCGCGACGCCTGCAGAATTTGAGATTCAAAATAGCGTTGTCGGAAACAAAGGATACTTCCCGCACAAGCGACAAAGGATCGGAGAGCAAGAATTAATTCCGTTCGTACTGCCTGGCGAACCTGTAGCGGTTTCCGACCGGCGACCTCGCCGGCCCGGCGCTCAGAGACCGCCCTTACACGCCACAGTGCGTGTTTCAGCCACCGATGACCCGCCCGAAAAATTTGATGCGCACACGCCCGGCGCGCCGCTCGTGGTCGAGCAGATCATTCGGCCTACCGGACTTCTCGATCCGAAAATCACGATCAAGCCGCTTAAGAATCAGATCGACGAAACGATCGAGCTTTGCCGCCAGCGCGTGGAAAAAGGCGAGCGCATTCTGGTGACGACGCTGACCAAGCGAACCGCGGAAGATCTGGCTGACTATCTGCGCGATGTGGGATTGAAAGTGCGCTATCTGCATAGCGATATCGACGCGATCGAGCGCGTGGAAATTTTACGCGGATTGCGCGCAGCGGAATTCGACATTCTCGTCGGCATCAATCTGCTTCGCGAAGGGCTCGATCTACCCGAGGTTTCCCTGGTGTGCATTCTGGACGCGGACAAGGAAGGATTTTTGCGCAGCCAGACTTCGCTCATCCAGACAGCCGGCCGCGCGGCACGCCACATCAATGGCGAAGTGGTGCTGTTCGCCGACACAATCACGCAAAGCATGGAAGCGCTGATCTCGATTTCCGAATACCGGCGCGCCAAGCAGTTGGAGTACAATGAAACGCACGGAATCACTCCGCAAACTGTCCGGCGCGCCGTTCAGGAAAGTCTGCACACAATCTTGCGCGGACGCGAAGTAGAATCGTCGGTGATCCGCGAAACCGGTGGCGACTTCAATCTCTCGGAACTGTTGCGCGAATTGGAGCAGGAAATGCAGGAGGCTTCGGCAAATCTCGAATTCGAGCGGGCCGCGCTGTTGCGCGACCAGATTATGGAAGTAAAAAGCGGCTCCGGCCTGGCGAAAATTGAACCGAAACGCAGACCCATAAAATACTCACGTAACGCCGGCCGGCGTCGCTCGCGGGTGTAGGTGGAACGCGTTGTCCTCAACGCGTTACGAGCCGCGGCCTTGCCACCGGATATTTGTGCCACCAACGGTTTTAGTTGCCATCGTCTTGAGGACAAGACGATCCACCTTGTCGATTTTCTCCGCGCATGCGAGAAATCGCCGATGCCGAAGACGAAAACCAAATCGGAAACCGCAAACATACACGCGGTCGTCGGCTCGGATGAGGCTGAAGTAAAACACGCGGCCGCTGAGCTGGCGCGGAAACTTGTGCCGGACGACGCTGGCGATTTCGGCTTGGAAGTAATTGATGGCGTCGCAGATAACGCCGACCAAGCCGCCGGGCGAATTCGATCGACGGTCGAGGCGTTGCAAACCCTGCCTTTCTTCGGCAGCACAAAAGTGGTCTGGCTGAAAAACGCGAACTTCCTCGGCGATGACGCAAAGGCGCGCTCGGCCGCGGTGCAATCCGCGCTCGAAGAATTGTCTGCACTGATCGACAGCGGTGTTGGCACAGGAGTCACGCTTTTGATCAGCGCCACAGAAGTAGATAAGCGGCGCTCGTTTTATAAGACGCTGGTAAAACGCGCGGAGCTTCAGGTTTTCGACCGGCTCGATTCGGCTCGTCCCGGGTGGGAAGAACAGGCAACTGAAATCGTTCTGGGCCGTGCAAAAAAGCGAAAATTGGAATTCGATGATGCTGCGCTTGAACTGTTCGTTTTGCTGACCGGAGGCGATACTCGACAGATCGATAACGAGCTGGAAAAGATTGACACCTTCCTCGGGAAAGATCGCGCCTTGCGTGTCGAGCTTGTTCGTGATTTGGTCCCGCTATCGCGTGCGGGGATAATTTTCGAACTGAGCAACGCACTGAGCGCCCGGGACCTGGAACTGGCGCTGACACTCGTGCGACGTTTGCTGGAGCAAGGCGAAAAGGCCGTGGGTATTTTGCTGGCTGCAATCGTCCCGACGATCCGCAATTTATTGCTAGCAAAAGATCTGATGGAGCAGCACGGGATTCAGCGTTCGCATTCGCCGTTTCAATTTATCTCTGCCATGAACCGGCTACCCGCAAAAGCAACAGAGCATTTGCCACGCAAAAAAGACGGCTCAATCAACGCCTATGGTCTGGCCATCGCCGCGCAACACGCGAATCAGTTCGATAGCAGTGAATTAATCGAGGCGATGCGCACTTGCCTCGACGCAAACGTAAAACTCGTGACCACACAGCTAGATCACGAGCTGATTCTGACCGAAGTAGTTATCAAGCTGTTGAGAGAAACGTGAGGCGATTGACCTCAATCGCCCGGGACGGTTCGGCCAACCGCGCCTACGATCAAACTGCTCCGCCTTCCATTTGCTTGCGTGCCATCGGACCGATGTACGGAATCTCCCAGCGCACACCGGTAAAAGCTTTCACTACTGTAACAATAAAAAGAACCAGAAAGCCGATGCTAACCAAGGCCCAGATAATCCACAAGAGAACAGCAAAGAACAGGCCGATTGCAGGGATCGGCGTCAAAATTGCGTGGGCAATTGAATAAACAATCGCGAAAAGAATCCACGCGCCGCCAAAAATGATCGACTGCATCGCGTAAAAACGCACAAAACCGTCGCGCGTTTCGAGCATATAAAAGATGATGCCACCAATCAGCGGAATACAGGCAATCGCGGCGGCGATGTTCGAAGGCAGACCGGTCGAGGATGGCCCGGCTTCCGGTGCTGGACTTGGCTGAGGCGCAGGTGGAATAGGCTCTTGATCGGGCATGATCTACATACACCGAATGCAAAATCCCTTGTCAAGCAATCTCGCTTTTGCAGCTCTTTTTCCCTTTCGCTTGCCTCACATGCGCAATATGATGCGCTGGTACCCCCCAATATCCATGGCCAAAAGTTCTCCTCCCCCTGCCAAGCGCGCTTTCACCCTGATTGAGTTGCTCGTTGTAATCGCGATCATTGGCATACTCGCCGCGATCTTCATTCCAGCCCTGAGTCGCGCTCTTGAGAGCGCAAAAGCTACAAAAGACTTGAGCAACCTGCGGCAGATCGGAGCCTTGATGCAGAGTTACCTCAACGATAAGGACCAGGTTCTTCCCGCGACGGCGACTTGGCCGGGGACCAGTCTTACGCCCGTGCTTTATCCCAAATACGTTGGAACCAGACGCGTTTTCCAATCGCCTTTCGATAAGCGGCCAAGTTTGGAAACCGATCTCGCACCGGTCAGCTACAGCATCAATCATAATCTGTATGACCCGACAGTGGGCGTAAGCGGCAACATATTAAAAGTTGTCTCACCGGCTTCGACGTTTTTCATGGCGCCTACATACATCGCGGGCACCGGGAATCCGTCAAACCCCTCCTCGTGGGCTGGCACTGCTACAAGCGCACCCGATTTGCCGGTAGGCGGTACGGGCGAAACAACGGGAACTCATCGCAGCGGCCAGAAGATCAATGTTCTATTCTGCGATTGGCACACAGAAACCCTGACATTTAACCCGGCTAGCATTGACGGGACGTTTCAAGATACAACCCATCCCCTCGGTCTGAAACATTGGGACCCGAGGCAATAGAAGTAAAGGCTTCCCGCACCGCCGTCTGTCTTGGTGAGCAGCCCTACAGTGTGTTACTCGGCGAGGATTTGCTAAAGCAAATCGGGACGCGGGTGCGCCAGCATCTCGATTGCGAAAAGTGCGCCGTCATTTCCGATAGCAATGTCGCGTCACTGTTCGCGCAGCCCCTCACGAAAAGCCTGGTGTCAGCCGGATTTTGTCCCACTCTGATCACAATTCCCGCGGGTGAGAAATCGAAGATGTTCAAGCAAGCTGGCGCGATTTGCGATCGGATGATATCAGCGGGACTTGATCGCCAATCGTTTGTAGTAGGTCTTGGCGGAGGAATGATTGGTGACATTTCTGGATTCGTAGCGGCGATTTATCACCGTGGAATCCCGCATGTCCAAATTCCAACCACGCTGCTGGCCATGGTGGACAGTTCGATCGGCGGGAAAACCGGTGTGGACACGCGCGATGGGAAGAATTTGATCGGCGCTTTCCATCAGCCCTCGCTTGTGATTGAGGATCTCGATGTTCTGAAAACACTGCCGCGTCGCCAATTCAATCAAGGGTTCGCCGAGATCATCAAGCATGCCATTATCGCCGATCCAAAAATGTTCCGGATGCTGCAGTCGTGGAAGGCAGACGCAGCGCCTGCCCTACAACGGCTGATCGAGCGCAATATCCAAATCAAATCCAGAATCGTCGCGAAAGACGAGCGTGACCGGACAGGCGAGCGCGCGCTCCTGAATTTCGGCCATACAGTTGGCCACGCGATCGAGCGCGCCGGAAATTACCGGAAATTCCTGCATGGAGAAGCAGTGAGCCTTGGAATTGTCGCCGCGTGCGCGATCTCGGTGAAAAGAGCTGGGCTGCGGCTAGATCAGCGCGCCGCAGTTGTTGATCTTCTTGAGCGATTCGGGTTACCAACGCGCTTGCCACCGAATTTTCGGCGTAAGAACATTTTCGACGCTATAAAGTTTGATAAGAAATTCGAAGGCGGAAAAGTGCGGTTCGTTGTGACACCACGCATCGGCACTGCACGTATCACGAACGACGTGACTCTCAACGACATTCGTGAGGCCGTGAAACAACTGTAGGGCGTCTGTGTCAGACGCCATGGCGTTTCACAGAAACGCCCTACAACTCGGGCGATGAGTTCAATCGCCACTGCCGCGCGCTTCGGAATAATACTCGATTAATCCATCGGTCACGCTGTCGGCATACTCTCGGAAGATACTTTTGCGTTCAACGCCGTTGATGTTGCGCGTTCCTTCGTAATCGCCAGCCTGAATGCGAGCAAATACGTCTTTGCTGTTCATGACGTACGGCTCGCAGTACACGACTGGGCACCTGTAAAGACGTGTGGCCAGCAAATTGCGGGCATACACGTAACCGCTGGTACCGACTTTGGTCGTGCTGTTGGTGGTTGGATACGCGTACGGCGGTAGGCCAGTCTCGCGCGACATCGGCAGAGCAATCGTGTCGGCCAGCGGTAACTCCTCTTCGTACGCGCGACTCAGGAGTCGCCGGATCATTTCGAAGCGTTGATCATCGAATTCCAGCTCCTCCGCCAAATACGATCCGTTAACCAGCAAGTGAAAATGATTCGTTTCGGTCAACAGGGGACTAGTCGGGTCGCCCCATCCTTCAGCGTTGAAATGCAAACACAGCACAAGGTCAGGATGCAGTTTGAAATTCACGAGTGCCGCACGGCGCCGAATCTCGCTATAGCGATAGAACAAGATTTCGCTTTGCCAACGGATGGTCTGCTCTTTCGCCGGATCAGTCGGATCAAGAACATCAGGGTGCGGCTGTGGCACGCCATTCTTGATGAGAACCTTCCTGGCCAACTCGCGAAAATCATCCGGACGCTTGCCCGTAGTTGGCTCATCGGTACTTCTGACAAACGAAACTTTCGCACCGAGATCGCGCAATCGCGTCGCCAACAATCGCGCCACACGCAACGTCAGATCACCCTCCTGAACGGGCTTGCTATCGCCGACTTGGAACCAACGCTCTTCCATCTTCGCCCAGCTACCTCCAAGATGTCCGGGGTCGAGCGCGATTTTTAAACCCGAGAGCGGCTTGTTTCGTCCCGCCAGTGGTAAAGATTTCGCCGGTCGCCATAGCCTCGGCACCGGTTTCCGATCTCCGTTCCCGGCAAACCGTAACGTGAAAAATTTCTGCGCGCCGCGATTCATGAGGATCCGCGCCGCGTCGTCTTTTATTTCGATCAAGTCGGGCGCGAACCCGTGAGTGCCGTAGACATCATTGATCAGGTGCGCGAACTCATCACGTGTGATCGTCTGCTGGTAATGTTCGAGAACATCCCACCGCGGCTTGTTCCCAAGGACGCTAATGTTCTCCGCGGCCTGGAGACCTGCAGCAAAGGTCGCCGCGAATAGGAATGACGAAGCTCGGACGATCCGCCTTCGCCATGTTACGGCGTGGCAGGCCAATCGTTTCGCCGCGTTGGATGGGTGAACGCTTAAATCATTGAATCGCAAATCCGATGTAACTATGTAACGATTCAACGAATCACCCCACGCATGCTAACGGTTCTTTTTCTTGGCGATATTGTTGGCCAGCCGGGCCGCGCCGCAGTAATAGCCCGATTGCCGGATCTAAAGGCGAAACACGCATTGGATTTCGTCATCGTCAACGGCGAGAACGCTGCGGGCGGCCGCGGTATTACGGGCAAAATCAGCATCGATCTTTTGCGCGCCGGCGTCTCAGTTATCACAAGTGGCGATCATATCTGGGACCAGAAAGAGATTCTTTTGTTCATCGATACAGAACCCCGTTTGTTGCGCCCAGTGAATTATCCCAAGGGTACGCCAGGTAATGGATCGATCATTCTTGAAACGGCCAAGGGAAAAATCGGCGTCATCAACGTCCAGGCGCGCACATTCATGCAGCCCATCTTGGACAATCCATTTCGTTCAGTCGAAGCAGCAGTCACGAAAATGCGCAGCGAGACGCCGAACATTATCGTCGATGCGCACGGAGAAACCACGAGCGAAAAAATTGCGCTTGGCCGATTTCTCGACGGCAAAGTGTCCGCTGTAATCGGCACTCATACCCACGTTCAGACGGCCGATGACCAAATCTTCCCGGGCGGCACCGCTTTCTTATGCGACGCTGGAATGTGCGGACCTGTAAATTCCATCCTGGGACGCGCCGTGGACCCGATCCTGAACCGGTTTATCTCGAATCTGCCGGCATCGTTTCCGGTAGCCGGCGGCGAAGTACGCTTGCGCGGCGCGCTCGTCAAAATTGATGAGACCACCGGCCGTGCCGTGGGCATTACGCGGGTCGATGAGCCCGGGCCTATTGCATCCGCGCCTTCAGAACCGGAGCAAAAAATCGATATCGAAAATGCGCCATCGCCGGAACAGACTTGAAACTGTTGAACTTACAGCCAACTATTCACGCCTCTAGGTTCGAATTGTCTAAGGAGTATCAACGTCTAACAGAAATCTATGAACAGATCCTTTGCTTTTACTCTAATCGCGGCTTTGACCCTCTGTGCTTCACAGGTATGCCAGGCAGCGGAGAAAAAGAATCCCGAAGCGAACAAACTGGCCCTTGAGGGTGCTAAGGCCGCTAAGAGCCAGGACTTCGACAAAGCAGTTGACCTGCTTAAGAAAGCCACCGCCATGGACAAAAAATATGGCGACGAGCTCTCGGCAGTTTATCAACAACGCGGATACGCCGCTGCCAATGACCAGAGATATGGGGATGCCATCAACGACTATAACGAAGCGCTTAAACTCACTCCGCAACAGGCGGCGCGTATTCATGAGCAACGTGCAGCGGTCGAAATGAAGATACAGGATTACGATAAAGCTCTCGCCGACTACGCCGAGCTTATCAAACAAAAGCCGAATGAGATCCGATATCTCAATTATCTCGCGTATATTTACGAGCTAAAAAACGATCTTCAAAATTCGCTGGCCGAGAACGAGAAGATTTTGAAGCTGGATCCCAACAATCAGGACGCGAAGACGCGCAAGCAACGGCTTGAACAAAAGATTGCCGAAAGGACGCCGCTTACTCCGCCACCGCGATCGCCCACGGCTTCGCCTGCCCATTCACCAGCAGGCAAAAAGAAGCCCTGAGAAAGCCGCTCTCGATTTCTTGTCTCGCAACGCCGTCTTAGACGCGGGTAAATTTATGGCCCGGTCAATGCAGCAGCTTCTTCACTTTCCTCATCTGTTTTCGGCGCTGTGAATTTTCGTTTCCGGCGATTCGCCGGCAGAGGCGCCAGGGTCATAGTGATGTTGCGACCGGCGATCTTGGGCACGGTTTCCACCTGCGACATGCTGGAAAGGTCGTCGCGAACTTTTTCTACCAGATGAGTCCCAAGTTCCTGGTGCGCCATTTCGCGGCCGCGGAACTGCAGCTGAACACGCACCTTGTTGCCGCGGTCCAGGAATTCTTCGGCGTGCCGGACTTTCGTTAGATAATCGTGCTCGTCGATGTTAACGCGAAACTTGATTTCCTTAAGTTTCGAGCCGGACGGCTTTTTATCTTTCGAGTGTTTGGAAATGTCGTATCGAAACTTTCCGAAATCGACAATCTTGCACACAGGCGGATTCGCGGTGGGCGCGATTTCGACCAAATCCTCGCCGAGAGTTTGAGCTTTACGCAAGGCGTCGGTTAATCTCATAACGCCGAGCTGTTCGCCGGAGGACCCTACAATGACTCGGACTTCGCGAGCGCGAATCCGACCGTTTACACGAATTTGTGGTTGCAGATTAGATCAATCTCCTTAACGGCGAAGCGGGAGTGCGCCGCGCCGCCGTATACATTTATCGCAATTTCAGGCGTTAGCATTCGCAAACGCCACGGCACTCTTTCTTCGCCACGGCTGCGATTCACCGCAACGAAGTGCTCGCATTAAAGGTCGCAAGCAGAAGAGAGTTGTAGGCAACAATTCCGCACTGGCAAGGTCAAACTCGTGACGATTACGCGTCGATCTCCGGGAGATCACTTTGCCGGCGGGTCGCCAAAGTGAGCTTTGTGCGCCGCGTACGCAGCCGCATCGTCCAGCATTGAATCAATTGTCGCTGCCAATGGCTCGAGTTTGATCACTCCGGAAAAAATGGCCCGATCCCCAATCTCAGTATCAATCATAAACGCGGGTCGTTGCGTGATCTGCAACGCGCGGAATTCGGCGGTCGATGTTCGAACGCGCTCTTCAACCGCCGACGATTTCGCGCGCTCGAGCAATTTGCCGGCTTCGATGCCGGCAGATTCTGCCGCGATTTCAGACGCAATATTCCAGTCAGCGACGTCTTTGCCTTCCCGCAGCGCGGCGCGAGTAAGTGCCAGTCGGACCCGATCATCAGTGAAACCAAAATCTTTTGCGGCTTCGGCCACACAATTCGGCGCGAGCCACTCTGGAAGATTTGGATCGTACCACTCAGTATTGAGCATGAACGCAGAACGCATCATCATTCCGCTGCGTCGATAAAACCATTGCTCCTGCTCGCGTGAAGTTGGCAAACCAGTGGGGTCCATCAGCGCGATTTTCCACTGAAACTGAACCCGCCCGTCATAGCGTCTCTTCAATTCCGCCCATGTCGTCTCGGACCAGAAACACCAGCTTGAAACGACATCAAGATAATCAGTGACAGTGATGGTCATGCTTGAATGGTAAAAAGGTTACAAAAGTTACAAAGTTAAAATGGTACAACTTCAAGCGGCCACCTATTGTAACAATGTAACTGTTTAGTCTTGTAACTCTCCGCTTGAATCTCAATCACATCTTTCTTTTCCTTGCGATTGTTTCGCCGCTGCTCGTCCTGGTTCGTGCGTGGCGTCCCAGCGCGCCCTATCGTGGGTGGTGGCTCGCCGCGGTCGTTGTGCTGGCAGTTACCGCTGTCGCATGGCTTCTCTGGCCTGATGTCAGCGGATACGTCGGCGGCGCGTCGTGGTTCCTTCTGCTGTTTCTGCCAACGATCGCATTGCGAAAAATAACGCAACTCGCTGCGCAAGGAGACTATGAATCGGCGGGAAGACTTGGTGCGGCTATCCAAATCTTGCATCCCACCGCCGAGCTTCGCGAGCAAATCCGGTTATTTCGCAATTTGAAATCTAACGCTGCACATTCGCGCGCGTCCAATTCCGTTCCGCCAGATTACGATGTGGCTACTTCTACTCGGCGAAGTCAGCTTCGAAGCGCGCCGGCCGTGCTCGTATTGATCGTGGTCAACGTGCTTGCTTTCGTATTCGAGATTTTTGCTGGAGGCTGGAACGATCCAGACGTCCTGCATCGGATTGGCGCGGTCGAGCCGGACGCGGTTGTCGCGCAAGCCGAATACTGGCGCCTGTTCACTGCGCTTTTTCTACACGCCGGCTTTTTGCATCTCGCGTTCAATCTTTTCGCGCTTTACGTTCTCGGTCCGCCGCTCGAGCGCTCAATCGGCACGATCCGATTTCTCGCGTGCTATCTAATTTCCGGGCTCGCCTCCAGCGCAGGGGTTGTTGCTTTGAATGAGATCGGGCTGGTTCAGGTCGGCCAACTCATAGGCGCTTCAGGCTGCATCCTGGGCGTTGTCGGCGCATGGGCGGGACTCTTACTGCGACATCGTCATGCGCCATTCGCGAAACAGAGGCTCGCAAACATCGGCCTGATCGTCGCGATCCAAATCGCATTCGATCTTTCCACGCCGCAAGTCAGCATGGCCGCGCACATGTGCGGATTGGTTGCCGGGTTTTTTCTCGGGCTCCTACTCGCACCGCGTGTTGTAGCCGGCGGCGGTGACCCCGGCTGGAGCTACTAGTGTCCCAACTCTAAAAAATCCCGCGAATGGACCGCCCCGCTACTTGCCGGATGAGGTTTTCTTGATTAACTGCGGCTCTGTCCGTCGGGGTATTTGAATGGTAATTCACCGAATCTGCTTCCTCTCAGCCGGAGTCAACCCCCTCGGCTACAGAACTCGCTAGAACACATGCCGACTTTTCAAACTTACAACGTCACCCCCATCCTGCCGGCAACGCTCGAGCCGCTGCGGGAACTGAGTTTCAATCTCTGGTGGACATGGGAACCAGCGGCCCGCCGATTGTTTAGGGAACTCGACCCCGAGCTTTGGGACCAGACTAATCATAATCCGGTGCGCATGTTGCAGCTTTCGCGGCAATCCCGCCTTGAAGAGCTTGCGCAGGACAAGAATTTTTTGCAGGAGCTCAAACAGGTTTTCCAGGATTTTGAAAAATATCTCGGACGCCAGGACACGTACGGGAAGACCGGACCCGCCGCCGCGATCAAGAATCCGATCGCCTACTTTTCCGCCGAGTTCGGTTTTCATGAATCAATTCCGAATTACTCCGGCGGCCTCGGCATTCTGGCCGGCGATCATTGCAAATCGGCGAGCGATCTTGATCTGAATTTCGTTGCGATTGGTCTGCTCTATCGCCACGGCTACTTCCGGCAACAGATCGATAAAGACGGCATTCAGGCAGCAATTAACCTGAACCAAAATTTTTACCACCTGCCAATCCGCGAAGCTCGCCGGGGCGAAATGAAGCTTCTCATTTCGGTCCCGATTCTCGATCGAGAAGTTTTCGCCAGGGTTTGGGAATTGCGCGTCGGGCGGGTGAACGTCTATCTCCTCGACACCGACATTCCTGAGAACAACCCGGAGGACCGACGCATCACCGCGGAGCTTTACGGCGGCGATCTCGAGATGCGCATGCGCCAGGAAATCATGCTCGGGATCGGGGGCGTGAAAGCTCTCACCGCGCTCGGGATCCAGCCAGACGTGTTCCACATGAACGAAGGACACTCAGCCTTCCTCGCGCTGGAGCGGATCCGTCTGAACGTCGTCGAGAAAAAGCTCAATTTTTATTCGGCGCTGCAAGTCGTCGCAGCAGCGAATGTTTTTACCACGCACACTCCGGTTCCCGCCGGCAACGACTCGTTCTCGCGCGAGATGATGCAAAAATATTTCGGGAAATTCGCAAAGGAACTAAACCTTCCATTCGACGAACTGTTCTCATTCGGCCACACGCGCCTCAACCCCGACGAGCCCTTCAGCATGACTATCCTTGCGTTGCGGCTCAGCAGGCACGCGAATGGCGTCAGCAAATTGCACGGTGAAGTGAGCCGATCGCTGTGGAAAGATGTCTGGTCGGGCGTGCCGATACACGAGGTACCGATCACCAGTATTACGAATGGCGTGCACACCAAGACTTGGATGGCACCCGAATTTGCGGCCCTTTATCGCAAGCATCTCGGCGATTGGGAGGAGCACCTGACTGAACCTGATTTTTGGCGCGGCGTCATCGACATTCCCGACGCGCAATTGTGGGAGACGCATCAACAACTCAAACGCCGCCTCATCGATTTTGTCCGCGACCGCGAACGACATCGTCGTGAACGATTGGGTGAATCGCCGGAGTCTATCCGCAAGGTCAATCGCATTCTTGATCCGGAAATTTTGACCGTCGGTTTTGCACGTCGATTCGCGACTTACAAGCGCGGCGTACTTTTGTTCAGCGACAAAGAACGATTGAAGCGCTTGGTGAACGATGCGACGCGCCCGGTGCAATTCATTTTTGCAGGCAAAGCGCATCCGCGCGATGAGGCAGGCAAGGCGCTGATCCAGGAAGTCTACAAATTCAGCCGCGAGTCAGGTCTGGAAACTCGCGTCATTTTCGTGGAGGACTACGACAGCTACATCGCGCGGCGCCTCGTGCAGGGAGTGGACCTCTGGCTGAACCATCCGCTGCGTCCGTTGGAAGCAAGCGGCACCAGCGGAATGAAATCGGCTCCGAACGGCGGGATCAACCTCAGCGTGCTCGATGGCTGGTGGCGCGAGGGCTTTAACGGCAGCAACGGCTGGGCTATCGGCGCCGAGATCGATAATGGCACCACTGATTTTCAAAACGAAGTGGATGCCAGCAGTCTTTACCAATTGCTCGAGAACCAGATCGTTCCGCTTTATTACGCGAAACCGGACGGCAAACTTCCCCTCGCCTGGCTGCAATTGATGCGCGAATCAATTCGCAGCGTCACGCCTGTGTTTAACACGCAGCGCATGGTGAAGGAATATACAGAACAACTTTATATTCGCGCCGCGCGGGCACACGAAAATCTCTCCCGAGACGGCTGCGGCGCCGCGACGCACCTCAGCCAATGGAAAACGCAGATGCGCAAGGATTGGGCGCAAGTGCAGGTCTCTGACGTCCAGTTAGCCAACAAAGATCGGCAAAGTATTTCGGTTGGCGAATCCTTGCAGATCAGCGCCCGCGTGCATCTGGGTGCAGTTGATCCCCAGCACGTGTGGGTCGAGGCGTATCACGGCGAAGTCGACAACGGCGCCCTCCTTAATCCCACCGCGACGGTGCTAAATCAAAGCAGCCAGGCTGACGGCAATGGAAATTACATTTACCAGGGCAGCATTCCCGCAACCGAAAGCGGCACCTACGGTTTCAGCGTGCGCGTCGTGCCCACGCACTCCTGTCTGATGCAAGCACACGAACTGCGCCTAATCACCTGGTCCTAGCGATCGCGTTAGTTACACAACTGACGCGAACATTGTCCGGTTATCGTTGCGGCCACCGCCCATTGAATTCATCCGTGACATCCGCTCCCTACCCACCGTAACGTCGGTGAAGGCGGCTCATCCGTGGTTTGAGGGCAGATTAGGCGTTCATAGACCACCGCTACAGAATGACTGGAATTGAGCAATCGATTGAAGAACGAATCGACCGGCTGCAGACCGGCGGGATCATCGACATGCATTTCGATTTGCCGATGGATTTGTACGAAAAACGCCAGCGCAGAGATGTTCTTGAAACGGAATTTTTGCCAGAATTCGAAGCGGGGAACGTCTCCGCTGTCGGCGCAGCGATTTACATCGAAGACCGCTATTTGCCTCAGAACGGTTTGCGCGTGGCACTCGATCAAATTGCACGGCTGTACGCTGAAACAGCAGCTTCGGAGCGCTTCGCGATTTGCAAAAGTTATCGCGAAGTTCAGGCGGCGGGGGAAACGGGTAAGATCGCCTTTCTCATTACGATGGAAGGAATCGAGCCGTTGGGTACCGACTTAAATCAATTGCGCGTGTTTTACGAACTCGGTGTGCGCGCAATCGGACTCACGCACGCCCGATCCAATGCGGCGGGCCACGGCGGAGTTTTCGCGGCGAGCGGCTCGCCGGCTGAAGGGTTAACACCGTTTGGTCGCGACGTGGTGCGTGAATGCGAAGCCCTCGGCGTGATTATTGATCTTGCGCACATCAACCCGGCTGGTTTTGAAGAGATTCTCTCGATCACAACCAAGCCGTCCATCGTATCGCACACGAGCGTTCGCCGGTACTACGATATCGAGCGCAACATTAGTGACGAACAGATCAGGATGATCGGCGAACGACGCGGCGTTATCGGCGTTAACTCCATCCTCGTGAGCCCGGAAGAAGAAGAGAGCACACTCGACAAGTACGTCGATCATATCGAGCACATAGCGAATTTGATCGGGATCGACAGCGTCGGGATCGGCTTTGATTTCTTCGAGTTCATTTACCGACAGTGGCCCGAGTCCAGACAGAAGGAGCTCGCGGCAAAATTTACAACACCGCACTTTATTCCTGACCTAACGAACCACTCGCATGCGCGCAACCTCACCCGCAGATTGATCGAACGCGGATTGAGCGACACTGACATCGAAAAGATCCTGCGCGGGAATTGGCTGCGGATTTTTAAAGAGCTGCTTTAGCCACCAGCGGGTCGAGGTGGAACAGAGATCGTGTAAGTGATCAAGGCACAAATGATCACCATGCCAATCATGGCGAGGATAAAGATTCCATCTGCGATCTTTTCCAGCCGATGCATTCGGCGCAGCGAGCGCGAACGCAGCGCCCAATAAGAAAGCAGGCAGGAAATCAGAAACAGAAGTGCGTCTCCGGCCAGGAGATCATCCGCCAGCGTGTCTGCACGTCCAAGTGTAATCACCACACGAATCAATCCGATGACAGTCAGACAAACCCCCACCATGGCGGAGGACACTGTGAAAATGTGAATGGAGATATCGTGCTCCAGATGCGTGTTTGCGTCGTCGTGCCTGTTCGTTTCTCCTTCCATGGCGACCAGCTATTAGACCACCTGCGAAAGCGACTGTTCAGACCATAACCGCTCTGATAGAAACCCTCAGGACGTCAGCGGAGTCGCATTTGAAATTCACGAATCTTACACGGCACACGGAGATCGGCGCCAATTCGTACTACCTTGAGATCGGCCGACACCGGCTCCTGCTCGATTGCGGGATGCACCCGAAAAATACCGGGGAGGATGCGCTGCCTAATTTCAAACCAATCGGCGACCGGCAGGTCGAGGCGATTCTGATGTCACACGCGCACCAGGACCACATCGGCACGCTGGCTTTGGCCATGCGGCGCTTCCCGGGCGCGCGGATTTTCATGACCGAGGCAACCGCCGAGGTCGGCAGCGTTCTTTTGCACAACTCAGTGAATGTGATGACGCGCCAACGTGAGGAGATCGGAGAAATGTCATATCCGCTTTTCACGCATCGTGAAATCGACCGCGCATCGGAACGCTGGCGCTGGTGTCCGATGCGTCAGCGGATCTCCATTGCCGGCGAACGGGCAGCCCAGCGCGAAAAGGACACGTTAACGTTCGAGTTCTTCGATGCAGGGCACGTGCTCGGCTCGACCGGAGTAATGCTCCGCAGTGAAGGCCAAACTGTTTTTTACACCGGAGACGTCAATTTCGACGATCAAACAATCATGCAGGCAGCAGTTTTCCCCGAGGAGAAAATTGATGTGCTGATCTTGGAATGCACACGCGGCGATCACGCGAAACCCGAGGGGTGGACTCGCGCCGGTGAAGAGCAACGTCTGGCGGAAGCGCTTGTCGCCGCTTTCGAACGGGACGCGTGCGTGCTGATACCGGTGTTCGCGCTGGGCAAAACACAGGAGATCCTCGCGATGCTCCATAAGTTTCGCCGTCAGCGATTCTTACCCGAATTTCCAATTTATATTGGCGGTCTCAGCTCGAAATTCACAGATATCTATGATCGCCGCACCCACACGACCCGGCGGCAATTCCCGCGCCTGAAACTCATGAGGGAAGTAGCGCCGTTCATTTTAAATGATGAAACGGTGCGCGACACCGCGGCGCGCGGAGGGCGCGTGTACGTTCTCTCCAGCGGGATGATGATTCCCAAAACGCTATCGAACATTTTCGCGCGGCGAATCATTGAGAACCCTCAGCACTCGATCTTTTTCGTCGGCTACGCCAATCCAGAATCGCCAGCCGGCCTTTTGCGGAAGGCGGGCCAAGGCGGCGAAGTAGCGCTCGATCCCGATAAACCGCCGCAAGGCATCCGTTGCGACATCGAACAGTTCCAGTTCAGCGCACACGCGACACGCGAGTCGCTTATCGATTATGCCAAAAAGATTTCGCCAAAAAAAATTCTTCTTGTACACGGTGACACTCCTGCAGTTGAGTGGATGCGCGCTACACTCTCGAACGAACTTTCCGGCTCGGAGGTAATTGTACCCACGCCGGGCGTGGAAATCGATTTGTAGCGGCGCTCTATGAGCGCCAATTCATGCTAAAGTCGTGAAGGCGGTCACAGACCGTCGCTACAGTGAGCATGCGCATTGCCTCCTGGAATATCAATTCGTTGCGCAAACGGCAGGACCGGTTGTTTGCATGGCTTGAGGACACACAACCAGACATTGCTTGCCTGCAGGAGACCAAATGCCCGGACGAACAATTTCCGGCGCTCGCTCTGCAAGCGGCGGGCTATCGATCGGCGTATCACGGAGAGAAATCGTACAACGGCGTAGCGATTCTCGCGAAGCACGAGCTGCGCGAGATTCGCGAGTCGCTTTGCGATGAAGTGGTCGATCCGCAGGCGCGCGTGATCGCAGCGACCGTCGGCCAGTTGCGCGTATTCTCAATTTACGCGCCTAATGGACAAGCCGTTGGCTCACCAGCGTATGAATATAAGCTGCAGTGGTATCGGCGGCTCCAACGCTCCCTTGCGAAAGAAAAATCCACCGATCTGGTCGTGTGTGGCGATTTCAATGTCGCTCCGGAGGATATCGATGTTTACGATGCCGACCTTTGGCGCGGGGCCATCATGGCTTCCGACGGCGAACGCGCGGCTTTTCGTGATTTGTGCAGCCTCGGCTTGCACGACACGCTTCGAGTCCATCATAACGAAGGAGAACTTTTCAGCTGGTGGGATTATCAAATGCGCGCCTTCGAAAAAAACCGTGGCCTGCGCATAGACGCTGTTCTGACAAGCGAATCGCTCGCGAAAAAATGCAGCGCCTCCGGGATCGATCGCGAAATGCGTGCTGGAAAAGACCCCTCCGATCACGCTCCGGTGTGGGCGGAGTTTGCAGAATGACTTGTCATTCCGAGCGAAGTCGAGGGATCTCGCGAAGTTACCCTAAGCTGGCGTTGCGGGATTCTTCACTCCGTTTCGCTTCGCTCAGAATGACGGCTACTCAGTGAATATCTATGAAGCAAACTGAACATCCGCGCGTTTCCAATCCGCCGCCAAAGCCGCTGCTGATCTGGGACGGCGATTGTGATTTTTGCCGATTATGGATCGAGCGCTGGCGCGAAACGACAGCGGGTAAGGTCGATTACACCACGTATCAAGAAGCAGGTGACCACTTCCCTGAAATTCCACCGGAAGAATTCAACCGCTCGCTCGTTTTAATCCAACCGGACGGCACGGTCGTCTTCGCGGCGGAAGCGGCGTGTCGCTCATTGGCGAATCGGCGCTCGCGAGAATGGCTGGGGTGGAGCTACGATCATGTCCCTGGGTTCTCGGCTGTTTCCGAAACCGGCTATGGCTTCATCGCCCGCCACCGAAAATTTGCGTCAACGATTACCCGATTACTCTGGGGCAAAGACGTGCGGCGGCCCACCTATTTTTGGGCGCGGCGCTGGTTCCTGCGCGCACTCGGCGTGATCTATTTAATCGCCTTCGTGTCGCTTTGGGTTCAAGTGGACGGACTTGTCGGCAGCAATGGGATGTTGCCCGTCAATCAATTCCTGCCAGCAGTCCGGGGCCAGGTCGGTCCAGACGCTTACGGACTTTTGCCGACGCTGTGCTGGTTTAACTCGAGCGATGCGTTTCTTCATTTTCTTTGCGGCAGCGGCGTTTTCTGTTCGTTGCTGTTGATTCTCGGAATCGCTCCCGGGGTTCTACTCGTTGCTCTTTTCGTTTTGTACTTATCGCTCACAATCGCAGGACGAGACTTTTTCAATTTTCAATGGGACATCCTTTTGCTGGAGACGGGTTTTTTATCGATCTTTTTTGCGCCATGGCGGTTGTGGCCACGGGAATTTTCGTTGCGGCCGGGATCGGCGATCCCGGCTACAGCGCCGGTTTCACAAGCTGGTTTGTTTTTGCTCAAGCTTCTTTTGTTCAAACTGATGCTCATGTCGGGCGTGGTGAAGTTAACCAGCGGCGACGACAGTTGGTGGAACCTGACAGCACTCGATTACCATTACTGGTCGCAGCCGTTGCCAACGGTGTTCGGCTGGTGGGCGGACAAAAGTCCCGAATGGTTCAAGCATTTTTCCGTCGCGTTTTGCCTCGTAGTGGAAATCATTGTGCCATTTTTCATCTGGGCACCACGCCGTCTGAGATTGATTGCTGCTGGACTGCTGATTCTTCTTCAGTTCGCGATCGCGATCACGGGAAACTATTGCTTTTTCAATCTCCTCACGATCGCGCTGTGCTTATTGCTGATCGACGATTCTGTAGCCGCCTCGCTGCGTCGAGGCGGTATGCAGCATCGGGTCGCGAGTTCGGCGATAGAGCGCCGTAGTTACAACCGTCGCGCTGTAACGGAACGACTGTCGACGTACGGCGCAATCAGTGTGATCATCGTGACGTTACCGATCAACGCGTGGTTAATCTTCAGCGCATTTAAACCGCGGAGTTCACCACCGCGCGCGCTGGCGAACCTTTACGAAAGGCTCGAAGCATTTCGCATTGTGAACGGTTACGGCCTGTTCCGCGAGATGACGACAGATCGATGCGAAATCGTGCTCGAAGGTAGCGCTGATGGGGTCGACTGGCTGCCTTACGAATTCAAATGGAAGCCCGGCGACGTAAAACGCGCACCTGGTTGGTGTGCGCCGCACCAGCCGAGACTCGACTGGCAGATGTGGTTTGCCGCTTTGGGAACGCCGCGCGAAAATCCGTGGTTCGTCGCATTGCTCTACCGATTGCTCCAAGGCTCGCATGAAGTGAACGCCTTGCTCGCAAACAACCCATTCCCGCACAAACCGCCGCGTTACATTCGCGCGATGTTTTATCGCTATCGATTTACAACGGTGGATGAGCTTCGCCACACCGGCGCGTGGTGGAAACGTGAGGAGCTTCGCGAATACTTGCCAACACTCTCACTGGAACAGTTCCGTTAAGCGTGATCCAGAGAATCTTGTCTATTTCTTTAAGCAGAGACGATCTTCAGATCGCCAAGGAGCTAGCCTTGAGTGGCCTCCGCTGGCGCATATATTCACCGCTAAATGGCGAAGGAAGAACAGATTATCACTGAGGGCACTGTGACGCAGGTTTTGCCTGGAACAATGTTCCGCGTCGATCTTCCCGGCCAACGCAACGTCCTTGCACATATTTCAGGTAAAATGCGCAAGCATTTCATTCGGATCGTGCCCGGCGACAAAGTTTCGGTGGAACTTTCACCATACGATCTCACAAAGGCGCGAATCATTTTCCGCGAGCAGTAATTTTCAGTTTTCTCGCTCGTTGAGGACGTTAGGCGTTGAAGCGTCAAAACGTTTATAAGGCAAAGAAGTCCGCTTGAAGCGTGCGGCGCGTTTATGATTTGAGACAAGTCGGCGTTTGCCCATTTAGGAAAGCGCGCGGATAGTCGCAACGAACCAACCAACTGGAGATACCAATGGCAGAACAAAATAGACCAGGAGAACAGACAACACCGGCCGACGCCGATGCGCAGAATAAATTGCAGAGCGGCAAAGAACATGCCCGTAAAGCAGCGGAAGATTTGAAATCAGCCGCAGGTGCTTTCGCCGAAGAGTATCGCGGAAAAGCGGAGCAGGCCTGGGGCGACGCGCGCGGCAAAGCGGAGCAAGCCTGGGGTGATGCCACGAGCCGCGTTCGGACGTTCCAAGAAGACGCCGAGCAGTACGTCCGTGAAAATCCAACAACAGCGGTATTCACGGCGCTCGGAATTGGATTCGTGCTGGGTCTGATCTTCCGGCGTTAGTTTCGAAAGCGCCGGAAATGAGCGGCGGGAGCCTTCCATCTCGCAATCCTGCGGGCCATTCCGGTTTGCTCGACAACGCGCTAGGACTAATCAGCGCGGTTGTAGCGTTTTTTGAGAGCCGGTTTGTTCTGCTTGCGCAGGAATCCAAATCGGCCGCAGTACAACTGCTCATATTGGTAGGTTGTATCATCGCGGCGTTGGCGCTCTGTCTAATGGGCTACGTTTTCCTCATCGTCTGTGCCGTTGTTGGCCTTGCGCATCTGCTCGGGACTTCCTGGCCAGTGGTAGCGCTGGTGCTTGCGCTGTTACATTTCATTATCGCAGGAGCGCTGTTGGTTGTGGCACGCAGCCGGATCACCAAGCCGATGTTTCGGGATAGCATTGACGAACTAAAGAAAGATCGCGAATGGCTGAAAACTCTGAATCAATCAACGAGCTAAAAGGAGAAATAGCAGGTTCCCGTCAGCGCGTAGTGAACGAGTTGCGCGGCTTGCGTTACGAACTCGATTTCCCGGCGAAATTCCGGAGGTCATTCCGGAAACAGACGGGTTCCTGGATCGGCGCGGCGGCAGCAGTCGGGGCGGTCATCGCCTTGGCGCCAATGCGGAAGAAAAAAGTGTATGTAGACGCAAGGACTCGCCGTAAGGGAGATAAAAAACTGATGGAGACGGGGCTTGCGATGGCGGCGATAAAGCTTGTCGGAAATCTCGCCAAGCCGGTCGTCATGGAGTTTGTCAAAAATCGGTTTTTTTATTCTGGCGAACCGTCGCGCGGCAGGAAATAATGCGCTGTCTGTCACTCGAGACGTTTGTGTCCTATGAGACAGATGACTCCTTCGCCGCATGATGTCACAGGTTTCAGCTCCTTCATTTGAATCGCACCCTCTGCCGCACGTTGATAATTATCTGGAGGTCGGGCAAAAGGCGGGCGCATCGGACGTCCATCTAGCCGTGAACGCACAGCCGCGATGGCGTTTGCATGGAACACTGCAGCCTATCTGGGCCGACGCACCGCAGCTTACTGCCGAAGACACCGCGGCGCTGGCTGAAAAGTTCGTTCCTAACGTTTACAGACAGGAACTCGATACGAGTGGGGACACGGATTTTGCGTATCAAAACGAGTTCGCACGTTATCGCACCAGTGTGGTACGGCAGCGGCTGGGAACCGAAATTGTTTTCCGCGTGATCAATTCCAAGGTGCGCACCATGGACGAACTGGGGTTGCCAGAGCATCTCAAGATACTCACCCGTTATCAGAACGGGCTAATCCTGGTGACAGGTGCGGTGGGAACGGGCAAATCGACGACGCTGGCGGCGATGGTAGAGCAAATAAACATGGAGCGTCGCGATCACATCATCACCCTTGAGGACCCGATCGAATACATTTTCACATCGAAAAACTGCCACGTTACCCAGCGGGAAATATTCACGCACACTAAGTCTTTCGCCACAGCGTTACGCGCTTCACTCCGGGAAGATCCGGACGTGATCATGATTGGAGAAATGCGCGACTTGGAAACAATTTCCCTCGCCGTCACCGCCTCCGAGACCGGTCATCTTGTTTTGGCAACGCTGCACACCAGTAACGCTGCCCGCTCGCTAGATCGTCTACTCGATGTGTTTCCGGCCGAGCAACAGGCCCAAATCCGCGTCATGGTCAGCGAATCGCTGCGTGGAATCATCAGTCACCAGCTCATACCCAAGGCGGACGGCATCGGACGCGTGCTGGCACTGGAAATTCTTACGAACACACCAGCGGTGGCGAATGTTATTCGCAAAGCGAAGACATTTATGCTGCCGGGTATTATTCAGACCGGCAAAAAACAAGGCATGCGTTTGATGGATGATACGCTGATCGACCTTTATGATCGCGGCCTGATTACTGCCCAGGAAGCGTACGCGCGCGCTGACCAAAAACAGATGATCCGCCAGCACCTGGAAATTTAATCGCGGCTTCCTAAAAATGCCTTACTTGGATCAGCTCCTTAGCATCATCGTCGAACACGGCGGGTCCGATCTGCACATAGGTGAAGGACAACCGCCGAAAATGCGCATGCATGGCGATATCATGCCTATCCGTGCCGACGCAGTAACACACGAGGAGGTCGTGCAGATGATGAGCGAAATTTCTGGCCCGCGTAACTGGGAGATTTTCGAGGAACGAGGCGATCTTGATTTTGCCTACGACATGGATGAAGCCTCTCGTTTCCGTAGTAACTACTTCAAGCAGTCAAATGGTTATGGTGCGACTTTTCGGCTAATTCCTACGAAGATTGCTACGCTCGAGGAACTGGGGATTCCGCTGGTTATAAAAGATTTTGCCAACATGCGCGGCGGCTTGGTGCTGGTGACCGGCCCGACTGGTTCCGGCAAAACCACCACTCAGGCGGCATTGATCGACTACATCAATCGAAATTTTGCAAAACATGTTGTAACGATTGAGGAACCGATTGAGTTCGTGCATGACACCCAGCTAAGCACGATCACGCAGCGGGAAGTGCCCGGTGATTCGATTACGTTTGCCGCCGGGCTCAAGGCAGCATTGCGCGAGGATACTGACATCGTGCTAGTAGGAGAAATGCGCGACCTGGAAACAGTTTCACTCGCGCTCACAGCCGCCGAGACTGGTCTTCTCGTATTCGGCACGCTGCACACGAACAATGCGCGGAAGACCATTGATCGAATGATAGACGTCTTCCCGTCCGACCGCCAATCGCAGGCGCGCGCCATGCTTGCGAACTCACTTCGGGGTGTCTTAGCCCAATTGTTGTTGAAGAGATCGGACCGGCCTGGGCGCATTGCTGTGAACGAAATTCTGATCGCCAATCCTGCCGTCGCTGCGATCATCCGCGAAGGGGCCACGCACAAGCTGCAGGACATAATCGTTTCCGGCAGAGCACAGGGAATGCAGTTCATGGATGACGCCATTTGGGCGCTCTTGGAAAAAGCCATTGTGTCTCCGCATGAAGCATTCATGAAAGCGATCGACAAAAGCCGCTTCAAACCCTTTCTCTCAGCCGACGACGAAGCATTGGCCAATGCCGCCGGTGGAATTCGCGACGACGAAAGACCATCGCCTGGCAATTTGTCAAAGCCCGTCGGTGCGCGCGCGCAGGTGCGAGCGCGCTAACGTCGGGAACGTTCGGCGCGATGCGACGATCCTGCCGTCGCGATCGCAATTCGTCACATGTCGCCGGGCTGTCGGGCGCCGACGCGCGCCTAAGAACTTGCACGCCACTTGCGTGGCCTATCCGGCAGCGATTTTCGCTCGACAAGACAACGAGACTTCTCAAAGCTCAACGCCATGAAAACAAAGCACTTATCAATTCCTCTCGTACTAATATTTGGATTCGTGGCGTTTTTGCCAGGGGCGGAAGCTGTCGTCCCGCCACCGGATGGGGGCTATCCTGGGTTCACGACAGCCGAAGGAACTAATGCGCTTAAGAATCTTACCACCGCGGTTGCGAATACGGGAACCGGTTGGTATTCGCTATTTACGGACAACTCAGGCAGCTACAACACCGGCGTTGGTGCTGCGACTCTTATATTCAACAACGGAGAACAAAACACGGCCACTGGCGTGGCGGCGCTCCTAAGCAATACCACTGGCACTGGCAACACGGTATTAACGCACTCCGGAGCAATACCGATGGCATCGAAAACACTGCGACCGGTTTCGGCGCTCTCTTGAGCAACGTCACGGGCGACAGGAATACCGCCAATGGCGTTCAGGCTCTCTTGACCAACACAACCGGCGACGACAATACGGCTGTTGGTTATGCAGCACTCCAGAGCAGCACGACTGCGGGCGGCAACACTGCTCTAGGTTCTCAAGCACTTCAGAACAACACGACCGGCACGGGCAACGCCGCCGCCGGTTTGGCAGCGCTCCAAAGCAACACGGTCGGCTTTTTCAACACAGCGATTGGTTCTTTCGCCCTCGAGGCCAACGACACCGGCACGAACAACACGGCGACCGGTGCGCGCGCACTCTCCAGCAACACAACAGGCACTTTCAATACAGCCTACGGTTTTGATGCGCTAGCGAGCAATACCAGCGGCGACGGAAATATTGCAGTCGGCGGTCAAGCGCTTCTTAACAACGACACCGGTGAGGACAACATCGCAACGGGTACTAATACCCTTCTTAGCAACACCAGCGGCAATAGCAACACAGCGTACGGCGCTTTTGCGCTCAACAACAACAATACCGGCAGCGGGAACATCGCGCTGGGTTTTGGTGCCGGCGGCCAACTTACCGTAGGCAATTTCAATATCGACATCGGCAATCCCGCTATCGCTGGCGAAGCGAACACGATCCGCATAGGCGGCCAAGGGACACAAACCAGCACTTTTGTCGCCGGGATCTTTGGTACAAACGTTGCAGGCTCGACAGTTGTCGTGAACTCGAATGGCCAGCTTGGCGTATCGGCCTCTTCGCGGCGATTCAAACAAGCGATTGAACCGATGGACAAGGCCAGCGAAGCAATCCTGGCACTGAAGCCTGTCACATTTCAGTACAAAACCGACACCGCAAATATGCCGCAATTTGGTTTGATCGCCGAACAAGTAGCCGAGATAAACCCCGACCTGGTGGTCCGCGATCAAAAAGGCGAAATTTACAGTGCGCTACGATGCAGTGAACGCGATGCTGCTTAACGAGTTTCTCAAAGAGCACTGCAAAGTCGCGGAGCAAGAACACAAGCTGCAAGAGCAAGATCGAAGCATCCGTCAGCAGCAAGTTACCGTAGAAGAACTAAAAGAAGACATTCGTAGACTAACCGACACCGTCAAAGTCGAAGCGTCAGAAATCAAAAAGGTTACCGCAAGATTGCAAATGGTCGATCCAGCAGCAACGAAAGTCGCAACCGACAGTCGCTAAAATACAACGAGAATCCACCCGAGCACGCCCTATGAAATCGTCAATGCGATCCGAAAAACGAATTCCATTAATCCTCATCATTCTAGCCCTAACCTGTTTTGGTATTTTACAAAATACGCAGGCAGTCGTGCCGCCCCCGGATGGAGGTTATCCCGGCGAGAACACCGCGGAAGGACAAAGCGCCCTTCTCAATCTTACCAGCGGCGGATTTAATGCAGCGATCGGTTGGTTGTCGCTCAGGAATCTTACAACCGGCAACTTCAACACTGCTGTGGGCGCGGGCACACTCGCCTTGAACACCGCAGAGGAAAATACAGCTACCGGTACGGGGGCGCTTTTGTTCAATACAAGTGGGTTCCAAAATACGGCCAACGGCGCTTTTGCGCTCTTTAACAACACCACTGGCAGCTTCAATACCGCCATCGGTTTTGAAACGCTCTTTAGCAATACCGAGGGACTTTCTAATACTGCGATCGGCGTTCAGGCACTCCAAAACAACATCAGCGGCTTGAACAACACGGCTACCGGGATTTTGGCGCTTACGGGAAATACTACCGGTGATCTCAATACAGCGACCGGTTCTGGAGCGCTGCTTAGCAACACTACCGGCAACAACAATACAGGGAACGGTGATTCAGCACTTCAGAACAACACTAGCGGAAATAGTAACACTGCCAGCGGCTTTGCGGCGCTCCAGAACAATACCACCGCTGACGGTAACACGGCTATCGGTTATCAAGCACTGCAGCTAAACATGACCGGTGACAGGAACACGGGCATCGGTTATCAGGTGCTCGTCAACAGTACTGGCACCCACAACACCGCCACCGGTAACTCTGCGATGTCGAGCGATACTACTGGATCCAGCAATGCGGCTTACGGTTACAACGCACTTGCTAGTAACCTGACCGGCATTGGTGATACGGCAATCGGTTATGGCGCGCTTGATGCCCAGATGAGCGGGGACTTCAACAAAGGCCTCGGCCTGTTCGTTGGAAACGGTGTTCTCACGGCCAGCAATGTTATCTGTATCGGGACGTCAGGCGCAGATGTGAACGACAGTTGTTACGTCGGCAATATTTGGACGCAACCGGGCGGCTCGCAAGCTGTGTATGTGAACTCTGATGGAAAGCTTGGTGCTCAAGTCTCATCCCGCCGTTTTAAGGAGGATATCCACCCAATGGAGGAAACGAGTGCAACGCTCTACCAGCTCAAACCGGTAACCTTCCGCTATAAAAAAGAGATTGATCGGGGAAGCACGCAACAACTGGGGCTTGTGGCCGAGGAAGTCGCCCTAGTCAATCCCGACTTGGTTATACGCGACAAGGAAGGAAAACCATACAGCGTGCGCTACGATCAGGTAAACGCGATGCTGCTCAACGAGTTTCTGAAAGAGCATCGCGCGTTTCTCGAAGGGCAACTCAAGGTGTCAAATCAACAAAAAGAGATCGATGCTCTTAAAGAAGAACTGAGGGAACAGCGATACCTCATCCAGAAGGTTAGTGACAAGGTAGAGGTAAGCCAATCGACGACCCGAGTCGCCAGACACGAACCCTGAAAGCTGCGAACCGCACGGTCTGTTGGACTATCCGCTGTCCATAGCGAACTTCGAATGCGCCGAGGACAGCCGCACTCTAGAGTACCGAATAATCATTCACTGATTTCTAGCACTGCGGTCGCGCTGAGTTTTCCGGCACGGAATAGGTCCAGGGCAGTGTTGGCTTGTTCTAACAAGAATGTTTCCGTGTACGTGCGAACGCCAACGCGCGGCACGATTTCAAAGAATTCGTCACCGTCGCGTCGGGTCAAGTTCGCCACTGACGTAATCACACGTTCTTCCCAAAGATGGCTGTAAGGAAAGGACGGGATGTCGGTCATATGAATTCCGCCGCATACGACAACGCCGCCTTTGGCAAGTGCACGGAGTGCCGCAGGGACGAGCGACCCGGCTGATGCAAAGATAATCGCGGCATCGAGTTTTTCCGGAGGCATTTCGTCGGAACCGCCTGCCCAAACCGCGCCAAGTTTTTTCGCTCCTTGCTGTGTTGCTTTGTCGCCCGGGCGAGTGAACGCGAATAGGTCGCGCCCTTCGTAAATTGCAATTTGCGCGATCAAATGCGCCGCGTTGCCGAACCCGTAAATGCCAAGACGCCGCGCATCGCCTGTTTTGCGATAGGATCGGTAACCGATCAGTCCCGCGCAAAGCAGCGGCGCAACCTCGACGTCGTCGTATCGCTCAGGCAAATGGAAACAATATCGCGCATCGGCCACGGTGAACTCAGCGTAACCGCCGTCGATCGTGTAACCGGTGAAGCGCGCATTATCGCAAAGATTCTCTCTGCTGGATTGGCAATATGCGCAATCGCCATCGGTCCAGCCAAGCCAGGGGATTCCGACGCGATCTCCGATTCGGAATGCGGGAGCGGCCTTAGTGCCGCGACTGTCGCGACGCTCAGGTCCTTCCCACATTTCTTTCCCGATTTCTTCAACTTGTCCGACAATTTGATGACCGGGAATCAACGGCAGTTTCGGCTCGGGCAATTCGCCATCGACCACGTGAAGGTCAGTGCGACAAACCGCGCAAGTATTGACGCGCACGAGCAATTGTCCCCTGCCCGGCTTCGGCTTTGGCACATCACGCAATTGCAGCGACTTTCTTGGGTTATCCAGAACCATCGCTCGCATACTCTAAGATAAATTGCGGATGAGGAATCGCGAAGCCGGAATCGATAACGAACCCCAGAGGCAAATGGCTGTAGCGTCCGCTGTCTCCAGCGGATTTTTTGGTTGAGTTGATGCGCTAAGGACAGCGCACGCTACAGCACCACGGAATCAGTGGACGGTAGCTGGTTCCGGCTCAACCTCGCCATCATCCGTCGCTGGCACCAACTCCCCCTCGTGGTGAGTGTGCGCGCTACGCAGGAATGGTACCTTATCGAGCACGTGCTCCTGGAACCATTCTAGCCACAGATAGATGACTGGTGTGACAAACAGCGTGATCAATTGCGAGAAAATCAGACCGCCCACGATCACCAGCCCAAGCGGCCGACGCGACGAAGCATCCTGACCGAAGCCAAGAGCCAGCGGCACCGCGCCCATCAGAGCAGCGAGCGTCGTCATCATGATTGGGCGAAACCGTTCCACGCTCGCTTCGTGAATTGCCGAACGCAGGTCCCAGCCCTCATCAATTCGCTGCAATGCAAAATCGACCACCATGATTCCGTTCTTCTTCACAATGCCGAGCAGCAGGAACAGGCCGATCACGCTGTAGAGCGACAATGTCGACCCAAAAAGCCAGAGCGTGGCGAGACCGCCGACAAGGGCGGGCACAATTGCCGGAAACAGAACCGTGATCGGATGGACGTAACTTTCGTAAAGAATTCCGAGGATCACGTACATGACGAAGATAGCGCCGATCAAAAGCAGCGGCAGAGCACGGAACAATTGCCGGAACACGAGCGCTTCACCCTGGAAAGTCGATTGCACGCTCGGCAATTCCTCGCGCACTTGCGCAAAGGAATCCTCAATGAATTTCGTCGCGTCGCCAATCGCTACGCCGGGCAACAAATTGAAGTTGATGCTGACGCTGGTGAACTGATCGAAGTGATTGACCGCCTGAGGTCCAAGCACCTGACTAGTCGAGGTTACCGCGCGCAGCGGAACGAGATCGGCAGCGATTCCTGTCGTCGTGGTAATGCCGCCACTCCCGGGACCGGATTGAGCTACAGCGTTCGCGCTGTTACCGCGAACGTAGAGATTGTTGAGGTCGCCGGGGATTGCGCGCTCGTTGTCCTTCACTTCGAGGATTACCTGATATTGATCGTCAGGTTCCTTGATCAAATAGACGTAGTTCTGGGAGTAAGCGTTTTTTAATATACTTTGAATTGCGGAGGTTGAAACGCCGTAGGTCGCTGCGCGCTCGCGATCGATGTTGACGGTGAGGTTCGGCGTGCTGTTGTAGTAGTCGGAACGCACCGATGCGAATCCCTTGAACCCGCGCAACTTTGCCATCATCTGGTCGGCTGCCTTGTAAACATCCTCCGGAACGATTCCACTTAGAGTGTAGGCGTACTGGCCTTGGGTCTGATTGGTCGCACCGACATTGATTTGCAAAACCGGACTCGGAGAGATAACCGCGGTCAGTCCGGGAATGGTGCTGATCGATTTTTGCAGTCGCAGCAGACACTGCTCGATCGGATCGCGCTCCTCGCGCGGTTTGAAAATGCAAAAGACAATTCCCTGCGACAACGCGGTACGCGATCCGGTCCCAACGTTCGTGAAAAATTGCGCAATGCTCGGCTCCGCCTGGACTTTCTCGTTCACCTGTTTTTGAAACGCGCGCATCTGGTCGGGCGAGGCACCCTCCTGGGCTATGAAAACACCGCGAGCAAAACCGCTGTCTCCGACCGGTAGCAGGGTAAAAGGCAAGTGGGTGAAGAAAAAGAAAAGGCCGATAATGCAGCCGAGCAAAATCGGAATTGTCAGCCAGGCGCGGTCGAGAAATTTGTCGAGAGCCCGGCCGTATGCGCCAATCACGCGCTGGATGAAATCGCCGGTCCATTTTTCCATTCGGGCCTTTTTATGGCCGGCTCTGCGCTCACCTAGAATGCGCGCACACATCAACGGCGTCAGAGTTAGGGAAACCAGACCGGACGCGAGAATCGCCACAATAATCGTAATCGAAAATTCCTGAAAAATACGCCCGAGCAAGCCCGGCAAAAACACCAGCGGAATAAACACCGCGGCCAGCGAAAGTGTCATCGATAGAATCGTGAAGGAAATTTCCCCGGCGGTGTTATAGGAGGCTTGTAGAATTGATTCTCCGTGCTCGGCGCGGCGAATCACGTTTTCTAAAAAGACGATCGCATCGTCGACCAAAAATCCGATGGCCAGAGTGAGCGCCATCAAAGTCAGGTTGTTGATGGAGAAGCCGAGCATGTATATCACGGCAAAGGTAAGCAGCAACGAAAGTGGCAGGGCGACGGCCGGAATGAGCGTGTCGGTCGCGCGGCCGAGAAAAACGTAAATCACCATCACGACCAGCACGAATGCAATTATCAGGGTCGCCCGCACGTCGTGCACCGAATTCACGATTGTTTGCGAACGATCGAACACCGGCAGAAAATAAATCGATCCCGGCAGACTCGCGCGCAGCTCGGGAAAAAGAGCTTTCACTGAATTCGCAACTTCGACAGCATTCGCGCCCGCCTGCCGCGAAACCGCGAGGACAACGGTGGATCCGGCCGCGTTGAATCCGCGCACCCAGAAGAAGCGGGAAGTGCGCTCGTCCTGCACACTTTGTTTTACTTCGGCAATGTCGCGCAAGTAGACCGGTGAACGGTCGTTGTTCCGAGCGACGATCAAATTGCGATAACCTTCCGCCTTGTCGATCTGCCCGTTCGGCTGAAGGACAAACGTGCGATGGGGGCCATCGAATTGGCCTGCGCCCGAGTAAACAGTTCCCGCTCGAATCGCATTAGCGAGATCATCCATGGTCAATCCGCGGGCAGCGAGTGCGGCCGGATCAGCTTTGATTCGGATCGCGCCTTGAACGCCATAGATATTCACTTGCGAAACGCCGGGAAGAATCGACATGCGCTGGGCCACTACCGTGGATGCGTACTTATATAGATCGCCGTCGGTCAGCGTGTCCGACATGAATCCGACCAGATAAACTGCCTGATCATTTGGATTCGTTTTAGAAAAGGTCGGCGGACTCGGCAAATCGACCGGCAATTTACCGGTTGCGCGCTGGATCGCGGCCTGCACATCCGTGGCAGCATCGGTAATGCTTTTACTGAGATTAAATTGCAACGTCAGCGAAGTGTTACTCTGCGTGCTTTGGCTGGTGATGATGTCGAGGCCGGGAATCTGGAGAAATTGTTTCTCAAGCGGTGTTGCGATGTTGTTCGCCATCGTCACCGGATCCGCGCCCGGATAAGCGCACGTAACCTGAATAATCGGGTAGTCGACCGCCGGAAGATCGTTTACCGCGAGCTTGTTGTAAGTCGCAATGCCCGCAACGATCACCGACAATGTCAACAAAATCGTCATCACCGGCCTGCGGATGAAAGGCCCGGAAAGTCCGGTGCCTTTAACGGGAACTAACTTTGGCGATTGCGCCGTGCTGGCATCGCCTAAACGATTGTGGTCTCGCGATTCGCGTTCGCCATTACCGGCACTGTCGTGTTCGTCCGCGTGGTCCATTGGCAAAATTACGGCGCGCTCTTGGCCGCGGCAGCATTGGCTTCGGTCGCAGTTTGCGAAGGATTGTACGGTTTCGGATCAACCTTTGACCCGGGCGCGAGCGCAAGCTGTCCAGTCACAACAACGGTCTCGCCCGGCTGGACACCGCTTTCCACAACGGTCAGATCTCCATCCTGACGTTGTCCCGGTTTGACTGGACGAAGATCGACGGTGTTGTCCGGCTTGAGCACAAAAATAAACGGACCACTTTGACTGATCTGAACTGCTTGGGAAGGAACCAGCTTCGCATCCTTGATTGTGTCGAGAATGAAACGAACCCGCACAAACTCCGACGGCCACAACGCGCGATCGGGATTCGGCGTAACTGCGCGCGCTTTCACGGTGCCGGAGCCGGGCTGGACCGCAGTGTCGATGAAATACAAGTCGCCAGTGCGGCGCGGAATATTTTGGTCGGGCGACCAGGTTTCCACTTTAATATTCGTTCCGCCGAGGTATTTCCTTACTAAACCGAGATCGGTTTCGGCAACGGTGAAGTCGGTATAAATGGGATCGAGTCCCTGAACCGTGAGCAGCACTGCGCCGCCGGTCCCGGCGATTCCGGTGACGACGTTGCCGACATCAACCTGTCGCAGTCCCGCCCGTCCGTTGATCGGCGACTTGATGTAGCAATAATCGAGGTTCACCTGCGCAGCTTCGGCCGCTCCCTTCGATTTTTGGGCGTTCGCGACAGCAATGTCGTAATCTTGCTGCGCGATGACTTTCCTCGCACGCAAATCCTCTTGTCGCTTTAGTGTCGCCTGGTCTAGCGCGGCTTGCGCTTTTGCCTGGTCGAGAACGGCCTGATACGGACGCGGGTCGATTGTAAAAAGGGGATCTCCTTTCTTCACGTCCGAGCCGTCTTGAAACTGGCGCTCGATGATCTTGCCGCTCACCTGCGCCTGCACCTGCACGGTCTCGTACGCTGCGCATGTGCCGATCTCATCCAGGTAAATGGGCGCATCCTTTGTGATTACTTTCGCCACCAGCACCGGACGCGGAGCGGGCTGAGCAGCTTTGGCTTCAGTGGCTCGGTGTTGATAGATTCTATAGGTGACAAACCCTGCCAGCAGAATGAATAGCAAATACGCCCATTTGGGAATTGTGTGATTCGCAGTGCGGGCTCGCTTCGTTTCGGGCTTGGTTGAGCGCTTGGGAATGCCGTAATCCATGACTTTGTGATCGCTTACGGATGCATTGCCTTTCATTTGGACCCCCTGCGAATTGCCACTTTTCTTAGAATCGAATCTCCACGTTTAGTCTGGCCGTTGTGCTTAGCCAACCGGCGCGCCACAGCCCTCTCGCCGCGGGCGCGGAGTTTATCGCTTTTCTCGGCGCGATCTTTGATATGCGCCAGCACGTCCATGCACATTTGAAGATCAGGGGTTGAAATGTCTGCCAATAGTTCGTTCCGAAGTGTTTTGGCACTTGAATTGATCTGGGCAATCACCCGCTGCGCGCGGCGGCCGAGCAGCACCATCTTACATCGGCGATCCAGTGCTGAATTAGTGCGTGTAATCCACTTTTCGCGCTCCAAGCGATGCAACAGCGTCACCATGCTCGGCTCTTCTACACCCAGCCGCGCGGCAATCTCCGCCTGAGTGAGTGCGTCGCCCGCAATCGACAAATGCATTAATGTGCGCCACTTCGCCTGGCTTAGGCCCATCGGCTTCAGACGTTCGTCCAGTTTTTGCCGCCATGCACGCGCCGTGCCGTGCAACAGCTGGCTAAATATTTCCGTGGTGTCGCCCGGATACATAACTCTCAAGACTAAAATTGGTTAGTATGCTAACCAATTCTAATTCGAGAGTCTGTCAATCCTCGTTCGGATGCGCGACTTCAAAGAGAACCATCTCGCGTTTGCTGTAATCTCGGACGCGCGCAACGGGCCGCGGGCGCAGCGGCGACCATTTTTGGGCAGCTAATGCCTTCGCTTCATTGTTATGTCGAACAAGAAAGTAGCGCACGCTGCCTGGCAGATTTTCCACATCGCTCACATACTGCACCGGTGCTTTCACATAAAAAAATACCGGCTGATAATCCGGATTCACGGCGTAGAGCGTCTCATTTGGGGGGACGAGAGCATTAATTTCCGCGGCGGCTTTTTTTACCTGCTGCCTGTCTCTTAACACAACCGCCGTAACCGGATAACCGATCGCACCAATCACAATTCCCAGCCCAAAAAACGCGGCGACGACCTTGGTCCAAACGCGTTCGTCTTTCATCCAGCGTCGCGGCCATTGCAACGCGTTGCCGGCGCAGATCATGCCTAGTAGCCATGATGCTGGAACTATTGCCGGCATGCCGTAGCGGGCGAGCCCGCCGGGGACAAGATTGACCGCCAGAAACGGCACTGCGGTTCCCCACGATAACGCGCGCGCCACTCGCTGTTCGTTTTCCTCCTGCAATTTTGAAAATCGCGCAAACGGAAACAGAAGCACCCACGGAAAAAAGTAAATCAAGCCACGCGGGACGTTTTGGATCCAGTCGAAGAATTTGAAGTCAATGCCGCTCAGCCGTCCGGTGTACTGACCCGACCACTTGTCGATCGCAACCTGTGATGTAGTGGCGTGGACGAACGGAATTGCCCATGCCGCCGGAATCCCGATCATCACGATGAGCCCGATGAAATGTGCAGGATGAATAAGAACCCGCCAGTCTTCCCAATATGCGAGAACGGCTATCACGATCCCGTAGAAAAATAAGAGGTGCGTCGGCCCTTTTGCCAGCAGACCAAGTCCGAGGAAAACAGATGCGGGAAGCCACGTGAGCCACGGCGACTTCTTTTGAAGAAAGAAGCTCAGCCAAAGAATAATCGCCAGACCGAAAAGAGACACATACAACGCTTCAATTTCAATTAACCGGCCTTTCTCAATGATACCGATATTCGTCAGCCAGATCATAGCCGCGACGATTGATCCTCGTGCCCCGAGGGTTGCACGCGCGACAGTGACAAACGCTATGGCTACGGCAAGCACCGAAAGGGCCGACGGAAGTCGTGCTGCCCATTCGTTGCGCACACCAAAAAATTTGAAAGATGCCGCTACGAGCCAGTTCACCAGCGGTGGCTTGCGGTAATACGGGTTGCTGCCCACTTGTGGGACGATGTAATTCCCCGTCTCAAGCATCCGAACAGCCGGCAAAATCCGGCGTCCCTCTTCTCCCTTGATGGCGATCGAGCCGAGCGCAGGCAAGTAGACAACGGCCCACACGAGCATCACCGTAGCAACGGCTCGAAGCCGCGAATTGACTAGATCTTCAATACTCAATTGTTGCTCGCGATTTATCCAAAGCTGAGCACCAAACGTCAAATCAAACCGAACCGCAGCTTGACGCGAACGCTTCACAAACGTAAGCTGTAGCCCTAGTCCGCGCGCTGATGGAGTGGGAACTGGTTCCCACTCTTTTTAGTCTGCGGGCTGCGTGTTTTATATGAACGCCGAATTTATCGCCATGCTCGATTACCTGGAGCGGGAGCGCGGAATCAAGCGCGAAATCCTGCTCGAGGCGGTGTCGAATGCCCTGCTCTCTGCCTCGAAAAAGAGCGTTGGGGCCTCGCGCGATTTGCGCATCGACATCAACCGCAAAACCGGCGAAATCCGCGCGCTCGCAAATTTGGTTGTCGTTGATCAGGTAGGCAATCCGCAGGATGAAATCGAGCTCTCGAAGGCGCGTAAGATCAAGGCGGACGCCAACGTGGGCGAAATTGTAGAAGTCGAAGTCACGCCGAAGAATTTCGGACGCATCGCAGCGCAGACCGCAAAGCAAGCGATGATGCAGCGGATTCGGCAGGCTGAAAAGGAGATGATTTACGAGGAGTTTAAGGATCGCGCGGGCGAAATTGTCAGTGGCACAGTCCGACGGTTCGACCGTTCTGATGTCATTCTCGACCTTGGGAAATTCGAAGCAGTCATGCCGCAGCGCGAACGAGTCGCGGTGGAGGATTACAATGTTGGCGATCGTCTCCGCGCGTACGTCGTGGCGGTGGAAAACGGGGTACGTGGCCCTGAGATAATTGTGTCACGCAGCCATCCGAATTTCGTACGGCGACTGTTTGAGTTGGAGGTAAGCGAGATTGCCGACGGAACGGTCGAGATTCGCGGTATTGCGCGCGAAGCCGGTTATCGCACCAAGATCGCAGTGTGGAGCGCGAACGAAAAAGTGGATCCAGTCGGCGCGTGTGTGGGCATGCGCGGTTCTCGCGTGAAAAACATTGTGCGCGAGCTCAACAACGAAAAGGTGGATATCATTCGCTGGAGCTCAGATCCAAAGGAATACGTTCTGGAAGCGCTCAAACCGGCAAAAGTAAAAAATCTGGTTTTTGATACAGAGAAAAAGAACGTGCAAATCTCCGTGGATGAAGACCAGCTTTCGCTCGCCATCGGGAAAAAAGGACAAAACGCGCGGCTGACTTCGCGGCTCACCGGCTGGGAAATCAACATCGGCAAGGACACGTCGGCGACGACCGTTGTCGAGCAGAAGGTGGCTCAAGCCGCCCAAACGCTCGCCGGCGCGCTCCCCGTCACCGAAGGACAGGCACTTAGTCTCGTGAAATCCGGTTTTACCAACCTGGAAGGATTGCGCGATGCAGATGTGCAGGATTTAGTGGATATTCTAGCGGTCGACGAAATAAAGGCGCGCGAAATATACGATGCAGTGCACCGGCAGGAAGTTGTACACTAACATGGCTCCGTTTGAGGACGCTTGAGCCATGAGCGAAATTTTAAAGGAAAAACAATGGCAACGAAGACGAGCAGCAAAACTGCAACGCGTAAGGCAGCCCCGAGCGCGGCAGGGCGCAAGACCACTGCTCCTGAGAAGCCAGCTGACGTAGCGGCAAAAGCTAAGCTACCAAAAAAGGGATCAGCGCCCCCGGCGGAGCCGACCGCATCCGCAACGCAGCAGAGCCAAGCGGAACAAGCCACCCCGCAGCCAGAAACTGTCTCACTGATTGATCGGAAACGGCCGGCAAAAAAATCTCAGGACGGCGAGATAAAAACAAAGCGCACCGTTCTACCACCGATCTCACGTATCCGCGCATCGCTTGAGGCTACTTCCAAGCCGCCGCCCGCACACATGCCTTCAGCGGAACCCCTGCCACCTGAGCCGGCAGAGCAACCGCCTGCCGAAGTGACTTTGATTCCCGCTGACGTGGAAACCGGGCCGCAGCAGAAGGTTCTTCTGATGAAGCCTCCAATCGTTGTTAAACATTTCGCAAACGAGATCGGACTAAAAACGCATCAGCTAATCGCGGAGCTGATGACGCATAATATTTTCGCTAATATCAATCAGACAATTGAGCCGGATATCGCTGCCAAGATTGCTGAAAGCCACGGGTTCATTCTGGAAAAAGAGCGGCGGGAAAAGGGCGGCGGTGTTCACAAGGTGGAACAGCAGGTGGTCGCGCCGCCTCCGCCGGTGATTGAAAAGAAAGAGGAACTCAAGCTACGCGCGCCGATTATCACCTTCATGGGGCACGTCGATCACGGCAAAACGAGTTTGTTAGACGCGATTCGAAAGACGCGGGTCGCAGCTGGCGAAGCCGGCGGGATTACGCAGCACATCGGGGCGTACAGCGTCGATCATAACGGCCACAAGATTACGTTTATCGATACGCCGGGGCACGCCGCGTTTACCGCTATGCGCGCGCGTGGCGCGAATGTTACCGACATCGTTGTGCTGGTGGTTGCAGCCGACGACGGCCTCATGCCGCAAACGATCGAAGCGATAAATCACGCCAAGGCCGCGCCGCATGTGAAGATCATGGTGGCCGTTAACAAGATGGATCTCCCGGGTGCGAACCTTGATCGCGTGAAGAAACAACTGCAAGACCGTGGTCTTACTCCGGAAGATTGGGGAGGAGAAACGATTATTTGCCCCGTCTCGGCAACAAAGGGCACTGGAATCGATCAACTGCTTGAGATGATGTCGCTTCAAGCAGAGGTGATGGAACTGAAAGCTTCACCGACGGCCAGACCGCGGGGCACCGTCATCGAAGCACAAGTTGAAGCCGGCCGAGGGCCTACCGCCACCGTAATCGTGCAGATGGGCACGTTGAAAATCGGTGACCCATTTATCTGCGGCGATTACAGCGGAAAGGTCAAATCCCTCCTCGATGACCGGGCTAAACCTGTCAAGCAAGCTGGGCCTTCGACGCCGGTGAGAGTTCTCGGATTCACAGGACTGCCCAATGCGGGCGACGAATTCCTAGCCATGGAATCCGAACGGGCCACGAAGCAACTGAGCGACGAGCGGCTTGAGACAAAGCGCACCAACAAGCTTTTCGTTCCGCAACGCGCGACGCTCGAGACCCTGCTCGACACCGCCGGAGGCAGAAAAGTGCTGCGGATCGTTTTGAAAGCCGATACCCAAGGTTCCGTCGAAGCAATCGTCAACGCGTTGAAACAGATCGAAACCAAAAAAGTCGATCTGGAAATGATTCACTCGGCGGTCGGACCAATTTCGGAATCCGATATTCTCCTCGCCAGCGCGTCTGAAGCAGTAGTCGTCGGCTTTAACGTGAAGGTCGAGACCATGGCGGTCCCGGCTGCAAAACGCGAAGGCGTGCAGGTGAAGCTCTATAGCATTATCTATGAGCTGCTCGATCAAATGAAAGACGCCATGGCCGGTCTGCTGGACCCGGAATTGCGCGAAACCGTCATTGGACACGCGGAGGTGAAACAGGTTTTCCAGTTGAGCAGAGGCATCGTCGCTGGTTGCCTCGTTACCGATGGCCGGATCGCACGGACCGGGCGCGCTCGCATTCTGCGAAAGCGCCAACCGGTTTACGACGGCGGGCTTTCGACACTGCGCCGCTTCCAGGATGACGTGAAAGAAGTCCGTTCTGGTCTGGAATGTGGAATTAAGCTGGGCGATTTCAGCGAATATCAGGTAGGCGACGTGATCGAGTGTTATCAGCTCGAGCAAATTGCCCAGAAATTGTGACGCTAGTCATTCCGAGCGAAGTCGAGAATCCCGTTGCAAACCAAAATCTGATTTCACGAAATCCTTCGACTCCGCTTCGCTCCGCTCAGGATGACAACAAATCATGAAACATCGGCTACTACGCGTAAACGAAGTGGTGAAACGCGAGCTCAGCGGCATCATTGCACGCGAAATTAATTTCGAGGGGGCACTGGTCAGCATTAACGCTGTCGATGTCGTCCCCGATCTTAAGAGCGCGCACGTTTTCGTGAGCATTCTCGGGGGCGCCAATGGCGACAGCGTAATCCATAAGCTGGAAGCGTATCGCCCGGCGTTGCAGGCGGAACTTTCCCGGCACGTCGTATTGAAATACACGCCGCATCTCATTTTTCATATCGACGAGTCCATCAAACGCGGTGCACGCGTGCTTGAGATTTTGGACGACCTCGGCAAACGGGACGGCCAAGACGAGTGAGCAACACGACGTTCGAAGAGATCGGCCGCGTCCTTCGCGAACACCAGCAGTTCGTTGTGCTAAGTCATGTTCGTCCCGATGGCGATGCGCTTGGCAGTCAGCTCGCGCTTGGCCTTTCACTTCAGAAACTTGGTAAAAGCGTACGCATCTGGAACCAGGAAGGAATGCTAGAGAAATATTCGTTCCTTCCGCGCGCTGAATTGCTGACGAAACCACCGGCAACAGCAGAGCACGTGGATGTTGCCATCGCGCTCGACACTGCAATTCAAAACCGGTTGGGCACGACACTGGCCGCCGTCGGGTCGGCGAAAATCTGGATCAACATCGACCATCACGTCACCAATCCAGGCTACGGGGACTTGGTGATCATTGACCCAAGCGCGCCCGCAACGGGAGAAATTATTTTCAGACTGATGAAGAGCCAGGCGCTGCCCTTCGACCACGATATTGCGGAAAATCTCTTCGCAGCGATCTCAACTGATACCGGATCGTTTCAATATCCAAAGACCAGCGCGCGGACGTTTGAAATTGCTGCCGGCTTGGTGCGGGACGGTGATCTCAACGTTGGGAAAATTAGCCAGCAACTATACGAGAACTATCCTCGACGTCGACTCGAGCTTTTGCGCGAGCTATTGCGGACAATGCGCTTTAGTGAATGCGGTCGCATCGCAACGTTTGGTCTGAGCTTAAACACTGCGGCAGAACTTGGCGTGATTCCCGAAGACAACGAAGGATTAATCGATCATCTGCGCGCAGTTCACGGCGTTATCGTCGCTGTGTTTTTCGAAGAACTTTCCGACGGAAAGGTGCGCGTCAGCATGCGTTCCAAAGACGAACAGGTGGATGTATGCGCAGTTTGCCAGAAATTTGGCGGCGGCGGGCACACACTCGCTGCCGGTGCACGCGTGCGCGGAGGGTTGGCGGAAGTGGAAGAAAAAGTTCTGGAGGAAACTCGTGAAGCCCTTAAGCGTGCCTGCATCTCCTGACGGCGTCCTGCTCGTGGATAAAGCCGACGGGATGACGTCGCACGACGTTGTCGCGCTGGCGCGGCGACAACTTGGAACGAAAAAGATTGGCCATTGCGGCACGCTCGATCCAATCGCCACAGGCTTGCTTTTGCTCACTGTGGGACGTGGCACAAAGGTGCAGGATTTGCTCATGAGCGAGGACAAAGAATACGTGGGTACGTTCGTGCTCGGCGTGACAACCGCCACACAGGACCGTGAAGGCGAAGTGACCCAGCAACGCCCCGTGCCTCAGCTGGATGAAAATCAAATCCGTGCCGCGTTCGAAAAATTCCGCGGCGATTTCTACCAATTGCCGCCCATGGTTTCTGCAAAAAAACACGGCGGCGTGCCGTTATATAAACTGGCGCGCGAGGGAAAAGTCGTGGAGCGCGAGCCACGCCTGGTGCACGTCTATCGCTATACAATCGACCGGGTCACACTGCCCGAAATCGATTTCAGCGTGCTGTGTAGCAAAGGCTTTTATGTTCGCACCTATGTTCACGACATCGGCGAAGTGCTCGGTTGCGGCGGGCATTTGAAATCGCTTCGCCGGACGAAATCCGGCCGCTTCGACGTCGCCAATGCGATCACTGTCGACGAGATCAAGAACGCGACGCCAGACCAAATTCTCAAGCGAATGCTTAGTTTGCCGGAAGTTTCCAGGATGCGCGGCGCATAACGAGTTATGATGCAAATCCTCCGTTCGATTCCGGAACTCTCGCAGTTACCAAGCCCGCTCTTCCTCGCCATCGGTGTCTTCGACGGGGTCCATCTCGGGCATCAGGCAGTCATTTCCACTTCTGCGGAACACGCTCGGGCGGTGAATGGAACGCCTGTGGTAGTCACCTTTGATCCGCATCCGGAAAAAATACTGCGCCCTGACAAAGCGCCGCATTTGCTTACCGCTACGCCGCACAAGATCGCTCTGATTCGCGCGCTTGGTGTGCGACATCTGCTGATCATTTCGTTCGATAAACATTTTGCCGCCACCGAACCCGAGGATTTCGTGGAACAATTGGTCCATCATTCGAAACCGCTGCGTGAAATTTGCGTCGGACACGAATGGTCGTTTGGAAGAAATCGCCGAGGCAATCTCCAGTTGCTTGAAAAACTCGGTGCGCAGTTTGATTTCAACGTCGTGGGAATTCCGCCGGTAAGTGTTAATGGCGAAATTGTAAGCAGCACAACGATTCGTCGCGCTATCGAAGCAGACGATCTAAAAAAAGCCGCGACCATGCTTGGCCGCGAATATACGATCCTGGGAACAGTTGTGCATGGCGATGATCTGGGAAAGAAAATCGGATTTCCGACCGCAAACCTGAGTGCCCATAGCGAGCAATTTCCGCCGAACGGCGTTTATTTTGCCGAAGCAAGGCTCGACGGCGCTGTCTATCCCGGCGTGGTGAATCTCGGTTATCGGCCCACGATGAGCAGCGGCAGATCGGATCGCATTCTCGAGGTTTTCCTGCTCGATTTCGATCGCGACATTTACGACAAAGATCTCGAGCTGCGCTTCGTCCGTTATCTCAGGCCGGAGAAGAAATTCGAGAATGTTGATGCGCTCGTCAGGCAAATCGAGCGCGACGTGCAGCAGGCGCGCGAATTGGCTGGAGTGTAATCAAACTCGGCGCTTCAAAAATCCAGCCGGGTCAGATTTCGGACTTCAGGAGTCTTGCGGATGGCGAAGATGACCGCGAACGCGCCAACCACGAGGCCGCAACCAAACGCGAAGACCAGCAACAGCCAAATCGGGAAGTCCGCCATCTGGACCACGCCTTGGCGAACCAAGCTGCCGCCACCGGAAAGGAAGTAGGCCATTCCGGTTCCGATTAACGCCAAGCCAACGACAATCATTGCCCGCAGCCATTGCGGCTCACGCCGTGCTGCCGGCAGCCTGGCTATAACGCGCGCGGTAAATCCGTCGTCATTAATGTAGGGCGCGGCTTCGCGCAGTTGTTGGTCTAGCGTCTCGTCGTCGATCATTGGATTCACTTTATCAATTCGGCGCCCACGCCGCCAGTGTGCGTTTCAACTTTTCGCGGCCACGCAGAACGTTCGTTTTGACCGTGCCGAGCGGAATTTCAAGGACACGCGCGGCTTCATCGTGCGACAGACCGTTTTGACAGCAAAGTACAATCGCGGTGCGCTCGTGTAACGGAAGCAAATTAAGCGCGTGCATAAGATCGTGTCTCAAACCGGGATCGACAGTCTGCGGGTCCTGTTCTGCCTGCCATTGCTCCTCATCCACGCCCACCAACTCCTTACGACGGCGCGCCTCCTCGCGAAAGCAATTGTACGCGATTCGATAAAGCCATGTGGAAAACCGCGCTTCACCGCGAAAGCTGCCGATGTTTTTGTAGGCTCGGAGAAAAGCTTCCTGTGCGAGGTCATCTGCCAGTGCGATGTCTGTGCGGGTGAGTTGCCGCAGCAGACCGCGCACGCTCGATTGATGGCGCCGCACGAGTTCACCGAAGGCGTGCTGATCGTCATCGGTAAGAACTCGCGCAACGAGGTCCGCATCAGTGAGTTCCACGGCCGCAATATTACGGTGCCGGGGGCGGAGGCGGAATGTCCTTTTTGTTTTCCAATTTCCATACAATCAAATATCCAAGCCCGATCAGGAACGGAATCAGTCCGAATGACCACGCGCCGCCTTCCCAGTCATTGACGGCTGCGAGCCACATCATCAGGCCCAGGCCCACCATGGTCCAAACGACCCCGCGCCGCACATCCGAGCGTCGGCGAATGCCTCGAGTGGCGGGAACCAGCAGTTCTGCGGGAACGGGCTGACCTTTCTCCAACATCATCCGGATTGTCCGCTGCCGCATACGGGTTGCGATCATGGAAAATATCCCAACCATGACCACGATCGCCACGGGCGCGCCGAATATGGACAAAAACACGATTGCGACGATGGGGATGGCAACCAAATTGCGCATTTGTTGAAGATCGGCATCGTCATCTTTGTCTGTATCAATGACGATGCCATGCTTGTGACCAAGCTTTTTCTCCAGTTTCCGGTGAATTCTGTCAGCAAGATCGGACGAAGCGGAACTAGAAGTCGCACTTGGCAGTGCCGTTGAGGTTGATGCTGGCGCCGTTATTGAAGTTGCTCCTGTCGCGGCTGTTGCTGAAGTCGGTGCTGTCGGGCTGGCAATCGGAGTTTCGGTTGGATTCTGCGGGAACAAGCTGCCATACAACCCGAGCGAGCACATGCAGAGGAGGAATAGTTTTTTCATAGAGTGTTTGATCATAGGATGCAGCGAACGTCCGATTTGGATTCAACGATTTTGAGTCTTCGGAGGCAATTAAAAGGTTGCGTGGCGCGACTGGCTGGACATTATTGTCCCTCTCAAAACTGCGGGTGTAGCTCAGTTGGTAGAGCACCACCTTGCCAAGGTGGACGTCGCGAGTTCGAGCCTCGTCACCCGCTCTAATCTTTCCTGTGTATCTGTGGCGCAGAACGGCCGAAATGCATTGGGTTGAAGCGCACGAAGACGCTCTCCAAGCAAAGGCTTCCGGCCAGCTTGTGATTGTACGCAGACCCGGGCGTAAGCGTCTGGAACTGGAAATTGTTTGCCGCTCGCGGAGCGATTCGTCTGCGCTGCTCAAGGAATTTGGCGGCCGAATCGAGGCTTTGCCGCGCAATTGGTTGGAGCGATTTACGCGTGGCGATGCGAAGCCAATCAAGATCGGGAAGCGATTGATGATTTCGAATGTGGGAGGGACCTTAGTGTCCCAACTATCGCGGCACAAAGGCCGCTCCCACATTATCATTCCAGCTTCGTTGGCATTTGGAACTGGCGAGCATGCCACAACGGCAATGTGCCTTCGTTTTTTGGAACAACTGACCCGCTGCCGGAACCCGGGCTGGTCGCTCGTCGATCTCGGGACTGGTAGCGGTATTCTTGCTTTGGCGGCAAAATGTTTCGGTGCTGGCCGGGTCATTGGTATCGATAACGATCCCGCGGCGATTTCGGTGGCCAAATCAAATGCCCGATTGAACAAAATTCGCGGCGCCAGTTTTGAATTATGCGACCTGCACAAATGGAACCCGGTACGGAAGACCGATGTGATTACCGCGAATTTATACAGCGATCTGTTAATCGAAATCCTGCCAAAACTACGCGGCGGCGCATGGCTAATTCTCTCAGGCATTTTGCGCAGCCAACAAGACGAATTGGTTCATGCACTGCAGCGGAACCACCTTGACATCATCAACATGAAGCGTCGCGGAAAATGGATAGCCATTCTGGCGGGACGGTCCGGCGCTCTCCAGGCGCCGGACATCAGGCCGGCAAATTTTTGCGGCGGTGATAGACCGCCGCTACAGTGAGATCGATGCAATCCGAAGAGCTCGCGTATGCCATTGTCACACCCTATTCGATGCGGAAATCGCGCACCGGCGGCATCGTTGGCCGGTTGATTTCCCGCACCGGGCTCGATTTGGTCGGGGGCCGCATGTTCGCTCCGGGCGCGGAGCTAACCAAGCGCTACGCCGACACGATTGTGACGGAAACTGACCCGAGCCATCGCGCCACGCAGCAATTGATTCGCGAGTACGTGCTGAAAAATTTCACCGGGGAAAAAAACGGTCAACATGCGCGTGTTTTGTTTCTGATCTTCCGCGGACCGGACGCTGCGGAAAAGATTCATCACGTCGTGGGTCACATCCTGCACGAGCGCACCAGCGGCGAAACAATCCGTGACACTTACGGTGATTACATCACCGATGATTCGGAGAATGTTGTTTACTTCGAGCCGGGAGTGGTCGCTGAATTCGAACCGGGCGCGGTCGAGCGCGATTTAAAACTGTGGGCGGAATTTTCTGATTCGGATGGTGGAATCGTCGATTACGCCGTGCCATTTCCGGGCGGTGCGCAAGTCGAAAAAACGCTCGTCCTTATTAAGCCGGACAATTTCCGGTTCCCAAATTTGCGTCCAGGCGGCGTGATCGAAGTGTTTTCACGCACCGGCCTCTCGATCATTGGCTTCAAAGTTCACCAGATGAGCGTGGCACAGGCGGAGGAGTTTTATGGGCCTGTGCTGCCGGTCCTTGAGAAAAAGCTCGGTCCGCAAAGCGGCCGCGAAAACTGGGAGAGCATCGTCGAGTTTATGGCCGGCAAAAAGCCCAGCGAGTGTCATCCAGATGAACGCGACGCGCATGGAACGGAGAAATCGATTGCCATTGTTTACCAGGGCGTGGACGCGGTTCGCAAAATTCGCGACGTCCTCGGCCCCACTGATCCGGCAAAAGCGCCTCCCGGTTCGATTCGAAAGGAGTTCGGACAAACAATCATGGTCAACGCTGCCCATGCATCGGACTCCGTCGAGAATGCGAAACGCGAAATGGCAATCATCCGAGTCGAAGAAAATAATTTCAAACCTCTGATTGAAAACTTCTATCGCCACCAATAGTTTGCGCTCCCATTTGTGGATTACATCATTGCCATGGAAATTTCTGAACGCGCCGCTCAACTGACTCCGTCGTTGACTCTCTCAATCGATAGCAAGGCGAAAGCCATGAAAGCCGAAGGCCTCGACGTCTGCGGCTTCGGTGCAGGCGAACCGGATTTCGATACACCAGAGCACATAAAAAGGGCCGCAATCGAGGCTTTGGAAGCCGGTTTTACCAAATACACGCCAAACGCTGGCATCCCGGAACTGCGCCAGGCAATCGCCGATAAGTTGGCAGCCGACAACGGATTGAATTATCGCGCCGGTCAAATCGTGGTGAGTAACGGCGCGAAGCACGCATGCTACAATGCGATCCTCGCGACTTGTCAGCCTGGCGATGAAGTCGTAATCCCGGCGCCCTATTGGGTGAGCTACCCCGACATGGTACGGTTAGTTGGCGCTGAGCCTGTGATCGTGCCCACCAGCGAGCGTAACGCCTGGAAAATGCGCGCGGAAGACTTCGAAAACGCGATGACGCCGCGCACGAAGATGTTGATCATGAACAGCCCGAGCAACCCAACGGGGTCTGTGTATACGCGTGAAGAATTGGAGGCGATCGTCAGCGTCGCCGCGGAAGAAGATATTTATGTTTTGTCCGACGAGATTTACGAGAAGCTCGTTTACGACGACGCTAAGCATGTGAGCATCGCGTCCCTGTCGCAGGAAGCGTACGATCTCGCAATCACCATCAACGGATTTAGCAAATCTTACGCAATGACAGGCTGGCGACTCGGTTATCTTGCCGCGCCTGATGCGGTCGTCAGAGCCGTCGATTCAATCCAGAGTCATACCAGTTCGAATCCGTCGTCCTTTTCGCAATATGGCGCGCTTGCCGCGCTCAAGGGCGACCAACAACCGCTCGCCGATATGCGCGAGGAATTCGATATGCGTCGTAATTACATGTTCGACCGCCTTTCGAAGATCTCCAACATCACTGCGGTGAAACCGCAGGGGGCGTTTTATATCTTGGTAAACATCAGCCAGCTTGGACTCAGCTCTCAGAATTTCGCCGACCGTTTGCTGAGCAAAGCCAACGTCGCCGTCGTGCCGGGTGCTGCCTTTGGCGACGATCGAACGGTCCGGTTCAGTTATGCCACGAGCCTTGACGTGATCAAAAAGGGTCTGGACCGCTTCCAAGACTTTTGCCGGACGTTGTAATCGTCATCCCGACGAAGCGAAGCCTAGTCGCGGAGCCCGCGGCATAAGACCGAAGTATTGCATCGGGATTCCTCGACCTCGCTCGGAATGACGCTGTAAATCGTCCGCAATGCCAGGCCATTTCGCCCTTATTCTACACGCTCATCTCCCGTTCGTTCGTCATCCTGAGCACGAGCATTTTCTCGAGGAAGAGTGGTTGTTTGAGGCAATCACCGAAACGTACATCCCGTTGCTGCACATGATGCAGCGACTCGTCGACGATTCTGTGCCGTTTAAACTCACGATGTCGATTACGCCGACGCTCTGCGCAATGCTTGAGGACCAGCTGCTATGCCAGCGTTACGTCCGACATCTGGATCTTTTAATCGATCTTGCTGCGCGCGAGCGAAGGCGAAATCGCAAACATCCGCAGCTCTGCGAGCTGGCTGAATTTTACATTGGTCTGTTTTCAGAAGCTCGCCGGGTCTTCGTGGATGAATGGAAATGCGATCTGGTCTCGATCGTTCGTGAGTTGCGACAAGCGGGCGCGCTAGAAATCATTGCCAGCGCAGCAACACATGGCGTGCTGCCGATCCTTCAGCAGCAATCGCCTCGCGCCGCGTGTGCGCAGGTTTTGATCGGACGCGACGTTTATGTCGAACTTTTCGCCGAAGAACCCGCCGGATTCTGGTTGCCCGAGTGCGCCTACGCTCGCGGGCTGGAATCGATTCTCCAGCAAGCGAATCTCCGCTGGTTCGTTGTTGACGCTCACGGGTTGCTCTTTGGAACGCCGCGTCCGTGCTGCGCCATTTACGCTCCCTGTTATACACCAGCAGGGCCAGCTGCCTTCGCACGTGATCCTGCTGCGAGCCGCCAAGTCTGGAGTGCGCACGAAGGCTATCCCGGCGATCCGGCTTACCGGGAATTCTATCGCGACATCGGTTTCGATCTGCCAATGGAACATTTGGGATCGATCGCACGCGGAACCAGAAAATTCTCCGGCATAAAATACCATCGGATCACCGGACTCGGCGATGAGAAAGACCTGTATGACCGAACGGCTGCGGAAAATGCGGCGGCACAACATGCAGTTCACTTTCTAAAACAAATCCATGAGCAGATTCGCGAAATCAGCGAAGTCGGTTTCGACCCAATCATTGTCGCTCCGTTCGATGCGGAACTGTTTGGACACTGGTGGTTCGAAGGACCAATTTTCCTGGAACAATTCATTCGCCGCGCAGCAAACGAACGAGATTTCCGGCTCACAATGCCGAGTGAATATTTGGCCGCGCATCCGACGCAGCAAATCGTTGAGCCCGCTGCTTCCACGTGGGGTGAGAACGGCCATCTCGCCGTCTGGCTCGATCCCAGTAATGCCTGGATTTATCCGGAACTCAACGCGGCAGCCCTTCGGATGTGTGAAGTTGCGGAAAGGTATGCAGCGGGCGGCCCAAACATGACAGACACTTGCGATCGCGTACTCAAACAACTCGCTCGCGAGCTTTTGCTGGCGCAATCAAGCGACTGGGCCTTTCTAATGAAAACCGGGACTGCACGCGAATACGCCACTCAACGAACAATCGATCACCTTGCTCGCTTTAACCGTCTGCACGATCAGTTGGTCACAAATAATCTCGATGAAGAATTTCTGCGCGACTGCGAATGGCGGGACAATATTTTTCCGAACGTGAACTGGCGCTACTATGCTTAAATCACGGATGGCGGATCGCCGTTTCAACATTCTCACTTTGCTTTTTTGCGTCGGTTTTGTCGCAATTGCCGCGGCACAAGAATCGCTCAGTCCAAGTCCTTCGCCAACGCCGGGCGAATCTCCTTTTCCGTCGATTTCGCCGGAACAATCTGTGTCGCCCTCGCCCACCCCGGGACAAACGCCTGCGCCCTCACCTGCGAGAAGCGTTCGAATCAGTTTCATTCCTCCGCCGATGGAGGGCACGATCAGCCTGGGGATCTATGATCAGGGCGGTAAACTCGTGCGCGTTCGGCATCAGAACGCGCAATTGAACGACTTCGCGATCGGAGCTGACGCGCTCGTGACGCGATGGGACGGAAAGGATGATGGAAACCAAGACCTGCCTTCTGGACGATATCACGCGCGCGGTTACGTGGCCGGCCCGCTAAAACGCGAAGATCTCGGCGCGACTTCGCCGACTTCAACTCAAATTGAAGCGAACGTGGTCAAGGTCCGACTGGTTCGCAATCCTTTGCGGAAAGACAAGAGGCCGGTTGTCGAACTCGGTATTGGATTCAATAGCGAAGGAAGTTACCTGAAAACCAGCGACGGTCTGCCTTTGTTCAAAGTCAGTGAGACGTCGAATGTGACGCGCGCAGGGATCGCAGCCAAAAGTGAAAGCGCTGTCGATATCTGGCAGGATGAGGGCACGAGCTTGCATCAGTTTCGCATCTCGAACGTTGACCAAATGATGGCCTTCGATTGTGGCGAATTTGAACTGAAATGAACTGTTGCGGCGGTCGCTGATCGCGAAATCAAAGAACGGTGCTTGACACAAGCACCGCTACAAAGCAAGCGATTGATCATCACAAATGTCCTCTGCGCCTGAATTTCAGCAGACTCTTGGTAAGATTGCCGGTTTTACCGGCACCGCTCTGCACACCGGTGAAAAAGTTACGCTTAGACTGCATCCCGCGCCGGTGGATCACGGAATTAAATTCAAGCGCAAAGATTTGCAGGATGAGCCAACGATCGACGCCAAAATCGAGAACCTCAAGACTGTCGAGCGCGCCACGACAATTGGCGAAGGCTCGGTGCGAGTCCATACAGTCGAGCATGTACTGGCCGCGCTCTCGGCAATGGGCGTGGACAATGCCATTGTGGAAATGGACGCAAACGAGCCGCCAATCGGAGACGGAAGCGCGCAACCGTATGTCGATCTCATCAAGAAAGCCGGGGTAACAGCTCAGGAGAACCCGCGTAAATTTTTCGACGTGCGCGAACCGATGCACGTGGAAACGAAAACAGGTGCGCTGCTCGTTCTACTGCCGGACGATAAATTTCGCATTTCGTGCACACAGGCCGGACCAAACAACAAATTTACGCAGTTCTTGTCGATAGAAGTTACGCCGGCAGCTTTCGAGCGCGACATCGCTCCGGCACGCACATTTGTTTACTACGAGGATGTCGAGCCACTCATGGATAAAAATCTGATCAAGGGCGGCAGCCTCGAAAACGCGATTGTCGTTCGCGGCGAGGCAGTGTTAAGCAAGGAACCATTGCGTTTCTCAGACGAATTCGTACGACACAAAATCCTCGATATTATCGGCGATCTCGCGCTAGTCGGTCGCCGTATCCGCGGTCACGTTGTGGCGGTGAAGCCCGGACATTCCGCGAATGCGGAATTGGCTCGCGCGCTCGCTCGCGAGCATACGCGGAGAAGCGCGATGAGCGTGCCGCGTGCGATCCCAATAGGCGATTCCGGTCTCGACACTAGCGAAGTGATGAAGATCCTTCCACACCGCTACCCTTTTTTGATGGTTGACCGGGTCATCGGCTTCGAGGGCGACAACAAAATTACGGCCATAAAATCCATCACGATTAACGAGCCGTTTTTCCAGGGGCATTTTCCCGGTCATCCAGTCATGCCTGGAGTAATGCAAGTAGAAGCGATGGCGCAAGTGGCCAGTATTCTTTTGTTCAAATTGACGAAGACTTCGAGTCGTGTCGGTTATTTCATGAGCGCGGACGAGGTGAAATTCCGCAAACCAGTTTTTCCAGGCGACACGATTTTCATTCACGCAGAACTGACGAGAGCGCGTGGCAATCGCATGGCGAAAACGAAGTGCTATTGCGTAGTGAACGACGCAGTCGTCTCCGAAGGCGAATTGATGTTCACGTTCCTCGATAAATGAGCGGAGTGAACCCTCACCCTCCCCCTCTTCCTTGCAAAGGGCGAGGCGTCCCGGAGTGTGCACAACACGCGAACGCCCAGCGACCGCGCAATTGTTTTCCGCCTCTCCCCTTACGTAAGGGGAGAGGATTAAGGTGAGGGGTTGGAGATGAGCGACGCACAGGTCCACCCGACGGCAATTGTCGATCCGGCCGCCGAAATCGGTTCTGGAACAATCGTTGGGCCGTACTGCGTAATTGGACCCGAAGTCGTTCTGGGCCCAAACTGCTGGCTCCAACATCACGTCACGCTCTGCGGACCAATGAAGGCTGGTGCGAACAACAAGTTCTACGCCTACTGCTCGATCGGGCAACAAACACAGGATTTAAAATATCGCGGCGAACCGACGTTTCTGGAAATCGGCGACGAAAACACGTTTCGCGAATTCGTCACCGTGAATCGCAGCACGACTAGCGAAGGCAAAACGCGGATCGGTAACTGCGGAAATTACCTCGCGTACAGTCATATCGGGCACGATTGCACTGTTGGCGACCACGTCGTTTTTTCCAATAACGGCACACTGGCCGGACACGTTGAGATTGGAGACCACGCGGTAATGGGAGGCCTCACAGCCGTACATCAATTTTGCAGGATCGGACGATTCGCCATCACCGGCGGTTGCTCGAAAATCGTCCAGGACGTTCCACCGTTCATGATCGCGGACGGCAATCCGGCTGAAATTCGCGGTGTTAATCTTATTGGTTTGGAACGGAAGAATTACCCGCCTGAAAGCGTTAAGCTGATCAAAGAAGCCTTTCGCCTGATTTACCGCTCGAAATACAATCGACGCCAGGCAATCGAAGCGATGCAGAAAGACCTGCCCCAGACAGAAGAAATCACCGAACTCATTCAATTTATCGAAAAGAGCGAACGCGGAATTGTTCGGTGAGATTTGTAACCGCGGATTACGCGCATGAGATGATCAGGCTTCTGGATGTCCGCCGTTCTCACACTATTGCGAATTAGAAACCTCGCGCTCGTGGAAGAGCTCGAGTGGCAGATCGGGCCGGGGTTTGTCGCGGTCACGGGAGAAACGGGCGCCGGGAAGTCAATCATTATTGGCGCGCTGCAACTTTTGCTGGGTGAGCGCGCGGACAAGTCGCTGATTCGCACTGGCGCTGACCTTTGCACAGTCGAAGCGGTTTTTAGCGGAAACGATTTACAGAAATTGAATCCACAGCTTGCCGAAGCGGGTATTGAGCCATGCGAAGACGATTTGATCCTGAAGCGGACTCTCTCCTCGACCGGGACTAATCGGCAGTTCATCAACGGATCGCCAACGACATTGTCGGTGTTGAAAAATCTTGGCGATGAACTCGTCGATCTTCACGGTCCTCACGATCACCAGTCGTTGCTCTCGCCGGAGACGCAATTGAGCTTGCTCGATTCGTTCGCGCGCGCGGAACAACAGCTCGAGGAATATCGAACGCATTATCGGCAATTGCAGACGTTGCTCGCCGAACATGCCACGCTCAACACGGCGGAAACCGCGCGCGAACAGGAGCTGGATTTGCTTCGGCACCAAATCACCGAGATCAAATCGGCGCATCTCGTCGCGAGCGAAGAAGAAGAAATCGAGAAGCGCTACAAACTCGCCAGCAACAGTAAACGGCTGATTGAGCTTGCCAGTGGAATCGCGAACAGACTTTCCGAGGCAGACGATTCTGTTCTCGCCCAGCTCGGGGAAACGCAACGGCTGCTTCGAGAATTGGAAAAGATCGACGGCTCGATTGCACAATTTTCGTCGGCGCACGCCGCTGCTGTGGTCGAGCTTTCCGAGATCGCGCGCACTCTCTCGGCTTACGCCGAGAAATTCGATCTCGATCCGGAACAACTCGCCGCACTTGAACAACGCGTTTCGCTGTTTGAAACGTTGAAGCGCAAATACGGCGGTTCAGTTGCCGACGTGATCGCGTTCGGTGAACGCGCGGCTGAGCGGATGCGGAAGATTGAAGGGCGGGACGCGGAGTTGGAGCGACTCACGAAAGATATCGAAAATGTTCGCGCGCAAATGAAACGCGCCGGCGAAGCGCTGCGCAAATCGCGCCTAAAAGTTGCGCCGAAACTTTCCGAGAATATTCGGCGAAATTTGCGTGACCTCGGTTTCCGCCAATCGGAATTCGAAGTGAAACTCACCGCGCTCGACACGCCGCGTCCGAATGGATTCGATTCTATCGAATTACTCTTTTCACCAAATCCGGGCGAACCGCTGAAACCGCTTCGCGCAATCGCATCGAGCGGCGAAATTTCACGGCTGATGCTGGCGATCAAATCCGCGCTGGCTGCGCATGACGCAATACCATTGCTCGTGTTCGATGAGATCGACACGAACGTTGGCGGCGAAATCGCGCACGCCGTTGGGGCCAAGATGCAAACCTTGGGACGTGATCATCAGGTAATCTGCATCACGCATCTACCGCAAGTCGCCGCAATCGCTTCGTCGCATTTTGTCGTGACGAAGGACGTGACGCGCGGTCGCACGTTTTCCAATCTGCATGAAGTCACGGGCAAAGCGCGCCAGGAAGAAATCGCGCGAATGCTTGGCGGCAAAAGCGATTCAGCGCTTAAACTCGCGGCGAGTTTATTAAAGGAGCAGCGCTAATTTACGTGGTTATGCTGTAGCCGCGTCCCTGTGGGACGAGTCCGCGTCGCCCGCGGGGCGATGGCTACAAATTCCATCGTCGTGACCTTCGTGTCCTTCGTGGTGGAAAAATTACTTCATCACTGGACCCAGCGGCAGGATGACCTTGCCGTAGACTTCGTTGAGCACCTGCGCGAGACCGGCGTAGATCGCCGAAAATCCACAGAAAATTCCTTCGTAGCCGGTGAACTGTTTGAAACCAGGACCTGCGTTAATGAAATCACCAATCGCCAGGAGAAAGAAAAGAATCGTCAGCGAACCGAAAACGACTTGCCCGGCAACATGCAACCGGAAGGTGCCAATGAACATCACTGCGGTGAACAGACCCCACATGAAAAGATAAGCCGCCATCGCAGTGTCGCTGGAGGCCGTGGCCCATCCTAACTTCGGCAGAATAATCAGCGCGACGAGGGAGAACCAGAACAAGCCGTACGAAAGAAAGGCGGTGGTGGCGAAAGTGTTTCCTTTCCGCCATTCCATAATCCCGGCCACAATTTGCGCCGCGCCGCCATAGCACATCCCCATCGCCAGGATCATGCTATTGAGTTCGTAAAACCCAGCGTTGTGGAGGTTTAGCAACACAGTGGTCATGCCGAAGCCGAGCAGCCCCAGGGGCGCCGGATTCGCTGAGGTATCCTTGAGCTGAGTAGTGGATTCGTTCATGGCGACCGCAGTGTGCCTAAGGAAAGCGCGACAAGGCAAGAAGGAATGGCTTGATCACGCTAAATCATTAACGCTCGCACGATTTCGCTTGTCGCCGCACGTCCGCTGAAATTATCGTCCTAGTTTCATATGATTCGACGCGATTATCTTGTTGTTGGTGCGGGTATAGGAGGAGCGAGTGCATGCGAAGGAATTCGCAAATACGACAAGCGCGGCTCCGTCACGTTGGTCGGTGCGGAAGCATTGCCGCCTTACAAGCGTTGGATCCTTTCGAAAGGGTTTTTGCGAGAAAAGGAAGCGAATCTAAAAAAACTCCAAGAGGTGGATGAACGCTGGCTTGAAGCCAACAAGATCGAGGCACGATTCGGCACTGTAGTAACGCAATTCAACATCGAGCGTCGCCTGGCTGTGCTGGCCAATGGCGAAAGCATAGAATTTACGAAGGCATGTCTGGCGATGGGCAGCCGGCCGATACGCCCCGCAATGGCAGGAACAAGTCTTGGCAACGTGATTTATCTGCGAACGGTTCGTGACGCGCTCGCATTACGTGAAATGGCGAGTTTGGAGAAAACGATCATGGTCGTCGGAGGTGGTTTGCTGGCATGCGAGTCGGCAGCAAACCTGCGCATGATGAAAATGAAAGTGGGCCTGATGCATCGCGACGGTTACTTGTTGAATCGCTACGTCGATCCTGAAACCGGCGCCTGGTTAACTGATTACTTTGCAAAGCACGGCGTCGTGCTCTCGATGGGAGAAGCCCTCAACGGTTTCGAAGGCAAAACTGTCCTGCGCAACATTCAAACCAAAAGCGGTAATCGTTTCCCTGTTGGCCTTTCCGTCGTTGCGTGCGGCGCAGAACCGAATCTCGATCTTGTGCGCAACACTCCATTAGCGGGGCCACACGGGTCGCCCGTCACAGAGTATCTCGAGACCGAGGAAAAAGGAATTTACGCCATCGGCGATCTCGCCTTTTATCCGGACAGAATCATGGGCGGCATGCGGCGTCAGACCCACTGGGAAAACGCGCGGGAACAAGGTCTGGTTGCCGGGGCTAATATGACGGGCAAGAAGCGCATCCGTTACGAGCAGGTGCCCTATTTTTGGACGGAGATGTTCGATTTGCGTATGGATTTCGTGGGCGATTTCACGCTGCCGCCTACGCGCGTGAACCTTGATGGAACGTACCCGAAGAAAAAATTCATCGCCAGATTTTATCAAGGCGATAAGCTCCGCGGGATTCTTCTTTGCCAGCAAACGCAACGCGAAGTCGATGCGGCAAAAAATCAATTGCGGCATCCGCAGGGGAAATAAAAACCCCCTGGACCTACAAGACAGGTCATCATGTCATTCTGAGCGAAGCGAAGAATCTCGGATCAGGTTTGGATCGATCTTAGCGGAAATAGCCAAAGATGTTTCGCTCCGCTCAACATGACAGCACCATGTATGAGATGATTTAATTCACGTCTGCCGGGATTTGGAAGGCCGGATTGCTCACGCGCACGAGCTTCCAATCCCACGGTTTGCCTGCGACGTGGTGCCACTCCAGCTCGAAAGGCGTGGGTAATCTGTTCACGCGTTCATCCAAGAACTGCATCACGCCGTCGTCGCTGCTATACACGTTGATTTTGCCAATCCAGATCGCACGCGGCGTTTCAACTCGCACCGCGGCGTCAGGCGCGGTAATCGTTGAGCCGCGCACCCATCGAAAACCTTCCCGCATCCGCTCAAGAAGCCGCGCACGATCCTGGTCCCACTGGTCGCGATAGTCTTCGCCAATGAAATCGGCAACACTCTCCCAATTTCTGCCGTCGATTGCGTGAAAGAAATGTTCTGTGTGAAGGCGGACCTGATGCTCGGGTCGCCAAAGCCAGAGCAGATAGAGGCCAATGCACAGCGCAACCGCCAACAGGCCGATGATTGCTTCACGAAGCGTAATCGTCACAAGCGCCGCAACGATACAATATCAGGATCGAATCGGCGTCGGATTCGTTTACTTGACGCGAAAAGCTGTCAATTGCGACTTGATCTTGCCCAATGCGCTTTCCTCCGCCGAGAGAGCTTCAGCTTGCTCTTTGACCAGTGTTTTCGCCGCGGTTCCAGCACTGGAAAAAGATTCTTTCAGTTCGGGCGACTGGCGAACAAACTCCTTCGCTTGCGCGCTCTTTAACCAGGTTTGCACGCGATCGGCTTCTTCGGCGGAGCTCTCGACGCGTTCCTTCACGACAGCCCGTAATCTCGAGACCGCGTCCCGGGCCCAAGAAATTAAACCTAGGACTGGCAGTCCCGTGTCGTCTCCTGAACTTATTTCTGCAATGCAGAGCCGGTTTATAACGCTCAACCCGCGTCGCGCACGTCCCAATCTACTTTGCGGATCACGTACATGATGATTGCCAGCACGACAAAGAGCGCGATCCCGTCTATAAGCAACGCGTAATTCTGCAGCCGCAAAGGGATGTAGAGAAACAGGTAAACACGTGGCCAGCCCTGTGCTGGCCATTAGGCAACTACCTTCACTCATGCGCTTCCGGCGTTGTAGTGTGCGCTGTCCTCAGCGCACTTGGATGAGCGGACTGCATGCTCGCTCTTTTTCCGCCGGGGACAGCGGACGCTACGGCTGCGTTTTCTCACAACAATGTGGCTAAGCCCTGCGTCTGCCACTGCCGGCGAATTCGCGCCGCCTCGCGCATGAAGTTCGGGTTCCGGATTATTTTCGCAGGATTCTCAGGGGCTGAATCACTTCGGACGAACAGCGAAAGGCAATCGATTAGGCGTCTCCCACGCCAGTTCACCAACTCCTGACTCAGGCATTGCAGCCCGTTTCGCTCGCACAGGCCGCGAAATAAACCGGCAGTCATGCTGGGGTTTCGATGATGCGCCCAGTCAAGAATCTTCGCCTTGATCAACGGCTTCGCGAGCGCTTCCGGAAGCCGTTCGCGCGGCGAATTAACGTATTCGCCAAAATTCGAATGATGAATGAAACCTTTGCCGCCGATTTTCAACTTCGTTCCAAGTTGGCGCAGGTATCCTTCGACCACTTCCCGGCCCGGATGCACAAAGGAATCGAAACTGAAAACAAAATCCACTGACGCGTCGGGAATCATCGACAACGAATGGCCATCATTCAGATAGCAGCGGACATGCGAAACGGTCGCAAAACGCTGCTGACACGCTTCGATACAATCGCTCGATTTATCAACCGCCCAGAGTTCGTTGCAGTAATCCTTCAGATAATGCGTCCACCGCCCGAATCCGGGCGCGATTTCCAGGATCGTACCCGTGGGCAGACACTCGCGAATCCGCGGAAAAATTGTGCCCGCCCATTGCGCGGCAGAGCTGCCCCACGGTCCCGACCATTCCTCGCCCGCTTCTTTCCAGTCGTACTTCATCGAATCGATCGCATCATAGCCATTACTGCATTTATCAAAATGTTGTCGTCGGCCAGCGCGACGGAAAACATTTCATTCTACATGCGGATGAAAAAGCGGACGGCATTGATCGAACCCGAAGCAGCGATTTTCACCCGCAGGGAATTGGTTTGACGCGCAAAGGTTTTCTTCAAACTTGATTTCTATGAAAACAACAAGGTCATCAATACTCATCATACTTTCGCTAGTCTGCGTTTCGCTTCTGCCAAAAGCTCAAGCAGTCATGCCCCCGCCGGACGGAGGCTATCCTGGTGGCAATACGGCAGAAGGGCAGAACGCCCTTTTCAGCCTCACCACCGGTCAATACAATACGGCGATCGGTTTCTTTTCGCTCGAAGGAATTAGGACCGGGAGCTTTAACACCGCGATTGGCGCGGGAGCTCTTTTTGCTAACATCGGACATCAAAACACAGCGACCGGCGCGGGGGCACTTTTAAGCAATACCAACGGCATTCAAAACACGGCGAACGGCGAATCTGCGCTTTTTTTCAATACCATCGGTAGCAACAACACCGCCGTTGGTTCGTCGGCGCTGATTCAGAACACGACTGGGGACTTCAATACAGCCATTGGTGTCAATGCGCTCCAAGACAACACGGAGGGCTCCCAAAATACAGCTCTTGGTGTTGGCGCGCTTTTGCGCAATGCCGGAACCGCTAACATCGGCGTGGGCGCTGGAGCTGGCACACTTCTTACGGCAGGTAATAACAACATTTATGTCGGCAACATAGGGGTTGCCACCGAGGACAACACCATCCGCATCGGCAATCCACAAGTTCACACGGCTACCTTTATCGCCGGTATTAACGGAGCGGACGAGGGCAGTCCAACTGCGGTCTTTATAAACACAACCACAGGTCAGCTCGGCACGACACCGCCGGCTTCGTCACGGCGATTTAAGACGGAGATTAAGCCGATGGATCAAACCAGCGAAGTCATTCTGGCGCTCAAACCGGTGACGTTTCAGTACAAGGGCGATACAGATGGCAAACCGCAATTTGGATTGATTGCCGAGGAAGTGGCAAAAGTAAATCCGGCATTGGTGCTGCCTGATAAAGAAGGAAAACCGTACACGGTTCGTTACGAAGCGGTGAACGCGATGTTGCTCAACGAGTTTCTCAAAGCACGTCGCCAGATAGACGCACAGCAGAAGCAAATTGATGCGCTTACTGCGGTCGTGCAAAAAGTGAGCGCACAGCTTGAAGCGAGCAAGCCTGTGCCGCAACTGGCGGAGAACAATCCGTGAAACTGCCGAGCACTATCACTCTTTCAATCGCCCGCGTGTGCTCGTACGTGTCGATGACGTTTCCGCCGCGGCCTCAGCTGCACGTTTAGCCAGAATTTGCTGCACGCGCGGATCTCTAGAGGTGTGGCTGGGGTCGGAATCGAACCGCCGACACGATTTGCCCTGATTTTCTCTGGTCATTAGTGGTCATCTCCCTAGTGAAACGGTCATTGGACGAATTCTGTTTTGCTGCACTATGCTGCACAGCATGGCATCTTATTACAAGCGACACGCAAGCCCATACTATTGGATTCGATATCAACGTCCAGATGGCACCTGGGCAGATAAGAGTTCCAAAGTCCGAATCGACAACCAGGGTGCCGTTCGGAAGATCAAACAGATCACCGCCGAGCACACCATGCGCGAGCTGCACGTTGATCGAAACGGACAGAGCAATCGGTTTGACGTTTGGGTGCCCGCTTTCCTTGCTGCTCAATACCCGAATCCAAAAACGTTGGCACGATACACGAACGCGTGGTCGGCGATCGCGACCTATCTTGATCACATTAACGTTATCTCTCCGCTTCAAATAACGTACCAAATTTGCAGGGCTTATCCGCAGTTCCGTACCAGCCCGCCCCGCCATGTTATTCGGCCGCGGAAATTCAATACTGCACTGACAGAGCTGAAAGTTTTCTCTGCCATTCTGCAAGAAGCAGTGCGACGCAACTACATCAACGCCAATCCGTGTCTCAAACTCGGGTACAAGAGAGTTCCCCCAAAACAGAAGCCAGAAATCACCCTGGCCGAGCAAAGCAAAATCGAAGCAGCACTCCAGAAACAGGAGCCTTGGATGTATGACTCGTGGCTCGTGGCAATGCGACAAGGTTGTCGAATTTCCGAAACCGCCGTGCCTCTGCAGAACATCGATTTGCAACGCCGCACCATCAGCTTTGCCACCAAAGGCAACCGCATTCATACAGCCCCTCTTCACGCTGACCTCGTTCCCCTCGTTAGGCGTGCCCGAAAACAGAAGCGGCAGCAGCTTGTCGATCTCCCGAAACACGCCCCCAAGAAATGGCATCAGTTTCTCCGCCGAATTGGTCTGCCGCACCTGAGCTTTCACTGCACACGAGTAACCGTCATCACCCGCATCGCCCGCAACAATCACTCCATGGCCCAGGCAAAAGCCTATGTCGGACATGCGAGTGACACTGTTCATGCTATTTACCAGCGCCTGACTCCGCCGGATGTCCGCCACCTCGGCGCGGTCTTGTCCAGTCCGACTGTTTAAAATCTGGATGGGCTTTTAACCACGCGAGCGCCCACCCAACAGTTGAGCGACCGCCAGGCATCGGAAACCCCGCCCACTTCATTCGCTTTATGAACACGCACGATACACCCAATTCGTCAGCCAACCCGCCAACGTTGAGCAGTATACTCCCCTTCCAACCTCGTGAATCACGCCCGCCTGAAAACATAACCCCTACGAACTATGAAGTATTATTTTTTTCGCTCTTGTTTCTTCGGCAAAGGCGTGATGGCGTCTATCGCAGCGTTCACCGCATCATAGTTACCCAGAATCTTCGCCGCCCTGCGAATCTTCTGCCCCACCGAACCCCGCGGTCGTCCCGCCTTCAACTCTGCACTCCGCCTCTCTAAAACCTCACGTACCGACACGTAGGTTCTTCCGAGAAAATCAAACCTGCAGAGTTTTCCCAACTCCACCAACTCCGCAATCCGCCGCGGACTAACATCCAATACAGCCGCCGCCTGAGCTTGATTTAACAAACCTTCTTCACGCATGCTGACGCGGCTCATCTGGCGCAGTTCCGCCAACAATTTCGACCCCCTCGATTCATTTTCTTCTACGGATCGACTATTACCAAAAGTGGATGAAGCTGTCATTGCGATATACTTCCTTAATCGGAGGTATTGTGTCAACTTCTTTTTAGAACACCTTTGGCATTGCCCCAAAGGTGTTGCCAAAACTCTAGGGGGAACAGTTCCGAACGCGCCTTATCTTCTTCTCGTTAGGCGTCATTCGATTCCTCGCCCCTAGACTACCGCCCACCATGGACATGCCACTAATCTTTCTTCAAGAACGCGAATCTCTGGGTCGCAGCTCATAAGCAGCCCGCGAACAGCATCTCCGTACTTCTCCCGGAAAGTTCGAAGGTGGCGTGCCTCCGAACCGTTCACTGATTTCGCGGCCTTCACCTCTATCGGCACCAACTTAGATTTCTCCGCCAGCACAAAATCCACTTCTTGACCGGAACCGAGACGCCAGTGGAAGAGATCTCGGGTTGGATCGCCTTCCTTCCAGATCAACAGGTCACTCGCTATCAGGGTTTCGAGATGAAATCCCGTTGGCGTCGTCTCACGTGCCGCAGCGAGCGCCAACGCTGGGTCAACCATGAATACTTTGGCCGCCTTAATTACGCGCGCTCCTGCGTTGCGTGAATACGGAGGGATGAGCTCAACAAGATAGCTGCGCTGTAGCGCCTCCAACCAGCGCCTTATCGTGTTGACGGACACGCCGAGTTCGTTCGACAATTTCGAAGCATTCAATTCCTGTCCGGTTCTCGCGCCCACTAGCCGTACGAATGCCTCCAGACGCGCCGGCGTTTCCACTGCGAGTATTTCCCGAACATCCCTGTTCGAGAAGACCTCAACATAGTCATCCAACAGACGCAATCTCTGTTCCCTGGGTGCCGCGACGGCTCGTGGAAAGCCACCAGTTTGTACTACATCCTGCCACTCAAGTTGCCCACTGGCGGATGCACGGCGGCCCAGTTCCTGGACCACGTCTTCGTCGCTTTCACCAAAAAGGAAACTCCATCCTGGATGCTGATCGTCGAAGCGCAACTCGCTGAGTGTAAGGGGACGCAATGTCCTGTATGCAGCACGACCAAGTAGTGAATCTCCAACGGCTTTCCCCATGCGTGGCTGGTTTGACCCACTAAGAAGATATAGCCCTTTCCGCTGGTCCGCGTCCACGACCGCTTTGAGGGACAAAAGGAGATCCGGTGCCCTTTGGGCTTCGTCAATAAAAGCTCCGCGATCGCCAAGGCTCGCAAGAAAACCCTCAGGGTCGGTCAAGGCCTGTTCTCGGACATCGCGATCGTCCAACGTCCGCTGGGCTAATCCTCGCTCACGCGCGATTTCTTGGCACAGTGTGCTCTTGCCCACCTGCCGAGCACCCATGACGGCGACGACGGGATACAGGGTGAGATCTGCCTGCACAGTTTTTTTGAGCGACCGCGGGTAATCACCCGTTGCATTTGCCATACTAAAACACTATATTGCCTCCCTGAGACCAATATAATGTTTGGAGGTGTCCTATGGCAAACGCATATTCAATGGACGACTTGGTTGAGTTTCTCGACCACGCTGGTGAGCGCGGATTAATGCCCGCGGCGACGGCACGGGCCCTTGCTGTGGCCAGCCGCAACGTATTCGGAGTACTGTCGGACGAGGAGAAGAGCGACTTAGGTGCTCAAGACCTTGATGCTGTCGTCAAACGCTTCACCAACAAACGCGCTAAGGATTTCAATCCGTCATCACTGAAAGAATATAGTCGGCGTGTGCGCCGGGCCATTGAACTATATCTTAGTTGGCGCGCCGACCCAGCGAACTTTACGGTCAAGACCCGAACCACCACTACCTCGCGGAGGAAGGGAAAGGCCGCTGAGATTACTGATGGAGACGACGCCCCGTCCACATTTGAGCCGACGATGGCTGACCGACCCGGAACGTACCATTCTTCCCTCCCGGTAAGACCCGGAGTCGTAGTGACGCTGGCGAACATCCCCAATGATCTGACGAAAAGCGAAGCAGCTCGCTTGGCGGAATTCATCAAGATGCTCGCTGTCGAACTCTAGCGCTTCCTCCGCATCAGTAGGGGCATTCCTTCAACTTTCATTCGACGACTGCGCGCCTGGTTTCGCTCGGGGCTTGGTGTTGCGGATATAAGAGTTTCATCAATCCTTGCTCCCAAAATCTGACGTCACAGAACACGTTTACGTTACGGTTATTTTTTAGCCGCAGCTTGCGCGGCAACTGCTGAAATATCTTTGCGTCTGGGCATCTTTTTCGAAAACGGCGAAGATCCCCATTAAGCATGAACGCGGTACACATCTGTCCGGGCAACAATCTCTCCAAACGCCGAATTCGCCGGATTCGGTTCACCGCCTGCATGTAACGCCGTACCGTTCGCCTAACGAGCTTCGCTTCAACTAGCGAAAGCTCGACAACCTTTTCCTTCGCCCATGGAATGTTTGCGCGACCCACGATTCCCCAATACCGACCGACCCTCCACCCCGGTTTCGTTTGATCAGACTTAGACGCGTACGGGCTCACATAACGCATGATGGCAAACTGTGATTTGATCAGGTCCGCCGAGGTCCCCGCTAACAAATGCTTTTGATCGCCGCTGTGTACGACTTCGGACCAATTCTGTGCAAGCCAACCGCGGAACTCCCTCAGAAACCCTCCATCATCGCCGCTGAGGTTCCAGAAGATCGGATGAAAATGTGCCGCGCCTCTTATCTGAAACTCCAATTTCCAATGAAACCCCGCAGAAGGAAAAGATCTTAGAAAACGCTGAGAGAAGATTTTCAGATGTCTCTTAAACGTCTCTTGATCCAGAGGGAAATCCGCCGGGTACGTCAGTGTCCCGAAAATCGGACGGCCGCACTTGCTTTGATCAACCTTTGCCAGTGACAGCCGAAGACGTTGCCTGCTCTTTTCAGAAAATTCCGAAACCTCTGACCGTTTCGGACATGCGCCCAGACGATCCCCTGGCTCGCCGCCATCAAACCGTAGTAAGCTTCCACCGACGTAGAATGTCACTGTCGGCGACGGTCTAATATGGCTCTTTGACAAGCCCGCGACCGGAGCCGGCGCTCCCGCGCCGGCAACCGGTCGGAGAGCCAATCCATGCGATTCAGAAGCGTCCCCACGCAGCTGATACACTCTGCCGGCGCGAGGTTTTGCTGCAAAAGTTGCTGCACTCGACCCGTTCTCAGAGGCGTGGCTGGGGGCGGAATCGAACCGCCGACACGTGGATTTTCAGTCCACTGCTCTGCCAACTGAGCTACCCAGCCGTTAAATTGCACCCGGGATTGGGACTGCAGGAATCGTCATTTAAGCAGAAAACGCCCAACGCTCAACATTCAACGCCCAACGTTCAACTCGGAAAGAATTGCGATTACCTGATCACTCAGTGCATAAGCCTTGATCCTTAATCCAATATGCAGGGGCGTTGTCCGAGCGCGCTGATGATCCGTCTGCCGCGTGAATCACTTATCGGCGGGACCTTCTCAATGTCGTGGCTGCGATTCATTGTGCCCCGTAGATTTCCAGTTACAATCGGCCACATGAAGAAGCCCATTTTCACCAGCGAAGCACCGGCGGCAATCGGCCCTTATTCGCAAGGGATGCGCAGCGGACGATTTCTGTTTTGCAGCGGCCAAATTCCGCTCGACCCGAAGTCTGGCGAGATCGTTTCCGGCGACATTGCCGTGCAGACTCGGCGCGTGCTGGACAACATCGCGGCCCTTTTACGAGCCGAAGGCCTTACTTTCGATCACATCGTGAAGACAACCATTTTCCTAACGAACCTCGGCGATTTTCAGACTGTAAACGAGATATACGGCTCGTATTTCAAACAAGATCCTCCGGCCCGGTCCACCGTCCAGGTTTCCGCGTTGCCGAGGGGAGCTAACGTGGAAATCGAGGTAATTGCCGCTGCGGCGGAGACCGATCAAACGGCGTATGATACATCTGGGTAGGATAACGAAAGCGCGAATTTGTAGGGCGTCTGTATCAGACGCCAACCCAAATGGCGTTTCACAGAAACGCCCTACAACGAAATGAGTGAAGATTTGCTGTCCCTATTCCGCAAAACCGGCGCGCTGCTCGACGGCCACTTCGTTTTGCGCTCGGGCCTGCACAGCCGCGAGTATTTCCAATGCGCGCTGCTTCTTGAACACACCGGAATCGCCGCAAAGGTGTGTGGATGGCTTGCGGATAAAGTGCGCCAGTTTGATTGCGACACAGTTGTCTCCCCCGCCCTCGGCGGAATCATTGTCGGCCAGGAGGTTGGCCGGTCGTTAGGCACACGCCACATTTTTGTCGAAAAAGAAGAAGGCAAACTCGTTTTGCGCCGCGGTTTTCAAATTTCGCCTAACGAGAAATTCGTTGTGGTCGAAGACGTCGTCACCCGCGGCGGACGCGTGCAGGAGACGATCGACATCGTGCACGCGCATGGCGGCATCGTCTCGGCAGTCGGCGTGATTGTGGATCGAAGCGGTGCAGCCAAACCGGACTTCGGCAGCCCGTTTGTGAGCTTAATCGAAATGAACATGGAGACGTTTGCCGCCGACAAACTCCCGCCCGATCTCGCCAAAATCCCCGCCGTTAAGCCTGGCAGCAAGTAGACAACGAAATTTGTCGCCACTAGTGACCGAGGTGGAACGCGTTGTCCTCAACGCGTTGAGTAAGACACGCGGCGTTGCCGCCGGATATCGGCGTTCGACGAATCAAGACCCATCGTCTTGAGGACAAGCCGATCCACCTTCGGTCCCGTTGTATCTAGATTCGGGCAGGGTTCGCTGTCGAAATCACAACGCCGGCAAAATACGCCCGCTCACTTCGCCGAAACCAACGCGGTAACCATCGCCCTGACACCAGCCCGTTATCGTTAGGCGGTCGCCGTCTTCGAGCCATTTGCGTGTTTCGCCGTTCGGCAGCTTAAGTGGATTTGCCCCGCGCCAGGTCAATTCCAGCATGCAGCCACGCGATTCTTCAGTCGCTCCGCTGATCGTGCCGCTTGCGAGTAAATCGCCTGGTTCAAGGTTACAGCCATTAACCGTGTGATGGGCGAGCTGCTGCGAAATGCTCCAGTAAAGATTTTGGAAATTCGTGCGCGTGATGACATGCGGCGCATTCTTCGATGGCGTTTGCAGCTGCGCTGCGAGCTGGATGTCGAGTGTGAAATCGTTTTTTGCGCGCAAATACGGGAGCGGCTCGGGATCCTGTGACGGCAGCGATTTCCTGAACGGTTCGAGCGCTTCGAGCGTCACCACCCATGGCGAAATGCTCGTCGCGAAATTCTTCGCCAGGAACGGGCCCAGCGGCTGGTACTCCCACGCCTGAATGTCGCGCGCGCTCCAATCGTTCATCAGGACCAGCCCAAAAATGTGATCGGTAGCGCGATCGATCGGCACCGGTTCGCCTAACGAGTTGCCCGGCCCGATGAGAAACGCCATTTCCAACTCGTAATCGAAGCTCTTGCTCGGGCCGAATGTCGGCGCGGTTGCGTCAGGCGCTTTCGTCTGTCCGCTCGGCCGGCGCACGTCGGTCCCGCTGACGACGACAGAACTCGCACGCCCATGGTACGCGACTGGCAACCATTTCCAGTTAGGCATCAGCGCGTTCTCAGGACCGCGCAACATCGTGCCGACGTTATGCGCGTGATGGTACGACGAATAGAAATCGGTATAATTGCCAATGCGCACCGGAAGTTTCATCTCCACATCCTTTTGCGCATGAAAAATTTTCCGCAGCCGCGCATCATCACGCAGTATTGGTGTATCCGCTGAGAGCAGGTGCTGAAGAATCTCGCGCGTCTTTCGCCACGCCGGACGACCGAGCGCGAGGAATGAATTCAGCGAATCCTCAGAAAATACCTTTTGGTTCTGAAATTCCGGCGATTGAAAATGACCGAGCTCTTCCAACGCGGAGAGATCAAGAATCAAGTCCCCAATCGCAACGCCCACACGCGGTTTGCCTTGTCGCGGTTGGAAAACGCCGAAGGGAAGATTCTCCAACGGAAAGTGCGAATCCGGTGCAACTTCGATGAAAGATTTGAGTGGCATTCTTTGGAATTGTAGGGCGTTTGATTCGCTCGCGCCAGCTTGCTCACCCTTGGGGGTTCCCGTCTATCTCGCTCAACTCCCGTTGGCTCGATTCTGTGAACACCAACCTGCGGCGTCTGACACAGACGCCCTACAGTAAATTCAGCGCGCGCAAATCGTCGCGCGGCTCATCGAAGCTGCAACTGCCGAAAGATCTCACGAATTTGCGCCGGTGTTGCAGGCGTTTCGTATCGATTTTCCAGTCGCGCCACGCGAAGAAATCGTCGGTAAATGAAAACGAGCGCGGATCTTCGTCCTCGAGCATCGTCACGGCTTGATCGGCGTCCCATTGATGCTCTGCTGCGAGGACTGCAGCTCCCAGCACATTGAGAAATCCGTGCATCTTCGTTTTCACTTCGTCGCGAAATTGCCGAATTGGATGATGCAGGCCCGCCGTAAACTTTATCGGGAGCTGCTGCGTAACTGCCGTTACTAGAGCGCGCGCGATCTGCGCCGAAGTTGGAAATGCATCAGCCGTAACTCCGCCGGTTCGCAACTTGTAACCGAATTTTGCCGTGTCCTCGTCGGAGTTGTGTCCGGCAATCAATGCAATGGTTTGCTCTGCTCTCTCAGGCGGCGCTTCCCAAAACACCGGCAACTCACCCACAATCGCGCTCGCTTCTTTGAGAGAAGCAGGATCTACATCGTCCGGTAAAAACATTTCAAGATGACTGACGGAGACGAGATCGACATCAGATCTCGAAAGTGAACGAGTCGCTGTCTCCGCCTTGCCCAGCCCATCGACAAAGGCGTCCGCCTTTGTGGTTTTCGGTCCCAGCGCGGCGACGCGGAGCGGGCGCTGGGGATCAAACGCCCCAAGAAATTGCCTTGTCTCATCGAATTGTTCGACTGACAGAACGAATCCGTTCAGCATCCACGCTTCGGATGAACGCACATAGCTCGCCTGGTTCCGCAGCGCGGGCTCGAGCGCCAGGGCGCAAGGCGGAAACATCCCGGCGTAATCAATTGCCTGGTCGAGAAAAACCCGAAGCGAAGCAGAAACAGAAACAGCCATGACCTGGAGAGCTAACCACGAGTGCACACCAATGGACACGAACATTTTCGGGTAAACTATTGCTGGTATGCAGGCGTATTCGTTAGTCCTCAATATCATCCGTGGTTGTTGGCTGATCTTTGCCGCGATCTGGGTGCTCGCTGCGCTATCGAGCAAGCGCACGGTGTATCGTGAAAGCCGGACGCAACGGCGGCGCTACTGGGTATTGCTAGTGATCGCTTACGTCCTGTTGCTCTGTGGCCGGCGATTGCCGTATCCCCTCAATCTGGGCATCATTCCCCATGTAGCGCCGACCACATGGGCGGCTGCAGTCTTGTGCGTCATTGGTTTGTTCTTTGCAGTTTGGGCCAGAGTTACTCTCGGGCGGAACTGGAGCGGTGTGGTGACATTAAAAGAAGGACACGAACTGGTGGAGCGCGGGCCGTACCGATTCGTGCGCCATCCAATCTACACCGGGATACTCACCATGTTCTTTGCCACCGCGCTCGCGCAAGGACACTTGTCCGGATTTGTAGGCACAGTCCTGATGTTTGCGAGTTTCTGGATTAAACTTCGCGACGAGGAAAAACTGATGCTGCAACAATTCCCCGAGCGGTATGCGGATTATCGGCGACGAGCCAAATGCATCATTCCTTTTGTCCTCTGATTAGGCAGCAGCATCGCTGGAATTTGTAGGGCGTTTGATTCGCTCGCGCCAGCGAGCTTACCCTTCGGACTTCCCGTCCATGTCGCTCTGCGCCCGTTCGGCTCCATTCTGTGAAACGCCAATTCGATGGCGTCTGACACAGACGCCCTACAACGTCATTGCAAATATTCTAATCGCACGACGCAAATTGCGGCGCGATGCTAAACGAAGCGCGCAAGTCGCCGCCCGGCGGAATGGTTTGGATCCCTTCCTTCTTTTCGAACGCGCGTTGCTCATGGTGATCGGTCAACCCCCAGCATGGCTCGACGCAGAGAAATGGCCCACCGTCCGACCACAACGTCACGTACGGCACGCCGGTCAGGTCCAGAGTCACCCATCGGCCGCTTGGTGGATCAACATAGGAAAACACTCGTCGCGGCACATCCGCTAGTTCGAGAATCACCGAACCGGGTAACTCGTTCCTTGAAAACGGCATTTCGCCACCGCGAAATTCAATCTCGCGCGTTTCGCCCGAAAGAAAATTACCCGGCGAAAAATATCGTCGGTACAATCCGCGCGGCATTTGTAAATGAAAGGTCTCGAATGAAGTCGCTCCGAAACCTGGGTGCAATCCAAACGACACGTGCGCCGTCAGCTCCTCTTCATGGTTCCGAAACTCGAAAACCACACCCATGCCGTTAGCGCCAATCTGATAAGTGAGATCCACACTCACCTTAAGCGGATATTCGATCTGTGAAAAATCATCCGGCGTAATTCGATATTTCAACGAAGCGCCGCTCTCGTTGGTAAAAGATCCGGCGAGATGCCATGTTTTCGCGCGAAGAAAACCGTGGGTGCCCCCTTTAATTTCGTGGCCGCGATAGAGACTGCTGCCGTTCTTCAACCGATGAAGATAATAACCCATGACCGTGGCATGATTTGCCCAGCCTTCAGGCGGCGCTGTCACCTCGTTGTCCCGGTAAAGAAAACCAATCCACTCGCCGGCTTCGTTTATTCGCGCCATGCTAATCAGTTCCGCACCGAGACGCGACACAATGATGCGAAGGCCATCCTCTTCGTCAGTAAGAACATCCAGATGCCGACCGTCACGGTTTTCCTCTGTGTGCGAAAACTTCATCGTAGGGGTGCGTGCAATTGTAGGGCGTTTCTGTGAAACGCCAACGTGACGGCGTCTGACACAGACGCCCTACAGTAGTTTTGAACGGCCGCGGATCGTCGCGCCGCTCATGGGAACAAGCCGCGCACTTGTTTGGCCTTGATGACGCGTTCAACGCCGATCGCCATCGCCGCTGTGCGATGCGACACCCTGTGGTCCTTCGCGCGCCTGATCACTTGCGCAAACGAATGCTCGAGAATGCGGAAAAGTTTGTCGGTCACTTCTGACTCCGACCACAAAAAGGCCTGCAGACCTTGCACCCACTCGAAGTATGAAACGATCACGCCGCCAGCATTGCAGAGAATGTCCGGAATCACGAAGACCTCGTCCCAACGCTGGTCGAGAAGCAGATCCGCATCTGGCGTGGTGGGGCCGTTCGCACCCTCGGCAAGGATGCGGCACTTAATTTGGTCAGCATTTTTCGCGGTAATGACGCGATCGACCGCTGCGGGAACAAGAATATCGCACGGCAGTGTGAGAAACTCGTTAGGATTTACATGATCATCCTGAGCGAACGCTCGCAGGTTTCCCTTCTTGATCATGTGTTGCTCGGCGGCTTTTACATCGATGCCCTTCGTATTGTAAATCGCTGCGGTATGATCGCTGATCCCGACGACTTTGACGCCGCTCTTGTAGGCGAGCGACAAAGCTGCAACTGAACCGACGTTGCCGAATCCTTGCACGATCGCGGTGCATTTTTCCGGATCCATCTTCAGCATGTTCATGGCGCGCTCGACGAGATAAACGACGCCGCGACCAGTCGCTTCACGCCGGCCTTCGGTTCCGCCTATGGCGACCGGTTTGCCGGTGACGATTTCATTCACCGCATAACCCTTGTAAACCGAATAGGTATCCATGAACCACGCCATGATCTGTTCATTCGTGCCCATGTCCGGACCCATGATGTCGGTGTGCGGGCCAACGAATGGAATCATCTCCTGCATGTAACGACGCGAGACCGCTTCGAGCTCCTTACGAGATAATTTGGTGGGATCGACCGCCACGCCCCCTTTCGCGCCGCCGTAAGGCAACTGCGCGAGCGCGCATTTCCAACTCATCCACATCGCCAGCGCAGCCGTCTCGCCCATTGATAATGAAAGCGCGAAACGCGTGCCGCCCTTGGTTGGACCGAGCGCGATGTGATGTTGAACGCGGTAACCCTGAAACGCTTGGGTGCTCCCGTCATCCATGTGCACCGGCAATGTCACGGCGATCGCCCGCTTCGGATACGTCGCCCATTCGCGGTCGCTCTGGTCGATGTTCAGATAATCGGCGATGATGCGAAACTGCTCGCAAGCCATCTGAAAAACTTCGTCGTCGTAAATCGTGTGTGCCGCAGCATCAGCGCAACTCTGGGTCTCCATGGGAAGCTGCTATTTGCGCTGGGCACGTTGCGTCGTCAACTGCGAAACTTTGGAGTGCAGCGACATGTCGCGGGTCTGGGTAGCGCGCGCGTCACGCGTGCTGGCGAGCACGTCTCGCGATCGCGAACTTTAAGTGCATAGGCACACTGTTTGATCACAGCTCCAGAAAAGATCGTTTCGGCGCGCCGCCGCTGCAACGGATGCAAAGCAACGGCCAGGCTTTCAAACCAGCACGCGAGCCGCGTGGGCTACCCAGACAGCGGACGCTACACAGCAAAGATCGACAATCGCGCGTGAACCTGGCTAATGTCCGCAAATGAAAATCGAAACGATAGCCGTTCACGCAGGACACGAGGTGGATCCGGCAACCGGGGCGGTGGCCGCCCCGATTTATCTGTCCACCACGTTTGAGCGCGACATCGAGGGCACTTACTCGCGTGGGTTCATGTACTCGCGTAATGACAATCCAAATCGGAAAGCGCTTGAGCGCGGCGTGAGCATGCTCGAAGGCGGCGAAGCGGCCGCAGCTTTCGCATCTGGAACTGGCGCAGCTATGTCGATTTTGCAGGCGTTATCGCCCGGCGATCACGTCCTCGCGCACATCGACGCGTACTACGGCACGTCACGGTTGATACGCGAAATTTTTGTGCGCTGGGGACTCGAAGCAGATTTCGTGGACATGAGCGACCTCGCTGCGGTTAAAAAAGCGCTGCGGCCAAATACAAGACTGGCCTGGGCCGAGACGCCTTCCAACCCGTTGCTGAAAGTTGTCGATCTCGCCGCGCTGGCTGAAATCGCACACGACGCCGGCGCGATCTTCGTTTGCGACAACACCTGGGCGCCCGTGCTGCAAAGACCATTCGATCTCGGCGCCGATCTAATCCTACATTCCACGACAAAATATTTTGGCGGACATTGTGATGTTCTTGGCGGAATTGTCGTTGCGAAAAAGGACGATGAATTTTTCCAACGGATCCGCAGTATCCAATACGAAGGCGGCGCAGTCCCCTCGCCTTTCGACTGCTGGCTGATCCTGCGCGGGATGCGGACCTTGCCGTGGCGCATGCGCGCGCATTCGGAGAACGCAATGAAAGTCGCAACGTTCCTCGCGCAGCATCCGAGAGTCGCGCGCGTGCATTATCCCGGTTTACAGTCGCACCCGGCCCACAAGATCGCGGCCGGACAGATGTCCGAGTTTGGTGGGATGCTGTCCCTTGAAGTGAAGGACGGCTACGACGCGGCGATATTGGTAGCAGCGGAAACGAAAATCTTCATTCGGGCCACGAGCCTCGGTGGCGTGGAAAGTTTGATGGAGCACCGCGCATCCATCGAAGGCCCGGGCACAACCTCGCCCGAAGGCTTGTTGCGCGTGTCCATCGGCCTCGAAAACGCCGATGACCTGATCGAGGACCTCGATCAGGCGCTAGGGTGATTTCCGGATTGGAGACGCCCTGGAAAATTCGCCGGTGTTTGTAGGGCGTTTGATTCGCTCGCGCCAGCGAGCTTACCCTTCGGGCTTCCCGTCCATGTCGCTCTGCGCCCGTCGGCTCCATTCTGTGAAACGCCGCCCAACAGGCGTTCGCCGCGGCGAACGCCTCTACAACCGGCCTACTTTCCTTCGGAACACATCTATGATGTCTTGCACTTCGCTGATGCGCAGAAGAAACGCGGTGCCGAAAAATCCGGCGCCGGCAACTGCAATCGTCGCGAGGAGTATTGCTAACTTTTGCAAGAACCGCATGTCCGACCACGCATCCAGCCAGAGGTAATTCGCCGCCCAACAGATCAACGCCAGCAGCGCACCGGCGACACAAATCTTGCCGAGCGCGACCAACATCTGGCGGGTTTCAAGTCGGCGGGTGTGCCGGCGCATCAGCGTGTAGAGCAGGAGAAAGTTGATGGTGGCAACGAGGCCCGTTGAAAACGCAAGGCCGCGGTGTCCCCATCCAAGCCGGAACGTGAACAACCAATTAAGAAATAGATTCGCGCCGATCGCGAGAAAGCTCACCACCATTGGCGTGTTGCGTTTGCCCACGGCGTAAAACGCAGGCGTCAATACTTTCAACGCCGCATAGGCGACGAGGCCTGTCGCGTAATATTGCAACGCGCCCGCAGTTTGCCGTGTCATCTCGGCTGTGAACCGTCCGTGCTGATAAATCACGCTGATGATGGGCGAAGCGAGCATTGCCAGTCCGATCGCCGACGGAACTGTGAGTAAAAACGCCAGACGCATCCCACGCGCGAGCGTCGCGCGAAACTCAGCCGTGTTTCCGAGCGCGGCGCTCTTCGATACCAGCGGCAGTGTCACAGTGCCGATTGCGACGCCAAAAATTCCCAGCGGCAATTGCATCAGACGAAACGCAATGTTGAGCCAGCTCACTGGGCCGTTGCCGAGACTCGCCGCAAATCCGCTGTTGATCAGCACGTTCACCTGCACCGCGCTCGCCGCGATCACCGCGGGTCCCATCAAGATCAGCACCGTGCGCACGCCTTCGTCGCGCCAGCGAAAATCGGGGTGAAACCTGTAGCCAACTTTCCACAGCGACGGAAATTGTCCGACTAATTGCCACGCCCCGCCGATTAGCGTGCCAATGGCCAGGCCCACGAGCGAGCCGGAGCCGAAGTGCGGATCGATCCAGTAACCGATCGCAACCCCTCCAATGATCGAGCCGAGATTGAAATAACTCGATGCCATTGCCGGCGGACCGAAGACGTATTTCGCGTTCAGCATTCCCATCACCAGCGCTGCGAGCGAGACCATAAGCATGAACGGCCACATGATCCGAGTAAGCAGAATCGTGAGCTCGGTTTTGTCCGGCGACCAACTGCCCCACGTCAACAGGTCCACCAGTTGCGGCGCGAACACGATCCCGAGCAGCGTGATCGCGCTCATGAACACGGCGGTGAGCGTGGCGACCTTGTTCGCCAGACGCCACGCCGATTGGTCGCCATCGACCGCGATCTTTTTCGAGAACGTGGTGATAAACGCCGTCGAAAGCGCGCCCTCGGCAAAGAGATCGCGCAACAAATTCGGCAGCCGAAACGCCATGAGAAACGCATCGAGATTTCGTCCGGCGCCGAACAGCCCCGCAAACACCATCTCGCGCACAAGACCCAGCAGGCGGCTCGACAGAATGGCAATGCCGACCACACCCGTCGCGCGAGTGCTCATTCGACGGTCGTCAGCCGCAGTCATCGGCGGATCTTAACCACGAATGGGCACGAATGAACACGAATGTTGTGGGAGGCGTTTGATTCGCTCGCGCCGACGAGCTCACCCTTCGGGCTTCCCCGCTTATGCCGCTCGCGTCCCCGCGGCTCCGTTCCGTGAAACGCGAATTCTAAACGCGACTGCGGATCCAACCACGGATCGTACGGATATTACAGATGTTTCGACTGAGGAGCCGTCGCCGCGGGTAGCGGTGCTAGCCGCGGCAAGCGTGCCCGACCAGCTAACCGGATTGATCCAAAACCGGCAAACCCTGTGACGGGGACATGGAAAGCCAGCCCGGAGAGGAAGGTGTTGCCAGGAGTCCCTGCATTTCGGATATGCTTTATTCGCGGAGAAAACGGGCGATCGAACTGTCCGCGCTGCGTTCCGATTTCTGCTTCGTAACCTTTTACTTCAGCGCATCCTCAAGCGCCTGCTTTAGTTGTGTTGATGTGTTGGCCGGGCTGAAACCGACGAAGCGTTTCACGATTCGAGCATCGCGTGAGATAACGAAAATTTGCGGAATTGCCTCGCGTCCCTGCATCAGAGGCGCAGCAACTTCGCGAGGGGCCCAGCCAATCCGGTAGTCAATTTGAAAATCTTGTATGAATTTGCTGACTTTTTCAGCCGACGTGTTCGGATCCTCGGTCGAGAGTCCGATCATCTCCACTTCACGGGAGTGAAACTCATTATGCAGCTTTACGAGCTCAGGAATTTCTCGTCGGCACGGTCCGCACCAGGTTGCCCAAAAGTTAACCACCATCACCTTGCCCAGGAAATCGGCCAGTTTGAAAGACGCGCCCTTTGCATCCTTCAGGGGTGCGAGCGCGACTGCGGGCGGCAAGTCAGTTAGCTCGGGTGGCGCGGACGTCACCTCCGTCACGGCCGGCGCGCCCGTGGGTGCGGGCGCGTTGGCCCTCACCGGGGGAGGAGTTGTCGCAGTGGCCACGGGCACAAGGTCGCCAATGTGGTAGGTGACAATCCCGAGCGCCAAGATCATCACCAAACTTGCTGCCACGCTAATAACGCGTTGCAGGGTCCAGACTGTTTCGGGGGAACGATGGTTTGTTTCGATTGACATCTTTTATTCCTTACGTCTCGACTTTAGCGATACCATCACAAGTGCAAAAAAGTAAGCTCTTACATTTTTAGATTTTCATTCTGCGCAGAACGGTTCAACAAATTGAAGTCGCCACCACCGTCTGGAGAAACGACATCCTCAATCGTCCTTCGCAAGTCGGATGTGGTACCCAGGACAGTGGAACATTAACCAAAACGATACTCGTCTAGGGGGCCTGCGGCGCAGCGATAATTCCCTCAAGCCGTTTGCGGTTCGCGGTGACATCAGGGACCCAGTTTCCACCAGCGCGAGTTTGCTCTTCTTCGGCCATTGTCAACCAACCCATCGCTTCCGGGTACTGGCGCTCGTTCCAGGCGACAATACCGAGCGCATTGTGGCTTCTGACGAGAAACTCTTGTCGCGTTTCAGCAAGCGGGAAGCGTGAGGCTTCCTCAGCCGCCGCCAGGAACTCTTTGCGCGCTCCTTGCAGGTCATTTCCATCCGAGAGGATCAGGCCGCGCTGGAAGTAAAGGTTTGGCATGGAAGTGACTCCTTTTGTGCGGACCCTTTGCTCAAAGGCGTCCCAGGCGAGTGTTCGCAGATGCGCTTTGAATGCTTTCTCGAGCGGGCCATCGTGCTGGCCTCCTGCCCATTCCGCAAACAGCGCCGGTAGCCGCGGGTCACCCGCCCAAACGGCGGAGGCGAGCCGGCGCGCATCTGGCTCGGTAAGCGGCGCGCCCCGAGGTTTGGTGCCGAGCCGGCCAGCGATGCTCTGGTAATGCGACCCCAGATTGTAGTACGCCTCGGGATCGGAAGACTTCGCAGTTGCGGCGTACCAGACTGAACGGGGGTCGCGCCATTCCCGAACATAGGCCAGCGTCTTAACTCCCCAAAGAATTGTGATCGCCGCTAGCACAGCTGTGGCACCAATCAAACCTCCGCGCCCCAGTCGCTCGCCTGCGACGATTATTCCCCACGCGATCAAGATCGCGGCGCCCACGGACGGAAAGAACAGATAGCGATCCGTCACCGGATGCATGAACGAAAGCATCTGCGCGGGAATCAACCCGAACAGAATGAAGTAAGCCAACACCGTCGCCATCGGCCAGCGGCGACGAAGCAGCAGCGGTGCCGCAAAGATAGCGAGTAACATCGCCGCGCCGGCAATTTGCAGCTGGGTTCCGGCGCCGAGATTTGGTGGAACTCTATAGATGACGTAGGTGCCGAATCCGGTCAGCAGCCAAAGGCTCTGCGCAAATGCGGCCGCGATAACGTGCGTGTTTGGACGATGTCCGGTCGGCGGCTGAGCTGACGCTACCATGAGCGCTATCAAGCCGGCCATCAAAAGAAATGGCGCTTTGTCCCAGAGTGATCGTTTCAGCGGGCGCTTCTCTACGAAGAGATCGTGCGCGAAAAACACCGCCGGAAAAGTGGCGACCGACATCTTTGCCGCGACGGCAAACAGAAATAACACCAGTGACGTGAAATACCATCTTTTGGCTGTCGTCCCTCCTTCGCGATAGCGCAGATATGCGAGCAACGACGGCAAGGCAAATGCCGCCGCGACCAAATCCTTGCGACTGGCAATCCAGGCGATGGCTTCGACATGCACCGGGTAAAAGACAAACAGTACGGCGCTGGCGGTTGCGATAACACGTCGACGAGTCAAAGCCAGCGCGACAAGAAATACGAAGCCTGCGACGAGCCCGCCCCAAATGTTGCTAGACAGATGGAAAACAAAAGCATTCGCGCCCGCCAGCGCATAATCCAACATGTACGAGAGCAGATGCAGCGGTGAGTAGTTCGCAAAATACGGCGCGCCTAGGATGTGGCGCAGATTCTCCAGATTGAGGGCGCGAATCCACGGGTTATCGAGAACGTACTGCGGATCATCGATACCCAAAAATCCAGCCCGAAGATCGCCGGCATACAGCGCCACGGTCGCGAGGACAATCAAAAGGAACGTCACCGCATCGAGCTGCCAGCATCGCGTCAGAATTCGGGATGAAGCTGCGGGCCTTCTTCGTTCCGCTTTTTGGAGCTGCACTCGCTCCCGGTCTTGTTTGCGGCGCTCAGATCTGGAGACCGTGGATGCCGAGCCTGCTCTCTTTGACTTCTTCTTTGCCTTAATTTTCAATCTCTTCTTGTCTTGCCATTACGCGGCGGGCTCTTCATCTGTCCAATTTTCGCAAGACATTTAGATCAGTGTCCGGACGCTGAGCCTGCGATCGCCTCGAGTCTTTTCCGGGTTGCATTGCTGGGACCCAATTGCCGCCAAAGCGGACCTGCTCCTCCTCTGCCAGGCGATACCGGCGCAGAGCTTCACTGTAGTCGCGTTCCTTCACCGCAATCGCGCCCAGTTGGGTATAGCTGTAAACAGTGATCTGCGCTCGCACTGAGGCAAAGCTCTCGCGCGAGGCTTCCTCAAGCGCGGCGCAGTTTGTTCGTTGTAACAGGGAATCACGAGCCCAAGCGACGGGTTTTCTGGGCGAGTATTTGCCATGTCTAGTTCCGCAGGATTTAGTCAATCAAAGATGTCAACAGTTGGTGTTCTGAGCGCCCTAAGTCAAGGAAACGCTCCAGCGAAGGCGACAATGATCCGTGGGGTGAACTGTACACTGCGGAGAACTTATCCGGAGCAATCTGGTGCAGCGGTTCTGGTATGTCGCATACGAATTTTTTCTTGGCGTCTGCTCGCGGCGATCGCCAATCTTGGCCCGAACGCGCTATTAGATACTTTGAGCGCAGTTAGAATCTGATAGGACCTGCTATGAATCAACATTCCAAGAGAGGCGGCCAGGCAAATGGAAAGAGTGTGGACGAAGTGCGGCGCGGCGCCACTCGCCCAGCAGTGGTGGTCGCGATTGTTCTGTGCGTAGGTTTCGCCGTTGCGATGGTCGCGATTTGGCCATTCCGGAAACCACGATCGCACCAGGAAATGCAGACCCAACCGAAGGCTGCAGTTCAGACTGAAATCCCAGAACCCGAGCAGACTGAAATCCCAAAACCCGAGGCGGTTTCACGTGTCCCGGTGCCACGTCGCGCCGTGCCGCTAGAGCCTTCGACCGCTACGCCCGTCTCCCAAGCCAATCCTGCAGCGCGCCAGTTGATGGACGGCCACGTCAATTCTCCGGCTTCCGTCCAGGACGGCCGCGTCAATTCTCCGGCCAATTCTCCGACTCCTGTCCAGGACGACCAAAGCTATGACTTTTCCCATGATCTCAACGAGGAGACGATCACGTTCGAGGCAGTCAACCCCAGCACTCAGGTTGCAGGTCGCATGACAGTTACGATCACCGGCGCTTTCCGTGGCAACCGGCTCTCGGATGGGGAATCTCCTGTTGGTTCACACCTTGAAGCCGATCAGCAGGCGACCTTCAGTTTCGTCCCTTATTATTCGTATTCGCCCAGCTATTCTGCGACGGTCAGGCAGTTGCGAGTTGTCGGGAACACCACAGACGATTCCATTTTCCTTGATTTCGGACTCATGGCCACGGGCTCAGATGGATCGTCGCAGCAGTTTATGCTGAGGGAAGTAGTGATAGTTACCGAAGATCGCGCACAAGTCACATTTGAGCAGCGCTGAAACTGCCTGATGCATTGAACACCCAAGAGTAGCTTCCATGCGGGACTGTGATCGAAAACGTTGCGCTCGTGAAGCCACAGTGCAGCGTTATTTCGCCGACTATGGCCAAGATCTGTCGCCGCTACCTAGCGCGGCTTTATTCGAGGAGCTACTGGTCAAATGAAACATAGACTTGGCCATCAGGGCAAAGGTTATCGATCCTGAGATCCTTTTTCTACTGGCTGTCGCGGTGGGACTGCTATTGCTGGCGTTTCGCGGGGTAAGGATCACAAACATAGTACGCAACGTAGGGCAGGCGAATTTGTGGTGGGTGCTTGGCTCGGCCATCTTTTCGGTAGTAGCGTTCATATCCCGAGCCTATCGCTGGAACTTATTAATTGAACCGCTGGGATATTCTCCTTCGCTGAGGAAGACAACTATTCGTTAATGGCTGGGTTTCCCCAAGACATTTTAGATCAGTGTCCGGATGCTGAGCCTGCGATCGTCTCGAGTCTTTTCCGGGTTGCGTTAAGATCAGGAATCCATTTGCCGCCAAAGCGCGTCTGCTCATCATCAGCGATGCGATAACAGCGCAACGCTTCGCGATAATCGCCTTCCTTGATAGCAATAGTACCGAGTTGCGCATAACTATAAACGGTAAGCTGTTGACGCACCGGTGCGAAGCCTTCGCGCGCTGATTCGTCCAGCGTCGCCTGAAGTTCCCTGCGCGCGCCGGCAAAATCGCCGCGATTGAAAAGAACGAGGCTGCGGTTGTAATACAAGCCAGGCATCACGTGCGTTCCTTTGATGCTGAGCGATCGTTCGAACGCATTCCACGCAAGCGTTCGCAGATGATCTTGGAAAGCTGTCTCTAAAGGTCCGCCATGCTGCCCCGCTGACCATTCCGACAAAAGAGCCTTCAGCCGCGGGTCACCCGCCCAAACGACAGATGCGACACGGCGCGCGTCCTCATCAGGAAGCCGCGATGGCTGCGGTTTGGCGCCCAATCGATCCGCCATTCCCAAATAATACGAACCCAGATTTTGGGGGACAATCGGGTCCCCCGACTTCGATGCGGATGCGTACCAGACCGAGCGTGGATCGCGCCACTCCGCGACATAAGCAAGTGTAGCACGTCCCCACAGGACTCCAATAGCCAGGAGGATCACTACTGCCGCAATAGAGCCTCGCCGTCCCAGCCACTGTCCGGCTGAAATTAATCCCCAGGCGATAAGGATCACCGCTGCAACCGACGGGAAGAAGAGATACCGATCCGTCACCGGGTGGCTGAATGAAAGCACCTGTGCCGGGATCATGGCAAACAGCAGCCAGTAGAGCAGCACTACCATGATCGGCGAGCGATTACGAAGTAGTAATGGCGCGGCGAACACTGCTATCAAAAATAAGATTGCCGCCAGCTCAAACACGGTTCCCGCTGCTGCGTTAGGCGGAACACGATAGATAACATAGCGACCGAATCCTGTTAGCAGCCAGATGTTCTGGACCAGCGCCGCAGCTAAAACATATGGGTTTGGTCGATTGCCCATCGAAGGTTGGGTTGCGGCGACTGCTAACGCAATCAAACCAGCGCCGAGGGCGAATGGAACCTTGTCCCACAACGATCGTGATAGCGGGCGCTTATCAACAAAGAGATCGTACGCTAAAAGCACTGCCGGGAAAGTCGCGACAGAAAGCTTACCCGCCACAGCAAGCAGGAACAACACGAGCGATGCGATATACCATCGCCTCGCTGTTGGCCCACCTCGGCGGTAACACAGGTATGCCAGCAGCGACGGCAATGCGAACGCCGCCGCTACCAAATCCTTTCGGCTGGAAATCCAGGCGATGGCTTCCACGTGCACCGGGTGAAGAATGAACAACACCGCAGCGGCAATGGCGAGTATGCGATGGCGAGTTAGGGCCAGCGCCACGAGAAAAACAAATCCTGCCACCAATCCAGCCCAGATGTTGCTCGACAAGTGGAAGGCCAGCGGATTGAGCCCGGACAAAACATAGTCCAACATGTACGAGAGCAGGTGCAGCGGCGAGTAGTTGGCAAAGTAAGGCGTGGTGAAAATGTGGCGCAGATTTTCAAAAGTAAGGCCGCGGATCCAGGGATTTTCCACGACGTACTGGGGATCATCGACGGCAAAAAAACCGAGGCGAAGATCCCCGGCGTACAAGACGAGCGTCGCCATGACCAACAGCAGGAACGTGATCGCATTCGTTTGCCACGTACCCGGAATGATGGGCGTCGAGGCGATTCCACGCTTGCCTTCCTTCGCCTGAAGCTTGATTTGCTTGTGCGCCAGCTTGCGCTGCTCCGATCTGGAAGCGCTTTCGGCATTGCCGGCTTTAGATCGTGGACGTTTCTTGCTCTTACTCACCGGCCTGCGTTCAGGATGTTTCGATAATTTTCCGGTATCGCGACGCCTTTTTGCGACGCGATCTGCGCGTCGGCCACGGCATTCGCCAACTCGCCTAGCTTGTAGTGACAGATGGAACGGTTCAGATAGTATCTGCCTTGCGGATTGATTTGAATGGCTCGATCAAAATCGGCCAGAGCTTCAGCATATTTCTTGTAATGGTTTACGAGCAAGGTTCCCCGCTGATAAAGAGCTTCATTATCGTCGCGATTAATCGATAGGCAGGCATTGAAATCAGCCAAAGCGTTTTCGTATTGCTTCAGACTGCTGAAGGCAACGCCTCGCATGTAATACATCGACCGGTCGTCCTTTTCTTTGGCTTTGGCATTGTCTGCTTCGTGGTTGATTACCACGGTGCAGTCGTCGATCACACGCTGGAAAAAAGGCTCAGCTTGCGTTGGTTCCATCGTTATCGCTCGACTGTAATTGAACTGAGCCCTGTCGGCGCGCGGCAGAGATGCGTTGGGGTAACGGTTAATAACATCAGTCCATAATGAATCGCTGTCTTTCCATACCTCGGTTCTTTTGAAACTCAGAAATCCGAATGCCGAAAATACGACGACCGCTCCGGTTGCCGCAGGGATAAATCTTTTCGCGCTCACATTTCTGGTCACAATCATCGTCACCAGAAATGCCAGGCCGATATAAGGCACATAGGTGTAGCGCTCAGAAACGATCGTGAAGCCAATCGGTACTAGTTGCAAGACCAGCAGAATGTTGATGAGAAAGAACAGTAACCCAAACACGACCAGACGATTTTTTCTAAAATGCCAGATCAGAAAAATCAAAGCCAGCAGAAATATGGGCGATAGATAAATCGTCCATCCCAGATGGCCAGGAATAGGAAAAGGATGAAAAGCCGACAGCGGATGAGGAACAAAGAACCAGGCCAAATAAACGATGATTGCGTAGCTCGCAAAAAACAAACGAACCCAGAAGGGATATAGATCGAGACTGGTCATGGCTGTCACGGACTGAAGTTTGAGGGTAATCACAGCAAACAACCCGCTAACCAGAAAGAATGGAATCTTTTCCAAGACCACCCTTCTGGTGAAAGGTCGCTCCTTCCAATAATCGAGTAGCAATAACACCAACGGCAAAACGATCGCGGCCGGTTTTGATAACAGCGAGCAGGCAAACAGTAAAAAGCAGGCCCAGTATTCGGTGGATCTGTTTGTCTCCAGGTATTTCCAGTACGCGATGAGGGATAAGAGGAAGAACAGCGTGTAAAGAACGTCCTTTATTTCCGATATCCAGACAACAGACTCAACATGCATCGGATGGATGCCAAAGAGCAGAGCGGTAAACAAAGCGACCCATCTCTTCTTGTCCGAGAGAAGATAGGCAAACCAGAAGACAAGAACGGTATTTGCCAGGTGCAGCAGTAAATTAAAAAGCACATAAGACCACGGCTCGGTTCCGGAAATTGCATAATTGGCGGCCAGGGAAAGCACGGTCAGCGGATGGTAGTTCGAGACAACGGGCCGAGTAAAAATGCCAATCCACTGTGGGCCGCGAAGCAGTGCGTTGCTTACGACGTAATATTCATCGTCCCAATTGACAAAACCGTTCTTCAGCGCCGGCCAGAGACAAACGGCGGTGATCAAAACTGCTGCAAGAGGCCACGCTAATCCAGAAGCGAAGCGTTTGGCCGGGACAACAGCTTCCGGTTTACTGATTCTTTTTTGTCTGATCTTCTTGTTCTTTCCCACTGGGATCGGCACCCTCGATATGATTACGTGTTCGCAAAGAAGTGCGCTGTCTCTCTGAATGTTCTAGTGGGACGACAATGAGGCGATTATCGCCTCCAAGCGCTTGCGGTTTGCAGTCAGATCGGGTAACCAGTTCGAGCCTGAGCGCGTTTGCTCCTCCTCGGCCAGGCGAAGCCAGTGCAGAGCCTCCGAGTAGTTGGTTTGGCGCCACGCGACGATCCCGAGATTGTTATAGCTGTTAACCAAGACCTCCTGGCGTCCCTCGGTAAAGCTGGAGCGGGAGGCCTCGTCCACTGCAGCAAGAAATTCTCCACGTGCTCCCTGTAAATCATCTTGATCCAGGAGGAGTAAACCCCGTCGCAGATAAAGATCCGGTAGGATGTGCCTTCCTTTTGCAGAGATCGCACTATCGAAACCTTGCTGCGCAAGCGTTCTCAGATGATGCTGGAACTCCGTTTCGATGGCACCACCTCGCTGACCTTGCGACCATTCCGAAAGCAGCGTTGGAAACCTGGGATCGCTCTCCCAGATGGCAGAGGCTAGGCGTTGCAGGTCCGCCTCAGAAGGCCGCGGTTTTCGAGCTGATTTGCCGAGCCCCGCCGAGATGTCCAGATACTGCCAGCCGAGATTATAAAAAACCAGCGCATCGGACGATTTTGCGCTAGCCGAGTACCAAACCGATCGTGGATCTCGCCACTCCGAAACGTAGGTTATGGTCGTTCGGGCCCACATGGATCCTACTGCAAGAAGGAGTATGGCCGCCCCAATCGATCCTTGCCGTCCTAATCTCTCTCCCAATGTCATTACGCCCGAGGCTATTAGAACTGCTGCTGCGACCGAAGGAAAGAAAAGATAGCGATCCGCGACCGGATAGGCAAAAGAAAGGACCTGTGACGGGATCAGAGTGAACAGGATCCAGTAGATCAACACCGTTGCAATAGGCGCACGCCGACCTATCAATAGCGGCGCTACAAATATTGCTATCAAGATCGCGATCGAGATGAATTGGAGCAGCAGACTCGTCGAACCAAGGGGTGTTCTGTAGATGACGTACGTGCCGAACCCTGTTAACAGCCACAGATTTTCGACAAGCGCGGCTAAGAGACCGTGAGGACTTGGGTGAGCTCCAGTCGATGGCTGTGCTGAGGCTACAACCAGCGCGATCATTCCAGCGGCGACAAGAAAAGGCACTTTATCCAGCAACGAACGCGTCAACGGATGTCTCTCAATAAAGAGATCGTAAGCAAGAAACACAGCTGGGAACGTTGCCACCGAAAGTTTGCCAGCGACAGCAAACAGAAAGAGCAACACGGATACGACGTACCATCGCTTCGCTGTTGCCCCGCCCTGGCGGTAACGAAGGTAAGCAAGCAGCGAAGGCAGGGCGAATGCCGCAGCGACCAAATCCTTGCGGCTGGAGATCCAGGCGATTGCCTCAACGTGCGCCGGATGAAGCACGAACAGTGCGCCGGCGGCGATGGCGACTGTTTGGCGACCAGTTAGAGCTAGTGCGACCAGGAAGACACAGCCCGCTACCAAGCCCGCCCAGATGTTACTCGACAAATGAAAAGCAAACGCATTAAGCCCAGCGAGAGCATCGTCGAGCATGTAAGAGAGTAGATGAAGCGGGGAATAGTTTACGAAATACGGCGTCGTCAAGATGTGGCGCAGATTCTCAATGGTTACGCCACGGATCCAGGGGTTATTGACGACGTATTGCTGATCATCGATCTTGAAGAAGCCGAGGCGCAGATCGCCGGCGTAAAGTGCCAATGTCGCAACCGTCAGTAGCAGGAAGATGATCAGATTCGTCTGCCATGATTCAGGCAGGAGCGGATGTAACGTGTCGGAGGTTTTCGGCTCCAGCCTTTTGCGCTCCCGTCCCCGAGGCTCTGGTTTAACTTCCAGCTTCGTGGATTTGGATCTTCCTGGCTTTCTGTTCGACGCCACCTTAGTCACCTAACTCACTGCAATCTTGGTATTCGCATTTGTTATGACTCGTTTTCCGCTTCGACCTTGCAAAACGCTATGAGCCAGGCGTCGAAGCGATCATCTTCTCCATGCGCTGGCGTTTTGCGGTGATATCGGAAACCCAGCGACCGCCGAAGCGGGCCTGCTCTTCCTCGGCCATCCGAAACCAGCGCAATGCTTCGCGATAGTCAGTGGCAGTCCAGGCGAGGACGCCAAGCGCATCGTGGCTAACTACAATCACCTCGTGTTGGGCGTTGATATCCGTTTCGCGCGATGCCTCGTCGAGCGCAGCCAGAAATTCCTTTCGCGCTCCATCCAGGTTGCCGCGTACGCCGAGCACCATGCCCCGGCGGAAGTAAAGACTTGCCATAGGGCGGTCGCCTTTCGTGCGGAGACCGCGCTCGAGAAGGTCCCAGGCAAGTGTGCGCAGATTTTCCTGAAAAGCCTTTTCAACAGGTCCGCCGCGCTGTCCAGCCTTCCATTCCAACAAAAGAGGTTGGAGACGCGGATCAGATGGCCACACGTCATTGGCGAGACGCTCTGCTTTATCCTGAGGTAGCGGCGTTCCGCCCGGTGTTGCGCCAAGCTTCTCCGCCGCGTCGAGGTAGCGCACCGCAAGGAAGTAGCATGCCTCCGGATTGTCCGGCTTTCCAGACGCTGTGCTGCTTCCAGGCAAAAGAGCAACGATCCCCTCCGTTCGTTCTCGACTTTTGTCGATGCCGGTTACCCAGGTTCCACCGGCTTTGCGCTGCTCGTCTTCGGCCATTCGATACCAGCGCAAGGCTTCCCGGTAATCTTCCTCTTTCGAAGCGACGTCTCCCAATGCGTTATGGCAAAGGACATCTTCTCGCGCTGTGGTGACTGTCGAGCGCTTGTTTTCATCAAGCGAGGCAAGGAACTCTTTGCGCGCTCCTTGCAAATCGCCGCGATCAAGAAGAAGCGTGCCGCGCCGGTAGTAGAGCGCGGGGATGGCGCGCGTTCCTTTAGCATGAAGTGAAGTCTCGAAAGCATCCCATGCCAGCGTCCACAACTGGCGTTGAAAAACTTCCTCGACGGGCCCACCATGCTGCCCCTTGTTCCACTCGGCTAAAAGCGGCGGCAGTTGCGGGTTCCTGTCCCAGACCGTTGTAGCAAGCCGGCGCGCTTGGTTTTCGGGAAGTCGATCTCCGCGTGGCTTCACGCCGAGGCGTTGCGCCAGGTTCAGATACTGCGCGCCGAGCATGTGATAGACGTCAGGGTCCTGAGACTTCTGCGCCGCTGCGTACCAGACTGAACGCGGGTCCTGCCACTCGCTCAAATAAACCACAGTCGCGCGTGCCCACAGAACCAGGCCTAACGATAGTAAGGCCGCTGATGCTATTATCCCTCGACGTCCGTATCGTTCTCCGATAGTGAACGCCCAAAAGGCAATCAAAATCACGAACCCAACCGACGGAAAAAAAAGGTATCGGTCCGCGACGGGGTGAATGAAGGAGAGGACTTGCGCGGGGATCAAGGCGAATAGGATCCAGTAAATCAGCGTCATCGTCAGCGGCGCGCGGCGACGGAGCAGCAGTGGCGCGGCAAACGCCGCAAGCAGCAGGACTGCGGCTGGGAATTGAAGTGCCATTCCGCTCGTTGTATCGGGAGGAACGTGGAAGACCACGTAGCTGCCGAATCCGGAGAGTAGCCAGAGGTTCTGTAGCAGTGCTGCGACCAGCACGTACGCATCGGGACGATTGCCGGTCGGTGGCTGGGCCGAGGCAGCGCCTAAACATATCACGACCCCAATCACTAGGAACGGCACCTTATCCAGAAGCGACTGCTTTAGCGGTCGCTTCTCTACAAAGAGATCAAGAGCGAGCAACACTGCCGGGAAAGTGGCGACCGAGAGTTTGCCGGCGACTCCGAGGAGGAACAAGAATACCGAGGCGCCGTACCACCAGTAAGCCTTGTCTCCTTCACGGCGGTAACACAGGTATGCAAGAAACGACGGCAGCGTGAACGCTGCGGCGATGACATCCTTGCGGTTGGAAATCCAGGCTATGGCTTCCACGTGCGCCGGATGAACTACAAACAGCGCAGCTGCTGCAACAGCAATCATCCGGCGTCCAGTCAGCGCCAGTGCGACCAGAAAAACGCATCCCGCAACCACGCCTGCCCATATGTTACTGGACAAATGATAGGCCAGCGGATTGAGACCCGCGATGGTGTGGTCCAGCAGGTAAGAGAGAAGATGGACCGGTGAGTAATTGGCAAAGTGGGGAGTGAAAAGAATGTGACGCAGATTCGTCAGAGTGATCCCTTTGATCCAAGGGTCGTCAGTCACGTAACCGTAGTCGTCGACAATGAAAAAGCCGATACCAAGATCGCGCCAGTAGAGCGCCAGCGTGCCGATCATTAGCAGCAGGAACATGGCTGTGTTTATTTGCCATCCTCCCGGCAGGATCGGCCGCGACATCGTGGGACTGTAAGACTCGGCCGGCTCGGTTAATCTTCTGACCTGGTCGCGCCGGGACTTCTCAGATCTCTTATTTCGCCTCATTTTCGATGTAACCTTCAACGACATAATGACGGTTTAATGGAGACTGTTGAGGTACTGCGGATCCACCTTAACTCCGAGGGATTGAGCTCGCTGCGCGTCATCGAGCGCTTGCGTTTTGCGGCCCGTGCGTTGATAAAGGTGCGACCGATTGAGGTAGAAGGCGCCGGTGCTCGGTCCGATCTGAATGGCACGGTCAAACTCCGACTCCGCCTCCGGTAACCGGTTTAGATCTATTAACGCTAACGCTCGCATGTTCATCATTTCCGCGTCGTTCGGCTTAAGGCGCAGGTATCTGTCAATGTCGGCCAGTGCTTCGTTGAAACGTTTTGTGTTAGCATAAAGCAGCGCGCGATTTCCGAAAGCGTCCGCGAGCGTGGGATCCAGCTCGATGGCACGGTTTAGATCGCTCAGGGCGAGATCAAACTTATTCTGGGCCCCGTAACTGGCGCCTCGGTTTGCGTAGGCATGTGCGTTCTTAGGGTCGACCTCCAGCGCCTTGTTGTAGTCCGGCATCGCGGCGTCGAATTCCCCGGCATCGAAACGTAGGTCCGCGCGATTGACCCACGGCTTTGGGTCTTTGGGGTTCAGCGCTATGGCCTGATTAAAATCCGCTAAAGCTCCCGCGCCATCTCCCGATTTCTTGCGGGCGACACCCCGATTGTTGAAAGGCATCGACAAGAATGGGTCGATCGTCCCGGAGGGCAGTTGGCCTTTGTTAATCACATCCGTGAACAAGGTGACCGAGTTTCCCCAAACGTGCACTCGCTGCCATGTCAACAGTGCCAACAACAACCCGTAGGCCACCAGCCCGCTCCAGATGGCGGTCCGCAGTTGCGGCTTCGATCTCAGCAGTTCGCCGAGCGCATACGCAACCAACAGGAAAAAACCAATTGCCGGAACGTAAAGGTATCGATCCGCCATCATGACATCCCGCACCGACAAGACTTCTGACATTAAGGGTAGAAAAATGTTCGCCACGAAAAAGACGATGCCGAAAACGATCGTTCGCTGTCCTTTTCGCCAAAAGAACCAAAGAGCGCTTAGCACCAGGAGCGCAAAGATGGGGGTCGCAAAATAATATGCCGGAATCGAACCTTTCAGTGGATATGTGTAATATGCCGACAGGTTCACCGGCAGGATAAGCTTGAGCACATAGCTCACGACTGAAAAACAAGCGAAGAGAAATCTCTCGGCTGCTGAGTAGTAATTCACCATTTCCTGGTTCTGCATCTTGCCGCTCAGCGAAAGAGTCACCGCTGCAAAAATCATCGAAACGATGAAGAACGGTATTTTCTCCAGGATCACGACGCGGTCGCGCAGGCGCCTGCCGTACAAATAATCGATTGCCAGTAGCGTCGCCGGCAAAGCAATGGCCTGTTCCTTACAGAGACAGGATAACAAGAACAGAAACAACGAGACGCCGAACCAGCCGCGACTCTTGTCATTCAGGTAGCGAACGTATGCAAGCAGTGAGGACAAAAAGAAAAGCGAATAAGCGCCGATCTTCATCGAGGCCGCCAACCAGCCGACGGATTCAACTTGCACCGTGTTGAGCGCGAACAGTCCGGCGGTGATGATCGCGTAGTCGAAGCGTTTGAATAGTTGCCGGATCAGTTGGAATACCAGCACCGTGTTCACGATGTGCAGCAAAACGGCGACCGCTTTGAGGGGCGCGGGCGTAACCCCGAATACCTTTACTTCGATTGCCATGATGAGCGTGGCTATCGGAGCATATTGATTTTGATAGATCGTTGAAAAAATGTCTTTGAGATGGCCCCAGTCCAGGTTGCGAATCATGGGATTCTCGAGGATGTAAAGACCATCATCGTAGTTGGTGAACCCGGCTCGGAGCACAGGCAGGTAAGCGGCAAACGTCGCGAGCAGAACGAAGCCGAGCCAGAGCAGTTGGTTACTAGCCGGTCCGGTTTGGACAAGAGCTGCCTTTCGCGGGGCAGCCACAATTCTCTGCGCTTTTCCCGATCCTTTTAACTTCCTGGAGGATGTCACTGCTCCCGTGTCCCTCCTCTTCTCAAACTCTGTCGTTGAATGGAGTATCCCAGGGGGCAGGCATCGCAACCCAGCGAATCGCCCCTAAGTTGACTGGGGGGTGATTGATTTGTAGCCCCTGCTTAAGGATCAAATGCGTTCGCGGTCCTTAAGCTCGCGCCGATGTGGACGCATTGATCGTGCGCTCTGGCTTCGTGAGCGCAACGTTCTAATCGAGCACAGTCCCGCACGGAAGATCCGGTTGTGTGATCAATTGGGCAGGCAGTCTCAACTGCTGAAAGGCGATGTGCGCGTCCTCCTCGGTAGCTGTGACTACTTCCCTGAGCATGAACCACTGCACCGATCCGTCTGACCCCGTGGCCCTGAGTCCGAAGTCTAAGAAGATGGAATCGTTGGTAGTGTCCCCGGCAACTTGCAACAGCCTGACCGTCGCAGAATAGCTGGGCGAATACGGATAATAAGGAACGAAACTGAAGGTCGCCTGCTGCTCGCCTTGAAGGTGTGAACCAACAGGGGATTGCCCATCCCAGAGTCGGTTGCCACGCACGGCGCCGGTGACCGAAACCGTCATGCGACCCGCAACCTGAGTCCTGGGGTTTACTGCCTCGAACCTGATCGTCTCCGCACTCACATCGTGGGAAAACGTAAAGTCATCGCCCTTCTGAGCGGGAGCTCGCGAATTGTCCTGCGCAGAAGCCTGATAAGCAGTCAACAGCAGGAACGACGTAAGCGCGAGGATGATGACCGCGGGGCGTTGAATTCCGGCGCTAATGATTTTCATGAGGGGCCCTCTTTTTTGTAACTTGAACAGGATCTCACCGGTGTGTCAATGAATGATTCAATTAACGGTGTTGGATTCGCAAAACCTCTCGCTATTCCTTTGGATGTGGTCTGGCTCGACGCACGGCGGCCTGCAGTTGCTGAAGCGATTGTTGTCCGACCAAAAGGACGTCTTGCACCCAGATTTGAGGCACCCCGACGAACCGCTGCCGTTTCACCCATTCGCGGGTGGATGTGATCTCTTCATCCAGCGCGGGATCCTTCCAGTCAGCGTCAAAGCGTGTCAAATCGAGGCCTGCGCCGGCCGCAAGGGCGCGCAACTTTTCCGGCGACTGATCATCGTTTTCGAACAAGAGATCGGCCATGATTTCGCCGGAATTCTGGCGAACCGCACAGAGATAGGCCCGAGCTGGCGCGGTCGCCTTTTCATTCTTGGAGGCGGTCGCGACGAACCGGAAAAAGTGAAGGCGATTCCCTTGTTCTTTGCGCAAAGATTCGAGCGCCCCGTGGGTGCGCCGACAGTACGGACAGGTGAAGGACGTGATCTCGACCAGGTTGATTTTGCCCGGAAGCCAGGTCCTTGCCACTTGCGGCGGGACAGGAGGCGATGGGCGAAGCGAAGCCCACACCAGGGGCGACAGGGCGAGCACAAAGGCCAGTGAACCCCATGCCCACCGTCGCGGTGAAGTTTCCCGGGGCATTTCGCGCCGTCTTGGGAATCCAACCTCAATCGCCGCGAGCATCACGGCCGATCCGTCCACTACGAGGCACAACTGGCAGAGTTGATGAAGGATCAAGAACTGCACACCAGCCAGCAGTATTCCGCACAATCCGGCCACAAGAGCCAGCGGACCCACCAGGTGCTCCATCGTCTGCGGAAACAGCGTCAGCAAGAAGAAGGTTCCAAATGCTACCAGTCCTGCAATGGATAACGGGACACCCAGGACCTTTCCATAGTGCGACGAGGTGACCGCAGCGCAACCACTGCTGAAGGAACAGAAGATGGGTGCCTTGCTCAAGTCATCGGCGACAAGCGCCGATGCGAACACTATGGCCAGAATGGCGAACGTGCGGAACCCGACGATTCGGATCGGCATAAACGGTTACCCGCTGTGCCGGATCGTTCGCAAAATTAGGAGACTGTTGAAATACTGGAATGGGTCGCGCGTAGAAGCAGAAGGGGCGGATGGCAAGGAGCGAGTGAGGCGCATCCCCTTTCTGCGGCTGTAACGAACGAGCGACGCAGCCAGACGTCCGCTTCTGCTTCGCGCCCTCTGGGTTGCGTCGCTTTTGGTGCTGGCCGGCGTTGCTCGCTTGGTTGAGATCGCTGGGGATATCGGCACTGCGCTCGCGCCTTGGCCAGCCCTAAAATCGACAGCAACGCGGCACACTCCAGTACTTCAACAGTCTCCTAAGGGCACATCGCAACCGGCATGCACTTCATCTCTTCGCCGGGGCAATCTGCGTGGCAGCACATATGGTCAGCTCCGCAATCCTCGTTTGCTGCGCAAAGACCGCAACCAGGCGGATCGTTGACAGCGTTCGCCAAATGCGGCGTGACCGCAAATGTGAATAGGAAGAGACCCAAAAAAAATAAACTGCTGGCAATCACGTGTCTACTCATGGCTTAAAAGAAGGTATCATTTGTTTTTCTACTCGACCTTACCTTGTGCTCAGAAGCATCAAAGATGTCAAGATTCTTTGTTAAAAGTTTGAGACCCAGACGTATGTTCTCGCGTTCATCGCCGGACCCCTTACTGCGGGCATCTGGCAGCACCAGTTCCACTGTAGCTGCCGGTGTAATTTGAGCCGCCGCCACCCCTGGCCCCGCCGGTGACGTTCTGCTTATAGTTCTCCGGCGTGCCGGCGTGATCGGAGTTATGGTAGATGCTCGCGTCGTTATCATCCGTTGGTTTAACTCCAAGTGCGGTGTAGTTAGAGTTGAAGCTCGTGTACACACCGGCTCCCCATTGCCAGTTGACAGTCACGCCAGGTTTGTCCGAAGTAATAGTCCCGCTCCAGGTAACGGGGTTAAGTCCGCCGGGAATATTCGCCGGTACCAAGTACGAAAACGCGGAAAAGAACGTATTCCCCGCTAGTCCGGATGCAGGAACGGTGGTCGTGGGCATATTGCCGACCCAAGTGGTCGTGGCCGTTGTCGCGTTGGGATCGATGATGACGGTCGCATCTCCTGGTGAGAGGTTGAACGCCGAACTCGTGATCGACTGGTTAGTGAAATGAAGCGTAACAACCTGGTTAGCAGGTAGGCCACTCGCCTTTAACACGCTGGTAAACCAGATGTAACGACCCGCGCTAATCGCCGTTCCGTTGAAGTTAGACGCGATCGACGTCGAAACCTGACAAATGGGCGTTGCCGTTGGCGTAGGCGACGCACATGAGGGCCTCGTAATTGTCTGGCACACTGTCGCTGAAGTGTTGCTACATGCGTCAATCGCGCGCCAGCATCGAGTATAGATAGTGTTGGTTCCTTGTGTCGTCGTACTGTCGCTTACGTTTTGCACTGTGGCTGTGCCGCAGGCGTCCGAGGCCGTTGGCGGAGTGAACACCGGTGTCCCGTTACATGCGATAGTACTGTTGGCACCCGGTGAGCCAATCGTTGGCGGCGTGTTGTCCTGTACCGTGATGGTCTGATGAACTTGCCCGCTGGTGTTGCCGCAAGCGTCCACCGCGTGCCACGTCTTGGTGCGCGAGTAGTTGTTAGCGCATGTCCCAGCCGCTGTCGTGTCGCTGTCCTGTACCACCATCGAACTACCGCACGCATCAAGAGACATCGGCGCGGTGAAGGTCGGTGTAGCCGGACATTCAATCGTAGCGTCGTTGCCCTGACCGCTGATCATGGGAGGCGTGGTGTCCACTACCGCAATAGTCTGATGAACTTGCCCGCTGGTGTTACCGCAAGCGTCCACCGCGTGCCACGTCTTGGTGCGCGAGTAGTTGTTAGCGCATGTCCCAGCCGCTGTCGTGTCGCTATCCAGCACTACTGTGGAACTGCCGCAGGCATCACTCGCTGTCGGCGCGGTGAAGTTCGGTGTGGCCGGACATTCAATGGTGGCGTTGCTGCCTTGTCCGCCAATCGTCGGCGCAGTCGTGTCGCGCACCGTAATCGTCTGAGTGACAGTTCCGCTAGTGTTGCCGCAGGCATCTACTGCCTTCCAGCTCTTGGTCGATGTGTAACTATTTGCGCACGTCCCCGCTGTTGTCGTCGCACCAAGGTCTTGCACCGTCGAACCACCGCAGGCGTCAGAAGCTGTCGGCGCGGTGAAGCTCGGTGTAGCCGGACATTCAATCGTGGCATCGCTGCCCTGTCCGCTGATCGTTGGTGCTGTCGTGTCGCGCACGGTGATCGTCTGAGTAACAGTCCCGCTGGTGTTGCCGCAGGCATCTACTGCCTTCCAGCTCTTGATTGATGTGTAGTTATTCGCACACGTCCCCGCTGTAGTGGTCGCACCAAGGTCTTGCACCGTCGAACCACCGCAGGCATCACTCGCTGTCGGCGCTGTGAAGCTCGGCGTAGCCGGGCATTCAATCGTGGCATCGCTGCCCTGTCCGCTGATCGTTGGCGCTGTCGTGTCGCGCACAGTGATCGTCTGAGTAACAGTCCCGCTGGTGTTTCCGCAGGCATCTACCGCCTTCCAGCTCTTGGTCGATGTGTAATTATTCGCACACGTCCCCGCTGTAGTCGTTTCACCAAGATCTTGCACCGTCGAACCACCGCAGGCATCACTCGCTGTCGGCGCGGTGAAGTTCGGTGTAGCCGGGCATTGAATTGTGGCATCGCTGCCTTGTCCGCTAATCGTTGGCGCTGTGGTATCCTCTACCGTGATCGTCTGACTAACCTGCGCACTGGTGTTGCCGCAGGCATCCACCGCGTGCCACGTCCTGGTCTCCGAATAGTCGTTAGCGCAACTCCCCGCAGCTGTCGTATCGCTGTCTTGCACCACTGTCGAACCACTGCATGCATCACTCGCCGTCGGCGCGGTGAAGCTCGGCATAGCCGGGCATTCAATCGTGGCGTTGGTGCCTTGTCCGCCAATGGTCGGCGCTGTCGTGTCCACTACCATGACTGTTTGACTGCGCGAGGCACTGGTGTTGCCACAAGCATCCACCGCGTGCCAGGTCTTGGTCTCTGAGTAAGTGCCTGCGCACGTCCCAGCCGCAGTCGTGTCGCTGACTTGCACCACCGTGGAAGTGCCGCACGCATCACTCGCTGTCGGCGGCGTGAACACTGGCGAGTTCGGACACTCAACTGTGCCGTTGGCACCAGCATTGCCAATGGTCGGCGGCGTGGTGTCCTCTACCGTGATCGTCTGATGAACTTGCGCGCTGGTGTTGCCGCAGGCATCTACCGCGTGCCACGTCCTGGTCTCCGAATAGTCGTTCGCACAACTGCCAGCCGCACTCGTGTCGCTGTCTTGTACCACTGTGGAACCACCGCAGGCATCAGAAGCTGTCGGCGCGGTGAAGCTCGGCGTAGCCGGGCATTCAATCGTGGCGTTGCTGCCTTGTCCGCCAATCGCCGGCGCAGTCGTGTCGTGCACCGTGATCGTCTGATGAACTTGCGCGCTGGTGTTACCGCAGGCGTCCACCGCATGCCAAGTCTGGGTGCGCGAGTAGTCATTCGCGCATGTCCCAGCCGCACTGGTGTCGCTGTCCAGCACTACCGTGGAGGTGCCGCACGCATCACTCGCTGTCGGCGCAGTGAAGCTCGGTGTAGCCGGACATTCAATGGTAGCATCGCTGCCTTGTCCGCTGATCGTGGGCGGCGTCGTGTCGTGCACCGTGACAGTCTGATGAACTTGCGCGCTGGTGTTGCCGCAGGCGTCCACCGCGTGCCAGGTCTGGGTGCGCGAGTAGTCATTCGCGCATGTCCCAGCCGCACTGGTGTCGCTGTCCAGCACTACCGTGGAAGTGCCGCAGGCGTCAGAAGCTGTCGGCGCGGTGAAGCTCGGCGTAGCCGGGCATTCAATGGTGGCGTTGCTGCCTTGTCCGCCAATCTCCGGCGCAGTGGTATCGCGCACGGTGATGGTCTGAGTAACAGTTCCGCTGGTGTTGCCGCAGGCATCTACTGCCTTCCAGCTCTTGGTCGATGTGTAGTTGTTCGCACATGTCCCCGCTGTTGTCGTATCACCAAGGTCTTGCACCGTCGAACCACCGCAGGCGTCAGAAGTTGTCGGAGCGGTGAAGCTCGGCGTAGCCGGGCATTCAATGGTGGCGTTGCTGCCTTGTCCGCCAATCTCCGGCGCAGTCGTGTCGCGCACGGTGATGGTCTGAGTAACAGTTCCGCTGGTGTTTCCGCAGGCATCTACTGCCTTCCAGCTCTTGGTCGATGTGTAGTTGTTCGCACACGTCCCCGCTGTTGTCGTATCTCCAAGGTCTTGCACTGTCGAACCACCGCAGGCGTCAGAAGCTGTCGGAGCGGTGAAGCTCGGGGTAGCCGGACATTCAATGGTGGCGTTGCTGCCTTGTCCGCCAATCTCCGGCGCAGTGGTATCATGCACTGTGATCGTCTGAGTGCGCGTGACGCTGGTGTTGCCGCAGGCGTCTACCGCATTCCAACTCCTTGCTGCTGTGTAGTTGTTAGCACACGTCCCAGCCGTTGTCGTCTCACCCAGGAAGTTCACTGTCGAAGTGCCGCACGCATCACTCGCCGTCGGCGCCGTGAAGCTCGGTGTGGCCGGACATTCAATGGTGGCATCGCTGCCCGCGTTGCCAATCTCCGGCGCAGTCGTGTCGCGCACCGTGATGGTCTGAGTGCGCGTAACGCTCGTGTTACCGCAGGCGTCCACCGCATTCCAACTCCTTGCCGCTGTGTAGTTGTTCGCACACGTCCCGGCCGTTGTCGTCTCACCCAGGAAGTTCACTGTCGAAGTGCCGCAGGCGTCACTCGCTGTCGGCGCGGTGAAGCTCGGGGTAGCCGGGCACTCAATGGTGGCATCACTGCCCGCGTTCCCAATTTCCGGCGCAGTGGTATCGCGCACCGTGATCGTCTGAGTAACTGTCCCGCTGGTGTTGCCGCAGGCATCTACTGCCTTCCAGCTCTTGGTCGATGTGTAGTTGTTCGCACACGTCCCCGCTGTAGTCGTATCTCCAAGGTCTTGCACTGTCGAAGTGCCGCACGCATCACTTGCCGTCGGCGCGGTAAAGCTTGGTGTAGCCGGGCACTCAATGGTGGCGTTGCTGCCTTGTCCACCGATCGTCGGCGGCGTCGTGTCGTGCACCGTGATGGTCTGATGAACTTGCGCGCTGGTATTGCCGCAAGCGTCCACCGCATGCCATGTCCGGGTGCGCGAGTAGTCGTTAGCGCACGTTCCAGCCGCTGTGGTATCGCTGTCCAAGATCACGCTTGAAGTGCCGCACGCATCAGAAGCTGTCGGTGCGGTGAAGCTCGGCGTAGCCGGGCATTCAATGGTAGCGTCGCTGCCTTGTCCGCTGATTGTCGGCGGCGTCGTGTCCCGTACCGTGATCGTCTGATGAACTTGCCCACTGGTGTTACCGCAGGCATCCACCGCGTGCCAGGTTTTGGTCTCCGAATAGTCGTTCGCGCAACTGCCAGCCGCAGTCGTGTCGCTGTCTTGCACCACTGTCGAAGTGCCGCACGCGTCAGAAGCTGTCGGCGCGGTGAAGCTCGGTGTAGCCGGGCATTCAATGGTAGCATCGCTACCTTGCCCGCTGATCGTTGGCGGCGTCGTATCGTGCACCGTCACGGTCTGATGAACTTGCGCGCTGGTGTTGCCGCAAGCATCTACCGCGTGCCAGGTCTTGGTGCGACTGTAGTTGTTGGCGCACGTCCCAGCCGCTGTCGTGTCGCTGTCCTCGATTACGCTTGAAGTGCCGCAGGCATCACTTGCTGTCGGCGCAGTGAAGCTCGGTGTGGCCGGACATTCAATGGTAGCATCGCTGCCTTGTCCGCTGATCGTCGGCGGCGTCGTGTCGTGCACCGTGACAGTCTGATGAACTTGGGCGCTGGTGTTACCGCAGGCATCCACCGCATGCCAGGTCTTGGTGCGCGAGTAGTCGTTGGCGCACGTCCCAGCCGCTGTGGTGTCGCTGTCCTCTATCACGCTTGAAGTGCCGCAGGCATCACTCGCTGTCGGCGCGGTGAAGCTCGGTGTAGCCGGACATTCAATGGTAGCATCGCTGCCTTGTCCGCTGATCGTCGGCGGCGTCGTGTCGTGCACCGTGACAGTCTGATGAACCTGTACGCTGGTGTTACCGCAAGCATCTACCGCGTGCCACGTCTTGGTGCGACTGTAGTTGTTGGCGCATGTCCCAGCCGCTGTCGTGTCGCTATCCTCTACCACTGTCGAAGTGCCGCACGCATCACTCGCTGTCGGCGCAGTAAAGCTCGGTGTAGCCGGGCATTCAATGGTGGCATCGCTGCCTTGTCCGCTGATCGTCGGCGGCGTGGTATCGCGCACCGTCACCGTCTGATGAACTTGCGCGCTGGTGTTGCCGCAGGCATCCACCGCGTGCCACGTCCTGGTCTCCGAATAGTCGTTCGCACAACTGCCAGCCGCTGTCGTATCGCTGTCCTGCACTACCGTGGAAGTGCCGCACGCATCACTCGCTGTCGGCGCTGTGAAGCTCGGTGTAGCCGGACATTCAATGGTAGCATCGCTGCCTTGTCCGCTGATTGCTGGCGGTGTGGTATCGCGCACCGTCACCGTCTGATGAACTTGCGCGCTGGTGTTACCGCAAGCGTCCACCGCGTGCCACGTCCTGGTCTCGGAATAGTTGTTCGCGCAACTGCCAGCCGCTGTCGTATCGCTGTCCTGCACTACCGTGGAAGTGCCGCAGGCATCACTCGCTGTCGGCGCGGTAAAGCTCGGTGTAGCCGGGCATTCAATGGTAGCATCGCTGCCTTGTCCGCTGATCGTCGGCGGCGTGGTATCGCGCACCGTGATCGTTTGAGTGACAGTCCCGCTGGTGTTGCCGCAGGCATCTACTGCCTTCCAGCTCTTGGTCGATGTAAAATTATTCGCACACGTCCCCGCTGTTGTCGTCGCACCAAGGTCTTGCACCGTCGAAGTGCCGCAGGCATCACTCGCTGTCGGCGCGGTGAAGCTCGGTGTGGCCGGACACTCAATGGTGGCATTGCTGCCTTGTCCGCCAATCGTCGGCGCTGTCGTGTCGCGCACCGTGATGGTCTGAGTGCGCGATGCGCTGGTGTTACCACAAGCATCCACGGCGTGCCAGGTCTTGGTCTCGGAGTAATTGTTCGCACACGTCCCTGCCGCAGTGGTGTCGCTGTCCTGCACTACTGTGGAAGTGCCGCAGGCATCACTTGCTGTCGGCGCGGTGAAGCTCGGCGTGGCCGGGCATTCAATCGTAGCGTTGCTGCCAGCATTGCCAATCGTCGGCGCTGTCGTGTCGCGCACCGTGATGGTCTGAGTGCGCGTGGCGCTGGTGTTACCGCAAGCATCCACGGCGTGCCAGGTTTTGGTCTCGGAGTAATTGTTCGCACAAGTCCCTGCCGTAGTGCTATCGCTGTCCTGCACTACCGTGGAAGTCCCGCAGGCATCACTTGCGGTCGGCGCGGTGAAGCTCGGCGTGGCCGGACACTCAATGGTGGCGTTGCTGCCAGCATTGCCAATCGTCGGCGCAGTCGTGTCGCGCACCGTGATCGTCTGAGTTACAGTCCCGCTGGTGTTGCTGCAGGCATCTACTGCCTTCCAGCTCTTGGTCGATGTGTAGTTATTCGCACATGTCCCCGCTGTTGTCGTAGCACCAAGATCTTGCACCGTCGCGCCGCTGCATGTGTCACTGGCTGTCGGCGCAGTAAAGCTCGGTGAGGCCGGGCATTCAATGGTGGCGTTCGGGCCCGGCGAGCCAATCGTCGGGTTAGTCGTGTCGGCCACGGTGATCGTTTGACTAACAGTCGCGCTTGTGTCGCCACAGTCGTCCACCGCATGCCAGCGCCTGGTCTGGGCGTAAGTGTTAGCGCACGATCCCTGCTGGGTCGTGTCGGGGGTTTCCTGCACCACTGTCGTGCCGCCGACGCAGTCAGAGGCCGTCGGTGCAGTGAAGGTCGGCGTGTTAGGACACTGGATGGTGCCGTTGGGGCCTGGTGAGCCGATGACCGGCGGGCAACATACGGTGATCGACGTTGTGCAGCTCTGGAGGATGTCGCCGCTCGCCCTGCCTCCTCCTGTATATGCCGACGTCACGAAGGTTGTGAGTCCGCCCGTCGGGATTGCGGTGAAGTCGAGCTGGACGAAGTTGCCGAGGGTCCCTAGCTGGGTCGGGTGTTCGTAGACCGAGATCTCGTTGTCGATCGGCGAATCCGGATTAGAAGCAGTAGCGTTCTGGTCGTACACGAAGGCCTGGCTGCTGTTCGCGTCGACCTTGATGTCGAAGGCCTGAACTGTCGCGCCGCTTGTATGCGCGAAGTTGAAGGCGTTCGTCACCGTGACGACCTTGGTACCGGTGTTGATGGCAGAGATGACGCGCCTCTCGTCCTCTCCGTCGTTGAGGAAAACGGTCTGGCCCACGGCCAGGCCGGTGACGCTGTTCACCGTGATGGTCGTAGCCCCAGCAGCCGAGTTAGCGGCCAGAGTGGTGGTGGCCACTGGGCTGAACGTCCAGGTGGTCGGCAGGTAGAGGTCGGCGCGCTGGAGGTTGGGGCCGGCCGTGAGGATGACGATGAGCTTGAAATTGTGCGGCGTTCCACTAGACGCAGTCAAATCGGGAACGGCGACCGTCTGGCCCAGCGGGTGCGCGTTGGTGAGAGCGGTTGTCAGTGTAATGCCGGTCCCGCCGGCACCGGCCGTACCGACGGTCTGGATGACGCGGGTCTCCTGGTTCCCTTCGTTGTCGATAAGAACCGTTTGGCCCGCGACAAAGCCCGTGACGTTGCTCACCTTGATGTTGGTAGCGTTCGCAGCCGAGGCGGCGGCCAGAGTAGCGGCAGCCTGGACGAACCTCACGCAGTACCGGTTGGCCAGCTGCTGGGTTTGCTCGCCGACGCTGGTGTTGCTGTCGTGTTTTAGGGTCATCGCCCTGTCGCTCCACGTGTCCATTGTCCAGTTTGAACCATTGGTGTTGGGGGCACTCGGCGCGGTGGCGGTGATGGACATGCGCACCCAACCATTTTTGGGAACCGCGTTATCGACGCTCGCCACGAAAGTGATGGTAGTGCCGCCGCCGCCCACTACCCCGGCGCCCCACGTGCTGTTGTTGCTCGTCGCGGTGACGCTACCGCCGGTAATGGTCCATCCGGCCGGCGCAGACGGCACCGTGTATTGGATGGAGCCGACGTCGTCGCTAATTTGCTCGATCATGGTCGAGAAGGTGACTGTCGAGCTCGGTGCGGCCCACGACGGGGCGAGAGTAACCGGAAACCCTGCATCCGTGAATGTGCACGACGCGGTGAGCTGGGAGGTTTCACCTGTGGCGGTGGCCTGAAATGTGGCGCCCTCAAAATCTGAGGAGAAGACGTACCAGCTTGTGTCGAATTCGCCGTTCGCGTCGGCCACCACCTCCCACGGTTCGAACGACTGTTGTTCGGGGTCTGTTTCGATCACAATCATTTGCACGGTTTCGCCGGGCTGGAACCCTGCACCGTGGAAATAGACATAAGAAAATGGCGGGTAATCGTCGTGATCGGTGGTGAGTATCGGCTCCTCGTTAGGCGACTCGGGGCCCTGGGAGGGGCGCTGGGCGGCCTGGTCTGCAATGCGCTGGTTCGCCAGATCAAACACCTGCGAGGCGAGCGGTTCCTGCAGCATCTTCGCAGCGTGGGCCGTTTTACGCAGGGCGCTTTTCTGGGCTGCCGTTAGATCCTTTGCTCTTAGCGGCTGGGTGGTTTGGGTCTGCGCCTGGTCGGTTTGGGTCGTCTGGACCATAGGTGCGCTGACATGTGTTTCGGCCGGAGCTTTGGGGGACTGCTGTGGTCCGCCGATCAAGGAAAGCAGGCTTAGCACGAGTAACCCTGTCAATTGCATCGCCATGAACAGCGCAGTGCCTCGTTTTTGGGCGTGTCGAATTAGTTTGCTCATATGTTTCTAAGGGTTGCGGGGTAAAGGAGCGTATTCTGGGGGAACTGGGGGGTTGGGGGTAAAGGAGCGCTCTGGGGGGACTGGGGTTAAGGGAAGGTGCTCGTCAGGATCGGTTAAGCGTGGTTGCCCAGATGGTCCCGCCAGGCGGGTCTCCACGTTTGGTCACAGCCGCGGCGCCGCGCGATCTGCGTATTGATCCCTGTGAGAAAAAGTCGAAAAGAAATGGGTTCCCGCGCTGGCCCAAAGGAGTACGGCCTGGGCGCAGATATCATGTACATGGCGTTCCCATTTCAATTACTACTCCGGGAACGGTACGGCGAAGTTCTCGAAAAAATTCGACTTCTGGCAGAAATCCGAAGGAATTGGTGGTGTAGGAGGAGCAGCCGCGTCTTTAGTCAAGGTGCGGAGTGTGGTTGTCCTCGAACAACGTGTAAAGCACAAACCACGTTTTCAGGTAGGGGACACTCCCTGATCTTCTAGTTAGCAACCCCCTACGGGATTATGTGAAAAGGAGTGAAGAAGTAGCTATTCTTCGCCTGAAAAATTTTCCCTAAGTGGACACAGGCAACCACCGATTACACGGATTTGTAGCTGATCTGCCAAGATTGAACGCGAATGTTGTAGGGCGTCTGTGTCAGACGCCAAATCCAATAAGAGGTCGGCGTCTGGCACAGACGCCCTACAGGTTCGCCTTTTTATTCGTCGTCGAAAAATCCGTGGCGGTATGGCCATTGTTTCCAATGCTCGACCAAGCCTGCGCGCACCGGGTTCTCGCGAATATAGTTCCACTTCTCGTGACTGGATTCCGAGGTCCGAAGTAGACGATCGAAGCCGCCGGCTTGCCATCGGCACTGCGGAGAAAATTCATAAATCTCGTTGAACCAGCGTTTCAGCCATTTCAGAAAGGCTGCGATGCTTAACTCGCGCTCGACAGGCGCGGTAAGCAAATGGACGTGGTCCGGCATAACCAACACGCAGGATGTGTTCCATTTGTCCAGGCGTTTAAGCGTTTGGCAAAGAGCACGCCAGGCGACGTCGTTCGCCAGCACGTCACGGCGCGGAACGACACAAAGAGTGAGAAAGTAAATCACTTTGCATTCCCATGGTAGCATTACTGGAACACGCGGTGGTCGCGCCATATAGATTTTGATTGTAGGGCGTCTGTGTCAGACGCCAAATCCAATAAGAGGTCACAAAGAGTGAGGAAATAGATCACCCTGCAATCCCATGGTAGCATTACTGGAACACGTGGCGGTCGACCCATACAGATTTTGATTGTAGGGCGTCTGTGTCAGACGCCAAATCCAATAAGAGGTCGGCGTCTGACACAGACGCCCTACAATAATATCGGTGTTATCCGTGGTGACCCTTCAAAGCTTCAACCAACCACCCGAGGCGAAGCCTTCTCAGGCGGCGGGGAAGCTGACCACCTTCTTTTTTGCCCTGATGGCGAGCGCGCCTTTTGCCGCCGGCAAGAAAGTTTCCTCAACATACTTCTTTGCGCTGGCAACAAGATCACGGCTGCAACTCAGGTCGAGCTTGCGTTTAATATTTTCGCGGTGGCTCTCAATCGTTTTTACACTGAGACTGAGCGAATGAGCGATTTGGGTGTTGCCGAGCCCTGAGCCTAACAAATTAAAAATGTGCATCTCGCGATCGGACAGCTTTTCAATGCCGAGGGCAGAAGGCGCCGAACGATGGTCTGGCCGCGACTCCAACGATTTTTTAAATGCGCGCATCGCCACGTCGCGGCTCACGTAAATGTTCCCGCTGAGAACATCACGAATCGCAGTCAGCAATTCTTCTTTTGCCGCTGTTTTCATCACGTAACCGTCTGCGCCGGCGCGAAGGGTGCGCTCCGCGAAGATTGCTTCCTCAAATGCAGAATAGACAAGGATCAGCAAACCGGGTTTCTCAGCCTTGAGCGCCTTAACAAATTCGAGGCTGTCGCCGGTACCGAGGCGCAGAGCTGTGATCAGCAACTGAGGCTTGCATTTCGTGATCTCATTGCGGGCATCGCGAATGTTGTGGGCCTCACCGCATACCTGCAGGTCCGTCTGAGCATTCAGAAAATCGATGATCCCGTGCCGAAGCAGCGGGTGCTCTTCCAAGACCAGGATTCGCGTTGCCTCAGACTGTCCTGAAATGCTCATGTCAGTCTAAGTGGTCTTACGGGATGTGAGATCAGGTCCTTCCAGGCGGCGCATGTTTGCGTTCTGGGGGGAGCAGCACCACTGCCATTATCAGTATCCATGCCAAGTTTCGGAAAAGGTTCGTTATTAACGACGGTCCACCATGCTTACCCTTAAATCCGTAGGCACTTACAAGGACGCGGCCTTTTGCAGAACCAATAGTTAATATCGTTAAGGTTTATCGCGAGATGGATTCATTCTAGGGCCGGGCTGCCGCATTTTTAGGCCGACCGTGCTGGAATTTGATGCGCGCTTGTGTTAAGGCGTCTGCTGTTTATGACTCAGGGCTGTAGTGGTGTCCGCTGTCCTCAGCGGAAGCGCCAAAGCCGCTATGTCATCTTTAGTCCGCCAGAGGACGGATTCGCCTTGGCGAACTTGGGCCACCGCCCCAGGAATTCGATTATCAGATCTTATTTCAGGAAGAGATTCATGCCATCGAGATCGATGATGGCGTGGTAGATATAGAGCGCGTCCATGCCGAGGATGCCCGCGATCTTGCTGCTGCCTTGTTGCAATGCGAACCGAGGCAGCGGAGCGACGCCAATTTTTTCCGGCGGCGCTTTGAACATGCCGATGCTCAGGTCGTCAATTTTTGCGGCGCTGATTTGTTTCGATGTTCCACGGCCGAACTGTGCAGAGATCCGCGTCGGTTCCGCCGCGAGTCCGAGCGATTTAACGAAACCTTCGTGCAAGATGGTGACAAACGCGCCGGTATCGACCAGCAGACGCGTCGGTTGGCCCCGGATTGAGCACGGCACAGTCAGCGCGCCGCTTTCCTCCCGTTGTATCGGAACGCGTGTGAATTTTTCGGACGCAGCAACCGAACCAAGATTGATCCGCCGACCTTGATCGACTTTGAAGAAGACAAGTTTCGTGCGGCAATTAATCAGCGCTTTGTGACGAAAAAGAATGTCGAGGCCCAGAATGCCGTCGGAACCGCCAGTGGCAGCGTCCGCGTGCGATGACCTGCGCAGCGTGACCAGGCTGCTCCCAAAATTCATGCTGCCAGCGGACATGTTCTGCACAAAGCCAACCGGCAATGATTCGCCCTGAATCTTCGTGGACCGGATGTAGAGCAGACCACGAGGCGATGGGTGACGCCGAATAACTCTGCTGCTTCTGCGTCAAGAATCAGTTGGTTCGATCCAGTGTCGACCAGCAACTTGGCCGGATGGCCATTGATGCGGACCGACATGATCATTTTGTTCATTGGTCCGTAGTGCACGCGCACAGCCCTGTATCCGGGCAGGTGCATAGCGGAGCGATTTTTGGCTGCGCCGGAAATCGAAAGCGGCGCGACGGCGAGAAGTAGCACAGCCAGCTTCTGGAGCCGACGCGCCCTCGCGTCGCTAACGGCCCGCGGGCGGCCCGTCTCCAAGCTTCGCCAAATTCCGCTCACAACCCCGTTGGGCAATCGATAAATTCCCATGGCACCTTGAATCGCTTCGACAGATGCCCAGCTAGCGCTTTCACACCGAAAACTTCCGTCGCGTAATGCCCGCCGAGGAGGAGATTCACGCCGACTTCTTCGGCGGCAACGGCAGCCCAATGCGGCGCTTCACCGGTAATGAATGTGTCGATTCCTTCCTCTGCGATCCGGTAAATTTCCGAGCCCGCAGCTCCGGTCACAACGCCTATCGAGCGCGTCTGTTTCGGACCGAAATCGAAAACTTTTACCGGACCGTTTAACGCCTTTTGTAATTTGCGAACGAGTTCGCTGCGCGGCAGCGACGCACAGATTTTTAAGCCGACCGGTTGACCCTTTTCTTCCAGGAATGGTTCGGCGTCTGGCACAGACGCCCTACAAATTTTGCCGATTTTTGTAGGGCGTTTCTGTGAAACGCCAGGCAGAGTGCCGTCTGGCACAGACGCCCTACAATTTTGCTGCGCGGATTTTAGGCCGAGCGCGGCGACAAGCTGTGCGTTGTTGCCGACCTTTGGATGGATATCGAGAGGTAAATGCGCGCTGTAAAGCGCGACGTCGTTTTCAAATGCGATCCGAAGTCGCCGGCGCAACGCGCCTTGGATCGGCTGTAATCCCGGCCAGAACAAACCGTGATGAACGATCAGAAGATCGACCCCACGTTTTTGAGCCTCGGTCAAAACACGCGTCGAAACATCAACCGCAGCGCCGATGCGCGTAACGCGGCCTGAGTTTTCAATTTGGAGACCGTTTAGCGCATTGTCCCAATCGCCCACGTCGCGAATCCGCAAAAAGCGGTCGGTGTAACTGACTATCTCTGGAAGCGACGCCATGGCTGAACGTGATTCTAACATCGAGCGAAAGCAGCGCGAGCACGCACGGAATCCTAAAGCTTCGCCAAACGAAAAAAGGCGCGCTTCGGTTGATTTCGCACGCAAGTGTTTTGGAGTGCGATGCGTCCTCGCATCGCTTTTGGGAGAATTCAAATTGCGTGTAACAAGCGCTGAAAGCGCATTTCAATCGGCGATTGGACCGAACTCGTGTCGGGCTGCAGCCGCGCGAGCAAAAGCGGCGCGAGGACGCGCGCGCACTCCCAAAGCTGCCGCGAAACGGGGAAAAGCGCTTCCTTAATTTCGCACGAAGTGCTTTTGGAGTGTGATGCGTCGTCGCATCGCTTTTGGGAGAATTCAAATTGCGTGTAACAAGCGCTGAAAGCGCATTTCAATCGGCGATTGGACCGAACTCGTGTCGGGCTGCAGCCACGCGAGCGAAAGCGGCGCGAGGACGCGCGCGGACTCCAAAAGCTGCCGCGAAACGGGGAAAAGCGCTTCCTTAATTTCGCACGAAGTGCTTTTGGAGTGCGATGCGTCCTCGCATCGCTTTTGGGAGACAAAAGCTTGCGTGGAAAAAGAGCGCGGTGTTAGGAACTCTTATGCGCGAGAGTTGGCCGCACGCGCCACCGCATTACTTCACGCCCGGCGGTGTTTACCTCATTACCGCCGCAACATTGCATCGAAAACCGCTCTTTCATTCAGATGAAAAACTGGATCTCTTCCGCGATACAACTTTCGAGTTGGCGAAAAACTATGCACTCATCCTGCAAGCGTGGGGTTTCTTTGCAAATCACTATCACCTGGTGGTCAGCTTCGAAAACAGCACGACAAAGCACGGGGATTTCTTACGACACTTGCATCGTGAACTGGCAATTCGACTAAACGACATTGATAGCGCTCCCGGACGGCGTGTGATGTACGAGTTCTGGGATACTCACCTAACGTTTGAGAAATCGTGGCTCGCGCGGTTGAACTACGTCCATCAAAACGCGGTGAAGCACGGCTTGGTTCCAGCAGCGAACCAGTATCCTTGGTGTTCAGCGCCTTGGTTTGAAACCAATGCACGACCCAGTTTCGTGAAATCAGTGTATTCGTTTAAGACCGATCGAATCAAAGTGCCCGACGATTTCTGAGAGTCGTGGGATCGTCAATGAGTCCAAAGCGGCGCGAGGACGCGCGCGCACTCCAAAAGCTGCCGCGAAATGAGGAAGGCGCTTCCACCGACTTCGCACGAAGTGCTTTTGGAGTGCGATGCGTCCTCGCATCGCTTTCACTCGCCTTACTCTGCCACCGCAAACACCGATACTCGTCGCTCGATCCCGCGGACTTCCTGCGGCGGTAGTTCCTCGAATGTGAAAGACTGACCTGCTCGATCGCGCACGGCTTCTGTGACAAGCAAAGGTCGGCCGACCGTCTTCGTTAGGCCTTGAATGCGCGAGGCGACGTTGACCGTATTTCCAATTGCGGTGAACTCCAGGCGTTGCGGCGAACCTACGCTGCCTACAATGGCCGGACCGGAATGAATTCCAATTCCAATTTGAATTGGCGCGCGCTGTTTTGCTGCCAGCTCGTCATTCAAACCTTTGACCGCGCGCAAAATTTCGCATCCTGCCGACACAGCATCGCGGGCATGATTCGAATCGGAGTCGCCTGCGCCGAACATCGCCATGAAACCGTCTCCCAAATATTTATTGACCATGCCGCGATAGTCCTCTTCCACCGCGCGCACGCTTACGCGGAAAAAATCATTCATGATTTCCACGGTTTCGGCAGGCGGCGACGCGCTCGCACGGGCCGTCCACGACCGCATATCAACGAACATGACGGTGATTTCTTCTTCGACGCCGCTCAATCCCGGGTCGCGCGCGAGGATTCGTTCCGCTGCGCGTCTACCCACGTGCAGGCCGAAGGTTTGGCGCAATTTCTCTTTGTCCCTTAGCTCGCGGACCATCTGATCGAATTCACATAGCAACCTGCCAAATTCATCAGCGCGTCGAGCGCCTGCACGACTAAGATCGACGGCCAGATTTCCACGTGACACCGCGTCGGCCGCGTTGCGCAGTTGATCGATGGGTTTCGCCACGAGGCGGCTCATCATCAGTGCGGTGAAAATTCCGAACGCGATTCCGATCACGCCGACGAAAACGGCGAGCCACGCTGCGTTCGTTGCCGGTGATCGCGGCGCTAACAGCAACAGCAACAGCGACGCGATCGGGCAGATGGACGCGGACACCGCCCACACGATTCCGCGGCCGCGCAGTGACAGCGTAAAGATGTTCGGCGTGCGATCGGCGCGTTCGTCACGGAAGAAAACCGGAAACAATCCCCACTGGCTGGCCAGCTCGACCAGAAAGAATGAATGCGTAACCGCGATGAAACCCGAGACACAAAAAGAAATCGGCAGATGCCAGAACAAGCGCGGATCCAACGGATTTTGCACTTGAAGCAGCGCGCCGATAAAAACCGGTATGCACAGAAACCAGGCGACGCCGCAAATCGCGGCTGCAAACCAGGGCAAGTGAATCAGCTGGCGACGCGCCTGGGTGAGCTTCTCCAGCGGCGGGCTTTGAGCGCCGGCTTTCGTCTGAAGGCGATGAAACATATCCCGAAACGAAAAGATTCGTTTCAGCCACAAATAGACCCCGATGGGATAAATAACGGCGTTGTAAACCACTACCGTAGCGAAGAAGCGTTGTCGTAACGCCGGTGTGAACATCGGCTCAATAACGGCCGCGTTGTACCAAATGTTGAAGGCGCTCCCGAGAATTTGCGGGACCAGCGGCGCCAGGGCGGTGAGCAAGAGTCCGTAACGCGCGCGAAGTACGCCCTTTTCAACTTCGGTGGTCACAAGATTTAAGTGATTTGATCTTCATTCAATATCTCGAGCGAAATCCCAAATCCAAGCCCTGAAAATTCAACACGCGTTCTTCAGTTCTTGGAGATAAGCCACCACACCACGAGAGCCGATAAGGCGACGCGAGGACGCGTGCGCACTCCAAAAGCTGCGCAAAAGAGAGCACGAACATTCGGTGGATTTCGCACGAAGTGCTTTTGGACTGCGATGCGTCCTCGCATCGCTTTCATCGCCGCAATTTTCACCGTGATAATTTCCGAGTTGGGATTTGGTGTTTGGGATTTGCTGCCTTCGGCAGCGTCCATCGCTTAAAATAATCCAGCAGAATTAAGCGACTGCGATTCTGCTTCGCACACTCGCGTTCCACAAAAGGGAAATCGGTCAGTGACCCGAATTGGAATCCGGCGCTCAATGGCCGGAAGAAATTATCCTGGTGACTCGGCAAAATGTATCGCGGATGGAGGCGCTCGAGGGCGGCGTGCAATCGCGCACGCGAATCGGGCAATGCCATGCCGAGGATCGCAAGGTCCATCCGGCGGCTGCCGGACTCGTTAGGCGGCAACTGCATCGGTGTTCCTCCGGAGTCGATGTAAATGCGCTGGCCGTTCACCTCGATCAAAAACGCCAGCGGTTCCCCGCAGACCCAGTCGGCCGCGCGTTGCGGCGGTCCCGTCTTCGCCGAACCTTCGGCGGACCGACCTGCCTGCGAAAGCGGCCGATCAAAGGGCACTTTGCCGAATAACCGATCGTGTATCGCGGGTAACACGCGAATTTTCCATGGACCAAATCGCCGCACGTCGCCGGGTTTTACTGCGTCGCCGGATGAAGCGCCGGCGTCCGGCAGCTGCCGGACAAGGTCGACACTGGATGCCGATGCAACGAGACGCGCCCGTGTCTTCGCCATCACAGTCGGAACATCCAGCAAGTGATCGAAATGTCCGTGCGTCACCAGAATCGCGTCCGTCCGGCAGTTGCCGGACGCGAGATGACGCAGTCCGTCGTTGATGCGGGACGCGTTCGGTTGAATGCGCGAACCAAGTGCTACGCTCAAAAGGTCCACGCGCGAGAAATAAGGATCGACCAGCAAAGCATGTCCTTTGAATTCGAATTGGTAACCGTTCGTGCCGAGATAAGTCACGCGCACGCCGTCGCGCGGCGTCGTGCGCGCATCGGTCACTACCAGTTGCGCGTAATGATCAAGTCCCGCACCAAACGCTTGCGCAGAAAATATGAGCCAAAGAAAAATGCGCACGCACCACGGATAACGCCTACGATGCGAATCGGAAAGAGATAACCACAGCGCGCTTTTCGTGCTGCCATAAGTCAGACACTCGAATCTTTTGCTCGCCAACGCTCCCAGAATCACTAGCCTCCACGCCACATGAAAGGAAACATTCGTATGAAAAATCATTACATCACACTTACATCAATAATTTTGGCGCTTGGCTGCTTTGCGTTGTTGCCCAAAACGCAGGCACTCACTCCGGTGCCGGACGGTTGCTATCCCGGTTTCACGACGGCGGAAGGGTGCAACGCGCTGAGTCACCTCACCAGTGGGGCTGGGAATACAGGACTTGGCTGGTATGCGCTGTTTGGGACTAGCACCGGCAGTTACAACACCGGCGTTGGCGCAGGAACACTAGTAACTAATAATGCAGATTCCAACACGGCCGTGGGCACCGCAGCTCTTTTGCTCAATACCGCAGGCACCGGGAACAGCGCCCTTGGAACAGCCGCTCTGGTCAATAACGACAATGGCACCAACAATACCGCTGTGGGTTCGTTCGCGCTGCAAACCAACACCAACGGAAGCAACAACACAGCAGTCGGCGGCGCCGCACTTCAAAATAGCACCGGCGATTACCTTACCGCGATAGGCGCTAACGCCGGCACCGACCCAGGCATCGTGACTAACAACGTCTATATCGGCGATCCCGGTTTTCCCGGCGATGAGAATGTCATTTCCATCGGCGGGATAGCCGCCAGCGGAACGCCGTACGCACTCACGTTTATCGGAGGCATTTACGGGGGTGAGGTTAATACTGGCACCGCCCTTCCCGTGTACGTCGACACCGATGGTCACTTAGGCACGACCCTCGTCAATGCCAGTCGGCAGAAGGTGAGAATGCGCAGTCCCCAGGGTGCGCAACACCAAGCGACACTCAATGAATTTCAAACGCAGCAAAAGAGGATCGCGGAATTGGAAAACACGGTTGCCCGCCTCGCGGCAACAGTAAAAGAACAGTCCGCGCAAATTGAGAAGGTGAGCGCCCAGATGGAATTGCGAAAGCCTGCCCGACGAGTGATAGTGAACAAAAAGTAACGACCGCGTCAGAATCTCAAGTCCAAAGGCACACCGCAGTTTGGTTTGATTACAGTGAACGCGATGTTGCTAAATGAATTCCTCAAAGAACATCGCAAGAACGAGGAACAGGAGGCGACCATCGCTCAGCTAAAGCGGGACTCTGCTGAGCAACGGAAACAAATTGAAACGCTCACTGCCGGTTTGCAGAAGGTGTGCGACCAACTGGAGACGAGCAGACCGGATCCGCAAATCGCGGCGAATCCATAAGGAAATGGCCAGAACCGACCTGAGGGCAGGCCGTCTCCAACGTTCCACGCTCGATACATGGAGATGGAGTCGGCCGGGCCCGCGGCCCGCTCTCTTTGCTTGACGAATTCGGTGCGGCTTGGGACTTTCGGTAAATTATGAAGGTGGAATATACGGATGCGCCCACGGCCGCGCCGGAGCCGACCACAGGCGATAAGATGCCGTGCCCGTATTGCGGGCATCTTCTGCCGAAAGACGCGGAACGCTGCGACCGCTGCGATTGGGTGCGCGGCGCAACCGAAACCGCGGAAGGCAAAGCGAGCGACCTGGTCGCAGTGATGTTCAGTATCGTTCCCGGTCTGGGACACATCTATAAGGGACACATCTTCGCGGGCCTTCTCTGGATGCTTGGCGCGATTCCCGTTGGAATTTTCGTTTTCCTTGCGGCGTTCGCCTCTGCCGGATGGGGCCTCGGTTTGTTCCTCTTCTATCTCGCCGCGGCGATGCTTCATGCCTACGGGATCGAGGATCGCGTGGTGCCGCCGAAAGAGGACGAAGGCGAGGAGTATTGAGATCGTTGAAGGGTTGAAGCGCTTGCCATTCGTGAGCGAGCAAGTGCTCTTATCAAAGCGACGCGAGGACGCCTCGCACTCCGAAAGCTGCGCGAAAGCAATTGCGTTTCGTGAAGAATTTCGCACGCAGTGCTTTGGAGTGCGGTGAGTCCTCGCACCGCTTTTGTTCAGGCCTGTGTGCGCCACCCAATCATCGCGCAACCGCGTGATGAATTTCTTCGAGAATTTCGTGTATCCCGTGGCGAAATTTCCAGCCTGGATAATGCGCCTGGAACTTTCGCACGTCGCTGATCCACCAGATGTGGTCGCCGATGCGATTGGTTTCCTCGTAACTCCAGTTTAATTTTTTGCCGCTGACCTGTTCGCACATTTCGATGGCTTCGAGCATGGAACAGTTGCTGTGGCGGCTACCCCCGATGTTGTAGACCTCGCCGGCGCGCGGGGCGCGGATGAATTCCGCAAACGCTTCGACCAAGTCAAAGCTGTGAATGTTATCGCGGACCTGTTTTCCTTTGTACCCGAAAACCCGGTACGATCGGCCGCTTACGGCACAGATCATCAAGTAAGAGAGAAAACCATGTAGCTCGGTCCCGGCGTGCGCCGGTCCGGTGAGACAGCCGCCACGAAACGAGACCGTCGGCATTCCGAAATATCTCCCGTATTCCTGGACGAGAATGTCCGCTGCAACTTTCGACGCGCCGAAGAGCGAATGCTTGGTGTAATCGATACTCATCGTCTCTGAAATTCCGGGCTCGTATTCGTGGCCCGGCTCTATTTCCCAGCGTTTCTCAAGTTCGCGCAGTGGCAAACCGTTCGGCGTGTCGCCGTAGACTTTGTTCGTCGATGTGAAAATGAATGGCGCCTCGGGAGAAAACTTTCGCGCAGCTTCGAGCAGATTCAGCGTGCCGTTCGCGTTCACCGTAAAATCAGTCTGCGGATCGCGCGCAGCCCAGTCGTGTGACGGCTGCGATGCGGTGTGCACGATGGCTTCAATCGTGCCGCGATGCTGTTTGAACAAATCCATTACCGCAGCCGGGTCGCGAATATCCAGGTCGTGATGTTCGTAATCGCGAAAGTTCGCGATCAAGTCGCCGCGCGTTTTTCTCGTGGAAGCTTCGGCGCCAAAAAACTTTGCGCGCATGTCGTTATCGATCCCAAGGACATGCGTGCCGTCTCTCACGAAACGCCGCACGGTTTCCGAGCCAATCAATCCCGCAGAACCTGTAACGATGATCGTGGGCACGGTCTTACAAGGAGCGACGGCTTCCTAGCCGTCGTGTTCCAAGATGAGGCAATCTTAGAGTTTCGCCGAGCAGGTCGAGAACTACCGTCACAAGATACATGACGGCTGAGAAGCCGTCATTCCTTGCCAGTGCTACTCCCCAATTATCCATGTCACTTCGCCCGCGACGGGGTTCACTCGCCCGGCGGGAAATTGCCGGTCCTCCGCGAGCACACGCTCGATTAGCTGGGGATTTTTCGATGCACCGACGAGAAACAAAATGTGCCGCGCATGATTTATGAGCGGAAATGTGAACGTCAAGCGCCACGCGTTCAATTTGGGAACAAAATTTGCAACGACGCGACGCGTCATCTCTTCCAACGCGGCAGTGCCGGGAAAGAGCGACGCCGTATGGCCGTCGTCGCCGAGGCCGAGAAGAATCAAATCGTGTTGATAAATTGGCTCACCGCGCCCCGTAGCGATGGCGTTCAGTTGGTCTTCGTACTCCTGCGCTGCGATTTGCGGATCAATTTCACCGCGCATACGCATGATCGATTTTTCAGGAACGGCCGCAGGCATAAAAAGATTTTCGCGCGCCATTCTGAAGTTGCTTTGCGGATCATCCGGCGGCACGCAACGCTCGTCTCCGAACGTGAAACGAACTGACTCCCACGGAAGATCAAGCGCCTCCGCCGCCACCCTGGCGTAAACCGGCGCTGGAGTGTTCCCGCCTGAGAGCGCGATCCTAAATTCGCTGCGCTCCGCAATAGCTTTGCGCGCCCGCTCGAGAATGAAGGCAGCCGCGTCAGCAACGAAATTCTTAGTGCGGATGACTTGAGCCTGCGCTTTCATGGGTTTCGCCTCTCCCTTCGAAGGGAGAGAGCTAGGGTGAGGGTTCAATATTGTGCGCTCGGTAATGGAAACCCCTCACCTCAATCCTCTCCCCTTTCCATGGGAGAGGCAGATTCAAGCACGTCGTGCGAGAGCGATCGCATCAAACCGCGCAATGCGCCTGGCCGCGTTTCTGCAGGTAACGCTGATGATATTCTTCAGCGCGCCAGAACGTTGGAGCGGGTTCGACGTGCGTCACGATTGGGCGATTGAACCGGCCGCTCTTCTCCAGTTTTTCTTTCGAGGCGTTGGCGGCGGCTTGTTGCTCAGGTGAATGATAAAAAATCACCGATCGATACTGCGCGCCAACATCGGGGCCCTGCCGGTTCAGAGTCGTGGGGTTATGATTCGACCAGAAAACATCCAGAAGTTCGTCATAGCTGACCTGCGATGGGTCAAATTCCACTTGCACCACCTCGGCGTGTCCGGTCTTGTCGGTGCAAACATCCTGATACGTCGGACTCTCCTGTGTTCCTCCCGCATATCCGACGCTGCTGGACAAAACACCTTTTACGTTGCGGAACGTTTCTTCCACTCCCCAGAAACAACCCGCACCGAACGTAGCTTTCTCTGTTTGCATGCGAACACGATGAAACGATTAGACCACGTGCGCAACAAAATGCTTGCCGGCAATCGCGACTTGACTTGCCTGCACCGCTCTCATTTTTATGGCACTTAAGTCCAATAGCGCCCGATTACGATCACTGCTATTGCAAATGCCTTAACCGTAATGAACAACTCTCCTACTACCCTGCAGCAGCTTCGTCCGCAGCTGCCTGTACGGCTCTTCAATGGATTTGGAGCACTGCTGAAAAAGAGCCGAATTCCATCGACGCGAATGGTTGCGACGGACTTGATCGAGACTGCAAAGCGACGCTCGGGTCTCGATGATTTTGGCGATGGCGATTTTTCTGAAGCGCTATCGCGATTGCTTGAATCATGCCAGGACGAGGCACGGCTTAATCTGATCGGAAAAATTGCTCTGAAGACCGATGTTCCGGAGACTCTGTGCGCGCGGTTGCAAATGGAACGGGACCGGCAGCTCTACCCAGATATTACGCGCCAGGAAATCCGCGAACCCCTCTTTATCGTAGGCTTACCCCGCAGCGGCACCAGCGTATTGCATCGGCTACTCGGAGCAGATCCGGAACATCGATCTCCTCTGATGTGGGAAGTGAGATCGCCATCTCCCCCGACTCGCGACGATGAAAAGCGCCGAATTCAGCGCGCGACGCAAAGCTGTAACTTCTTTAACTGGCTCGTACCTACATTTCGCTATGTGCACGCGATCGACGCAGAAGTTCCGCAGGAGTGCGTCAGCCTCATGACTCCGACATTTCTGAGCGATCAGTTCGATGCGATGTACTATGTCCCGTCATATCGCGCTTGGTTTTTCCGGCAGGATTTGCGGCCGGCATACGAATATCATCGGAAGTTCCTTCAACATCTGCAGTTTCGGCGAACCGCTCGCCGCTGGATCCTGAAAGCGCCTACTCACATGTTTGCCATGCCAGCGCTGCTGTCCGTTTATCCTGATGCGTTGTTCGTGCAGACCCACCGCACGCCTGTAGATTCGATGGCGTCCGTCTCGAGTCTGGTGACAATTCTACGCAGCGCGTTCAGTGATTCGGTCGATCCGTTGATTGTGTGCCACGAGGCAATCGATTACTGGTCTGAAACGATGAAGAAGTTTTTGCCTGAACGCGATCGTCTGGCAAACAATCGCATCTGCGACATTCACTATGACGAGATTCGTCGCGAACCCATTCGCGCAGTTCGCCGGATCTACGAATATTTCGGCTGGTCGTTGTCGCACGAAGCAGAGCGACGCATGCGCATACTCGTTGCCAGCCAGGCCAAGAGAAAATCTGCCAATCACCGATACGATCTATCGCAGTTCGGTTCCTCGGCCGGAGAAGTGCTCAGTGTGTTCGAGACATATTGCCAGCGATTTGGTTTAGCTCAGCCAAGCGGTGCGCAGCAGAAGCAACCAGCGCGATCGGTCGCCTGATCCGATGCAAGACACAATTCGCGGATGACTTTTGAAGCTATCCGTATAATCCGCGCGAATCACCCAAGTTTGCCGGGACATTTTCCGGACGCACCTCTGGTGCCCGGGGTTGTAATCCTCGACGAAGTGATGGGAGCGCTGGCTGAATGGCGGGCGAACTCGCAACTCAGCGGCATACGAATGGTAAAGTTCCTTGCGCCACTCCATCCGGAACAGGCATTCACGATTTCTCTCTCCCTGAGAAATGAGCACGCTGCGGAGGTCAATTTTTGCTGCCGCGCGGAAGACCGCGTAATAGTCGAAGGTCAACTTGAAGTCGCCTGGGGAGCAGAATGAGTCGATGAACGCACCATTGCTTGACGCTCCAAAATTTGAAACCGGGCTGAGCGACCCGCGCCTCGCCGCGTGTCTCAAAGAATTTCCGCCCGCGATATTCAGCGAGCGCTTGTATCAGAGCATTGAACTGATGGAACGCTACAGCATCGAACTGGCTGTTGATTTGTTAGGCCGGTTGAATTTACCAGAACAACTCGGCGTGTGGCGATCAGCTGATGAGCTTTGCAGCGTTCTCGGTTTTCAGCCGCGCTTCAGGCTTCCCTTACATTGGATCCTAACACGCCTCGTAGAAACCGGCTGCGTCGACGTGCAAAGTGACAGCGGGTACCGCTCCTATCGCTTGCAGAAGACGCCGTGGCAACCTGATCTCGGATGCTTGCGCACCCTCGCGCTCAACATTGATCCCGGGAACGCGGCGACCCTGGATTTGTTGGACCATGCCGCAGGGCTTCATGAGATTGTTGCGACGGGCGATAAAAGTGGCGATCAAAATCTGCTCGGACCTCGAGGCGTCCCGCTGTGGCTCAACTATTTTCACAACGACAATCTGACCTACGCGGTAAACAATTGGGTAGGTGGTATTGCTGCCGCGGATCGTATTTACTCCCAACCGACGCTACGCGTTCTTGAAATCGGCGCCGGCACCGGAAGCGCCACGGAGATTTTGCTAAGGCTTCTCGGTGAACGCGACCTTTTGCCGCGCCTTGAACGCTACGTCGTTACCGAACCAAACGCGTATTTCCGGCGTTGCAATCAACGCAAATTGGCGGCGCAATACCCGAACCTCCCGCTGGAATGGATGACCGTCGATCTCGATTTGCCGTGGAGCGAGCAAGGGATTGCCTCGGGAGAATTCGATCTCGTGTACGCTGTTAACGTCGTGCACATCTCGAAGAATCTCCTGTTCAGCTTGAACGAAGCACGCGCCGCGCTCGCCGCGCGCGGTTGGCTCGTCATCGGGGAATGCGTGCGACCTTACGATAATCAGCCGATGTATCCCGAACTGATGTTTCAAATTCTGGACAGTTTTACTAATGTCGAAACAGATCCGGAAATTCGTCCAAACTCAGGCTTTCTGACTGCCAAACAGTGGCGTCGCGCTTTTTCGCGAGCCGGCTTTCCGCGCACGGAAATTGCGCCCGATATCGAGCGAATCCGCGAGATCTACCCGCATTTTTTCACCGGCGCCATTTGCGGACAAAGCACGGCAACCGCAAAATGATTTCAGAAATCGTCAGCCCCAAGCGTTCAGAAGCAGATCGCTGGGTGAGCGTGCCGGAGCGCGGCACACCTGCTTCACTGGGATTGATCGCCTGGATCGCGGAGCGGGTCGGTCGACCGCTGGCGAGGCTGTTGTTATTTCCGATCACAATTTACTTCCTGATCACGGCACACACCGCGCGTAGGGCGTCTTACGAATTCCTAAAGCGGGCGCACGGCAGTTCAGTCCACTGGTGGCACGTGTTGCGCCATTTTTATTATTTTGCCGCGACGATTCTGGATCGCGTTTATTTGTTGCGCGGTGAATTCGACCGGTTCTGCGTCACAATTCACGGGAAAGAACTATTGCAGCGCCAAAATGAAAACGGCAAAGGCTGCATCTTGTTAGGCTCTCACCTGGGCAGTTTCGAAGTGTTACGGGCGCTCGGAGTAATGCAGCGAGGCTTTTCGCTTAAAGTGTTAATGGATACTGCGCATAACCAGAATATCAGCCGGTTTTTCGATGGGCTAAATCCCACGATTGCCGAAACTGTGATCGCACCTGACCGACCGGATACATTGATCAGGGCCAGGGAGAGTCTGGACGCCGGCTGCTTCGTCGGGATGTTAGGCGATCGCGTTCTCGGCGCTGACAAAACAACGCAGTGTGACTTCCTTGGCGCGCATGCGACCTTGCCGTCCGGCCCGATTTTGCTTGCTGGTGTGATGCATTGTCCCGTCATTTTGTTCTTCGGCCTCTACCGCGGCGGGAACCGCTACGACATTTACTTTGAACATTTCGCCGACGAGATCGTGTTGAATCGGGAGCATCGCGCCGAGGAGGTTCAGTCGTGGATGCAGCGCTACGTCGCGCGGCTGGAGCATTATGCGCGTCTGGCGCCTTACAACTGGTTCAACTTTTACTCGTTCTGGGATTGAGCTGCGCCACATTCAGTGTGGCACTCCCACCAGGCGCGCAAAAGCGACGCGAGGACGCGTGCGCACTCCGAAAGCTGGTGCGAAATGAAACAAGCACTACATGTGGATTTCGCACGAAGTGCTTTGGAGTGCGATGCGTCCTCGCATCGCTTTCGCAGATCAGCTTGGTAAGCTTCTGAGTGATGCCTGACGTATCAATCAACAAATGGGAAATTCGCACGCTGATCCCCCACTCCGATCTGATGTGCCTGGTGGATGAAGTTGTGCAGTGGGACGATCGATCGATCGCGTGCGTCAGTAATACGCATCGTGATCCGGCAAACCCGTTGCGCCGTCAGGGGCGTTTGTCCGCCGTACACGCCTTTGAATATGGTGCACAAACGGCGGCTGTTCACGGCGGTTTGCGGGCGCGCGCTGCAGGTGCCATCGCGCCACCCGGATATCTGGCTGCGTTGCGGGGCGGACGCTTACACGTAACGCGACTAGATTACATTCATTTGCCGCTTCGAATTTTGGCCACGCGTCTTTACGGCGAAGGCGCAAACACGGTTTACGAGTTTATCCTTTCGGCCGCCGCGGTTGTGGTAGCGGAAGGCCGAGTAACGATCGTGCAACGCGCGTGAGCTGTAACCGCGTCTCTGTGAGACGCGCATTGGACAATGTCGCGCTCGGTGGTTACAGAGCGCCGTTAAAAAAATTCACATCGCGATGCCGCCATCAACACACAGCACTTGGCCCGTAATGTAAGCGGCTTCCGGCGATGCGAGGAATTCCACCGCAGCGGCAATTTCCTCGGGCGTCCCAGTCCTGCCGAGTGGGATTTTGCCGTGAATTGTATCCTTAACTTGATCGGAGAGCCCGACGGTCATGTCGGTTATGACAAAACCCGGCGCCACGGCATTGACAGTGATATCGCGGCTGGCCAGCTCGCGGGCGAGCGATTTGGTTAGCCCGATCAAGCCTGCCTTGCTCGCCGCGTAATTTGTCTGTCCGGCGTTGCCCATCAAACCGATTACAGAACTGATATTGATGATGCGGCCACTGCGCTGCTTGGTCATCGCGCGAACTAACGCGTGGATAAAACTAAACGCGCCTCGCAAGTTGGTGTTAACGACAGCGTCCCAATCTTCGAGAGACATTCGCATCGCAAGCGCGTCGCGCGTCACACCCGCGTTGTTCACCAGGATATCTGCCCGACCAAAATCCTCCAGAATCCGAGCGCCGATTTGTTGCACCGCTGCATGGTCTCCGACATCGACTGCGTACGCTTTTGCCGATTCACTCCGGAGACCGTTGATTTCGTCAGCAATTTTTTTTGCGTTTTCCTCCGTCCGGCTCACGCACGCCACACGCGCGCCTTCACTGGCGAAGCGCAAAGCAATTGCGCGTCCGATGCCGCGTCCTGCTCCGGTTACAACTGCAATTTGACCTTCAAACCTCATGTCGCTGTCCATTTGTAACCGCTAATGCACGCGAATAAACATCAATTTGGTGGGGCGATCACTCCGCACGCACAACAAAACGCTTTCGTCGTCGCGATGTGCGTCAGCAATCCAGATTCGCCACCGCGCTTGGTTATCGGGGCAATTTTGTGGGATTTAATTTATCCTCCGCCGAACCAACCTAAATCTCGCAGCGCTCTGGTTCTCTCCTCGATCAATTTCGATTTTTCCTCCACCGACTTGGCACCGTCGCGCTTCTTGAGCCATGCCACCTGCTCCTCATGCACCTTTGCAAACCGCGCCGTAGGTAGGACGACGCGCAAGCTTTTGTAAACCTCATTCATGTCCTCATCGAGTGCCTCCGCTCTTTTCTCCTCCGAAGGAACGATTATCCCTGTAAAATTCTCCGGAACTTTATTCTCGTCTCCATTGGGCGCGATAAACACGGCGCTCTGCTCGTTGTAAATGTTGCTTAGAGCGTCCCAATGCTTGGTTTTGTGCACTTCGCTCGCGCTCCATTTTTTTGAAATCAAATCAAGTGTGCCAACAAAGCGCGCTTGCTTTGAGTTCTCGTCTATCAGTTTTGGATTGCCCGTATAATAGAGCGCTCGGACCAGGAGTTTGTTGTTTGGTGCAAAACGGTACCACGCAGTTCCGGTGCCCTCCTCACCGACGGCGGCAACCAGCGCTTTCTCGATGTGCCGACCAAGATCGGTTTGCTCGAAACCGGTGCCCTTTAGTTGCAGCACACTGATTGTATCAAATCCAAACCGCCCTTGATATTCGACGACGCATGCTTTGGAGTCGGCGGACCAAATCACGTTCAAGTGGCGGTGATTTTGTCTCTCGAAGTAATCGGCGTCTGTAAGCTTGCCGAGAAATTCGTGTGTTTTGAGATTTGCGAGGTAATTAGCTGCACCAGAATCCTCGCTGGCTTCGTCCGCGTCGGACCCTGGAACCACCAGCCCGAACTGGTGGTCAGGCGATTCGGAATTCTCATGGACCACATATCCTTCTGGCCAATCCCCAGCCGCGGCCGCAGTTGAAATCAGCAGCAAGGCGGCGGAGGCAAAAGCGAGTCCATGAACCAATCGCATACTTAGGCGTAGCAAGGTCTACAGGTTTGGTGATGGCAAATTCAAGAACTAGCGATGAGTGCTACTTTCCTCTCAGCTTTACTGATTGTTGTTGACCACCTGCGGCGCAGGCATGCGCGCTTCGAGCTGTGCGCTCACTTTCTGGATTTGAGACGCCTGTTCCTTTACCGTTGCGGCGAGGGCCATCATTCCAGATTTTAGCTCTCCGATTGTCTTGCCTTGTTCCTCATTCTTGCGGTGCTCTTTGAGAAACTCGTTGAGCAACATGGCGTTCACCGCGTCGTAGCGCACGGTGTAAATCTCGCCGTTCTCATCGCGCACGACCAGATCGCGGTCTACTTCGGCTACTTCTTCGGCAACTAAACCAAATTCAGGCCGATTCGCGTTGTCGCTCTTGTAGTGAAACGTTACCGGCTTAAGCGCCAAAATGGCTTCGCTGACTTTGTCCATTGGTTTAATCTCCTTTTTGAATCGCCGCGCAGAAGCCGCTACGCCCAATTGACCGCTGGCGTTTACCATCACTGTTGAACCTGAAACGTTCGTGCCAGCAATTCCAGCGATAAAGGCGCCTGTCTGGATGCCTTGGACGCCAACCCGGATGACGCCGGATTCCCCCGCAACGCCCTCATTGCCGATATCAATATTTCCGCTGCCCGTCGTCAGATTGTCCCCGGCGAAAAGACCTACCGCGATGTTTCCGCTGCCACCGAGGTTACCCGAAAGCGCATTATGCCCGATAGCCACATTGTTATCACCACTCGAATTGCTCAAGAGGGCATTTAATCCAATGGCCGTGTTGCCGACACCATGCGTGTTGGTCTGCAGCGCATCAACACCGACCGCCGTATTTAGCGTTCCGTCGGTGTTGCCGGCGAGCGCTTGATAACCAACCGCCGTATTATAATCGCCGTTGTTGAACGCAAGTGCTTGTCCCCCGTTGGCTGTGTTGAAGGAGCCGATCATGTTATTAACTAACGCGTTAATGCCGGCGGCAGTATTATTGTTACCGGCGGTGTTCAGATTCAACGCTTGAAAACCGGTGGCCGTGTTGTTGGTGCCGTTGGTGTTGCTAGAGAGTGCGATAAACCCCATGGCTGTGTTGCGGCTGCCAATGGTGTTGAAAGCGAGCGCATCAACACCGTTAGCCGTGTTCTGAGTACCTGCCGTGTTGTGCAAAAGTGCTTCATATCCATAGGCGGTGTTGTTGCTGCCCATCGTGTTGAACTCGAGCGCATCAACACCAACCGCCGTGTTCCTATCGGCGTTGTTGAAGAACAATGCACCAGACCCGATGGCCGTGTTATCGTTGCCCGTTGTATTGAAGCCAAGCGCACCGTTACCGGTCGACGTGTTGCGGCTGCCGGCGGTGTTGCTGAACATTGCACTGTCGCCGATGGCCGTGTTCCGTTCACCGGTGGTGTTGAGCTGGAGCGCGAAAGCTCCGTTGGCCGTGTTGAAGTCGCCTTCGGTGTTACTAGAAAGGGCGAACGCTCCAGTGGCGGTGTTTTCCTCGGCAATGGTATTGTGCAAAAGAGCGGCCGCTCCCACAGCTGTGTTGTTGATGCCGGTGGTGTTGAATAAAAGCGCAGCCGCGCCAAACGCTGTATTGGCGTCTGCGGTATTGAAAAGCAGCGATCCTGCGCCGGTAGCGGTGTTGAAGCTGCCCGCTGCATTGCTAAAAAGCGAATACCAACCGACTGCTGTGTTCGCGGAGCCGGTGGTGAGGCTTTGAAGGGCCTTGGTTCCTTCCGCCGTGGTGAACCCGGGATAGCCACCATCCGGCGCCGGGCTGACCGCCTGCGTGTTTTGGACGAGTGCAAAGCAGGCGAGCGCAAATGTAATTAGAACTGTTGGAATGCTTGTTTTCATATAGGGGAGTTTCGGAACAATCTCGCCAGCTTGTCGAGACTATTCATTGCAAAAGCGAAATCACTGATTCAAGTTCCAAAAAAGGCAGTCAGCAGTTCATCCGCATACACAACGAAGCACTTTCTGTCGTCGCGGTGAGCGTCAACAATCCAGATTGTTCGTCCCTGAGCATCAAGAGTTGAGACGTAACCGTAGCTCCAACCGCGTTTCTTTAGATTGTCGGCGATGATCTCTCAATAGATTACGCGTGCGATGTCCGACTTGCTGGCTTGAACGCGATCACTGGGCATTAATGTCAGGGCCGAGGCGGCGGTGTCGGACGTGGCCTTGGTGTCGGGGTCGGTCTCGGCGCGATTGTTGGCGCTGGCGTAGCCGTTGCTGTCGCAGTAGGCGTAGCTGTCGGTGTGCGAGTAGCTGTTGCTGTCGCAGTTGGCGTAGCTGTCGGTGTATGCGTAGCTGTTGCTGTGGCCGTAGGCGTAGCTGTCGGCGTGTGCGTAGCTGTTGCTGTCGCAGTTGGCGTAGCTGTCGGTGTGTGAGTAGCTGTTGCTGTGGCCGTAGGCGTAGCTGTCGGTGTATGCGTAGCTGTTGCTGTCGCAGTTGGCGTAGCTGTCGGCGTGTGAGTAGCTGTTGCTGTGGCCGTTGGCGTAGCTGTCGGCGTGTGAGTAGCTGTTGCTGTCGCAGTTGGCGTGGCTGTCGGTGTGCGCGTAGCTGTCGCTGTTGCAGTTGGTGTTGCTGTCGGAGTGTGAGTCGCCGTGGCTGTCGCCGTCGGAGTTGGCGTGGGCGTGAACGTAGCTGTAGCTGTAGCTGTAGCCGTAGCCGTGGCTGTTGGAGTAGATGTTGGCGTGAACGTAGCCGTTGGCGTTGCTGTAGGCGTGAACGTCGCTGTAGCCGTAGCGGTAGCTGTTGGAGTCGAGGTAGGCGTGAACGTAGCCGTTGGCGTTGCTGTAGGCGTGAACGTCGCTGTAGCCGTGGCTGTAGCTGTTGGAGTGGGTGTAGGCGTGAATGTCGCTGTAGCCGTAGCTGTGGCCGTAGCCGTCGGTGTTGGTGTGGGCGTGAACGTAGCCGTTGGCGTAGGTGTCGGCCCCGCGGTCTGGATTTCCCATGCCCCACGCCCGTGAGTGGCAGCGCCCAGAATGTGCAGGCCGCCATTAAACGTCACTTGAAGGACCTGAGCGTTGGGAAGCCCCGTGCCGAGGCGGCTCCAGTTCACTCCCAAATCGGTGCTAATATAAACACCGTCGTCTGCTCCGATATAAAGCGTGCTCGGCGAGGTGAAGTTGTCGATCTGAATAGACCAGACCGGCAGATTGGGAAGGGCGCCGCCCCCTGTGCCGCTGATGTTCGTCCACACCGTGCCGCCATTGGTAGTCCGGAAAACATGACCCACAGTGCTAAACTGGTTGACCACGGCGTACGCGATTTGTGCGTTGGAGGGATCGACCCGAATCTCATTGACTCTGGCGCTGCCCGCCGGCAGATCGTGCTCAGTCCAAACCGACCCATGGTTGGTAGTAACGAAGACTTGGCTGGTCGTGGCAAATGTTCCGCCTGTGCTAGCATAGATTGTATTGACATCTGAGGGAGCAATTCCGATTGCGTCTACATTATGTCCGCTACTGTTAAATCCGCCAACCCCCGATGTGGCGATGGCGGTCCACAGGTCAGCGGCGTTCGTAGTTTCCCACACATGGGTAGCGCCATATAGAACGCGGTTACCATTGCCCGGATCAACAGAGAAAGGAGCATAGAAATTCTGTGTGTTATCTCCCGACATACCGATGGTCCTGGTGATCCAACTAGCGCCGCCATCGGTGGAACGCCTGAAGAAATTTCCGGCGCCGAAGCTCTGTACAGGAGATTGATGATAGACCACGCTGCCATTAGTGGGGCTGAACTGGGCCAAACCACCATCGCCGCCTTCGACTTCGGTCCAGAGCAGAGCGCCGGTGTACAGCTCCGTGCCGTTGTCCTGGCTACCACCGATGACGATGTTGGGGTTCGTCGGGTGCAGGCCGATGCCTTGAAATTGGATCGTGTTCAGGTCGCCGTTGAGATTGACCCAGGTCGGGACGGTAGGATCAGCCAGGCGATAGATGCCGCCATCGTCGCCATCGAGCAGCTTGCCATTGGCATCGAAATCAACCCCGTGATGATCAACGTGCGGCTGCACCGCTATGCCGGTATGTGATATGTCTGTCCAGGTCGCTCCGCTGTTAGTCGAGCGCAGCATGCTGTTGGCGTTGGCCGCTCCGGCCGCATAGACGATGGCCGAGTTCGTAGGATCGACAAGGAGCGTGGTGTCGTACCAGCCCTGGCCGCCCATGTAGTTAGGCGTTCCCGCCGTCAAGTCGGTAAAGGAGGCACCGGCATTATCGGAGCGCACGAATCTCGCCAGATGCCCGGTGGTGGTATTGTCCTCAGCTGCGATGTAGAGCACGTTTATGTTGCTGGCTTTTGAAATCGCGACGGAAATTCTGCCGAAGCTTGCTCCTACCGGCGCGTTCGCGGCATTGAGCAAAGTCCAGGTCGTCCCACTGTCGGTGGATTTATAAACGCCGTTATTAGCGGTGCCAATGATGTAACCGATTGCCGCATACACGATGGCGGGTGTGTTTGGATCGACCACTACGTCAGACCACGGGAAGTTGTTATCCTTGCCGTTGGCCGCCGTCACATTCGTCCAAGTCGAGCCGCCATCGGTCGTCTTGTAGACGCCGGTGATCCCGCCGACAGCGACGCCGTTGTTGCCCAGATTCGCCATCGCCGCGTAAGCGATACTGGCGTTGGTGGGATCGACAGCGATCCGCGAACACGTCATCCGATTCGTGTTAAACACGCCGCCGGGCCCCGTATTCAAGGTAAAACTTGTTCCGCCATTGGTGGAGACCAGGATGCCGCGGCCAAAATTGGAATCCCCAGAGTTATTGGCTTCGCCCGTGCCGGCATAGACCACCAGTGGGTTGGTTCGAGCAATGGCCACCGCGCCCATCGACAACGTGCTCTGTGTATCCGTTAACGCGGTCCAGTTTGTTCCGCCATTGGTTGTCTTCCACACACCTCCGCCGGCTGGCACCACATAGATCGTGTTGGCGTCTGTGGGGTGGGCCGCGATCGCTGCGATGCGACCGCTCACGTTTCCGGTAGCCTGGGAGCTGTTCAACGGCGCAGGACCGATTGCTGTCCAAGCGACCGTGCTAAGCTGCATTGTCGGGAGCAATGACGCGTGCAACGGTGGCAAAGGCTGCGTGAGCTCCTCGAGGCCGGCGTCGTCTGTAGGCCAAAGGTGAGGACGGAAAATGCGCGCTTGAGTTTCGGTTTGCGCCAGATTATCGCTCTGGCTACCTGGATTCTGGCTCTGGGCGGTGGCGCTGGAAAACGCACCGGCTCCCAGCAACGCCAGAAACACGCCCCCAAAAGCGATGAACAGACCGATGAAAACGCGCAGGTTTAAAAAGGCAGATTGGGAATTAGATTTCTTTTTCATAAGTGGAGCATGGGCCAGAGGCCGGGTGATTCGTTAGGTTGTCGCCGCCTTCGCCAAGGCCTTTGCGCTGGGGAATTCATTTCCGGTCCGCGCGGCTGCGCGATCTGGATTTGGATGACTCGCGGAAGCGTGGCCATGCGGATGTTCATTTGGAGTTCTTACATTCCTCCAATAACCCACCGCCCACCGCCGCGTTCCCTGCTCCGTGAGAAGTTGGGGAAACTATAGAATCACGAAGTTTCACAGCCTTTCGCTAGTCTGCAAATAGGACCTTAGTCCTATACGTTCGCCGGTGGGAATCCAACGTCGAGACATACCCAAGCTCCAACCGCGTTTCTGGGGATCGTCAGCGATAATTTCCGATTACTTCACCCAACCGATGACCAAATCCCGGCATACGTTCGGGACGGCCGATAGGAGTAACGCTTGTCGTAAGTGGTAAAATGTACGACCTTCACGACAACGGAGGGTCTTCTGAAGAAATAGATTAAGATGAAGGTTGCACCCGCGGTTATCTCTCTGGCATTGACCGTTGCGGTCAACCTGTGTGCTGAGACAGTCCAGTGTTTACCAGAACATGTGAAACCGACCGACGCAGTGTCTACCAGGCTCGTCCAAACCGATGGCGGGACTCTCGTCGAAAAAATTACTGTCGAGCAAAAACTGGCGGAATTGAAGGCGAACTGCAAGAACGGAAAACTGGTTGATGGTGCGGGAACCGAGATTTATTTCTATAAGTTGACGGGATGCTGGGGAAATCCGCCGCGCAACTATCAAGAGATTCTGGAGCGTCAAGAGGCCGAACTGGCGATACTAAGGAAGCAGTACATGGTTATTGAGATGACGTGCAACCCCTCTGGTTTTCCAATTCCTTAGAAATGTGCAAATGGGGTCAGGGTAGGGTTGCCCTAATTTGACGGACACTGGGCTAAGGGTCAAAACGCGAGGAGCCCACATACGGCTGGGGATCATCGCGCAAGCTAAAGCGATCTGCCAAGATCACCAATGATCTTATCGCCGCGCCCGCTTTGTTTGCTTAAAACGCGGACGCTGCTGTGGATCGGCCGCCAGCAGCGCTTTTGAACGAAAAATGCGCGCTCCCTGGGACAGGAAGAATACACGAAGTTCGGGCATGAAAAACGACGAGCCGCCTTCTCGGGGATTAAACTCGAGAAGCAAACGGCCGTTCGGATTTAGGAAGCATGTCCGAATATCGTGGATGAAAAATTCCCAATCGGCGATCGACCATTCTTTCTGCTCGCCGTTCGCGGCGGAACCAAGGCGGTGAAAACAAACGCGGTGTCCAGTAACGAGGTCGAACTTCATTCCCAAGTCGGGTAGGGGGACACCGGGCTCGATCCGTGTGATGACACGCTGCACTTTCAACAACGCCGTTGTCCCGCGGAAGAGCGGATCATCATCGGTGTCCAATCCGAGCGCGTCGTGTCCGAAGAGACGGCAAACGTAAAGAAAGAAGCCGGCGCCGCAGCCCAGATCAAGAATACGGAACGGCGGTGTGCGATCGAGCCACAAATCTTGCGCGCGCTCCACATTGACTGCGATCCAATAGTCGGCGTCCTCGAATCGATTGATCGGCGGCGAACCCGGCCGAAACGGATATTGCTCGCGCAGTTTACTCATCTTTTCGCGATCAACCGTCGCGAGAATTTTTCTAGCGCTGACCGGATGGAGCAAACGAACGGAGTGTTCCCATACGCTCTCCAGCGCCTGAACCGAAAAGAGCTTTCGAATTTTATGCGACAGTCGCACCGTTCAACGATGCAACCCATCATCGCGGCAATCCGTCAAGCTTTTGTCTAGTCAGGCGTCACCTAATTTTCATGTAGGACCTCGCCTGATACGCGGCTAATCGTTTTGTCGCGCTCACGACTCACAATTAGCAGTCAGCGCACTTTTCGGCGTTTTTTCGCCTGTGCAGTAACCTTGCGGAGCCGGGCTGCTTTTAATAACTGTTCAAAACGGTTTGCGGAGAAGCTTTGCTGACCTCGACTTGTGCACTCACTTTCTGCAAGCCAACAGTAAGCGCTTCAATTTGTTTCTTCAGCTCTTGGACTTCACGATGTTCCTTCAGGAACTCATTAAGCAACATCGCGTTGACTTGGTCATAGCGCACGCTGTACGGTTTTCCTTCCTTGTCACGCACGACGAGATCAGGATTCACTTTTTCCACGTCCTCCGCCACGAGTCCCAATTGCGATGTTCCTGCAGGGTCGATGTTCTTTTTGTATCGGAACGCAACTGGCTCAAGAGCGAATAGCGCTTCGCTAGCCTTGCCGACCGGCTTGATGTCTTCCTTAAAGCGTTTTGAGGAAGTGATCGTACCGAGCTTGTTGTTTGAGTTAATGAGGATCGGAATTCCACTGGCAGAGGTCTGGCCAAAGATACTCGCAATGTAGCAGGCGTTGCTCTCACCAGGAGTGCCAATCCTATTTGAGCCGATATAGACATTGCTACTGCCAGTTGTTTGATCGAAGCCGGCTGCAAAACCGATTGCCGTGTTGAAGTTGCCGGTGGTGTTGCTAAAGAGCGCTTGCTCACCGTTGGCTGTGTTATCGGCGCCGGCGATGTTGCTAAAGAGCGCTTGCTCGCCGTTCGCCGTGTTGGCGGAGCCGGTTTGGTTGTTTTGGAGCGCAGCGCTTCCGGCAGCCGTGTTGCTGGAGCCGATAGTGTTGCCAGCGAGCGCTTGAAATCCATTAGCTGTATTGTTTGTGCCAACGAAATTGCCGAAGAGCGCCCCACTGCCGGTGGCCGTGTTGAAGCTGCCGCTAGTAGTGTGTAGGAGTGCTGCAGCGCCGATGGCCGTATTTTCCTCTGCCCTGTTGTCTAGGAGCGCTCCAGCGCCGATAGCCGTGTTGAAGTTGCCGCCTCTATTAGCCCTCAGGGAGAAGAAACCAACCGCAGTATTATATGTGCCGTCGGTCAGGCTCAAAAGAGCCTCTTGCCCCTCTGCTGTATTACCTCCAGGGTAGCCGCCGTCCGGCGGCGGAAAGATTGCCTGCGCTTTGGGCAAAACCCCAACGCAGATAATCAGAATAAGAATCAGAATTAAGTTTTGAAGTTTCATGATTATTTTTCCTTGTTTTCGGTTTTCCCCGGCGTTGACCCTAGCGGTGCGCATCTGAAAAGCGGAAGAAAGCTCCGGGAGAATTTCTGCTCTTACATCGGTTTCAGATGATATCGAGTTTGGACAACGGCATGAACCCGTCAACACAAATTACTTTTCATCGGCTCGCACAACGAAACGCTTTCCGTCGTCGCGATGTGCGTCAACGATCCAGATCGTTCGCCCGTGGGAATCAATCGCTGAGAGACCGTGAGCGCCACGAAGGGCGCGCAGGTGACTGAGCGCCCTACCAAGAACGGTAACTTCAGTTGCCCCTTACTCCACCGCTCCGTAACGTCGCTGGCGGCTGCCGAATTCTTCGACTGCGGCCAATAGATCTTGCTTTTTGAAGTCAGGCCACAGCTTTGGAGTGACGTACATCTCCGTGTAGGAAGTTTGCCAAAGCAGAAAATTCGAGAGCCGCATTTCGCCGGATGTTCGGATAAGAAGGTCGGGATCAGGATAGTAACGCGTGTAAAGATGTTTGCTGAACATTGCCACGTCGATCATCGCTCTGTCGATGTGCCCCAGTTCGACTGCGCGAAGCAAACTTTTGATGCCGTCGATAATCTCGAGTCGGCCACCATAGCTAAGCGCCAGGATGAGGATGAGACCAGTGTTGCCGGAAGTTTGCTCGATACTTTTGTGAAGTTGTTCCTGGGCGCTACGGGGCAGATCAGTCAACCGGCCAATCGCTTGAAGACGCACATTCTTCTCGAGCAATTCGGGCGTTCTCTCCTTTAAAAATTTTTCCAGCAAACGCATCAGCGCGATGATTTCCGCTCTTGGGCGCTGCCAGTTTTCAGCGGAGAACGCGTAAAGCGTGAGATATTCCACCTTTAACTCGCCGCAACCTTCGACACACTCTCGCACTGCCTGGGCACCGGCTTCGTGCCCTTTGATGCGAGGTAGTCCGCGCGACTTCGCCCAGCGGCCGTTGCCATCCATGATTATGGCAATGTGGCGGGGAACGGTTTTAGAGCTGGCAGACATTTAGCAGCCCTTATCATCTGGAATTTGTTGGCCGGAGGCAAGTAGCGCGGGCTGCAATGACGAAATCCGAATGACAAAACTCGAAGGAATGACGAATGACCAAATGCCGAAACGTTGCTACTGCGTTCTTCGGCATTCGTGCTTCGTGCTTATTTCGTCATTCGAAATTCGTGCTTCGTCATTGCGGAATAGCCCGAAGCGCGGTGACCTCACAAAATGATGGTCTCACCCCGCGCGGGTCCGACACTTACCATCGACAACTTTGCACCGGCCAGTTCGGAGATGTATCTGACATATTTTCTCGCAGCCGAAGGAAGCTGCGAAAACTTGCGTGCAGTGTGTATAGACGTGTTCCAGCCAGCGACTTCTTCGTAGACCGGCTCGCAATTCGCGAGTTGAGCTGCGTCGCACGGTGGAACATCCAGCCGTTTTCCGAGTAGCTGGTAACCAACACAAATGCGAATTGGATCGACCTGATCTAATCCATCCAGATTGGTGATCGCGATCTCGTCGATGCCGTTAATCATGCCCGCGTAACGAGCCGCCACAGCGTCGAACCAACCGCAGCGGCGTTTGCGTCCCGTTGTCGCGCCGAATTCGCGGCCGAGATTGTGAAGCATCTGCGCCAATTGCGCGTCCTCCGTAGGCAGTGCACCGTCCCCTACTCGCGTCGAGTAAGCCTTCATCACGCCGACGACACGATCCATCCGATGCGGTGGCACGCCGGTGCCGGTGCATGCGCCGCCCGCTGTCGTGTTTGAGGACGTCACATAGGGATACGTGCCGTGGTCGATATCGAGGAATGTTCCCTGCGCGCCTTCGAACAAGATTTGTTTGCCTCGATCCATGGCGCGGTGCAGGTAAACCACCGTGTTCGTCACATACGACCGCAGTTTTTTGCCGGCGGCAAGATACGTTTCGTTCACATCACGGAAACTGATCGGCTTCGCACCGAGCGCCTGAAGGATTCTGTTGTTCTCGATGATCTTGGCCTGCAATTTTTTCGAGAACAGAATCGGCTGCGTCAGGTCAGAAATGCGCAAGCCTGTGCGTGCCGCCTTGTCTCCGTAGGCTGGACCTATTCCCCGTTTGGTGGTGCCGATCCGGCCGCGGCGCAGCTCGCGCTGTTCGTCGAGGATCCGGTGATACGGCAAAACCAGATGCGCGCAATCGCTGATGAGCAGGTTCTTGTCGATCTTGACTCCCAGCTGGCGCAACCCATCCATCTCGGTCACAAGCGCGAGTGGGTCGATAACCACGCCGTTTCCGATCACGCAGACTTTGCGGTGCCGCAGGATTCCTGACGGAATCAAATGCAGCACGTATTTCACGCCGCGGTGAATCACTGTGTGCCCGGCATTATTGCCGCCCTGGCTGCGGACAACGATGTCCGCCTTCGCAGTAAGCACGTCGATAATTTTGCCTTTGCCCTCGTCGCCCCACTGCATTCCGATCAAAATTGTGTTTGCCATGTGAAATCGAAAATGGGCAAAAAATTTTCCCGACGCATCCTCCGGGACACAATCGGGACTTGCCTACAGATAATAAGTTAGGGGCATGGCCGCGCAACAGATTTTACGGCTGCTTTTGCTGCGGCTCTTCGCGGGCTCGGTGCGGGAACACTGACAGCTCCCGTCGACAGCTTATCTTCCGGAGGGAGAAGGGCTGGGCGCTTCTCGTCCGGATTCCATCATTGTGGGCCGAATCGAGCCCATCCCTTCGATGTTTGTACCTCGCGATTTGGCGGGACGAGACAAAGCTTTTTGCTCAACTGGTGTTTCTCTTTTCACTGGCTTGTGCGTCGCGAGATCGGTTTTGTTTTTCAAACCTTCAATTTCAGCAACAGTGGGATTGGGCACCGGAGCGCTTTCGACCTCCGGCTCGCGCGTCTTCGTTGATTGCGAAACAGATCGTTCCTTCGGTCCTTCCGCAGCGCGTGCCCCAGCCGCTCGCATTTCTTCAAGCGTGAGCCTTGCAGGAGCGGACTTCTTCTCGCGCGACTTGGATTTGCGTGGTGCCGTTGGCGTGGCTTCCAAAGGAAGCTGTTCAGAAGGCTGCGGTGTTTGCGTGCGAAGTTCAGGTTTTTTTTCGCGGGCAACGATTACTTCCTGCGCATGTATTTTCCCTATGAGAACGACACTGCAGAGTATTACCCGGAAAAATCGTTTCAGCATGATACCGCCTGACAAACGATTTAGCCCATTCACAAGCCCTCGTTCATGAGACGTTACCGAATTCAACCAGGCGGACGCTGCTGCACCTGAATCACCGGTAACGGAAACCGCAACTGCAATTCGTTTTCGAGGTAAATCTCGACGTGATGCATCCCGTACTGTTGAAACTGCACACCGCCAAAATAATGGACATTGGTCGCGTGGCCTTCCATCTCTTTGAGCACGAACTCGACCTCCGCCTGTGCGACTACCTGCTGTTCGTCCACGCCCACGAGGCGAGATTTTTGGCGAAATTTGCCGGAGCCGCTGCACCAGCGGGTCCAGATGCAGAGCCGAAAATAATTGATAGGTAATGAAGGCGCCGGGATCACACTCAGCACGCCCACGAGGGTTTGCATGCCGTTGACTTCGCAGCGGACGTCCTCGCAAATGACCGCGCTTTGGAGGTCGGGGAGAATACTGTCGGGTTCCATTTTAGCTGATCACAGCATTCCACGCATCAACAGCGTCAACAATCCGAGACCGAGCACAATCCGGTAAACCGCAAACGGCACAAATCCCCGCGCGCGCACCCAGTTCATGAACCATGCTACGACCACAAGCGCGACGAAAAATGAAACAACAAATCCAATTGCTATCACGACCCATTGATGCGGAGTGATCGTAAGCGGCGCAATCTCTGCTTCGTGATGGTGCGGTATCACGCTCTTCAGAAAATCGTATCCCACGGCCACCACCATTGTCGGCATCGAAAGAAAAAACGAAAATTCGAGTGCGGCCGGACGCGACATGGCAGCGACCTGTCCAGCAGCAATCGTGGACATTGAGCGCGACGTGCCGGGGAAAACAGCGGAGAGAATTTGCGCGGCGCCGATCCAGACCGCCTGCGGCAGCGTCATTTCCTCCATGTGCATCGTGCGTGGCCGAGTGAAAACGGCGTCAACGATCCACATGACGATCCCGCCGATGAGCAGCGCGATGGCCATCACCCAGAGACTTTCCAGGTTCTTGCCGATGACTTTTGCAAGGACCCACGCGGGAATCGCGGTCACCACAAATGCAATGAGCGTGAGGCTCAACGGATGCGTGAAAATGGTGCGATCGCCGCGTTCGCCCTTCGGAAACGTGCGAACAAACCGCATAATGCGAGCCCAAAAATAAACCGGTAAAGCGAGAATAGCTCCGAGTTGGATCACGATCGTGTACATTTTCCAGAACCCATCATGCAGATCGATATGCAGCAGCGCTTCGCAGATGCGCAAATGAGCGGTCGAACTGACAGGAAGAAATTCGGTCAGTCCCTCGACGATGCCGAGAAACACAGAGAGTAAGTAATCGTCCATATTTTAGCCTAAATTTTATCCGTCATTGTCATACTGAGCGAAGCGAAGAATCTCGGGATCATCAATCGAGCCAGCGCCAACAGAAGTAGACGCAGATAGTTCGCTTCGCTCAACATGACAGTTCAGGCGTAGGCGCTGCGCACGTCACAGCGCTTCCATGCCTCGTTCACCGGTTCTGATACGCACGGCCTCTTCCACCTCGGTTACAAAGATTTTGCCATCGCCGATTTTTCCGGTTTTGGCCTTTTCTAGAATTGCTTCGACCGCCCGCTGGGCGCGATCGTCAGAGATCACGATTTCGAATTTAATCTTTGGAAGGAAATCCACGGTGTATTCCGTGCCGCGATAAATCTCGCTGTGTCCCTTCTGCCGGCCAAATCCTTTTACCTCGCTCAGAGTCATTCCTTCGACGCCCGCGGCCATCAAGGCTTCTCGCACTGGCTCGGTTTTAAATGGTTTAATAATCGCCTCGATTTTCTTCACCGCGGCAAATTAAACCCGCCTGCATTCGAAATGGCAAGCACGCGGGATTAAATCACGAAAGACAATCCTAAGAAGCGCGTCATCAGATTTTTCGGCCAAACTTTTTCTCCAGTTCGGCTAGCGAAATCTGGATCATCGTTGGTCGGCCATGCGGGCAGCAGTAAGGGAGATCGCAATCGAGCAAATCCCGGATCAACTTTTCCACCTCAGAATAACGCAACGGATCGTTGGCTTTGACGGCGTGACGGCAAACGCTTTTCGCGATCATTTCTTCCCCCAAGCGCATCGCTGAAGCGGTGTTGCTGGCGCTTTTCAGATCGTCAATGACTTTGTGCATGAATTGCGCCGCGTCCGACACATCGAGAAAGCTGGGGAGACTGTCGATCTTGAATGTGTCCGACCCAAAACTCTCAATTCCGATTCCCATCTTTTGCAGGACCGACAGATTCTGCTCGATCCAATCGGCGTCGCGGGGGGGCACGTCGAATGTTTGCGGCAGAAGCAACTTTTGCGTGGGCACTCCCTGCTGTTCCATCCTGCGCCGCAATTCTTCGAACAGGACCCGCTCGTGCGCGGCGTGTTGATCCACCAGAACAAGGCCGTTCGCATTTTCCATCAGGACATACAGCTTGTTGAGCACACCGATGATCTCGAATTGCTGCTGAACGGCTTTTGTAACGCGGTGCTGTGATTGTAGGGCAGGCGCAACGCCTGAATCGAAGCGGCGTTCCAGTGCCTGGCCGGGGTCAGCAATCCCGGCTACAGCACCGAGATGCGGTAATTCGCGATGCGTAGCCTCGGGCGCGGTTACCTCGGAGCGCAGGGTTAGATCGGGAGTTGCTTCAACGGAAACCGCAGCGGCCAGCTCTGGCCGGATTGGTGCACTAAATTTTTCCTGCCAGTTAGCGCGAGCGTGTTCCAGTGTTTGCTGAATGCATCGAACCACCGCTTCGCGCACACCATTGGGATCACGAAAACGGACTTCGCGTTTTGCCGGGTGCACATTTACATCGACAGCCGCGGGATCGAGCTCAACAAAAAGGAACGTAACAGGATATTGCCCCTTCATAAGCGCTGTGTGGTAGCCTTCGCGGACAGCTCCGGTGATGAGATTGCTTTCAATCGCACGTCCGTTTACGAACACGAGTTGCTGGCTGCGTGTTTGTCGGGAGAGACCCGCCTGACCGATAAAACCGCTGGTTTCAATTTTTGTGGAGGCAGCGCCGTTTACTTCAACCAGGCGCTGCAACAATTCCACGCCGTATAAGTCCCGGACCCGATCGCCGAGCGTTGCGGTAGCCGGTAGCTGAAATACGATCCGATCGTCGCGCATCAACGAGAAGCCAATCTCAGGATGACCGACCGCTTGCAAATGGATCTGATGTTCGATGTTGCGACTTTCGGTATTCTCCGAACGAAGAAATTTCCTGCGCGCAGGCAGGTTGTAAAAAAGTGATCGAACTTCGACTTGCGTGCCTGGGGCTTCACCGCCGTCCCGCACAACGTCGATTTTGCCGCCATTGACGATAATTTCTGTCCCGGCGATCGCGCCCGCTTCACGTGTACTCACGCGGAATCGAGACACACTGGCGATACTAGGCAAGGCTTCGCCCCGAAACCCCAGTGTAGCGACCGCTTGAAGGTCCGCAGCAGAACGAATTTTACTGGTCGCATGTCGCTCGAGCGAAAGCAGGGCGTCATTGCGGTCCATACCGCAGCCGTCATCGATCACGCGAACAAGCGAAATTCCACCGCGACGGATAGCGATATCGATGTTTCGAGCGCCGGCGTCGAGACTGTTTTCAACCAGTTCCTTTACGACTGACGCCGGGCGTTCTACGACTTCGCCGGCCGCCACCTGGCTGGCCACGGTCTCAGAAAGCAATCGAATCCGGCCCATCTTGTATCTCCGATTGTAAATTCCAGATTCCCGATTGCGAAGAAAATCAATGACAGAGAACGCCGCGGCGTTGCTGCCAAGGAGCGACGGCTTGGGCAGCCGTCGATTTGGACGGTGACGGCTGGGAAAGCCGTCACTCCTTGAGCGCGTAGCGCCGTTGCTTGGTTTTTTTGACTTGGATACTTCGCAGCCGTATTTTCCAACTCGATGATTAACGTCACGGACAACGCGGTTCGACAGCTCCAGAGTCTGCTTTCGCAGCGACCGGAAAATTCGCGAAAAGGCTTGCGTGTAGAAGTGGCCAAAGGCGGCTGTTCCGGTCTGCATTACGAAATGACACTTGGCGAACGAGAAGAAGGCGACTCAATAGTCGAGCGCGATGGCGTGCAATTTTTTATCGACGACGAAAGCCTCTCCTTTTTGCGGGGCGCGACACTGGACTTCACCGACGGTTTAACCGGCGCGGGTTTCCGAATCGTCAATCCAAACGCGTCGCGTACGTGCGGATGCGGTACGTCGTTCGAAGCGACGCAGTCAGCTTAAAACCGGGAATCGTTGCGCGCTGAACTGATGGACTATGGCACTCAATCGTACGATCCGTACGACGAGCCGTATTCCCGTCCGCCGGAGCGCATCAATTATTTCGCGTGGACGGTTGCGATTTTGCTTTTGATCGGGTTCGCGCTCGCAGCGTGGCTCGGAAGTTTTTACATCTTCAATCAGCCGGAGCGGCCTGAGAGCTATCGAATCCTGCAAAAGCTTCACAAGATTGAGCCACCGAAACGCTTCGAATTAACAGCTGCGCCGCCAGGCGAATTTCTTAACGCCAGCGAGCTTTACGAGCGCTACGTTGGAATGGGCGCCGCCGAGCTCGCGAAAACGAACGCCGAGCTGTTGCGCAATTACATTCGAAACTTTCAGCAGGTGCGCGGCCTGGTTCCGTACGTGGTAGGCCGGTACACAATCATTGGAGTGCGCCAACTCCGTCCGGACGATGTGTTTCCCTACGGTATGGCGGCGCTGACCGCTGCCGTCGATAGTGGTGAGCTGCTAATGGAACACATTTATCCTGCCAAGCCCGAAGCCCTGCCTCTGATGAAGCAGACGCTCACCGTCGGGTTGGAAGTGAAATTGGAGCGCACACACGACATTTCTGCGGTGATTCACGCCGAGCGATTAATTGATGGCCGAATTCTGGTGACAACGGTTCCTTTGCTATATGGAAGCTATACGGTTACACGCGGTCTCGGCACCTTTCGCCTCGAACCACCGCTCAGTCTCAATCTCGGGGGAGGTTGGCCGTTGTTTAAATCCCAGGAACGCGCTTCCATTGAACAACACCTGGCTGAATACCGACAGAAAATGGCAGTAGCTCAAGGGGGCCCGATCGCCATACCTGGCGCGAGCGCCACTCCGCCGCCTGCCAAAAATGAACTGGTGCGCATCGAACAAGCCAGGCCTGTTGCACCGCTTGCCATGACTCCACCAGTCGTCGCAAGCAATGAAAAGCTCGGGAAAGCGGCGCCGGCGCCGAAGGGGAAAAAGGGCAAAAAACAAAAACTCGAGTCTCCGGCGCCGGCAGCGAGCCCCGCGCAGGCAATCGTCGCTCAGAACAAACCTGCTCCGGCTGGTACACCCATCACCGTGGCATCAGCGCTTGCCCCTCCCAGCGCGTTAAACCTTGCTGTCGCGCCGCCGACGCCAGCATCTAAACCTTCAGACATTGGAACTGGATCGATGGCACAGAGTTCGCCCGTTGCTGCCGCGACGCCGGTACCGGTTCTTCCTGCTCAACCTGCGCCACCCCCTACTTCCAATGTAGCTCTGGCTTCGAACGCCGGCGGCGGCAACTGGAAAACCTTTGCGCCAGGCAAGATGCCGCTCGGAAGGCTGATCGCGACCGGCGATTTGAATGACGTAGCCGATCATGGAGTCGCCGGCGAACGCATTTACTTGAAAGGCCAGTTCGTGGTGAATTTCTCCGATGCGAACAAGGCGGTGCTGCGTCCGCGCACAACATTAACAAGCAAAGTGCTCCACTTCGGTGGCGGTTCGTCGACGCGAATCATTGTGGAATTTCCTCGTGGTTATACTCCCCCGTCCCAAGGCGCCGTCGTTAATCGGGACGAGACGCGGCCATATGAGATCACCGAAGTTCGCAAACAAGAAGACGGACAACTGAACGTTTTCGTGCGCGAGATCATGCAGCCGAACTGATCCGCCCGCTGCGCTTCGAATCTAAACTGTAGGGCGTCTATGTCAGACGCCGATTCTAGTTGGTATGCGACCGCAGAATTACTTTGCCCTCGCGTACCTCAATCGCGCCAACGTCGTATGCGTTCGCTTGCTCCGCCAGATACTCGCGCAGTTCTCTGAAACGATACTTCCATTTTAAGAAATCAGTCGGCACCTGTTCGCTGTTAATGGTAATGCGGCTGAACTGCGGATTGTCCAGTGATTGCGCGCCATTGAGTTCGATAATGACGTCGCCGTTAAAATAATAACCGGGTCTGCCGAGAAAGTTTCCGATCGGCACACTCGCCTGCAAGCGGAATAGATTCCCGTCGATCGAAACAAACACTTTCCCGCGAACCTCGCTTGCGGCGATCAACGCATTTATATCATCCGCGCTCAATTCAATTTCCGCTGCCTGGCCCGCGCGCGTTTTCTGTTCGAAATCCTGCCAGCGTTCCTGGACAAGTTGAATCTGTTGGTCCGAAGCGTTGAATTCAGGAACAGGCGTTGGCGCTTCGGCAAGCGACCGCGTTTTGGCCAACCAATAACTGCCGTAGAATAACGCCGAGTTGCGGTGAAGACCCCAATACAATCCGGCAAAACCAGCAATCGCCAGCACGATCGCGAATATCAACAGAATCAGGCAACCCCGTGCGAAACAGCCCAGACCTTTTTTCCGCGGGGGCGCTTCAACCCAGGTGTTCATAACTGTAGGGCGTCTGTGTCAGACGCCGTCCATCATTTCTAAGCCATGTGATTCGTTAGATCGTTACACCGTTACATCGGATTACGATTCAACGCTTCAACGCTTTAACGTGGCGAAGCCATCTTCCCCTGGGCTTCAATCAATTTGTCGTATAAGGCGCGCAAACCGTCCGAGAGCACGCGCGCGCCCCCGATGATCGGCATGAAGTTCGTGTCGCCGGTCCAGCGCGGCACGATGTGGACGTGCAAGTGATCGGGCACACCCGCGCCCGCACACACACCGAGATTCAGACCGATGTTGAATCCCTGTGCCTTTACAGCGGCGCGCAAAAGCGCTTGCGCGTGGACGACCAAATTCCACAACTCAATGACCTCATTCTCGCCGAGCGCTGAAAGCTCCGCGACTTTCCGATACGGCACCGCCATCAAGTGTCCAACCGTGTAAGGATACCGGTTCATCATTAGGAAAGCATTTTTCCGGCGCGCGATTACAAGATGCTCAGCGTCATCGCTTGCCCGCCCTGCTGTTGCTAAAAAATCGCGGTCGCGCGGTTCCTTCTCGAAGTACTGCACGCGCCACGGGGCCCAGAGCGTTTCTAGTTCGTTCTTTGGAAATTCGTCGTTGGCCATGCGTATCGCCTATTGAAACTAAAATCCTGCGCTCCAAAGTCGAGCTAGCATTTCGTCTCTCGTTTCCTGTCATTCCGAGCGAAGCCGGGGAATTTCTGAGTCGCGCCGCCTTGCATCGCCGCGTATGACCGGCAGTTTGCACTTGCTTGATTGCACTAGATCACACATGCATCGCTATGCGCGGAGCTCAGATTGGTTACCTGATTGATTACCCTGAATACATCCCGCAGTTGGCGCAGTGGCTCTTTCAGCAGTGGGCTTCTATGCTTGGCGAAAAGACGCCTGAAGCACGAATCAAAAAACTGAACGCCCACATGAATCGGGATCAGTTGCCTATTGCGTGGGTTGCGCGTGCGAATGGACAACTTCTCGGAACTGCAGCCCTTCGCGTGCATGATCTTGAAGGGCGCGAAGACCTGACTCCCTGGCTCGGCGGAGTATTTGTCGGCGCGCAGTTTCGGCGTCGAGGCATTGGTGCGGCGCTGTGTGCCACGGTCGAGGAAGCGGCTCGAACGCTAGGGATACACACTCTCTATCTCTTCACACTCGACAAGCAGGCATGGTACTCACGCCAGGGCTGGACACTACTTGCCCCTTGTGTTTGGCACGAGCGGCCCGGTGACATAATGTCGAAAACGCTACAGAGCGCCTAACGAGTCGATGAAACGATTACTTCGATTAGACGTTTTGCTGATCATTATTGTTCTGCTCGTTGACTCAAGCGCTACTCAAGTCCAGGGAATTGAAGTCGTCTCACCCGATGGTGGTTTCTCGTACCAAATTCCCAAAGGCTGGAAGCTGATAGACGCAGCGGGGGCATGTTACAAAGCCGCCGTAGATCCAGCGCGCCAGGCAAAGATTATCGTCAACACTAGTTCCGCTATCTACGTCACAGAAAACGAGAACGGGAGACAGCTTTTGCCTATGAACGTAGAAAGGTTCCGATATGAGACTTTGAGATGGGAGCCAAGCGTCAGTCCGATCTCAAAATCATTGAGAACTCCAAGTTCACGACAAACGCAAGCCGGCAAGGGCTGCGCACGTTAGTGCGGCTAAAGCAAAATGGGGTTGTTCTTCACGAGACGCTGTACTTCTTCGAGCACTACGCCAGAATCGTGTGGGTCATTTGCAGTGGCCCAGCTGACGGATCTATGGATTCCCGACTAGACGCAATTATAAAGACATTTCGATCCCTCCAGCGTTAAAGGCGAATGCCGGTACCTCAGGTGTCGTTCTGTAGAGCTGCCGCTACATCAGTCGGTATCCGATTCCGGTTCGCCTTAGTTGGATGGTTCTGATTTTTCTTGCGCGAGTGCGTGCAAGATTTGCCGGCCAACCCCTGTTACAGCGCGGCGGTGATATTCGTCAAGTAACACTGGGACAACTGGCCAATCACACGTCCGGATTGCCGCGTGTGCCGCAGCAATATGAGCATTGGCACCGAGGCGGATATATGTGGCCCGATTTCGTCCGCTTCCTCAATTCCTGGAAAGCAGGTCCAAACCAACTCCGCCCCGTATTTGGCTACTGGATCGTCCAAGCTGAGCTCGCCGATTTTGTAGCGCGTTCACCACCAACACAACAGTACTCCAAAGTCAGCGTGACATTCTCCATCGCTCTTTTGATAATCTGTTCGTGAGCCTGCCGACAGAGCGTGTCCTGAATGCATCGCGTGGCGACGTTGTCGGCCGCTACGCGCAAATGCGCGACGCGACTCGTGTTCACGAACGCGCGCTGTTTGCCGTGCCGCGGATTCCATCAGAGTTGGAACTGCAAGCGCGCTGGTTCGCCGGAGATTTCGGAAGAGAATTTGTCAGCACGAATGGCGATCAAATCGAGATGGTTCAGTTTGGCGTTTGGAACCGCGAGGCTGGTCCGGATTTTCGCGAAGCTGCAATTCGGATCAATGGCGGCGAGCCAATTCACGGTTGCGTCGAGATCGATCTACTGGATCGCAGTTGGGAATCACATGGTCACGCGACGAATCCAGCCTTCGAAACGACCGCGCTTCACGTGTTCGTGGAGAGGAGTGACCGTGCGTTTTTTACGCGCACACTCTCAAACCGGAACGTGCCGCAGGTCCGCATCGATCCAACGAAGTTACCAGAGCCGTTTAACGCAAACATCCCACTCGCACGACCCGGGCGGTGTCAGGGGCCGCTGCAGAATTTGCCGGAGGAACGCATTCGCAGCGTGCTCGATGCCGCCGCGCAATTCCGTTTGCGACAAAAAGCGAATCGGATTCGCAACAAGATCGACGTGCACGGACGCGACGAAACGCTTTTCCAAGAGATCGCAACCGCACTCGGTTACAAAGAAAACAAGTTGCCGTTCACACTTCTCACACAGCGTTTGCCGCTGCGGTTGCTGCGCGAAAATGTTGACGATTGCGAGGCGTTGCTCTTCGGCGCCGCGGGTTTCCTCGAGGCGCCCGACCTCGACATCTACAAAAAATCGGCGCGCGAATATGTGCGCCAATTGTGGGACCGCTGGTGGCCACATCGCGATGATCTGCAGCGATTGATCTTGCCGGCCAAAGCCTGGCATCTTAGCGGCACGCGTCCGTTGAACCATCCTCAACGGCGTCTCGCCGCGCTTGCGGTCCTCGCGCGCGAATGGCCGCGTCTTCAGCGAGCGTCGGGAAAGAGCAGTGTCGCCGCGGCGAGCGACTTCTTTCAAGCGCTCGAACACCCGTTCTGGAATTTTCATTACACACTTACCTCCAAAGCATCACCAAAGGAGATGGCGTTGATCGGTGAATCGCGTGCCGCGGACATCCTGGCAAACGTGCTGTTTCCATTCTGGGCAGCGCACGAGCTCAAAGCTCCTGCCTCGCCGAGCACACAGCTTTGGACAGAATAGGCGAAGTTACCCGCGCAGTTATCGAACCGGCGACTCGAAACCGCTGCGACACGTCTTTTCGGAAATGATCCTCGCCGGAAAGAATTTCTGCGCACGGTCGCGCACCAGCAAGGGCTGCTCCAGATCTACGAAGATTTCTGCATGCAGGATAATTCTGATTGCGCGCAATGCCCGTTCCCGGAGCAAATGAGGGAATGGAAGTGAGAACTGTAATGGCGGGCGTGCCGCCCGCATGGAATTTGGTTCGCGGCTGACACAGCCGCCTCTACACCTTCAACGAAATCATTGTGCAATCTTATCTTTGCGGGCATAGTGTTGGCTCCATGCACCCCAGAACTGTAGTGCGTCCGCCGCGACCGCCGGTTTCCCTAAGCTGGGCGTTTCAAAGCAACCCCGTACAGCGACGGCGATCCCACCGCGCCTTTACTCTCATCGAGCTGCTGGTCGTTATCGCAATCATTGCGATTTTGATCGGTCTGCTCTTCCCTGCTTTCAAAGCAGTTCAAAACCAAGCCAGACAAACACAGGCAAAAAACGATCTCACTCAAATCGTTAATGCAGTGAACGCGTTTTATACGGAATACGGGAAGTATCCGGTTCCTACTGGCACAACAGCCGATTTCACCTTTGGACCGGGAGGAAACTCAAACCCACCATCAAATTCTGAATTATTTTATACTCTACGTGCTGTCAATGCGGGCACGATGAATTTAAACAATGCCGCTAACCCACGACAGATCGTGTTTATCTCCCCGCCCTTTGTAAAGACTCCTACGAACCCGCGTTCCGGAATCGCCACGCAGGCCGCGACGGTTAGTTGCTTCGCAGTCGCGAACGGCGACTTCGTCGATCCTTGGGGAACACCCTATAACGTGGAAATCGACGGAAATTACGATAACCAAATGACCACTAATCCCTACACCAGCGGCGCTGGGCCACAGCCACTGACAATCGGCGTCATCGCCTGGTCGCTGGGTCTCGATTGGGTACGAGGGACCAAAACAGCAGCGTGCACCGGCGATAACATCTTCACTAATTCCGACGACGTGATTTCGTGGCAGTGATTTTCAAGGCTGCGTCGCTGTAAGAGTCCGCTGTGTCAGCGGATTCTGAGATGCACGTGCCAATGGACAGCGCACGCTACACAATTTGGAGTGCAAATCTGTTTCGGTTGCAATCGGCAATCCCGAATTGATGAATTTGAATTTGTTCGGGGAGCCGATTATGATCGGCTTCGGAAATCTAAAATCGAAGATCTTCTCGCGGGTGTAGTTCAATGGTAGAACGGCAGCTTCCCAAGCTGCACACGGGGGTTCGATTCCCCTCACCCGCTTTTTGATGCCACAATACCCTTAAGTAACCGTTTTACGGTACCGGCTGAAGGCTCGTGTCAGGTTTGATATCGCTCTTCAAAAAAATTGCTATGTTCGGCTCACCAGAACGATATTCAATGTAATTGCAGTCCTTTAGGCGTGTCCGAAATTTTGCGTAGAATCCGTCCCACCATGGGCGTCGTCCGGGTGGCGTCTTACTGATCACTGCTGAAACGTCCAGACGAGTTAAGTATGACAAGCAGCCTTCGCCTTGGGTAACTTCGGCGTAGAGGTCCCAGTATCGCGCTGGTCCGAACCAGTCGCCCACGCTTATGATATTTGCGTTTTTCCGAAATTGAAAATGCGGGGCGGTAATCCCCTCCATCACAAGAACGTGTGTGTGCTGCTTGTGCTCAGAAACTAGCGTCTTGATAACAGCCTCAACCGCCTGGTAACCACGCACGTTCTGCTCCAGATAACGGTTTCGATCACCGCCTAGCTCTGCGAACTCCGAAATTTCGTGATAATAGTTGCGATAGAATTCAACTGACCCATGCGTTGGACTCGGCACGATCAGAGCACAGCAGAATGCAACCGTGGCAATGTAGATCCATATAGCCATTCGGGAATTCCAATGACTACTTGCGCGCAACCAAATAAAGGAGATAGCAACTCCGATCCATGCGACGACTACTGGATACCAGTGAAGCGCATGTCTTCCATCCGCGTTGTAAAACCACGGGATAGCCAGATACAGGACTGCAACTGACAAATAGACAAACCTTTGAGGCACTTGCCACGCTTTTTGACAGCATAGCAATACCAGCAAAACCACGACTGGCGCATATAACAACAGAAACGCTGCGCTTATACCATCCCGGCCGAAAGGCGGCTGCCCCGGACTAATGAAGTACTGAAAGGGCAACGAGAATAAACGAACGGGATTTTTCAAGCTACTCTCTTTGCCAGTCAAATAGATCCAAGCAGAGTCGGCTTGCGTGAAAATGGGGTCCGGATGGTCGAACAATAAATTGAACATCGGCGGAGTAGGATCGTGAGCTTCCAACAGGTTCCGGATGTACCAGGGTAGACTGAGCGCCACGAGAGCGAAGACAAGGAGCACCATCTGCCGTCGTCGCAATCGGGTCGCCGAGGCGAGCAACAGCGAAACAACGAAAAATGGCAGATGACCAATCAGGGTAAGCTTCATCCCGACACAAAAAGCGGCGATTACAGCGAGTTCCCGAACGAAGAGCCGCTGCGACAATGTTTTGTAAACACAGAGGACCGATACGAGGATAAAAAGGCCTATAGATACGTCCACGTACCCACTGTTCAGATACTCAAGGAACACCGGAGAGAGGGCCAGGCTTAGGGGAATTAGGAACTGAGGCAGGAAAGGAAACCAGCTTCGTCGCTGAGGGTTGGACGAATGCAATTCAGCAGACGCGAAAAATGCCAAAACCCCCAAACACGTGAGCAAGCCACAGAGCCAGGTTAGGAAATGACAATAGTCACCGAGCTTCAGGATAAAAAACGCACTGTCGAACAACAAAAAATTGTTTGCGTAGTACGGAAAACGAAGAAACGGATCGACATAGATGCGCCCGGCGTTCGCCCAGTCTGCCGCGTACGCCAAATGGTAGCTTACTGGGTCGCCGAGAGTGGGCGGCAGGATTGCGGGGACCCCGAGCGCGAGGAACAGAACGTAAATGGAAACGGCTGGAAACGTCCAACCCCTGACGAAATCATGAACTATGCGCCTCCAAAAGATAAATGACAGCCAGTTGTCACGTTTCAACAGCCAGAAGAAGCCGGCTTCCAATACTAAAAGGCCTGCGAGCCCGAATGGATTCAACAAGTGCGCAAATCCCAGCAATAACAATCCGAATCCGGACAGCGCCATTCCTGCAACCGAAGTAATGACAAGCGTATCAAGTTGGAAAGGCTTGGAATTGTTAGAGTGCCTTTTCCATAACAACTGACCGGTTGTAAAAAAAAACAACCACGCCAAGTGAGCCACTATCAAACCCAGAAGGTAACTCCTCAAAACGGACATGTTGAGCCAGGGTCTTGGCGTTTATCACATGGCAAATCGGAATACAAGTCTCGGTCGTGCCCGGAAGGTGCGTGTTCTGGCACAACGGCAAACTCCAGACCTCAGTTCCTGGCGATTCTTCCTATCCAAATCGTCGTTTATCGAATATCGTTCGCATCAATTTTTCCGGAGAACTTTTTCGCCCCTTGTTCACCGGCAAATTTCGGAGAAGAATGCTCAAAGCAAATTAAAGATATGAAAACAACAACGAAAAAAATGAAGACCAAAACAATCGCACTGAGCCTGGGATTGATTTTAGTTGCCGGGGGGTTATACGCAGCTGACCCTTTCGAGGGGACGTGGAACCTAAACGCATCGAAGTCAAAGCTCACTGCCGGTACCGACAAGGATACGAAGATCGTCTATAACAGTCGTCTAATCCCCGACAAGGTGACTGTGACGACTGACGGCCTCGAGGGAGACGGAACGCCTATCCACAGCGAGTGGAAAGGAAAATTCGACGGCAAAGATTACGCGATCACCGGAGATCCCGATGCGAATATGCGTTCCTACAAGAAGATGAACGATCGAACCCTCTATATGACCGCCAAAAAGGGCGCTGAAGTGATAGCCCAAGGTTTGATCGTTGTGTCTGCCGACGGGAAAAGCCAAGACGTAACTCTAACCTCTCCCGACGCTGTGATGAGCGTTTACAATGCAAAAGCGAACGCGAAATCGACGGAGAAAGGCAAAGAAAAAGGATTTAGAAACAAGGCCGTTTACGACAAGGAATAATCCGTTAGGCCCGAGACCTGGCATTGGGGAGAACTTGGACTTTTTTAATGCGATGGAAATTATCTCTCGACTATGCTGCCCGGTCCGTTTAAGGATCTGAAATGGCACAAAGGAAAGAAACACCGACACCGCCACCTGAGCCTCCTCCTCAGGGGCCTACTGGCCACTAAGCCAGTCGTAATCTTCAGCAGAGTCCGGCAAACGCCTTTGAAACACGACGTCCTGCTCTGCGCGATGCTGCTCCTTTTTTGCTTCGCGCGAGGCTGAATCTGCCGCTGTTGCTCTGCCCGTTGCAGTGGGCGGCGTTTGTGCGAATCCCTTAGCGTCCGAAGAATCGCCTGAACGATTTGAAGAAGCGGCCCGGTGCCGAAAGCGCTTTCTGAGGCCCGTTCGGCGCCTGTTGTGCAAACGGCCATTGCTCTCCGCCATGCACCTGGCAGGCGGCGTTTGGCACCTTATCGACAGGCAGATCAATATCGTAAGCCGTACCGGCTCCCCTGCAGCCGGTGGTGGCGAGTTGGTTGGAAATCGAACAGACCGTCGTATGTTGCAATGGCATGGTGGGTTGCAACGGTTCGGCCGGATAATGTTGTGCCGCTTTATTCATCACCTGAGTCCACACCGGCAATGCCAGCGCCGCGCCGTAACCGTGAGGAATAATCGTGGTCGGCTGATCGAACCCGACCCACACGCCACACGTCAGCGTAGTGGTGTATCCAATAAACCACGCGTCTTTGTAATCGTTAGTGGTGCCGGTCTTGCCTGCCGCCGGTAATTTGAAGCCGAGCGAGCGCGCGCTGGCGGCAGTGCCCTGGGTTAGAACTTCTTGCATCAGCCGCGAAGTCATCCACGTCGCCCCCGGGTCCAATGCCGGCGAAGAAATATGCGCGGCAAGGTAAATCGGTTTGTGCCGTTGATCGTCGATGCGCTCTATGATGTATGCCTGCCTGCGCACTCCGGCGTTGGGAAACACAGTGTAAGCGGAAGTCAGATCTCTCAGATTGCTCTCGAACGAACCGATGTAGCTGGCGGGCCCATGCGGAATGTTTTGAGCAATGCCAAGATCATTCGCGACTTTTTGTACCGTATCGAGTCCGGCGAACTGGCCAACGCGCACGCTCATGGTGTTGCGCGAATGGATCAGGCCATAGGAGCACGGCATGACGCCGCCATAAGTGCCGTCGGAGTTTCCGGGCGACCAGTTGCCGGCGCCGTCAATTTCACCGGGTTGAATCGGGCCATCGCTAATCGCCGAACTCGGCAATAATCCATGGCTAAAAGCAACCGTGTAAACAAAAGGCTTGAACGATGAGCCGACCTGCCGGTTCGCCGGAGCCAGCGCCCGATTGAATTTGCTTTGCGCGTAATCACGGCCGCCCACGAGCGCGCGGATCCCGCCACTAGCATTGTCGATGACAATGACCGCGCCCTCGAGGTACGGCATGGCCGCGTCCCCTTCCCCGCTTTCGGGCGACTTATAATCCGCCTTGGTCGGATGCCGGAAGTTGGACTGGTGTTCGATCTTGCTCAGTTGTGTCTCCAGCGCATCCTGCGTGGCGTTTTGCACAGACGGATCTAGCGTCGTGTAAATGGAAAGCCCTCCAACATCCATCTGGTCTTGAGTCAGAATCAGGCTTAAGGCGCGCTGCACAGCGTCCATCGCATAGTTCTCCTGGATCTGTGGCATTCGCTTCGGATGGGTGACGATTTTTGTTTTTTTGGCCTGCTCGGCTTGTGAGGGCGTAATTTTTTTCAGCGCCACCATGCGGTCCAAGACCGCGTCGCGCTGGACTGCCGCGCCCTTGGGATTTTTTAACGGCGAGAAACGATTCGGGCTACGAATCAGACCCGCCAGCAGCGCAGCTTCCGAAAGATTCAGCTTTGACGCGTTCTTGCCAAAGTAAGCTTGTGAAGCAGTCTCGACTCCGTAACAACCTGCACCGAAATAAATGCGGTTAACGTATAGCTCTAGAATCTGTTGCTTCGTAAACTCGCGTTCGATTCGCAGCGCCACCATTGCTTCCAGCAGTTTCCGGCTAAACGTGCGGCCACCCAGAGGAAGGCTGTTGCGCGCCAGTTGCATCGTGAGACTGCTTGCGCCTTCCTTCGCCGATCTACTGACGACGTCACGGGTCAACGCACGCAGCACTCCACGCCAATCAATACCTTTGTGCTCATAGAATCGAGTGTCCTCGCGCGCCAGCACAGCCGCGATGAATTCTGGCGAGACTTCGCTCAGCGAAACCTTGAGACGATTCGCGCCTGCAAGACGACTGTAAATCTTCCCATCAGTGTCGTAAACGGTACTTCGCTCCGGCATTTCTCCGACGTTTTTCATGTCGAAGGTTTGCGCCCAGGTCCCGTAAAAGAGAAAAACGGCGAACAGAGCGCCGCCCAATAAAAGAAGCAGCGCTACCTTCCAGCCGTAACGAAAAAGGATATTTCCGAGCGCTTTCTTCGGGCGTCGAACGCGAGCGAACACTTTCATTGGCTAGGAAACGAGACAATCTAGCCGCACATCGCGTTGCGCCAAAGAAAACCAAATCGCTCGCTTCGCGAAATGCGAATTGCAAGGCGTCCGCCGAAGTGGACGCGGTGACGTTTCAAGGAAACGCCGTACAACGTCTATAAGTTCAGTTTTACCACGCCCTCGTGTTGCTCGTTCGCGCACGCCGCGTTGGTCGGGACGTCGGTCGTAGCATCGCTCGCTTCGACGAGTTTGTTCTCGACTAGATAATGTTCGACCTCTTCGCCGCTGATGTCGGCGAGCATGTGGCCGTTGATCTCGACACATGGCGAAAGCGGCTGCCCACTTTTGGTTTCCATTTCCCAGCGGAATGCCGGGTTTTGAATAATGTCCTTCTCGGTGTAGGGCACGTTGTATTTGGCCAGAACAGCGCGGACACCGGCGCTCCAGCCACAATGGGTTTTCAAATACGCGATAACTTCTGGCTTTTGCATCGGGAGAATATATCACAACTTTAGACTCTGTAATCTAGCTCGAGCGTCGAAAATCATCAGCGCGTCGACTGGGCATACCCTTAGGATTCAATCGTAACAGCGTGTGAGATTGGCCGCTCAACACAGCCATGACTGTTGAACCGCACGATGCATATGAGTGAATGCTGTGAATCGTTTCATAGTCGTCGGTCTGTTGGTTTTAATCGGCGTTCTTCCAGCAGCGGCGAGAAAGAAGGCGACGCCAAAGACACATGCGCCGAAGACGGCAGCGATCGAGGCGGCGACGCGACTCCAGGTTTTTCTAGATCGCGCAAACTTCAGCCCGGGGAAGATCGACGGTCGCTACAACGATTTTACCCGGAAGGCACTTTCGCTTTACCGCGAATCCCGAGGGGAACAACCGCAGCCCACATCGCCGCAATCCGGCCGACACGCGAACGTCGCGCCTGACGTTGCCGGACTCGATCTCGCCAGTGTGGAGCCGGTGTTCGTTTCATACACCGTTACCGAAGCGGACGTTCAAAATGTTGGACAGTTGCCTGGTCACGTACCTGAGCAGGCAAAATTGAAATTTCTCCCGTACCGTGATGTTGCCGACGCAATTGCGGAAAAATTTCACAGCGACATTCATTTTCTCGAACAACTCAATCCCGGGAAATTGAAAGGACTTAAAGCAGGCGATCAACTGAAAGTGCCGAATGTCGAGCCATTCGAACTCGCTTCGGTGAAAGACATTAAGCCCGGCAGCGAAACCGCCTCGCAAGCGGCGAACGAAGTTGAAGATCAACCTGAAACTCCATCGTCAACTCCTGGAGAAAGTGGAGCACCAAGAAATGTGTCCATAAAAGTGGACACGAAAACAAACAGGCTTGGCGTTTTCGAGGCCGAGAAGCTGATCGCCGCATATCCTGTCACGATCGGGTCCGCGCACAACACCTCACCTGTCGGTGAGTGGAAGGTGCGAGGCATCTCAAAGTTGCCTACGTTTCGTTACGACAAGGAGATGCTCGAGCACGGCGAACGGAGTGGTAATTTCTACATGCTCCCGGCGGGGCCGCGGAATCCAGTGGGCGTCATGTGGATTGCTCTTAACAAGAAAGGCATCGGCATTCACGGCACCAACGATCCTGGATCGATTGGACGCGCTGAGAGCCACGGCTGCATTCGCCTCGCGAATTGGGATGTTGTCCGGCTTGCCACAAAAATCAAAACGGGCGATAAGGTTTCAATTCACTGAATTGAAATGAGTGAAACGCTAGCCGCTCGCGCGCAGGCTACCTTGCACGACTGGGTGCAATCCGAAAGCCTGCGAAAACACTGCTATGCAGTCGCTGATTCGATGAAGCATTTCGCTCAATTGCGCGCCGAAGACGCCGATCTCTGGGAAGCCGTCGGATTGTTGCACGACATGGATTACGAGCGGCACCCGAATCTCGAACGCAGCGCCACCGAAGGCCACCCGTTCGTCGGCGTCGCCTGGCTTCGCGAAAACGGTTGGAGCGAGGAAGTGTGCCGCGCGATTCTTTCGCACGCAGATTACTCAGGCGTTTCGCGGGAAACGCCGCTCGAGAAAACTCTCTATGCAGTGGACGAGCTAAGCAGCTTCGTCCTGGCAGTCGCGCTGGTGCGCCCGACAAAAAGAATTCACGACGTTGACGTTCGCGCGGTGAAAAAGAAAATGAAAGACAAGGCATTCGCCCGCGCCGTAAACCGCGACGACATCATCCGCGGTGCAGAACACTTGGGAATGCCGCTCGACGACGTCATCGCGCAAGTCATCGCCGCGCTGAAAGGTGATGCAAAGCGACTGGGCCTCGTCGGAGGAGCGCCCTAGCGGAACCGGGTCACAATTTTTCCGCGATGATTTCCAGCACCAGCGGTGTAAGCATCCGGGCATTCGGATTTTTCTCCGCGCTCGCGAGAGCGGTGCGGACTTCCTCGGCAAAGTTGTGATCGATTCGCCCCATCTCAATCAGGCGCTCGAGATAAGTCTCGATGAATGTGGAAGGCCATTGCCACATGTAATCGCTCGGGCGAAGGCAAAAGATGTGCGGCCTTGCGGACCGAATCACAAAACCATTCTCCCCAAGCAGTCCAGGTAATTGGACGGCACCGTCCGGTTCGCCGCCGGACTCGCGCCATGTAGCGATTACGTGCTCGCGGAAACGTTCCTGCATCGACAGTCGCGGAAGGAATCGCCACGTCTCGTAATGACCGTATTCGTGAAAAATAGCGATGCTTCCTTTTGGCATAACGTCGCCAAGTTTTTTGATCAACAGAGACTGATCATTCACAAACGAGACAACCCAGCGGCACCACGCGAAATCGTAGTCGCCCTTCGGCAAATCACTTTTCATCAAATCCAGTTCGTGAATCTTCACGTTCGGAAGCGAGCGGACGCGGCAGATTGTCTCCAGCGCGCGAATGAAGTTTTGCGAACGTTCCAGTGCTACCACTTCACCGGTCGGTCCGACGATCTCAGACAGATCAATGGATGCATAGCCGGGACCGGCTCCGACATCGAGCACATGTTTGCCAACGGTGATGCCGGCGCGTTGCCAGCAATCCAACACAACCGGTCGCCAGACGCGATGTTGAAGGCCGAGTCTGGCTAACTCCTCTTCATGCGTGCCGAGAACATAATCGCGTTCCGCTGCCATTTTTGATCGTCACTGATCGACACCGGATTACAAACGCGATTTTTTGCGCAACCGGATCTGTCCCTGGCGCCTCACCGATTCTCCAGGTCCAGGAGAACGGAAGCGACACGGGAGATTTTCTCTTTCGAGAGTTCGGGATAGATCGGAAGTGAAAGACAGCGTTCGCACAGCGCTTCCGTCACTGGAAGGTCGCCTGTTCGATAATTTAGATGCGCGTATGCTTTTTGGAGGTGAATCGGCACAGGATAATGAACCGCACTCTGGATCCCGACGTCCTGCAAGCCAGAGCGGACCCGATTACGCTCCGGAGTTTCAATCACGTAACAATGCCAGACGCACTCTGAATCGGAGATATCGGCAGGGAGCTTGTATGATGAGGCCTCTAGCAATTCTGTGTATTGTCGCGCGCAATCAATGCGAGCCTTATTCCACTCGTCGAGGTGCTTGAGCTTGATCCCGAGCACAGCCCCCTGGAAGCTGTCCATGCGGTAGTTATATCCAATTTCGTCGTGCAAATACTTTTGGCTTTGCGCGTGATCCCGGAGAGAACGCGCGCGCTGCGCTATGGATGCATCGTTGGTGAGCAAAGCGCCGCCTTCCCCGTACGCGCCGAGATTCTTACTCGGATAAAAACTAAAACACGCAATTTGTCCAAATTGCCCCACGCGTTTGCCGCGGTATTTTGCTCCGTGCGCCTGTGCGGCATCTTCGATCACCGGTAGTCCACGTCGGTCTGCGATTGCCATGATGCGATCCATCTCTGCCGGCGTTCCATACAAATGCACCGGGATAATTGCTTTTGTGCGAGACGTGATCGCCATTTCTAGTTTGTCCGGGTTCAATGTGCGGCGGACAGGGTCGATATCGACGAAAACCGGCGTCGCGCCGACGTAACTAATGGCCCATGCAGTCGCGATGAAACTCATCGAGACCGTTACGACTTCGTCTCCAGGACCGACATCGAGGCAACGCAAAGCCAGATGCAGCGCGCTGGTGCCACTGTTCAAGCTGATACAGCGATCAACTCCGCAATACGCTGCGAATTTCGCTTCGAAATCCGCCGTTGCTCGTCCCTGAGCAAAGCTGGTCGACTCACAAATCTCCTCAAACGCCCTCAACACTTCGCTGCGCAAAGGCGGATACTGCGCTCGAAGATCTAAGTACGGTACAGTCTCCATTTCGGTTTGATTTTCACTCGCAACGCACACGCGTCGAGGATTGGGTTCTTTTGCCGATCAATCTAGACGCAGATACGCAAAGTCGCCACCGGCCCACCTCGGCGAGCGAGGCTTCTCGTGCTCAGGTCGACTGGCGGAAACTAATCGTTCGCAGTCCTTGCTCAGCGAGTCTGCGAAATCACGATTTCGCTGGCCGCCCCCTGCACTGGGTATGACTCGGACACGGGGCCGGTAAACGAGGCTTCCACGGTCTGGCCAACCTTGAGGTCGCTGAACTTTCCTGCCACCTTTTTGCCGTCCTCCATTCTGAAAATCGAGGTGTCGTCGGTCACGCGACTGGACGCTTTACTCAAAGTGAAATATCTTCCATCGCCTCGCGCGCGCACCACCCGCACCGGCAGCCTTAACAGCCCAAAGGGCGTCACCTGATTGATCGAACGCCAGCGTACTGCCGTATACTCCCTGCGAGCTTCTTCCAGCCAGCGTTGCTGGAATGCGGCAAAAACTTTGGCGTAAAACTCCCGCCCGCTCTGTTGCACCAGAGTGATAATTTGCTCCTCAAGCGCTTTGACATCGCTGGCCATTTCACTCACACTCAAGGAGCACACAACGGAGATGACTTCGGTTCTCTGTTTACATGCTAAAGGGCTCATCCATTCTTTGCGGTTTGGTTGAGCCTTTCATTTTGCCTCCGATCCGGCAAACTGACAATCAACGAACACTAGCTTTGGGCGGGTGTGTTGATCGCAAGTCTGGCCACAGTTTGTGTAACTGGGTCCGAGGTTCGTCGTGTCTGCCTGTGCCGGTGCTGCTACTTTACTGTCGCTTAAAAACACTAATCGAGATGGTAAACCTCGACTAAGGCATTGCCCGTAGCGCCATTGGCTCCGCGCACGACGGCAGTATAAGCTCCTGCGGGAAGGTGAAGCACTAGTGCTGATTCAAACGCGCTCGGTGGCGTGAGTCCATTCTTGTGGAAGAGAGGGGCGTTAGGATCGAGTTCCCAGTTGTCGTTGCTCGCGATAACAGAGCCACTCGAATCGTAGATTGTCAGTGTCGGATCGCTTAGAACTCCGTTCACACCATAAGCAGCCAGCGACGGGCCAAGGGCGCGCACTACCACCGTCGCGCTGTCTACGTCTCCAACGATAAAGCCACTGATAAGTACATTATCCCCGGTGCCGACCGAACCGCGGGTGCTTGTGTTACTCAACTCAGAGTTGGATAGCGGCGAGATATCGTAAAGCTCGACCAAGCCAATCCCCGGGATGGCGTCCTTTCCGCTGACTATCACAGTGTACGCACCCGGTGCCAAGGTCCGTACTTGGGCCGCTTCCAAGGGATTGGCCGGCCCAAGCCCGTAAGCCTCCACTACAGCGTGGTTAACATCGGATTGCCAGTTGTCATTGGTTCCGACGAGATTGCCGGAAGAGTCATACACGCTGAGAACCGGATCCGTGAGCACATCGGAAAGCCCGAAGCCGCTGAGCGATGGCCCCAGCGCCCGAAGCACCATGGGCTTTGGCTCGGTCCCTGTAACAATAAAGCCACCGATCAGAACGTTGTCACCGCCCGAAACGAGCCCCCGAGTAGAGAGGTTAAGCACTTCAGACTTCACTGTCGGGAACTTCGTATTTTCCAAGTGAATGGGCAGGGCGCGATAGATCTTAAAACAGCTGTGGGTCGGGTACTGATAGGAAAAAATCGTCTCGCCAGCGGCGTCCAGGCCCAGGAGGCGAGCGAATGTGGGAAGAGTCGTCCCACCATTAAGGAATGAGTAATCAATAAGATAGTTCTTCGGCGCATCCTCATAGACAGAACCGCAGTAGGGACAAACGATACTCTGACCAACCTCAAAATTCCAAACTTCGGTGGCGGCTTTTGCATTCAAATCAATCTCGTACTTACGCGGGCTGGCATAGCCACGTTCGTATCCCCTTGGCATCGGAAAGTTGCTGCGTTGTCCGTTATCAAAGGTTAGCAGATTCTGATCGTAAGTAATCGACGGCGCGTGTTGCCCGATCGGAGGCAGGCTGCCAGGCGGGAGCGTAAGCGCAAATCTCCTCAAAGACGGAAATTGGTACCACTTCTTGGTCGGATCTCCCAGGATCCATTTGATGGCACTTGTTTCATAATCGATGCAAATGAGGAAATTTTCCCGGCTCGAAATGATCAAGGAATCATCCGCGCGATTATAGGTAACACCGTTGTTATGGAACCAATCGGTCGGTGAAGGATAAACAAACTGGCTGGGATCGTCTCCTCCGGCTCTCATGGTCGCGCTGATGATATTGGCCATGTTCCAGGTCTTTAAAACCCTGCCCGAATACGGATCCACTTCGATGTTCACCGAGTTGTAGTACTCAGTGGTATCCACGTCCAGGATAATTCCAATTTTTCCACGGTCGATGTTGTGGTGGAAATTGACAATTCCGAGACTGCTGTAATCGCCAAGCTGGGTGAAAGCGCCATCGAGTTCCATCCGAGTCAGTAGGTGGCCATGACCCAAATAAACTGCGTTATCAAAGAAGATGAAACTACCGACCGAGATGCCGGCCGTGCCCACCCACCGCAATGCGCCGTCAGTATCGATGATGACAGGTTGGAAATTGCCGCAATTGCCACCGCCTTTAACCATGACGTAATCGTAACTCAAGTGAATGCTGTTCGTCCTGGGTTGAAGCTTGGTCGGATTGTCGTAGCCGCAGGGATCATCGAAAGTGGCGGTCGTGATCGAGGTGACAGCTTGCTTTGAAGAACCATCCAGAAAGCGATAAGTCAGTCTAACGGTATTTGCATAACCAGCGTAAAGTCCGTAGACAGGCAAAATAATCTCTGGCGGTTGTTCAAATCCCCGGCTCACGAGGTAGTCGTTGGAATAAGTGCCTGACAGTGGACGAGTGACTGACCCCGATTTTGGATCGATCGTAAACTGAATGCTCTTCAGAACGGTCGTATTACTGACCCGTAGGGTCAATTTACTGATGAAGGGCGTGGCACCTGCCGTTTGACCAGTGATTGTTATCGTGGTGTCATCTGCCTGACTGTTTCCAGCCGGATGGGTGAGAACCATGAAGACAACGCTAATGATTATGAAGCATGTTTTCATAAGGCGCTATTTTCTTAGGAGCTTTCGTCGTGAAGAGTGCCATTTGAGGTTCAGTTGGATTTAAGGATCGCGCGAAGCGGCAATCCCAGCGGTAGTTCGGTCCGACGACTGTTTCGGTCTGGCCGAACGTGCGTTGGAATGTCCCAGGACATGATCAAGACTCTTTTATCGGGGCGCGCTTCAGCGGGTCAAGCATGAATCTCTAGAAATTCGAGCCTTGCATTGATCGAGCTCTGACATCGCGTCATGCGCTGGATTTGAGGCCAGTGTCCGCCTGTGCCGTTGCTGCTACTTTGCTGTCGCTTAAAAACACTAATCGAGGTGGTAAACCTCGACTAAGGCATTGCCCGTAGCGCCATTCGCTCCGCGCACGGCGGCAGTATATTTTCCCGCGGGAAGGTGAAGCACTAGTGCTGATTCAAACGCGCCCGGTGGCGTGAGTCCATTCTTGTGGAAGAGAGGGGCGTTAGGATCGAGTTCCCAGTTGTCGTTGCTGGCGATAACAGAGCCACTCGAATCGTAGATTGTCAGTGTCGGATCGCTTAGAACTCCGTTCACACCATAAGCAGCCAGCGACGGGCCAAGGGCGCGCACTACCACCGTCGCGCTG